>ERZ1669248.223-NODE-223-length-31940-cov-11.056516_pt1 | contig 31940 bp, 34 predicted proteins | sample MGYA00579296_ERZ1669248 | MGnify/ENA primary metagenome ERZ1669248 (study PRJEB41166, sample SAMN08046057) | hot springs metagenome | biome: hot spring; feature: neutral hot spring; material: thermophilic sediment; isolation source: thermophilic sediment from...
TCCAGGCCGGCTGGCTTAATATAGACGTATCCGACCTCGACATCGAGGTTCAAGTCTTTGTGGAGCCCTAGCGGAGAAGACATACTAGAGTCTCCCTCTGAGATTATAGAGAGTGGGCCCGCCGGGATTCGAACCCGGGACCACCGCCGCTCCTAGGAACCCCTTCATCAACTATCTTGTACTCGCCGCCCAGCGCCTTGCGCCGAGCTAGGGCGGCATCCTAACCACTAGACTACGGGCCCTCTACACGGGAAAGGTCTGCAGGAATTATAAAAGCCTTGCGCAAAAGGGAGCGATGAGAAACAGGGGTGGAATGCTTTTAAGACAGTACTATTGTGGATAGACAAGGCTTGGTGTTTCATGGCTGTTGAATCGCCGTCCTGGTTCCTCAGAGACAAGGTTAAAGAATATATCGGGAGGATTGCTGCCGAGGCCGGGGTAGAGGTAAATCTTGGACTGGTCGAGGCCAAAAGGGCTCAAAAACAGTACGGGGACGTCTCAGTGCCACTTTTCAAGCTTTACAGGGCAACGGGGCTATCTGCCGAGGAGTTTTTCAAGAGGCTCGGGGAAGCCGCGGGGAGAGTTCCCGACAATCTTCTAAGATTCAAGGGCGTCGTGAACGGGTTTCTAAACCTCGAGGTAAACCCAAGCGAGTACGCGCCGGTCGTCTTGGAATCCATCCGTGTCCATGGCGACCGGTACGGGCATATCGCTTCAGAGAAGAGGGAGCGGGTAATCGTCGAGTTTGTAAGCGCAAACCCTATACATCCTTTGCACATCGGACACCTGAGGAACGGGATTCTCGGCGATGCTCTTCAAAGACTTCTAAAATCACGGGGCCACGACGTAAAGGCACACTTCTATATCGACGACGTAGGGCTCCAGGTAGCGTTTGCCGTTTACGGGTTCCAGCGAGTCAAGGGTCTACGCGGCAGCGAGAAGCCAGACCACTTCGTGGGAGCCATTTACACGATGGTCAATCTCCTAGTCGAGCTCAAGAAGCTTAAACGAGAGGCTGAGAAGGAGCAGGATCCCCACAAGGTAGCCCAGATCAACTCCAGGATAGACGAGTATGTCTCGAGGCTCAAAGAGTACAGCGAGCAGTACCCCGAAGTATTCAACACTCTGGCTGACCTCGTCCGGGAGAGCGAGGATCCCGAGGCAGAGATAAGGAGGATAAACCGTGGGTACGAGGAAGGAGAGCCTTGGGCTGTCAAAGCAACACGTGAAACGATAAACACTTGTCTGGACGGGATAAAGGAGACACTCCACAGACTCGGAATAGTGTTCGACAGCTGGGACTGGGAGAGCGAGATAACAGTCTGGAGCGAGGCGACAGAGGATGCCCTCAGGAAGCTTTCAGAGACCGGGCTTGTCGAGAGGAAGGACGGGGCCCTCGTGTTTCGAGCCGACCTTTTAGCTGAGTCGCGGGAGGTGCGCGAGGCAGCTGGAATCCCAACAGGCTTCACGGTTGTTCCCTTAACCCTTAAACGCTCAGACGGCACGACGCTCTACACTACTAGGGACATAGCCTACTCCATCTGGAAGCTCGCAAGGGCTGACAAAGTGATCAACGTGATAGCTACCCAGCAGTCCCTGGCCCAGGCTCAGCTCAGGCTAGCGCTATACGCTCTCGGCTACCGGGATATAGGCAGGAGGCTGCTGCACTACGCCTACGAGATAGTAATGCTTCCCGGGACAAGGATGAGTAGCAGGAAGGGGGTATACGTCTCTGCTGACGAGATAATCCAGGAAACCGTTGACAGGGCACGAACCGAGATAAAGAAGAGGGGTCTGGGAACCGAGGAAGACGCTGAGAAGATAGGTCTCGGCGCACTGAAGTTTTTCATGCTGAGCCAGACGCCCAACCGCGTCATAACCTTCAGCTGGGAACGCGTCCTAGACTTCGAGCAGAACAGTGGACCCTTCATACAGTACTCCTACGTCAGGGCCGCCAGTATCCTGAGGAAGGCAAGCGAGCAGGGAATCACGGGTAAGGGCGATCCAAGGCTCCTGGGCAGCGAGGAAAAGACAGTAATCCTACTTCTGGGAGAGTTTCCCTCAACCGTGGTCGAGGCTGCTGACAACCTTAGACCAGACATTGTAACATCTTACCTCAACACGTTAGCATCAGAGTTCAACAGATACTATGACTCGACGCCCGTCTTGAAGGCGCCTGAAGGCCTACGCGAGGCTAGACTAGAGCTGGTTAGAGCCGTAGCACAGGTCCTCAGCAACGGCATGAGTCTCCTAGGGATACAACCACCCCAAAGGATGTAATCCTACCGCCGCACCGGGGGTTACATTATTTATAAGGTAGGGCTTAAGAAAAAGAGGGGGATCTTATGGACAGTGAGTACGCGGAGGCTCTCAAGAAGCAGCCTCTCGTGAACATAGGTACCGCAGGTCACGTAGACCACGGTAAAACCACACTCATCCAAGCATTAACAGGTATCTGGGCTTCTCATCACAGCGAGGAGCTTAAGAGGGGTATAACCCTTAAGATCGGCTACGCTGACACGGCTATCTACCAGTGCCCGAAGTGTCCACCACCGCAAAAATACTACACTTCTGCTAACCTGCCTAGCGATATGAAATGTAAGTATTGTGGGACTCCCTTGGAATATGTGAGGAAGGTCTCTTTTGTGGATGTGCCCGGCCACGAGATGCTCATGTCGATCATGCTGGCAGGCTCAGCCATGATGGATGCAGCGCTGCTTGTAATAGACGCTACGAAGGAGTGCCCACAGCCGCAGACCAGAGAACATTTTACGGCTCTCGACATAATTGGCGTGAGGAGGATCATAGTTGTCCAGAACAAGATAGACGTGGTGAGTAGGGAGAGGGCCAGGGAGAGCTACAACGAGATAAAGAGGTTCCTCGAGGGCACCTGGGCTGAAGACGCTCCCATAATCCCTGTATCGGCGCTCCACAAGGTCAACATAGACGCGCTAGTCTGGGCCATCGAGAAGTACGTGCCAACGCCCGAGCGCGACCACTCGCTACCACCCCGGATGCTCGTGGCTCGTAGCTTTGACGTGAACAAGCCTGGGACGCCGGTCCACGAGCTTGTAGGGGGAGTTCTTGGAGGAACGATCGTGCAGGGAAAGTTCAGGGTAGGCGACGAGGTCGAGATAAAGCCCGGCGTCAAGCTCAAGAAGGGCGGCCAGGAGGTCTGGGAGCCGCTCTATACGACTATAACGTCCCTCAAGTCGGGCGAGGAGCCCCTAGAGGTTGCTTATCCGGGGGGACTTATAGCGATAGGGACAGAGCTCGATCCAAGCATATCCAAGGCTGACAACCTGATAGGCAATGTTGTGGGCAAGCCTGGAAGCCTGCCGGAGCCCTTGTATGAAATAGAGCTAGAGGTGCATTTGCTAGAGAGGGTCGTGGGAACAGATCAGCCGCTTAAAGTGGATCCCGTGCGGAACGGGGAAGTACTGATGGTCAATGTTGGGACAATGCTTTCAGTAGGCGTGGTCACCACAGCTAGGCATGACGAGGTACACATGAAGCTCAAGATTCCCGTGGTTGCGGATGAAGGGACAAGGGTAGCATTGTCGAGACAGATAGCGGGGCGATGGCGCCTTATAGGATATGGTTTTCTCAAATAATTTTTACTAGAAAGATGCTAGCGGTACCTCTCTCTGAAGGAGTTACTTAAGCGAGCTCGCAGTTTTCAGAATTCCTGAAGAGGTCCTTGTGGGCGACGAGCCTCCTGTAAGTGTCTTGAAGAGCCTCCGGTATAACTTTTGCATCCGCGATGACGGGCATGAAGTTCGTGTCGCCGTTCCACCGAGGAACAACATGAATGTGTACATGCGACTCGAGCCCTGCGCCTGCGACCCGTCCAAGGTTTACCCCTATGTTGAACCCGTCAGGTTTCAGGGCTTCCCTGATGACTTCCACCGAGTTTTTAACGGTTTTTAGGAGAATGCACAGCTCCTTGTCTGTAAGTGCCTTTAGCTCGGGGATGTGGCGTGTAGGAGCAACTAACAAGTGACCGGTGTTGTAAGGGTATCTGTTCATAAGCACTATCACGCTTTCCCCCTTGTACACGACGAGGTTTTTCTCGTCCTCATTGCTATTGGTGGCCTTACAGATGAAGCACTCACTATCCTGTTCGATTTTCGCATACTCGATGTATTTCATTCGCCAGGGGGCCCATAGAATATCCAATGTTATCAGCCCCTCAACCTATTCGAAAAGGACATTAGTATTTTTGTCGCTTCATCCCCCCAAACAGAGTCTTGCAGTCTCACCAGGAAGTCCGGCCCTGTTAAAAGCTTTAAAGGTTCGTGAGATAAAAGCTCCCGTATCTTTCGGGCCGCCTCCAGGTAGTGTTCAATACTTCCCTTGGGGTATAACCCCGATACTCGAAGCACCTCGAACTCTGCCTGGTCTATTATCCTAGCCTCCTCGCCTGGAGTCCACGCGATGTCTAGCGCAAGGTCAAGGTACCAGAGGCTCGGCGGTGTCAGAGAAAAGTCTAGAGGCGTGTTGAGGTTAACATAGATGCCCTTCAAGTTATCCTCTTTGTCAACGTACTTGTGAACCAGGAAACGGCTAGACGGATATGTAAGGGTGAAAATCCGGTCCCCCTTCACCTTCTCTACCCTCAGCCCATCATACCATCCATTGGATTCCACTTCACGTTCTAGCTGTATATAGCCGGTGGGGCTGATGCTCGCTTTGGCTAGCCAAGTGTAGCCTCTACCCATCGCCTTCTCGTGGACCACCCTGACGGTCCCCGTTGACAGTACCCTTATCAGTTCGTCGAAGTAATTCTCCGAGAAGTTGACGGAATCATCACTAGCCGAGGCCTCAAGCTCGTCCACCTTATTGCTGATATTGTTGTCGCCAAGGGATTTCACGAGGTGATGGCCCTGCACAGTCGGGTAATACCGTCTCCTGATAGTATCGAACCGCTCAAAACTCTTGAAGGAGAAATACATGAGGGCTATCGACTCACCCGCCCTAACCAGCGCGGGTGCGTCTATCTTCTCGGAGGCCTGTTTGACTCTTTCAGCCTCTCCGAGTAGCTTCTCCAGCTCCTCCATAATCCTTAATATCTCTGTTCCCCGGCACGAGCTTCTGAACCTTACACCCCATTTTCCTCTAGCCTTGGTCGAGGCAAGCGTCAGAAGCTCTAGAGTGAATTGAGGGTCGTGTATGTGTTCACTTACAGAGTGTCTCTTCCCTTCAACCACGCGTACATAGTCTCCCGACACTGCTATTCCCTCCTCTAGTACTGGGGAAAAAATAGCCGGTTTGACGACATGGGCTGTCACGACATCTCCAATAGTGTGTCTTTGAAAGGTCCTGAGAAAACCCTTTCTCCTACCCGGGAGCTCGACAGTGTAGCCCCCCTTCACAGCCTCAATTATCCGGGCCCGGTAGACGGTGTAGGGGCCATCCCTTACAAAGATTGAGTACTCGCTCCCTATGCTCGACTCGATTATAGAGTAAATGTTTGCGACAGCATCCTCCTCGCCTATAATGACTATTCCCTTATGGTGTTCTAGATCTTTTATCGTTGCACGAACACTCTCCGATGAAAACCTTAAGCCGGGGATCCTGCTCCTAGTCTTTTCGCTGATGTCGCTGAAAGTGTAGCCGGCCTCAGATAAAAGACCGGCAAGGGCTGTCGAGTATATCCCGCGTAGACGGATCAAGTCCCCCACCTCTTGTACAGGGCACGCCACGGTCTACGCGTCAAGCGGTCCTTCCAGTTCAGAGGATACCTCCGAGTATACCCGCACTTCAGACAAGTCACACTGATATATTTCATTTTTCCCCTGTTCTTAACCCTGACGCGCATGGTGACACCCGGTACAAGGAATGCGCCGCATTTTCGGCAGACCCGCGACTTGAGAAAGTCAGGGTATCTTAATCTCGCCTTCCTTGCGATAGCCATGGCGAGGCTGCCATACCTGTCGGCGAGCTCCGGCTCTATACTGTGGATTTTTTCCGCAAACTCTAATAGTCTCTCAATCCTCTCGAAGGCTAAATCTTTTAGCTCGAAGCGCTTCCTCATCTGTGACGAATATGCGGAAAGCACATTTAATTCTTGCCGACGCCAGTCTCGAACTGGTTCCAAAAGAGATACAGGGGCATCCAGCGGTACTTAACTCAGCGAGGAGAATGGGTAAGAAGCCGGGAGAGATCCTTCTTGATAAGTCCCTACATTACCCGGCTATGCGCTCACTGAGGTACAGGGAAAAGAGAGGTCGCCCCGACATTGTACACGTATGCCTCCTTATCAGCCAGGGTAGCCTGCTAAACCAGCTAGGCCTCCTGAAGACAACCATTCACACCATTAACGGAGAAGTGATCGAAGTCAACCCATCTACGAGAGTCCCTCGAAACTACAATAGGTTCCTAGGAGTTATGAGCCAACTTCTCTCCATAGGGAGAGTCCCCCCTTCGGGCGAGCCTATCTTGATGTGGAAGACTGGAAAGTCCCTCACCGACCATTTAAAAGAGAATAATACCGATTTCGTGGCACTCCTCAACGAGTCCGGCGCTCCGACAACCCCTAAGAGGCTAGCGGAAAAGTTGATAGGCTACGAGAACCCTGCAGTAATAATAGGTGCCTACCCTCATGGAGACTTCAGCAACGAAGTCTATAATGTGGCAAACCAGGTCTTCTCTCTCGGGGGCCGTAGCCTTGACGCTTGGACAGTTCTGGCAAGGATGATCGCGAGCCTGGAGGACGCCCTTGGGCTCTGGGATGCCCTGTGACACTATTAGACTCAAGGAGTAGTAGAGGTCTTTTGAACCAAGTATTTTTCTACGTGACTTGCGGTCAATGAAGGGTTCATCTATGCGGGTGCTCGAACTGGACGAGAGACGTGGAAGGCTGCAAGTGATCATCGAGACGCCTGAGGATCTCTACTACCTGTCCATGATCCTGAGAAAAGGGGATTTAGTCTATGCCTGGACTTTCCGTCAACTCAGGGTTGAGCGGGAGCTGGGTAGTGAGAAGGGTGAGAGGGTCAGGGTGTATGTAGGGATCGAGCTTGAGAAGATAGGTTACAGTAAGTTCACGAAGACGATGAGGCTGACCGGGAGGGTTGTTGAGGCTCCAGAGGATCTCCACATAAAGGGTAGTTTCCACACGCTAAGCATAGGAGTGGGAGACGAGGTCACAATAATAAGGAAAGAAGGCCTCGGTTACTTTGACAGGGAGATTCTTTCAAGGGCTACCTCCATCATACGGAGGGTCCTCGCAATCTCTATTGGCGACGACGAGGTCAGCATAGGTGTACTCTCGCCCATAGGTGTTGAGTTGAAGGGTAGCTTCCCATACTATCCGAGGAGGACAGACAAGGATGCCAGTATTAGGGAGTCGGTACTTCCTGTTCTCAAGGAACACCTGGAAGTTGTTAGGAGTGCTTACGATCCTGCAAACTACGATGAGATACTTGTTCTTACCACTGAGAGGCTTGTCGAGGCCGTAAAGGAGACTCTAGAGAGCCTGGGCATCAAGGCGCGGATTATAAAAGTCAGCGAGGGGGGCGAGGCAGGAATCTACGAGCTTTTGAGGCGTCAGGATCTCAGGCATCTCTTCACCGAGATCAGATCTCTGGCTGAGGCACAAGAGGCTAATGCGCTTATAGAGGAGCTTCTTAAAGGTTCGCAGAGAGTGATCGTGGGCATTGAAAATGTTGAACGCGTTACAGAGTGGGGGGTGGTGGAGAAGTTGATTGTCCTCGATGAGCTCTTCTTTGATGAAGCTACGAGGGAAAGGATCTTCAACATAATTTCGAGACTTCAAAACTCGAAGTTTCTAATCGTTGACGGAGAGAGTGAAACTGGAAGAGTCCTAAAGAGGTTGGGCGGGATCGTAGCTAGGACTTTTTACACGCTTCCAGCGGCTGAAGCATTATGATCTTCCTGACCTAACTCGCGCCCCTTCATTGATGTTTTTCTTCTGAACTTCTTCTTAAGCAACAGTATTGTTGCCGCGAGTATTGTTCCCATAACCGCGTATAGCGGTACCTCGTTTCGCGTTATCCACTCTGATAATGCTAGAAGGGAGGGATCACCTTCTGAAGCCCACTTCTCGAGAAGCCATCGGGAGAGGAGACGGAGAGGGTCGTATGCGGCTGTAGCCTCTGACGATTTCTCGTAGACCTCTAGGGCGCTGTTTATGGTCTTCCAATTGCCCGAGACGACCGCTAAGCGGAGCTGTTCATCAAGTGCTCGTGGTCTGCCCAGCGCGTTGACCATCCCAAGAGACCTTAAATACGTATCCTTTGGTACAAGGAATACTTCGAGACTCGTAGAGTTCGAGCAGCCCATGTACTCGACGCTTAGCGTTAACACCGCCTTGCCCAGCTGAGCTATTGTGTAGTTTTCCTGTCCATTTACCTTCACTGGGGCTGGGATCCTGGTTCCGTTAGCGAAGACTGCGTATCCACTTACAGCTCCCGTGGGTATTATGGCTGTGGAGTCGATAAAGCCTAAAACCTCCTCTAATCCTAGATTAATCTTATCCCACGTTATGGTTGTAGCGGCAGTGTAGTTTAAGATGCTGGCTGTTAAGCGTAGACTACATACTTTATCAAAGCTCAAGGTTAGAGAAGAGTTCCCATGGAGTTGAAAGGTTTTCTCCTCGCAGCCTTTCAGTGAAACGTTTATGGGTAGAGGCAAGGGTGGATGAGAGTTAATGATAATTTTTGTCTCGGCTTTCGCGCCTATTAGTCTTAGCGGAGGAGCATTCACGGTGATTTTCTCGACTCTTACATAGAAGAATTTTCTAGACTCCTCGGCAAACCAAGAGCTGACAGTGACCGCATGCTCTCCAGGAGCCTCGGGTTCTAGCTCAAGCTCTTTCATTATTGATCCTGATCCGGTTATTCGAATCTTCTTTACCTGTGTCCCGTCCAGTAGTACCTCTAAGAATGCGTCAAGGTAAGAACTAGTGTTAACTATAAGGGTGGATTTAACCCTTGTCGGGTAAATCGCGACCTCAGGGGTTCTCAGACTCAAGGTGACATTAGGCATTACGGTCCGAAGTGTCTCGAAGCCTATGTCTACTCGGAGTTGCTTCTCGGGGGCTGGCAGGAATGTTTCAAGTGTTATGCTCCCGTTGTAGACTTGATGTCCCAGCACTAGGTACTTGTGGGGGCCTGAGACGTTGACGAGCAGTCTTACCAGGCTCCCGTTGTCAAGTACCCTCCACTCAAGGATCCTCCAGGCTATACGCGGTGGCTTTACAGCGACACGCGTGCTCCAGGAAGGGTTGCCGTTAGCTATGAGAATAATATCGTTCAGCTGGTTCAGGGTGAAGTTTAGATCAGTGGACAGTTGAGGCTTGCTGCCGCATTGAAATTTGGAGACTCCGATGATGGAGGAGTTCACTCTAACGGTCACCTCGTATTCCACGGGATAAGCTGGACAAGACGAAGTGAATACCGTGGCGTTGACGCTCGCGAGTAACCATCTGGGCGCCACGATCTTCGGCGAGGCTGTCAGAGTTACAGTATAGCGGGGCAGGTCTACTGTCACAACTCCAACATAGTAAGTTGCGTACGGCACGGCAACACTGCCCGAGAAGCCGGAGATCTGAACCTGTGTCTGTAATGATAGAGGCTGTATAATTACGCTGACAATCGTCTTGTCGCTTTCGGAGTTATACGAGGCAAGGGTCACGGCAAGCGAGGCGGGCTCCACAGGGAGGCTTGCCTCAACATTATTGGCAGGGTCTAGCTGGAGTATAATTTTCCCAGAGGCTCTACTAATAGATCCAACAGTCTTGAATTCTATCCTTACCTCTGTGGCTCCAGGCTGCAGTGTAAGGCTCTGGGGGACGTTGGTGTACACGAGTATACTCTGGTTGTCAACCTTGGGCTCGACAACCTTCAAGGATGCTAAGACTTTGAACTTGTTGGGGTTAATCACCCTCGTGATTATGCTCCCATATGCACTGGAAGACAGGTAGAGGGGGGTCGGGGTTACGAGTTGGAGGGAGGGCTTTTCAACGCTAACGGTGATAGTGGTTTTCTCGCCAGAATACTCTATGCTGAGGGGGTAAACGCCCCAGCTCACGCCCTGTAGTGTGAGGTCCACGTAGCCCGAGGAGGCTGTGAGCGTCGTCCCGTTAACTAGTACAGCACCGTCTACGGGCTTGCCTGCATAAGTTACGTAAAGTCTAAGCTGGAGGGTTCTATCTATGGGGTTAAAGACGCCATCCCTTATCTCTGCCGTAAGTGGTGGTGAGAATGTTATTGAGACTTGATAGTTCGCCTGGGAGAGACTAGGATTTACCAGGGCCAAGATGAGGCTTCCGTTTGACACGTAGAAGGGCTGGTTTAATGCTAGATTGCTCCTTAGAGTCCCTGTCGTGGAGATAGTGACTAGGCCCGGTGAGGGCAAGCTGATCGTGAAGTATTTAGCACTCAAACCGTCGAGAGAGAACTGCGTGCTCCAGCCAGAGGGGGCCAGCGTTACCTGCTGGTAGCTAGGTCGGTATGTCGTCCCGCATATTTGGACACCTTTAGCGAGTGCAAGGAGAAAACTCGTGTAGGCGGAGTTTATCCAGTCCGAGATGACCGAGCTGCCTGAAAACGATGCTGAGAAAGAGGTAGCGGCACCCGCATATCCCGACGAGATGACCCAGTTGTAGAAGGCTCCATAAGCGTAGCTCTGCGGGGCAGCGTTGCTGAAGGAGTAGGGGTTGGTGGTGTAGAGGTTGTACTGGAGGAAGTAGGAAGGCTCCCACCCGCAGATACCCGAGAGCGCCCCGGCAACCCCCTCAGCGCTGGCCTCTACGTACCATGGATAACTCTCCAGTACGTTCTTGTACTGTACATAGGCTAGCTGTGCTACGTGATTCATCTCGTGGTAAGCAGTGTGTGTTAGGACAGACTGGGATAGACCCGGAGCTATCTTTATATCCACTATACAGGTGCTCAGAATCTTCCCAGTATTAGGGTCGTAAGAGTACTGCCATGTGGTAAGTCCAGCCTCACTACCGGAAAGGCTCTGAATGTAGACAGCGTACTTGTTACCGTTACAAGGGGGCGAAAGCCCTACTCCCCGGTTGACAAGAGCTGATCGTGCAGCCTCAAATGCATTGGCAACGCTCTGTGCGTATGCTGATCCAGCGCCAGCATTGTCGTACACGTCAAAGTTCTGGGAAGAATAAGTAGGAGCTGAAAAGGATACGCGTGTCGCAAAGGCTAGGATAAGTATCAGGATTACCAGCAGGATTAGGCTTCTACCACTAAGTCCCACATCTTAAGTTTTCTCAAAGCGAGCTTTTATCTTTTCCACTAAAGCTTACACTTTGTTAAATGCCAGAGTCCAGCTTCTCGGGCCTCCTCCCCAATCTCAACACTTCTGGTTAGGGTTAATTTCTCCGAGTATTTCTCGATAATCTTACGGCGAGGGCTAAGCAATACGAGCCCCTCTAAGGTCCAAAACCTCTGATGCGAGCTTGAACAGTGCCTTATAAACAGGCTCCAGGCCACAGTCGGCGGCGAGTATTCTCATCTACTTCCTCCTGTAATCCTGATGAGTGTCTTGAAAAAGTGCTTCCTAGCTAGCTCGCAAGCCTTCCCGGGAGACTTAGCCATGTAAGTATTCCATATCGACAGGTAAAAGATGCCTGCTAGTATCCTGTAAACCAGGTTATCTATAGTTGTATCTTCTATATACAAGATATTTGTGTACTCGTCGACAACAAGCCCTTCTGTGACAGTGTTTCCGTGTGGAATTTTCTTGTCGATTTTAACGGTTATAAGATCAGGTGGCTGGAGGCCCTCAAACATCGCTAGGGACTTAGCGATCTCAAGCAACCTAGCTAGCTGATCCCTATTCACCTAAACCATCTCTAATATCATAAGGTGCAAAAAATAAGGATTAATACTCGAGAGCCTTAAGCTGCAACCCTCAGCACAAATTTTCTTATTATCTCGTCAAGGTCTTCGAGGCTCCTCAGAGTAACCTTGTCATAGTTTTTGGCGAGAGCCCAGAGGGGGCTGTCCCGTGTGACCGAGTACTTCACGCCATGCTTGGATTTGCCTACTTCGTTTATGTATTCCCGCTCTTTCAGCCTCTCTAGAACGTCTTTAATCAGTGTAAGCACGACTGGGTGAGTGTCTATGCCTGCCAACACAGCTATCTTCTTCGTGTTGAAAGTTATCATTCCACCCCTAGTATGTCTGATCATCTCAAGGATCGTCAGTATAACCTTGGAGCTAAACTCTCCATAGTTACGGTAAAGTGGAGGGACGCTCACACTCAGACAGAACATCTTCTTAGTCCATTAGTTGAACACTTAACATGACTTGAACTCCCTTCATATTTCAATAGAAATACATTGTACTTCCTGAGAGGCTCCACGGGCATTGAACATTTTAGTTTCGGTATGTGTGGTAATAAAGGTATCATTGATGTCGAAGGACATGGCCAGCAGTAGACGGCTACGAGGACTTGCCACAATCCTATCAGCCGTTGCGAACCCGCACAGAATAATGATACTTGAGTTCCTCGAGCAAAACCCGAGGCGTTACGGGGAAATTGCAGAAGCACTTGGGGTAACGCAGGCCGCGCTTGCGCACCACCTCAAGAAGTTAGAGGCTGCAGGGCTAGTCGAGCACAAAAACGAAGTCTACAAGACAACATCACTGGGAAGAAAAATACTCTACCTGATAAAAAACATGGATGTAATATCAGCACAAGATGTTCAAGTATACACCACTTACGGTTTTTCCGTACCATTGGAAGAGTACCTGGACTTAATCCTCTCATCAAGCACAGTCTCTTGCAGGAAGAGGCTTCTCAGCGAAGTTGCCAAGGAGGTCAAAGAGGCTATAGGAAGCGATGAGGGGGTCCCTCAGTCCACCGTGAACTCTATGGCGGAGGTATACGCTGCCAGGCTAAGATGTCCCCTTAAGCTCCAGGGTAATGTTCTCGGCCTCATGGGACGCGAGATCACAGAACAAGCTGTGAGTATTCTTTCAGAGGCTGGGTTATGGGATCTCGTCAGGTCAAACCTTATCCTATTCGACTCAGAATGGGAGAGAGGTGCTTCCTCTATTTTTCTTCCCTCGCCTAACAGTGAGCAGTTGAAAAAAATATTAAAGAACGCAGAGCTCTTCCCCGAAATAGTTCTAAAGATATCGCCAGAGACGGGAGGAGAGATTAATTATCTGCTAGATCTGTTACTGGCCGCTAGTCCAAGCGGCTCTGCGACACTGCTTATGGATATCTCTCAGACAGGTGAGCTTACCGGCAGTATTCTGTCAACTATAGAGACGCGTTTACCCCTAGGAAACATTATCCTTGTTTTTAAAGGATGGGAACATGTGTCCGAAAAGATGATCCTGCTGCTAACCCGTCTAATAAACAGCGGTTTGCAAGTGGTTTTCTCGTCGGGAAACATATTCCCCTCAGGAAGATTATACGCCTTCAAAGACGACGATACGCCTACTATACACTTTGGCGCAGCTAGTTTTAACATGCCATTTGTTCTAGACAGGAAAAGGGTTCTAAGCGACCCCCGAGACTTTATAGCGGCGGCGTTCTCCCCATTAGAGCGCATCGTTTCGAGCTATAAGAAGCTTGCAATGAGGATCACCAGGGTTATAGAGTTGGACTTGTCGCGGGAGCCTAGCTATACCTTTCACCTAACATTCGCGGGTCTTGAAGCCGGTTTACTACTGCACATGCCTGTGTTCTCACAGACGTTCGACGACCCTAAAAGCTATAAACGCCTTGTCTTAAGTTATGCCTCTGAGCTGTTGGAAGAGACAATAAACCATTCGACGGCTGACGACGTCCCGATATTCTCAACCTTCTATACTCCGGTACCCTACCTCTCCTTCTTAACGGCATTTCACTACAAACACAACAACCATCTAAACATTAACCCGTTAAGCCCATTTTCATTTAATCGAAAGCTTAGAACCGCGGAGAACCTGCTTGAGCTGGAGTCGAGCCTACAAGGGATTCTCAGAGACTCCATAAGCATACTCGACATCAGGACTGTGTCGCTCACCGGGACGCGTCTCAAGGAGATTTTCATGCTTGCTCAAAGAAAGGGTCTCAAACAGTTCACGATAACCCTCACGGGGCTACACGTCTGTAACACGTGTGGACACGTGATACCCTCCAGGGCTTCGCGGTGCCCCCGATGCTATTCGAGAGACCTTTCCGGCATGGTTAAGCCACAGCTATTCTACGTGAAGAGGGAGAGGCTCGATAAATGGACGCTCGAGGAGGTGGACAACCGAGTAGTCTTGGCGTGATCTATATCTTCAAGCTGTCAAGCCATTCGTTTACAAAGGCGATACAGTGGCTGGCTAGATATGATGTTGACCCGAGACTAACGGTGAAGTGAGCTTTTCTCCTGAGCTCTCTAACGACATCCGCGGGGAAGCCTATCTGGTCACCTAGTATGAACGCGTACTTCTCGCCAGGACTAATGGTAATCTTACTTATGTCCACGCCGTCCTCGACCAGTAATACAACTTTGTAGCCATTCCTTCTAAGCCACTGAACGACTTCAAATATCCCGGCTCGCTGTGCCTTTACAGCCCGGGAGAGCCCCTGCATCCCCCTCAATATTTCCTTAATGATCGTCGTCTCACTCGGAACTACGGGGAATGGTTCAAACAAGAGGGTTAGAGGGGGGTCTGGTGGGCCATTAAGCACAGCTATAAAGTATGAATCCTCTCGAATTGTATCCTTTAAGTCCCACAATGCGTAGATTGCGCTGCGCGCGACGACGTCCATCCTGCCTCCGGCAGTCGTATAGTCTTTCTCGGAAAAGCTAGGTGCAGTGACGCCAGTGTTCGAAAAGAGTACAAATACTCGTTTGGGAAGCTTCCCGCCTAGAAGAAGTTCCATTTAATATTTTCCTTCTTACGCTCATCTTCAGGCCTAATCTTTATTATGCCGCGGTGAATGGCGCAGCGCAAGCAGAGGTACTTGGTTACAGTATACTGAGGAATAATAGCGCCCTTGTCTCTGAGCTCCTTCACAAGCTGGGGATCAACCGCAACCACAGGCTTCGTTATCTTTACGGCCTTAGACCTTGGTAGAAGTGCTCCACACTCGTCGCACTGAACTAGATCCTCTTTTCCTTTACCTCCCTTGTGACGTCCACGACTTTTCCTCTTTTTAGGCATGGATTATCCTACCCCCTTAGGAGTAGCGTCTTATATAAATCTTGTTGAATCTACTCGGAGAGACTCAACGCAAAGTTAACCTTTCTCTCGGGGATCCTGAGAGCCTCCACGGCAATCTCCCTTATAAACCAGTCGGGTGGAGCTGCTTTCTCCGCATTTAGACGAACACACATAGCATGTTTAAGCGTCTCCTTCTCAATCCTGTTTCTTACTCTACCAGCAGCTATCTCCTCTGCAATACGGTACGCTATATAGAACCTCTTGAATCCTTGAAAGTTCTTTTCAAGTTCAGGGAAATCTTTCTCAAACTCGAAAAGAATGTTTATGAATGTATCCTCACTCATAAAGCCGAGTAGGACTGCTGTCATCGCCAGCCTCAGTACGCGGAACACCATGTTCTCATCAAAGGAGCCGAAAACCTCCTTCATCGCGGTCTTAGGGCTTTCCCCGCTCTGAATCTTCTGAATCACCTTCTCACTATGTATTTCGATGTTGAAGAGATCTGAGAATTTATCGAACTCCTCCTCTAATCCGAGACCGAACTTCCCGACAAGGTAGACGGTAGCCAACTCCTTGTCGTATATATCTATTTTTGTCTTCCCGCGTATCGGCTCAAGGTTATTCTCCTTGTAAATCTCGCGAAGATACTCCGCAAGTTCTCGTCTATCGGTAAAAGCACCTGAAAGAATTTCACCCCAAATATTGATGGCTACCTCAACTCGCTTCTTATGCAGTTCTTGCAACACTGTTCACCAGCGACCCCCAACTAGCTCGCCTGCTCCACGACGATACGCGTTGGAAGGGGGATTTTTGACGCGGCTCTACGCAGGGCCTCCTTTGCATGCTCCACGTTCTTCGCATCTATCTTTACGATTATTATGGGCTGGTTAGTCTCTACTCTTGCCGCGCGCCCGACAGGTGTGCCAAAGGAGAGACGCATACCGTCCTGAAGCCTGTCTGCTCCAGCCATGGCCATCATTTTGTTCTCGCGTAGTATATGGTGTGGATAAACAGCTATGCGTAGAAAGTAGTTGGCGTCACCCACCTTCGCTGAAAGATACTTGTTGACGTGCTGCCTAGCCGCCTCAAGGGCGTTTGCCCGTATCTGTCCTGGCTTCAGGACCACAAGTTTAAGGGTAGTGTTAAACGAGCCCTTGGCGTTGCCTAGATCAAACTTTGGTATAAGCACCGGAGGATTGCTCTTAATATACTCCAGCCTAGTGTAAGGGGGTGTCCCAAAGTGTCTATAGCATTTGCCCGGCCTAAGTGGCATCTACATCACCAGTGTGCTCGCTTATAGCCTGCACAATTCTGTTATAAATCTTCCCCCTCATCGACACGTTCTCTGCCGCCTGCACACCGTCACACCACATCATTTCTGCCCTTCATCCCGGCTACTGGCTTTACATCTATCTCTTATAAACCGGTACGAGTCTCCTAAATAGCTTAACAAGACCCTCAGATCTATTGCCGAAACCCTTCCCTCAGTTATAACTCTACGCATGATAATCTTACTCCTCTGCCTTCTTTCCTCTCCATAGCCTAGCTCCCGGCCCAAGAGATCAATAAATTCGAGAAGCTTGTCTATCTCTTCACGTCTAGGTCTCTCAATACTCGGTGATCTTACCTCGTTCAAAGCGTTGAAAATCTCATAGAACATGATTACAGCGGCATGAGAGGCGTTGAGAGAGGGATAATCCGGGTTAGCCTCTATGGTTACAAGCAGGTCGCACTGAGACAGCTCCTCGTTGGACAACCCCCAGTCCTCTCTTCCTATGACTATGACCTTCCTTCCACTACTCTCCGCGATAATCCTGGCAGCGTCGCGAGGCGAGACGTATCTGCGAAGCACCCTGTCCCCTTTCACCCCTGAAGTGCACACTACCATGTCGAACTCCCTGACAACCTCGTGGAAAGACTCGAGGATCCTTGCCTTCTCCACAATGTCAGCCGCATGCATGGCGTAACGCTTAGCGTCCAAGCCAACACTACACCGCGGTTTAACGAGGACCAGGTTGTACAAGCAGAAGTTCTTCATGCAGCGCGCAAGATAACCTATGTTCTGCTCGTAGAGTGGCTCGACAAACGCCACACTAATATCGGTGCTTCTTGTGCAGGCGGAGGACACTATTCTTCGTCGAGTAGCGGTAAAGGTTTTTAATTAATCTTTGTCCTAGGGGTGCGTGGTTGATGATAGGTACGAGGGCTTCAGGAAAAGCTACAGGTGGCTCTTCAGTCTTCCAAGCCTGTGGCTGGTGTTGTTATACAATATACTATTATTACTTGTAGCTATCTTTCTCGGGCTTCTAAAGGGCTACGAGTTAAACAGTTTGCTCGTCGCCTTGGCGTCGATTGCCATCCCGTTCACGGTTACCTTCATTATTGATAGAAGAGTGCTTACCCTGAAGCGTTTACTCGGGCTTTACTCAATATATCTTGTATTTCTGTTTCCCGTCATACTGCTCGGTAAACAGCTCCTGCTCGCCACGATACCCTTCGTGCTTTTCTCCTTCTTGGTTTTTCTTGCAATAGCAAGGAGAACCGCACTAGCATCATTCCTTGCAGCTTACCTTTCAACGATTTACTTTCTGCAACACCAGTTTCTACTCTATGTCATCATACCGGTAGCCGTGTACATTACAGTGGCATTTCCCATCCTCTACAACATCAACAGGAGGGTGAAGCTTGTAGCAGGAGTGGGTGGACTAAAGTATCTTAGATCGTTTCTCAGGTACACGCTGGCTGGTGAGAAGAAGGAGGTGGAAGAGTGTCTCAGTGCAGCTGCTGTTAAGAAGACAGTTCCAATACACGTATTCGAGCTCTACAGTGATGGCGCTCTCCTAGGCAGGATAGTTGTATCAGGCGTTCATCCCGGCCCACTCCGAACCCTTGGGAGCAGCACTCTCCCTGAAGCCATACTCGAGAAATGTCACTCTGCACTCTTCTTGAAAGCCCCTGCGGGACATGGGGAGAACCTGGCTTTGAGTAGAGACGTCGAGAAAGTAGCAGAGAAAGTCTGCGGCGAGACCAGTAGGGCTGAGCAGACCGGCTCGGCTACCCTAGGGGTAGCTGACGGAAAGCTTGTCAGGAGTATATCTTTAAGGTTTTCCAATGGGGTTTCTCTATGCCTCCTCGATCCCCAAGTATCCATGGAGGACTTACCAGCAACCCTCCGTGAGGAGTTCGAAGAAGATCATGTAGTTGTTGCGGATCTCCACAACATGATCGACGACAACTTTATCCAGCTGCCTGAAGACCCACAGGAAAACCCTGAACTCCATCTCGACGTTAAGCAAACTATCCTGGAGTCTCTACGGGATGTGAGAGCCGAGGGGGTTCTAAAGGCCGGGCTTGCACGGGTCAAGTACAGTGACAAACTTAGTGTTGGGAAGGGCGGGATATCCTGCGCAGTCTTCTCAATAGACGACAAGAAGCTCGCCATAGTGAGCGTAGATGGCAACAATATGGATCCAGTATTCAAGGCGCTTGTCAACCGGGAGCTTGCCTCGGGATTAGATTACCTTCTCTTGGCTACAACGGATACACATGTCATGACAGGACTCTTCCAAGGCGTGGACTACTACCCGGTGGGTTCACTGAACAAAGAGCAGATATTAAGGAATATAAGGGACTGTCTACTGGAAGCATCCCAGAACCTGAAAGAGTGTAGAGTATCCTACAGGGTTGTCCCAGTTAACGCGCTTTTCATGGATGGCTCGAAACTCAAAGGCCTCTCAAGGGTTACAAGGCTGAACGTCCGTGATGGGTTGTTACTCGCCATGTTGGCTTTGCTGAGCCTTCCCATCCTTCTCCTTCTCCTTTAACGAAAACAATAACTCCATTACAAGCTTGCCAGCCAGCAGAGAGGTTATATCGTTGCAGTCGACCATAGGGTTGACCTCGACCAGGTCAAATCCAACAAGAGATCTAGCCTGGCCCGCGATCACGCGTAGCGCCTCTACAACCCCGTGAGGGGTAAGTCCCATGGGCTCAGGTGTACCTGTTCCAGGGGCGAAAGCTGGGTCTAGAGCGTCTATGTCCAGGGAGACGTAGATATTCCTATAGGAGCCAAGTAGCTGTTCAAGCCGTTGAATGTCCTCCACGATAAATATCCTTTTTTCAGTCCTCGCGAGCTCGTATTCCTCGCGCGAGAACCCCCGCGGCTTGAAGTATGCTATAGATATTTTCTCGTTATTCTCGAGGAGTCTTCTCATCACCGTTGCATGGGAAAAACGCGTGCCTAGAGGGTACTCGTCGCGTAAGTCCATGTGCGCGTCGAAGACAACTACTAGAAGTTCATCCAGGTTAAGCGCGATCTCCGAGATTAACGGGTAGCTTACCAGGTGGTCTCCGCCAAGCGCCAGAGGGGTTTTACCTGTTTCTATAAACTCACGTACGGTCTTAGAGACTATGTCTCTTAAAACCGAGAATTCTGTCGTGAGCGGGAGGTCCCCAGCATCAAAGTATTCAAGCTCCTCGACATACATGTTGAGCACCGGGGAAAAAGTCTCGAGCTCCACCGAGACCTCTCGTATCCTCCTGGGTGCGAACCTTTGACCAGGGATCCTCGTCGCTGCGCTGTCGAAGGGAATCCCGAAAACCACGAGGGGTTCATGACCCCTTCCATGTCTGCCGAAGAGAGGCTGGCTAGGCGGGGAGAAATAAAGGTCTAAGACGCTCAAGATAAACACCTATTTCTCAGCTGCCACGAAATCGATACTCCTGATCACGGTCGCGTACTTTTCAAGAGCGGCCTCGATCTCCCGTATGTCTAGATGTGATCCCTCCAGGCTTATCTTAAGCGTCTCAGTCTTGACGTCTACCTCAGCCACGTTTATCTCTACGCGTGCCACTGAGTCGAGATTGATGAGTGTGCGGGCGATCTCAACTACACTAACGTCCCGTGGCTTCAACGCGTCTATCAAAAGGCGGGTTATGCGAGCACTCATAGCACAGGATAAAATTAACGAACAAGTTATTATTAAAACTAGTCTTTGCCCAAGACGAGCTCCAGCATTATGATCAGGAGACCGGAGGCTAGCGCAAGCAATCCATATTTTAATGGGTTTTCCCTGGCACTCTTACCCAGTGTGTAGCCAAGGCCGAGAAGCAGGAGAAGAACGAGGACGAGGGCAGAGACGCTTGCGGCCTGCATGGGGAGGAGTCCCCGCTCGCATAACGCGAAAGGTACTAGGGAAAGGAAAATAGGTGTTGATGTGCTAGCTGCGTTTACAGTGCTCAGAAAGATTCCCGCGACGTAGACCTGTCTTCTCCCAAGCCGGATAAAGAGATGCTTTTCAAGCTCCCTTAGTTCACGTGCGAGCTCAGCCCGCTCGACCAGGAATGCCCCCATAAACCCTGAGACGGCCGACGAAAAACCCAATACCAGTCCGTTGAGAACAGTCTTGCTCGGGGGCAAGTTAATTAGTAGGGAGCTCACTATTACGCCAAGCGCCAGGAGCGAGCCATCATACAGGTTTACCGCCATGTACCGCCTCGCCACGCCCGGTACCAGGTTCCCAAGCGAGGGGATCTTCATGAGAGAATGAAGCCAGTTGTGCAGGTCTTCGAGTAAACCCATGACCTATATCCAATAATAACGGAAGAAGTATGCAAATAAATATTGCTGAGAGCCTTAACAACTTGTGAAGAAACCATATCCTCACAATAACGATATACGCGGTGCGGTACTAGAGGTTCTAGCAAAGGATCCTCTTATTAAACCAGACGAGTTCGTTGAGCGTGTACGCGAGAGCCTAGAAGAGAAAGGGTTCTACGCGGGACTCGTAACACCTAAGAGAATCTGGAAAATATATGAGGAGCTTGTTAGGAGCGGCGAGATTTACGATTACCTCGGGGTCGTCCAGGGCATGAGTAGCGAAAACTCTTTTTAAAACTTGTTTTTTAAACTTGCAAGAGGTGAAGCCTGATTGCTAACGCGCGAAGCATCAGCTTTCCCGGAGTCAACAAAGAGAGAAGGAATTTCCTGAAGAGCATAGAGGAGAAATGGCAGAAGCGTTGGTCAGAGCTTAAGGTTTTTGAAGCCGAGCCGGATCCTTCGAGACCTAAGTTCTTTGTGACCTTTCCATACCCCTACATAAACTCCTATCCGCACCTCGGGACAGCATACACGGTGCTCAGGGTTGACATCCTTGCACGTTTCAAGAGGATGAAAGGCTACAATGTGCTGTTCGCACAGGGCTGGCACGCAACGGGTGGACCAATCGTCGCCGCCGCGTTGAGGGTTCGGGAGGGTGATCCTAAACAGATAAGCATTTTGAAGTCCATGGGCATCAGCGACGATGAGATCCCTAAGTTTAGGGATCCCGAGTACTGGGTCAGGTTCTTCTCCAAGGGGTTCAAGGAGGACTTCAGCAGGTATGGTCTCTCTATAGATTGGAGAAGAGAGTTCTTCACCACGTATCTTAACCCGCCCTACAACAAGTTTATACAGTGGCAATACAGCGTGCTCCGCGAAAAAGGCCTGATCACGAAGGGATCCCACCCGGTCGTCTGGTGTCCAAAGGAGGGGAAAGTCGTCGGCGATCACGACAGGCCTGACGAGTATGCAGGGATAGGTCCGGAAGAAGTTGTCGTGATAAAGTTTAGAGGAGAGGATGGGCTTACCTACCCCTGTCTCACCTATAGACCCGAAACGGTGTACGGCGCTGTAAACGTATGGGTTAACCCTGATGCCGAGTATGTTATAGCGGAGGTTGACGGTGAAAAACTCGTCCTGGGAGACTACAGTATAGCCGAGCTCAAGGATCAGGGGCATAAAGTTCAGGTTTTGGGGAAGATCAAGGGTAAAGAACTGGTGGGTAGATTCGCGGTAAACCCGGTGACCGGGGCTCGAATCCCAATACTCCCAGCATCCTTTGTGGATCCAGAGTCAGGTACGGGAATAGTGATGTCTGTACCAGCCCATGCGCCATACGACTGGGCGGCTCTAGAAGACTTGAAAAGGGATCCCCATCTCCTCGACAGGTATGGTGTTGACCCGACGATTCTCGACGCGGTACAGCCCGTCAGCCTTATCTCGATCGAAGGATACGGTGAGTATCCTGCAGAGACAGTTGTGAGGAAGTACGGTGTCAAGTTCCAGGGAGACAGGTCGAAGCTTGAAGAAGCCACCAGGGAGATCTACTCGAAGGAGTTCTACAACGGTGTTCTCAAGGTAGAGGTGTACGGCGAGAAGTGGGGTGGGCGTAAGGTTTTCGAGGTTAAAGAGGAGATTATAGAATTCCTGGTCAAGAACGGCTACGCGTTCAGGCACTATACGCTTCCCAGGCCCGTCTACTGCAGGTGCGGTGCACGTACACACGTGAAAATAGTTGAGGACCAGTGGTTCCTGCGGTACAGCGATCCCTCATGGAAGGCCAAGGCGCATGAGTGCATAAACTCGATGCTATTTCTACCTGCTGAGCTCAGGGAAGAGTTTCACAGGCTCGTAGACTGGTATGAGGACTGGGCTTGCACCCACGAAAGGGAGCTTGGAACCCCGCTTCCCTGGGATGAGAAGTGGGTCTTGGAGTCTCTAAGCGACTCCACGATATACATGGCTTACTACACTATCTCGAAATACCTCCAGCACCCCGAGCTATACAACATAGACTGGCAGCGGATAGACCGCTCGCTCTACGACTACGTCTTCCTGGGCATCGGGGACGCAGAAACCGTAGCCAAGAAGCTCGGAGTGGACGCCGGGCTCCTCAGAAGGATGCGTGAAGAGTTCCTGTACTGGTACCCCGTAGACCTCAGGGTTTCAGGAAAGGATCTGATACCCAACCACCTAGTATTCTTCATAATGCACCACGTAGCCATCTTCCCATCCCCTCACTGGCCCAGAGGCATAGCGATAAACGGCTGGATCAACATCAACGGCGAAAAAATGTCGAAGTCTAAGGGTAACTTCATACTCCTCAGGGAAGCCCTCGACTACTGGGGTGCCGACGCTACACGTCTGGCAAACGCCTACGCCGGGAACACGGGTCTCGACGATGGAAACTTCGAGCTTGAATTCGCCTCAAGGGCCGTCGACCTGCTCTACGAGTGGTATAGCTTCGCCATCGAGAATTATGGTAAAGGCGACGAAGAATGGAAGTTCATCGACGACTGGTTTGAAAGCGTGCTAAACCGCACCTTGAAGACCGTAGAGGAAGAGTATGAGAGGCTAAACATGAAAAACGTCATCATTTACGGTTTCTTCAACCTACAAAACTCGTTCAAGTGGTATTTGAAACGCCGAGGGTCTCCAAACAGACGGCTCCTCCAGGAATTCATAGAGAAACAGACCCTAATACTCGCCCCCATAACACCCCACATAGCTGAAGAAATATGGGATAAAATAGGAAAGAAAGGGCTTATACAGCAGGAGAAGTGGCCTTCTGTAGACACTTCCAAGATAAACGACGAGGTGGAAAGAGCCGAGAAGATAGTCCAGAAAGTACTAGAGGATATCCAAGAGCTACTCAGAATAGTTAAGGTCGAGACCATACAGGAGCTTAGAATAGTCCTTCCCGCTAAGTGGAAGTACATGTTCATTGAGAAAATCAAGGAGAGCTTCCAAAAACACGGTAAGGTCCAACAGGCGGTACGCGAGGCCCTGCACCTCATGCCACCCGAGCTGCAGAAGCAGGCGGGCAGGCTGGTAGAGCTCATAATAAAGAACAGCGAGATTCTAGACCTGCTTGTAACACCCGAACTAGAAGAAAAAGCTCTACGAGACGCTCAGCACGCTTTTGAAGAAGCTATAGGTAAAAGAGTAGAAGTCATATATGAAGACGAAGCCACAGACACCCAGAAGGCTAAACAATCGCTCCCGGCAAGGCCCGCAATCATAGTCGTAACTGCCCGCTGATACCCAAACTCTCCTAGGCTTACCCTGCATTTTTCTACATCTCTCTCGAATAATGCTACCCTTATCAGCCTGACAGCAATTTTTTATTCTAGCTTCTACTTTCTTTAGTAACCGGCGGATGATCTAAGCGTTGACAACTGAGAGATGATGTAAAGGAGGTGAATGGACGCCGCTGGGGCCCGTAGCGCAGTCAGGAAGCGCGGCGGCCACGCTCCACGAGCGCCGCACTTCGGTGTATCAAAACGCTTAAAAGCGGGGACAGCCGTAGGTCCCGGGTTCGAGTCCCGGCGGGCCCGCTATTTCTCATATTTATTCGGGAAGCTTTGCTACCCGCTCTGCGCCACTGGGGGCTCCCCTGGTTACCCTTCTGAAGTGTTTTCTCCTGGTGGTCGTAGCTTTTGCTTCTAGTCTTTTGCTGTGGCTCTGCTGTGCGTTGTGGTGTAGGCTTTGATTTTAATCAGTGTGGGTGGGCTGTGTCCTGCCAGGTGGGCGATGTTTGTAGTGTTTACGTCTGCATTGCTTTCGAGGCCCAAGTCTTGCACATGTATAGCCTCGCTGTGGATATACCCTAACGTCCTGCTAGACTACGGGAAGGCACTAAACGATATCGATGTAATGCTCGGGGGCTCGAAGAGTATAGGAGCAGGATTGAAGGCTTCCTCGAGGAATGGGAGGCGGAGAAGATATACTAGGGATATCGGAAGTAAAACAAGCCGATAATGGGGCCGCCGGGATTTGAACCCGGGACCACCTGGGCTCCCGATGGACTGTATCCCGAGTCCCGCGGCTTAAAAGCCGTGCCAGGCATCCTACCAGGCTGGACTACGGCCCCCTCAGATAGTGTTTCCACACCTTGTTTTAAAGTATTTCTCCGTCTTAATCCTGAGGGGCCGTGAAAAAATCTTTATATTATGTTGTACACGTAGGGTCTGAGGTTAGTATGCCTACATGGCGCTATAGTGTCGAGCTTGACCCGGTGAAGACGGTTAAAGCGTCTCTACGAGATGTCAGCATGTCGTACAAGGCTACAGTGGAGACTCTAAGACTCATCAAAGGCAAGAAGCTAAGCGAGGCTAAAAAAATCCTTGAAGAAGTAGCATCCATGAAGAAGCCGGTCCCATACAGGAGGTTTAATGGAAAAGTAGGGCACAAGAAGGGTGTGAGCGGTCCTGGGAGGTATCCCGTCAAGGTGGCTAAGAAGCTGCTAGGCCTCCTGGAGAACCTAGAGAACAATGCCGAGTTCAAGGGGTTAGACGTGGAGAACCTCTGGATAGTCCATGCTGCTGCCCATAAAAGCTTCAAGATAAGGAATTATCTTCCCAGGGCCTTTGGAAGGGCTACTCCCTACTACGACCAACTTGTCCACGTGGAGGTCATAGGGGAGGAGAGAGTCTAGGTGGTTAAATGCCGACGGTCACGCGTGAAACCATATCTCAAGGAATCCGTTACATGATGCTTCACGAGTACATCCAGAGGCAGTTTGTCCGTGCAAGCTATGTACACACGCAGGTCTTTAAGACACCCATCGGAACCAAGGTCATCATTTATGCCGGCGTCCCAGGGATGGTTATAGGCCGCAGGGGAGCAAATATAAAGGCTCTCGCGGACGTTCTCGAGAAGGAGTTCGGTCTAGAAAACCCCCAGGTTGACGTTGTCGAGGTTCCAAACCAGGACCTCAACGCCAAGATAATGGCGTACAGGATAGCAAGGGCACTAGTTCGCGGAGTAAGGTTCCGCAGAGCAGCGATGATCGCACTTAACAGGATTATGGCCGCTGGTGCAAGAGGGGCGGAGGTCGTTATAAGCGGGAAGCTTACAAGCCAGAGACACAGGACAGAGAGGTTCACGAGAGGATACCTGCCAAAATCTGGTGAACCCGGTGAGGAGCTCGTCGACGAGGCCATAGTCCACGTCCTGCTGAAGCTGGGGATGTACGGCGTCAAGGTCAGGATAATGAGACCGTCCAAGATGCCGGATACTATCGAGCTAAAAGCGCCCCAGACCGTTACCTCTACATAAGTTTTATATGTAGTGGACAAACCTCATGGTTGAGACCTATGCCTAAGGGATTACTCTCGATTAAGGAGATCAGGGAGATGAGCCCAGAGGACAGGAGGAAGAAGCTAGCAGAGCTCAGGGCGGAGCTGGCCCGACTAAGAACACAGGCCGCTAGAGGTTCTCTTGAGAAGCCCTCCCTCATAAGGAAGACTAGAAGGACCATAGCAATGATACTCACAGTGGAGAGGGAGGCCGCGAAGGCTCAAAAACAATGAAAATCACTCCTCGCAATATCCTAAGGCACGAGCTTATCGGGCTTCAGGTCGAGGTTGTCGAGGCTAGTAACCCGAGCCTTATAGGGATAAAGGGGTTAGTCCTCGACGAGACCAAGAACACTCTGCTTATAGGCGAGCCCGGCGGTAAGAAAAGGAAGGTCATAAAGCACCAGGCATACTTTTTATTCGAGCTCCCCGACGGTACACGCGTAATGGTCGACGGGAGATACCTCGTGGGGCGGCCTGCGGAGAGACTGAAGGCTAAGCTTTACAGTTACTAGAAGGATAGTAAAATTTTAAAAAGCCCCGCGCTATTGGCACTCTTAGTCTGGTGTTTAAATTATGCCTAAGAAACACGTTGGTATCCCGGGTCTCAACCCGCCCGATAAGAAATGCGACGACCCACTATGCCCGTGGCACGGTACGCTGCCCGTCAGAGGGCAGGTATTAGAGGTCACAGTGGAGGACGTTAAGATGAACAGGGCTGCCGTCGTTGTACACGAGTACCTCTACTACAATAAGAAGTACAAGAGGTATGAGCGTCGGCAGACAAAGAAGCACGTAAGGGTTCCCGAGTGCATAGAGGTGAAGCCAGGCGACCGAGTCATAATAGGCGAGACAAGACCCCTCGCAAAATCTATATCCTACGTCGTTCTTGCAAAGGTTCAGAGGTGAAATTAAATGGCCAAGAGAGGCCCAAAGACAGTTGGCGTTTCATACAGGCTTGGATTGACCCCTGGCATCTTCATGGAGAGCCTGGTAAAGGTTGCTGACAACTCCGGTGCGACACTCGCCAAGGTTATAGGCGTCCCCCACTATAAGGCAGTCTGGAGGAGGGTCCCCGGCGCCGCGGTGGGAGACATGGTTGTTGTCTCTATAAGGGCAGGCAAGCCGGAGCTTAGAAAGCAGGTCATGAGGGCGATAGTGATCAGGCAGCGGAGACCATACAGGAGAGCGGACGGAACCTGGATCGCCTTTGAAGACAATGCCGTGGTAATAATAACGCCTGAAGGCGACCCCAAGGGCACAGAGATAAGGGGGCCCCTCGCGAAGGAGGCGGCCGAGAGGTGGCCTAAACTACCCCCTATGGCCTCCATAATCATTTAAAGGTTAAGGGGCTTGGGCTCTGTTCTTAGAGCCGAAATAGTCCTTACGTCTACTGTTCGATTGCTTTCTCAACAAAAAACTGTAAGTGTTTCAAATATAGCTCAGGCTTCTGGAGTCGACCAATTATTTGTCGAAGATTTTTTGAAAAGCATCGGGGTACTTGTTGAGCAAGGAATAGTCAAGACCCCGCTTAACAGTCTCCTACTTCGAGCCTGGCTAGCCGGCTACGATGTAGTCACGCTTGCACTGAATTCTGGTTGGAGCACATTTGAGGAAGTCGTAGCGCAAGCCTTACGCGAGGCAGGCTTCAATGCCTACAGGGCGCTGAGATTCAAGCACCAGGGAAAGCGCTACGAGGTAGACATCCTGGCCGTAAAGTCCAGGCTAGCCCTATGCGTTGACTGTAAGCGTTGGGAGAGGCTACGTGAAAGCATGCTTCTTAAAGCCGCCGAGGCTCAAAGGCATCGATGCGAGGCGTTGGCAAGGGTAATCGAGAGAGGCTTGCCCCAGGTCGACATACCCGTAGGGGATTACGAGATGATACCAGTCGTGGTCTCCCTATACAGGTCATCCATACCTCTGTATTTTGGAGCACTGATAATAGATCTCAGGAGTCTTTCCCAGATAGCCTCAGAGGACGTGATAGTGTTCCTGAGGACCGGAGAGATTCAGCCTATACGTTTCCAAGTCTCACCCGGAACACGTCTTTTCTAGCATAGAAAAAAATTTAATATCCTCTCACCCTCATATTAGCTCGCTAAGGGCCGGTAGCTCAGCCAGGTAGAGCGGCGGTCGAATAAAACTGGTCGAAGCTCTTAACCCGTAGAGGCGCCGTGCATCTGCACGGCGTAGCGGAAGCCCCGGGTTCGAGTCCCGGCCGGCCCGTTATTATAAGAAGTGTCGTTCTCAGGGCTTGAACTCCCAGTTCCACATCTCCTGCGCAAGCTTCCCGTCATACATGTACTTTGAAACCTTCTTTTCAACGTCTTTTACCTTCTCGTTGTGCAGGGCTAGGAAGTGATTGATCCTCTTAACCAGCTCCGCTTTACATTCACCGCACAGGAGTTTCCCAGTCTTACAGGCCCAGTATCTCTCCTCTAGTTTCTTGTCGTCCTCCTCGAATAAAAGGCTATACCAGTGGAAGACCGTGCAAACCTCGGGAACTCCTCCAAGCTTACGTTGTTCCTCGACAGTTGCTCTACCGCCTGTAAAAGCATTCATTATTTTCTTCTTCACCACCTCGGGAGGATCGTTGAGCATTATAGCGGTCTCAGGCTCGGAGGCAGACATCTTACTCTCTGGGCCCGTAAGCCCCCATGCAAGCTTGGATAGTAGTTCTGCAGTCTTGTACCTGTTCAGCCTGGGGGCTATATCGCGTTGAAGCCTGAAGTATGGATCCTGGTCTATACCGCATGGAATTAGGGGTCTGCGGTTCTCGAAGAGTGTCGGGACTATCTGGAGCGCAGGGTAGAAGATAAGCCCTATGCTAGTCTCGTTGTCGAAGCCGAAAACAGCCCTGGCGGTTGAGAGGTTTATATGCCGGGCGACTAGCACGGCCGGCCTGTACATCTTGCCGATGTACTCGCTGTCGCGAAAGATGAATGTCTTGTTCTCGTCAAATCCTAGGGCCGCTATATTAAGAATGTCCTGCCTGATATAGGGCTCAACTTCCTCAAGAGAGTCAACCTTTTTTGCGAGAAACTTCTCCTCGTCAGGGATCTCTATGTACGTGTTAACCCCAAAAGAGTGCTGAAGCCACCTCGTGGCGATAAAGGGAACAATGTGAGCAATATGCATAGGAGCCTTGCTAGGCGCTCTCCCAGTATACAGGAAGAAGCCTCTGCCAGCCTCGTAATCGTCCAACACGAGGCTGAGATCCCTGTGTGCGAAAAAGAAGCCTCTACGGAGGAGAGGGTGAAGACCACCCGCTAGGGTGTTAATCCTGGCCAGCAGAGGTTCGCTGAGCCTTTCAACCCCGAACTCCTGGATCAGTTTATCATAGTCTATTTTTCCCCTAGCCTCCCAGGGTGTTACGTTATATCCTTCCTGAGACATCCTTCATCCCCAATATCCTGCTTGTTTAATAGTTTTTACTCGAAAATTTAACCTAACCGGGGAAAGTGCCCCGGCCGGGATTTGAACCCGGGATCCACGGCTCGAAAGGCCGTTATCCTCTCAGCCTTGTGCAGTTGACCGGGCTAGACGACCGGGGCCTAACTCAAAGAAATTAAAAATCTTGATAAACTTTTCTTTCGCAAACGGGAGGTCTTTGAGACTACTTCACGTCCTCGCCTGAGAATAAGAGTCCTCAAAAAGACGTGGCGCCGGGGCCGGGATTTGAACCCGGGCGCCCTTGCGGGCAATGGCTCTCCGAGGAGCTAACTCCAGGCCATCGCCTTGGACCGCTCGGCCACCCCGGCTCAAAGTTATTAGGCTCGTTAATGGATATATAAACATCGCTTCAGGTAAACGAGGGGCATGTACCTCCGAGACACCACCGTTTCGTGTATACTGCTTTGTAATACGATTGTATTTAAAGCATTATAAAGCCGAAAGCCTTTGCATTGTAAATTGTTTTGGTAAAATTATTTCTCCTGTTATGAAAATCAGGGGTATCTAATGTCGGTAGAGGACATTTTTCACCAGTACTTAGAGTCTAAAATCTTCAAGCAGCGGGAAAAGCTCCTACCCGACTATGTACCTGAGGAGCTGCCCCATAGGGATGAACAGATCATGACCCTGGCAAAGGTTCTGGCGCCCGCCCTCTCGGGGTCTCGCCCATCTAACGTTTTCATATACGGGTTGACGGGGACCGGTAAGACTGCCGTCACCAAATATGTCTTGAGGAAGATGCGTGAAAGCTCTCAGCGAAGGATAGACTACGTCTACATCAACTGCAGACAAAACAACACTAGCTACAGAGTCTTAGCTGAGCTGGCAAAACACGTCGGGGTTAAAGTCCCCTTCACAGGGCTAGCCCTCGGAGAAGTCATGAAGAGGCTTATCCAGGGCCTGGAGAGGCAGAGAAGTATAATAATAGTCGTCCTAGACGAGATTGATAACCTCGTTAAGAGGCAGGGCGACGACGTACTTTACTTCCTCACGAGGGTCAACGAGGAGCTCTCCAACTCTAAGGTGAGCCTCATAGGTATAACTAACGATTTGAAGTTCACCGAGTTTCTCGACGCCCGGGTCAAGAGCAGCCTGGGAGAGGAGGAGCTGGTGTTCCCGCCCTACAACGCTGTCCAGCTTGAAGACATTTTGCAGAGAAGGGCTAGGGAGGCGCTCAAGGAGGGAGCAATCGAGGACGACGTTATCAAGAAGGTTGCCGCTATAGCCGCAAGGCAGAACGGTGATTGCCGGCTAGCGTTGGACATACTCCTTAAGGCAGCGGATATCGCTGATCGTGAAGGGGCTAGCAAGGTTACCCTGACTCACGTGGACAAGGCTAGGAGCGAGATAGAGAAGAACCTAGCCGTAGACATTATAAAGACTATGCCTCTCCACGTCAAACTAGTCCTGGCATCTATATACCTCCTCTCCAAAAACGAGGGATCAAAAATGATAACAACAGGCCTGGTCTACGACAAGTACAAGGAGCTCGTGAACAAGCTGGGGATGGAGCCCGTAACCTCGCGGAGAATCAGCGACATAATTAATGAGCTCGACGTCGTGGGCATTATAAACGCCAGGGTTATAAGCCTTGGACGCTACGGCAGGACAAAAGTCGTCTCGATAGGCGTGCCACTAAAAAACGTGGAGGAGGGTCTTGCCAGCGATACGCTCCTCAAATTCTTCCTCGAGTCTATGTGAGGTCCCCGCATGCGCAGAATATCTCGTGAAGAAGATCGTACAGTTCTTCAAGCCCCTGACCCGTAATGCTCGAAATCAGGGGTATCCTTATAGCTAGCCTGTACTCGTCCAGCAATTCCAGTATCCTCTCCGATATCTCGCTGCTCAAGCCCTTCGTCCCTGCGAGCTGTTCACGTAGGTAAGCCGCGTCCGTGAGTAGCCTTGGGTTAAAAGTCTGGGCATCGGCCTTGTTTACCACGGGTATAGCGTCTATCCCCAGCCTGAGGCTTACGATCATCGCTTGTAGCTTTAGCGAGACCACGTCGTGGGCCTTGGCTACAAGCGTCGGGTCTAGTATCACGACACCTATTATGTACCCTACCTCCCGGAACTCCTCCACGAAACGCGGCCCGAAATCCCTGTAAAGAAACAACTCCATCTGGCCAGGGGTATCTACGAGGACGTAGGGCGAGGGGTACTTCTCAACCTTCTCCCTAATCTCCGGAAGATGCTTACAGGCTATCTCGGCGCTCTTAAGGAGCGCCCCGTTTGGGCCCAGCTTGTAGTCCTGCATCACCTTCTCTACTGTCACATAGTCCCTCACGTCCACGTCTGGCCTGTAGGGGAGATACTCGACACCAGGGTCTAGGTTCACATAGGTTGACGGTATCAGCATCTTAGCCTTTAGCCATCTACCGAAGGCTGCCGTAAGGGAGGTTTTGCCGCTCCCGGCTGGGCCTAGAAAAACGACAATATTCTTCATAA
>ERZ1669248.225-NODE-225-length-31693-cov-55.327676_pt1 | contig 31693 bp, 34 predicted proteins | sample MGYA00579296_ERZ1669248 | MGnify/ENA primary metagenome ERZ1669248 (study PRJEB41166, sample SAMN08046057) | hot springs metagenome | biome: hot spring; feature: neutral hot spring; material: thermophilic sediment; isolation source: thermophilic sediment from...
CATACCTCAAGAGAAGTGAAGATTTTAATCATAAGGTTCTTGCTAAGATAGTATTTTATCTCTGTCATCACTAAATTGATGGGGCCCGTGGCCTAGCCAGGATAAGGCGCCGGCCTGCGGAGCCGGAGATCCCGGGTTCAAATCCCGGCGGGCCCGCTACTTTTCAATCAACTGATTGAAACTCTCGTGTAGGCTTCTGAAACGTTTCATGTTTCGAGCTGGCTACATGAAACACTTATCTAGTGTTTATCGGGGCGGTACCACTAGTAGTCTCAGCACTACTCTTAATAACCTACGAGGCCTCTTCACTAAAGATAGAGCCAGGATATAGCGATGAATGAGGGATCACCTAGTAATTTTCTAAGTTCCTCTTTATCTTAGTATTTAAGTAGCTAACGACGTCAGCTATAATTCAGGAGAGAGATTGCTTGCTCTGTTCTTATGGTACTGTCTTGGCTGCGCGTTGTTTGAAGCAAGGCTCAAGACTCGCGTGAAAGAGTTCCTGGTTTATGTAACTGGATCTCAGTAAGCTGGAAATTATTGACTTATAAGGTCTTAAGTTAATAGCTATAGGTGTTAGGTTTGCCGAAGAAGCGCGAGAGTAGGGGGAGACGTAAGGGTAGTAAAGGTTCTGTAGAATTAATTCATTGTGACCAGTGCGGTAGGTTAGTTCCTGAAGATAAGGCTGTTTGTGTTACTAGGTGGTACTCACCTGTTGATCCACAACTCGCTGATGAGCTAGAGAAGAAGGGCGCTATAATAGCTAGATACCCTGTAACTAAGTGTTACTGTGTTAGTTGTGCAGTGTTCCTGGGCATAATTAAGGTTAGAGCTGAGGAAGAAAGGAAGAGTACGAGAGCTCAGTACTGAGTATTAAGCAAAACTTAAATTATCCGGTGACCACAAGATTTAGTAGTGAGGTGCTGAGGCAGTGAAAATACCTAAGTCACTCAACACTTATTGCCCGAGGTGTAAGAAACATACTCAACACTCTATAACGATCTACAAGTCAGGTAAGAGGAGGTCTCTTGCTGAGGGTCAGAGAAGGTATGACAGAAAGAATAAGGGTTACGGGAGTAAGAGGAAGCCCGAACAGAAGAGATTCGCTAAAACAACTAAGAAGGTAGTGCTTAAGCTCAAGTGTAGTGTGTGTGGCTACATTAGTCATAGAGAAGGCATCAGACTAAAGAAAGCAGAGTTGAGTGAGGGGTTGAGTAAGGCATGAGTAAGAAAAGGAAAGTCTTAATACCGATGCCTAAGAGTAAGTTTCTTAAGATTAAGTGTCCTTCCTGCGGTAACGAACAAATAATTTTTGACCACGCTTCATTCCCTGTGAGATGCCTTATTTGCGGTACTCAGTTAGTCGAGCCTACCGGTGCTAAAGCTAGGTTGCTAGGTGAGGTAGTCAAGATACTTAGCTAGCGTTGAGGGTGTGCGTGTTGGTTAGAAAGAGGCGACCAATCCCATCAGCTGGAGAGCTGGTTATAGGCACTGTGAATAAGATTTTCGAGTATGGTGCTTACTTAAAGCTAGACGAGTATAACGGGATAGAAGCTTACTTACCTTGGTCTGAGGTTAGTTCTAAGTATGTTAAAGACATTCGCGAGGTTCTTAGAGAAAATCAGAAAGTGGTAGTCAAAGTAATAAGAGTTGATACCAGGAAAAACCAAATAGATGTTTCGCTAAAGAGAGTTACTGAGAGTGAGCAGAGGAGCAAGCTCATAGAGTTTAAGAGAATGCAGAAAGCCGAGAAAATGCTTGAGGTAATAGCTCAGAAACTAGGAAAATCGCTTGATGACGCCTACAGAGAAGTGGGGTGGAGACTTGAGGACTACTTCGGCGATCTCATGACGGCTTTCGAAGAAGTAGCTACTAGGGGTGAGGAGCTCTTATTGGAGGCTGGCATCCCTGATGAGTGGATCCCGGTAATAGTTGATGAGGTTAAGAAGAGAATAAAGCCTAAAAGCGTTAAGATACGTGGTATAATAACGCTGAGTACTATGGCACCAGACGGCGTTGATAAGATTAGAGAGATTCTAGAGTCTATCGCATCTCACGTCAAGAACTCAGGGAATCTAACAGCAAGGATATACGCTGTTGGTGCTCCTAGATACGCCGTAGAAGTCTTAGCTGAGGATTATAAAACAGCTGAGAAAGCGTTAGCTGAGGCACTAAACAACGCTAGGAATCTAGCAAGTAAGTACGGCATAGAACTAACTTTCGAGAGGGAACGAACGTAGTGAGGTTTTTGATGAGGAAATGCCTTAATTGCGGTAGATATACGCTGAAAGAAGTATGTCCTGTTTGTGGGTCGCGGACTGTCTGCCCACACCCCCCGAGATTCTCTCCTAAAGATAAGTACGTGAGTTACAGAGTTCTCGCCAAGTATTCAGGTAGTGAGAATTCCTCTACGGAGTAGCTAGAGTGGAGTTTCTTTTATCCCGGCTAAGTAAGCTACGTAGTTTGTTAATGGGTGGAGTATTCCAGCCAGCAAAAGACCCGATAAGAAATCACTAAGACTTAGTACTTGATTGACTGCTAGGTCTACTCCTGATAATTTGATAAATAAGGTCGCGCCAACAATAAACGATATTTGGTCAAGCGGGATGAAAGGTTGGCCAGGCTTCATACCTAATCTCCTCTTAATGAATGAGTTAATTAGGTCACCGCTCATAGCTCCCGTACCAGACAACAAACCGTAAATAATCCACTCACGAAGTTGTGAACGCATATAATAGCCGTAAACTAAGCCGACTAAGGCGCCAGCAACCACGCCAGACACGAAGCCTTCAATTGATTTGTTATCTCCTAATAATCTCTTACCATCATAGAAGTTTATCTTGAAGTCTATTGGGTGCGGGTTTTTGAATACGTACTTACGGCATATTAGAGGTACTGCGTTAGCTGTCATCGCTGGCAAATACAGCAACACTACTCTCAGCAAGTACTCTGTAAGCTCACTCAACGTACGAGCCCTTAAGAATATCGTCCGCGCACGTTAAAAAGAAAATACTTAAGTCGCGAGCTTTATGAGGTTATATATTCTGAAGAAACATACTATTAAGGTGGGCATAAGTAGGCATGAGGGGTGCGAGCAGTAGGAATGTAGTAGCTATCTGCAACCCTAAACTAATGAGTACTTTCAAGAATCTTAGCGACTTACTAGACATCCACTTCAAGGTTTTTGAATTACGGGACAACTTAAGTGAAGTTAGTACTTTGATAGCTGACGAAGAGTGTCTCGAGTTAATTAGAAGAAGTCACGATATTAGTAAGGTTAAGGTAGTAAAGATCTCAGAAGACAACATAATGCTTAGACTCCTAGAGGTAGTTGGGGTAAGCAGGGTAGAGACTATCGTAGTAGGTGTGGATCCAGGCAACACGATAATAAACTACGTGATATTTGCTGATAATGTCTTGTTAGGTTTCGGTTCTACTAGAGAGTTCCTAGATTTAGTTGACGTCCTAAATAAGGTTAGGAGTTCGTTACGTCCAGAGAAAGTAGTCATTAAGGTTGGTGTATCTCCTGCCGGGCTATGGAAGTCTTTCATGTCTGAGATTTCGAGGGTGGTAAGTAATGAAGACAGATATTCTCTTGTTCTAGTAGACGAGAACAGCACTACGGGCACGTGTCCTACGACGTATATCGGTAAGAAAGACCTCAAGAATCCAGACTTAAGAGCGTGCATTAACATAGCTCTCAGAGAAGGATTTATTAAGACTGCGCGTCTAGGAGTGTGCGGAGAACTAAGTAAATGAGGAGCTCGTCTCTTGAAGTAGTTGGTCTAAAAATCCTTGTCTTGAGTGATTAGGAAGGATTAGCTACTTGCTAGCCTCATAACTGAGTTAAGCGTTTCGACACTTAACTCGTAAACTCTTTTTGTGTTTAGTAATTCTTTTAGTGTGTTATCCTCTAATTCTCTAAGAGATAGCTTATCTATACATTCCTTGATTATTTTGAGGGCTTTCTTTCTTCTCTGATTAAACACGCATCTAATAAATTCCTCAAAGACTTTGTCTTCCTCGCGCCACTCCTTAAGTCTTTTTAGGAGTACTAGAGCTGACCAGACTTTAGGTGATGGGTAGAAAGTAGTTGGGCTTAGGTAATCTATTACTTCAGGCTTCATAAAGCTTTGAACGAAGACTGTTACACGCCCGTAAGATTTGCTGCCTGGTGTAGCAACTAGTCTCTCACATACTTCTTTTTGAAGAGTGAGTAGCGCGTAAGGAATATTCGATTTTATTATTGAGGCTAGTAGAGGGCCTGTGAGGGAGTACGGCGTGTTTGACACTACAGCGTCTACTCTCAGCACGTTACTGTCGAGTAGCTTAAGACCGTCGCTCAACAAGTATTCTACGTTAGGTTCCTCGCTAGCCAGCTTACTGCCGAATTTTAAGAACTTAATGTCTATTTCTACAGCTACTAAGTAGCTGACAACGTCTTTAATGAACTTCGTTAAGAGGCCCGGGCCAGCTCCTAACTCCATGGCCCGCCTCACGTTAAGTCTTGAGAGTGTTTCTCTGAATAGGTATCCTAGCCTGCAGTCTATCATTATATGTTGGCTGTACCTCTTCATTAAGGGTAGTTCTCTAGTAATTTCTGCTACTGTTTTCTTGAGCCATACGCAGGGGTCTTCTTTCGAGAGAGTCATTTACTTTTAACCATTTAAGAAGTCTCTGAGACACTAAAATAATAGTACGGACATAGTTTTAAGTAGGGTAGTCATGAGCGTAGCTACGCACAACTTAAAGCAAGGTGAGGTAGCTAGAGTATCAGGTCCTGCGAGAATTGAGGTAGTTAGTGGTGAGGTCTTGCTCGTAGGTAACGTGTATAGTAAAGGGAGTGTTCTAGTAATTCATGAGTTAAGGAGTTATTCTCTTAAAGCTCTTGCTGAGACAGAACTCAGAGTCTTTCTAGGTTCTGGAGGGTATTTCAGCGTTGTTGACCCTTCTACTGAAGTAGTCGATGACTGGCTGCGCGTCGCGGAGGTAGTCAGCAGAGATCTTACGTCATCTAGGAAACTTAAGGTAGTTGTTGTAGGCCCTCCTGAGTCTGGCAAAACTACGTTAACTGCTTTCATAGCTAATTACCTCAGGAATAAAGGGCTTAAATGCTGTATTATTGAAGGTGATGTAGGTCAAGAAGATTTAGCGATGCCTGCAACCATAGCTCTAGCCATAGTGAGTAAGCCTTTCATATGGCAGAGAGAACTAAGCTTTAGTGAATTTAGGTTTGTCGGGTGTATTAGCCCGCGAAACTGTAGTTCTAGGGTAATAGCTTCTATGATAGACTTAGTTAATCACGCACAGCTCAGAGGTTGTGACGCGGTAGTGATAAATACTGATGGGTGGGTTAGTGGGAGAGACGGAATCTCATACAAGCTTGAGTTGCTTAGGTGGGTTAAGCCTACTCACTTAGTGGTTCTTGATGAAGGCTTAAGTAACTTAATGAGTAGCGCATTCCGCGGGATACTTAGGGTAATTAAGGCTAAGCCGCCAGCGCAACCTAGGATCAGGAGTAGAGAAGAGAGACAGAGATTAAGATCTGAAGCGTATAGGAGGTATTTCATGAACTCTTCTGTAAGAACTCTACGAGTTAGTGAGGTGGGGTTAATTGGAGCGTACTCCTTAAACTGTTCTGAGATTTCAGTAAGTAAGTTAGTTGAGTTGTTTCCCGAGCTCTCCCCGATTACAACACACATAGTAAGGGTCTGTAAAGACGAAAAAGAACTTGCTCTACTTATTAGTGGCTCGCTGCATATAGGACTTTTAGAAGCGTTAAGAAGCGAGTTGTTATCAAAGTACTCTATCAAGCTGATCGTATCTAATATAGAAGACTTAACAAGATGCTTGGTAGGTGTGGTGGGGGACGGCATGAATGATGTTGGTGTAGGTATAATAGAAGACGTAAGGCTTGAAGAAGGAGACATTTTAATTAAACTGAGGACGCCGTATGAAGGACCTATAAAAGGCTTAATTAGTAGCAATATTAAGCTAGATGAGGAGTATAGAGAAATCAAGAGAGGTGAGTAATTTTGTGGTATTTGAGAGACGTCATTAACGAAGCAAGACACCGCGGAGAATTAATCATAATTGATAAACCGTTGAGAGACGTGTACGAACCCACGAAAGTCTTAATGAGGGCTGAGGAACTTAATAAAGTAGTGCTTTTTCAGGTGGCTGGTAAGCACCCTACATGTGTAGGTAACTTAGTTGGGTCGCGTCAAAGACTCTATCAATTTTTGAGAGTCGATAATGATGTTGATGCTTATAAGAAGTTGATTGAAGCTATGAATATAGAGAGAGAGTTTAGTGATTGGTTTACGGAATATTCTTTCTCAGAGTTTTACGTAAGTTTTGAGGGAGATTACCGTAAGTTACCGTCTATAAAGTTTTTCGAGAAAGACGGAGGTCACTACATAGACGCTTCAGTCTTAGTCGCTAAGACCCCAGAAATGGACTCTTATAATGCTTCAGTCCACAGACTCATGCTGGTTGAGAAGGGCTTCGCGATTAGGTTAGTTCCGAGACATCTCTTCAGGATTTACGAGCAGAATAGGGTTAAGGGTCTTGAGACTCCTGTCGCGATAGCTGTGGGTGTTCATCCATTAGTTTTCCTTGCTTCTTCTATATCCCCGCCTTATGGGGTTTTTGAGTTCTCGCTAGCTTCTGTCTTGAGCGGGTCTAAAGTGCCTATCGTGAGGACTCCTAGGTATGGGTTACCCGTCGTTGCGGGAACCTCGGTCATTATGGAGGGTAAGATAACGTTAGATTTAGTTGATGAGGGTCCTTTCGCTGATCTCCTCAACTTATATGATATTGTGAGGAAGCAACCACTAATTAAGATCGAGTCTATATATTTACTTAAAGAGGACCCTCTATTCCACGTTATACTTCCTGGTGGTAAGGAACACAAGATTTTTATGGGTTTCCCTAGAGAAGCTCTAATATGGGACTCAGTTAGGAGAGTAGTGCCTAGAGTAATTAAAGTCAGGCTGACAGAGGGTGGAGGACGATGGCTGCATGCTGTGATATCTATTGAGAGGAATCATGAAGGAGACGGAAAGAACGCTGCTTTAGCTGCTTTCGCCGGACATCCAAGCTTGAAACACGTAGTCATAGTTGATTCTGATGTAGACCCTGACAACCCGGAAGATGTTGAGTGGGCTATAGCTACTAGGTTTCAGGCGTCTAGAGGACTTATAGTAATTAGAGGGAGTAGGGGTTCTACGCTAGACCCTAGCTCTGATGACGGCTTAACAGACAAAGTAGCAGTAATAGCCACGTACCCGCTCTCACGTAAGAATTTTTTTGAGAAACCAAAAGTGCCTGAGGGCTAGTATTATGTATTTGACTAAAGAGGAGGAAGCCATACTCAACGGTGAATTAGGGTATCCATACGCGCTAGCTATGAAAGTACTCACGACTGTAGGAGATTCTCTAGGAGCTGAGAGGCTTATTCCGGTAGTGCACGCCCATGTTTCAGGCATCTCTTACTTTAACATAGGTGATGCCGGGTTAGAATTCATAGAGTCTCTAGCAACTAGCGGCGCTAGATTTCAGGTTTTCACTACAGCTAACCCTTATGCCGTTGTAGCGAGATCCTCATATGGTAGCCTACCTGACGATTTAATTAGTAAGCAACTAAAGATAGTTGCTTATTTAAGGAGTATGGGGGCTCGTACATTTACTTGCGCTCCTTACTATGTCAGGAGGCCCTCATACGGAGAGCACTTAGCTTGGGCTGAGTCTAACGCAGTCCTCTACACAAACTCACTAATTGGTGCTTGGAGTAATAGGGAAGGAGGTCCCTTAGCTCTGCTCGAAGGCATCCTAGGAAAGACTTACGCTTCCGGTGTTCATTTACGTGAGGAACGTAGACCAAGATGTTTCGTAGCAGTCAAGACTAAGGTGAGCAGTCCTCTTCACTTCTCGATACTAGGACTTAAGATAGGTGAGTTATGTCCTGACTCAATACCTTACGTGGAGGGTCTTGAGAACATGTCTGAGGAGCACGCACGGGCCTTCTTAGCTTCATTTGGTTCCACATCTAACGCGCCTATGGTCATCTTTAATAAGTTAACTCCTGAGAGTCAGGAACTCTTAAAAGACTCAAGCATTGATGAGAAATTCTCTGTTGACTTGAACGATTTAAGAGATGCTTTACTCAGCTTTAAAGACGTGCAAGGAGGTGAGAGCGTTCTTTATTTCATTGGTTGCCCGCACTTATCACCTAACGAGTTTACGTACTTGCTGAGATACTTGCGTAGCAGGGGTAGGAGGAGTCCGGACAAGAGAGAACTATGGCTAGGTGTTAGTGAGAGTGTGAGTCTTGATGAAGAGACCGCTAACTACTTGAGTAAGATAGGCGTTAGAGTTGTTAAGGGGATGTGTCCTGTTACTACTAAGTTAAGTTTAATGGGAATCAACTACGTTATCACAGATTCTGGAAAAGCTCTTTACTACATGCCTAAACTAGCAGGTGTTAAAGTAGTAATCAAGGATAGGAGAGAGATTCTCGAAGAGTTTCTAGGGGGTGTGCAAAACGAAGGTTTATGAGGTGTCTAGAATTTACGGGTCTAGAAGTGTGTGTGGCGAGTTGAAGGTATCTACCCACTCATTTTCTTTTCTCGGAGACGTCGTTGTCGAGAATGCGGAGGTTAGGGGGGTCGGGACTATCGCGCGCTCAGTGCTGGTTGTTCCAGCATTTGTAGGCAGTACTGTAGGGCCTTACGTCCTCTACGCGCTGAGTAAGAGAGGCTTAGCGCCTAAAGCGCTAGTAACTAAGTCTGTAGATCCAACTCTAGTAGCTGGTTGTGTGTTGGCTGGTGTGTCATTATATAAGTTCGTGAACAGTTCCGTAGATTTTAGTGAGTTAAAGAGTTTAGAGGGGCTTAAAGCCTGTATTGAAGAAAATCTTCTTAGGATAGGACCTCCCTAGGTGGATCTTCTTGAGTTACTTTATAGTGTTTGAGGGTCTAGACGGTTCTGGCAAGACCACCATCTCTTTAAGGATTGCTGAAGCTTTAGTTAGAGAAGGTTTCAGGGTCTTGTACACATACGAACCATATAGTGAGGACTTCATTAAGTTAATTAATGATTATGGCAGGAAATTAGGCGGCGTTATGGAGGCCTACTTAATGGCTGCTGACAGATACAACCACGTAGTATCAGTCATTGCCCCAGCCTTAAGAGAGGGCTTCATAGTCGTTAGTGACAGGTACTACTACTCGTCTCTTGCTTATCAAGGTGCTAAAAACGTGGATATTGAGTGGATCAAAACCTTAAATAAGTTCGCGCCAGAGCCTGACCTAGCTATATATCTAGATATTGAACCCGCCCTGGGGTTGCAGAGAAAGAAGTCATCAACAACCAAGATAAAATACTTGGAAGAAGACGAGAGCTTCCTACGTAAGGTTAGAGAAATTTACAAAGAACTCGTAAGTAGGGGTCTTATGATAGAAGTAGATGCTTCTAGCGTTTTAGAGAAGGTTGCTGGGGAGTGTGCTAAGGTAATCTGCGAGAAGCTTGGGTTACTCTGCTCCAAAGAAGTCTTATGACTCTCTATCAGTTAGTCAGGCCTAGTAAATTACGGGCGAGTAGGTTTTGCTGCAAACGTCCTGGAAGACCTTATCAAACTCTATGATGAGTTTCTCTAATACGTCTTGAGTTATTGTTCCTTCAGCAAGTAGTTCGTGGAAAGCTCTAGTGTCTGCTAGTCTGCAACCTAAGTCACTTACTCTCACTAAATCTACTTCAAGGTCTACGTAACGTATCTTACCAGTATATAGTATTTCGGCAGGAGTATTGAAATTTATGTAAGTGCCTTTAAACTTGCCTTCCTTACTGAAGTAGTCGTGTCTTACGTGCCAAGACCCTATTCCCACGGTTGTCTGAGCTACGTCTCCAACTTCTTTAGGGATTTTTAGTCCGTCGTAAATTCCCTGAGCTTTTACTACGCGCTTAAGTGTTACTGTTGGTGTTTCTTCTTCAGCAACTCCACTAATCAGTCCCTTCATGAAGATTACTTTACCGGAAGTCTTCTTATGCTCTATTATAGCTTCTCTTCTCTCTCTTAACTCGCTTAAAAACCATTTAAAAACTAGCTTCTTTTCCTCGTCCCTAGATACCTTAGCTGATAAGATATCTAGAAGTCCTACGAGGTTACTGTCTCTTACATCAAAGCTCTTAAAGAAGTGATGTAAGAATATGGTAGGGCAAACTTCCTTCCTCACGTTATCTAAGAATATTTTAGAGTTGTATGTGAGTTCATAGAATCTAGCAGACTCGCCTTCATACACTACTTCTAGCAGAGGCGCTTTTTGAGCTCTCTTTACTAACTCATCATACTCTTTAATGAGTTTTTCTAGCTCACTCATAATGTCTAGTAGATTTGCCTCGTCTGAGTTACTTCTCCACCTTATGCTGTAGCCTTCTCGCACGTATTTTGCTGAGATATCTATTAGTTCTGAGATCCTCTTTTTATTCCTTATGAAGTGGCTGAAGGTGATGTTTGAGCCTTTCCCTATTATCGCGTACTTACCTACTATCCTTATATTTTCTGAGAGCACTATCTTGCTGTCTCTGTTTGTGACTAGTTTTATGGTTGTGACCGGGGTTTCCCTACCTTGCGTGCACTCCTTATAATCTACCAGTACTGCTTTACCCCAGGGACTTAAAGCCACGCATTCCCTACCCTCATACCCTACTATGCGGGTCTTGAATGTCGTGTAGAGGCCTGTCACAGGCTTAAACGCTAGCATATCAGGAATGCTAGTTTCTAGTATTTCTGAAATCTTACCTACTGCTTCAGGGAATCCTATCATCATTATTTGCGATAAGTTATTGTTTTCTGTCTTGACTGTGACGTCGGCGGGTACCCCTCTATTCTCGCTTATCTTAAGTCTAGACGCGATGGACGGTGTTACGTCCACTAATTCTACCCCGTTATCACTTAGTATTTTAGAGATGGCGGTCGAGTATATCCCTCTAACGCGGGCTCTCAAAAACATTGGGGCTAACTACCTCTGTGTTAGTCTATCTTTCGTCGAGACTTAGTCTCTCACCGTTGAGAGTACTGCTATAACGTTCCATATGGCAGTCCTTGCGTGCATCGGCATGTTAGGGTCTTGAGTTACTTCATCTAAAATACTCACAGTGTTCGCTGCCTTAACTCCAGGAGTTAGTGAGGGGTTTCTCAGTATGTTTAGTGAGTTTATAGCTGCTCTCCTTATATTTCTCGGTATGCTTGAGTCATTAACTATCTTTTCAAGCATTAACATAGCTTGCCTTATCCTGGCCTCATTCAGTGTCTGTTTTTCAGTAGTGTTTGACACCCTGTATCACCTCAACCTAATAATCAAGAATCCTAAAACTAAATAAATGTGATTAGTGCGTGAGGAAAATTTAACTAGTTTATTTTCTTAAGTCTTTAATCACGTGATTTAAGAAATTGCTTTGCTTGTTGGCTAGGGTTAATAAGCTTTACTGTTTTCAGGACCGAAAAGCTTAAATAGAACCGTTTAATGATGAGTTAATGGGATCAAATATGTCGGCTCTTTACGGGATACCTGTAGTCATCCTTAAGGAGGGTACGCAGAGGACTTACGGTCGCGAGGCTCTGAGAAATAACATAATAGCTGCTAGAGCTCTAGCTGAGATTCTCAAGACCAGCTTAGGTCCTAAAGGCATGGATAAGATGTTAGTTGATTCTTTCGGTGACGTGACGGTAACTAACGACGGCGCGGCCATAGTTAAGGAGATGGAGATTCAGCACCCTGTTGCTAAATTACTTGTTGAGGTAGCTAAAGCTACTGATGCTGAGGTAGGTGACGGGACTACTTCGGCAGTCGTTCTTGCTGGCGAGTTGCTAGGTAAGGCAGAAGTACTGCTTGATCAGAACATACACCCGACGATAATAATTGAGGGTTATAAGAAAGCAGCTAGTATGGCTCTTAAGATGCTTGACGAGCTCGGCGTGAAAATCAGCATAAGAGACTTAGAGACTCCTGAAGGCTTAGAAGCTTCTAAGCGTGAGTTACGAAGCGTAGTCTACTCAGTGCTAGCTTCTAAATATGTTGCGACTCCCGACATAATAGACTACATGGTAGACCTCAGTATCGAGGCTGCTTTAAAAGTAGCTGAGAAAAAACCTGACGGAACTTATGACGTGAAGCTCGACAACGTCAAGATAGAGAAGAAGAAGGGCGCGTCACTAGCTGAGACTAAGCTAGTGAGTGGCATAGTATTAGATAAGGAAGTTGTCCATCCAGGCATGCCTAAGAGAGTTGAGAAAGCTAAGATCGCGTTAATCGACGCACCACTAGAGATCGAGAAACCGGATATCACCGCTAAAATAAACATAACTTCCCCAGAACAGATAAAGTCATTCTTAGATGAGGAGACTAAAGTTCTTAAGGATATGGTTGAGAAGATTGCTGCTGCTGGTGCTAACGTTGTTATTTGTCAGAAAGGTATTGATGACGTAGCACAACACTTCCTAGCAAAGAAAGGAATACTAGCAGTAAGAAGAGTAAAAAGATCAGACATGGAGAAACTAGAAAGAGCAACAGGAGGCAGAATAGTTACTAGTATAAGAGACTTAACACCTAACGACCTAGGATACGCAGAACTAGTAGAAGAGAGGAGAGTAGGTAATGAGAAGATGGTGTTCGTTGAGGGCTGCAAGAACCCGAAGGCAGTAACTATACTCATAAGAGGTTCTAGCGACATGATACTTGATGACGCAGAGAGGTCGTTTAACGACGCACTCCACTCACTACGTAACATACTTAGAGACCCCAAGATAGTTCCTGGTGGTGGAGCTGTAGAAGTAGAGTTAGCTCTCAGGCTGAGGAAGAAAGCAGAGGAAGTTAGTGGTAAGGAGCAATTAGCTGTTCAGGCTTTCGCAGACGCTCTAGAAGAGATAGCCTCCATACTAGCTCAGTCAGCCGGGATGGACCCACTCCAGGCAATAATGGATCTGAGAAGGTTACACGGTGAGGGCAAGATCAACGCGGGCATAGAAGTACTGAGTAGTAAGATACTAGAGGACATGACTACAACTAAAGTTATCGACCCCGTGATAGTTAAGAAGCAAGTGATTAAGGCGGCTACAGAAGCAGCTACGGCTATACTGAAGGTTGATGACGTGATAGCAGCTGCTCCCATGAAGAAAGAAGAGAAGGAGAAAGGTAAGGAAGGAGTTGAAGGTCCTGAAGGAAAGTTCGGTGGCCTAGAATAAACTAGGTAAGCAAATCATATATTTTTTAGCTAATTAAACGTCCTTATTAAGATTTTTCTTAAATTAATATTAAGTTGAGTAGGTGTGAGTACGTGAGTGAGAGAATAATTGACTATTTGAGGAAGATAGACCTTAAAACTAAACCGTACAGGCTTACGAGGTATGAGAAAGCTCGTATTGTTGCTGCTAGAGCTCTGCAACTCAGTCTAGGCGCTATACCGCTCATAGACGTGAGGAACTTGCCTAAAGACCCCGTAGTGATAGCTATAGAAGAACTTAAGAGAGGTTTATTACCTATAACCGTGATTAGGAGAACTCCCGCTGGTGAGATAGAGTTGATACCTGTGAGTAAGCTTATCGAGTTAGAACGTAAGCTATTTAGGAGAGTTCATGGGTTGGAGGATTAGCTGATAGTGGTGTGTAATGAGTAGTGCTGAGTTAGAGAACATAGTCTCCAAGTACTTTACCCTCACTCCCACATACGAAGACGAGAATGTTCTTGAATACATGGTTGAGGAGTTGCCAGGCCTAACGTTAGACGAAGCTTTTTCTAGAGTTTACGACGAGTTAGTGCCTAGGGGTTACTCAATAATAATGTTTAGTAGTAAAGGCATGAATTTCATCAGAGTTAGTAAGAAAGCTACGCAACTTAAGAAGCCATTAACTCAGTTCTTGACCTTATTTTTGGCTACTGTAGTTTCAGTAGCGGTGACGGGCTACTTCACAATAATTAATTATAATTCTACAGCTGAGGAACTCAACAAGCATTTTAGTGCCGGGGTTCCTCTCGTAGAGCCTTTCTTGGGTACCTTAAGCTTCTTAGTAGGTGTCTTGACCCCCTTAATGTGTCATGAGTTGGGTCACTACATAGTGAGTAAGCGTGCCGGCATCCCAGTAACTTACCCGTTGCCTATACCGGCCCCGCTAATATCGCCCGTAGGCACTTTCGGGGCCTTCATAAGGTCTCATCACCCACCAAAAGACTTGAAGAGGCTTGCTCTAGTAGGTATTTCAGGTCCTTTAGCTGGTGTTACGCTCTCCACAGCTCTCTACATTTTCTCTTATCTTACGTCTCCGAGAATCCCGCAAGCAATCGCGTTAAGTGCTTTAGAAGCTGACTTAATTAGTGAGATCAGGGTAGTCCCTCTAATAACCCTAATCATAGAGAATCTCATGAGAACTGAGGGAGTAGTTCTCTTAAGTCCGCTTGCCATGGCTGCTTGGTTTCTCTTATTAGTTCACTTTGCTAACCTACTACCTATAGGTCAGTTAGACGGGGGGCATGTTGCGCGGTCATTAACGAGTGTTAAGACTCACTCAATCACTTCTTACGTGATCATAGTCATAAGTATACTTGCGTCTTTTATTCAACCCAACCTGCTGTGGCTAGGCGTCTTTAGCGTGCTAGCGTGGCTTATCTCCGGCAGAAACCCGCATTACGGGGTAGCTAACTTAAACTCCAGGCTAGAACTAAGAGACAAATGGTTCTTCAGCTTAATATATGCTCTCCTCTTAGTACTTACTCTACCAGTAGTAGCTTGACACACATGTTTTAGGGTTTTAGCAAGTTTGCGAGGATAAGCCTTGAAATATAAGGCAGTACTAGAGATAGATTATGGTTCAAGATGAAGTTGGGAGATAGTGGGTATATTTTAGTGATTGCTGAGAAGCCTAAAGCTGCTGATAAGATAGCTATGGCTCTAAACCTGAGTAATAAGAGGGTGGTGAAGGGTGTTAGGGTTTGGGAGGGCTTCTTTGAGGGTCGTAAGTTTCTGGTAGCTCCTGCAGTAGGTCATTTATTCTCTCTTCATACGGATGAGAGAGGTTTCCCGGTTTTTACATATAAGTGGGTCCCTAAGTGGTTAGTTGATAGGGAGAGTAGGTACGCGCGTAAGTATTATGAAGTTTTGAGAGATTTAGCTAGGGGGGCTAGCGAGTACGTTAATGCTTGTGACTACGATATTGAGGGCTCAGTCATAGGTTACCTAATAATCAAGAATTTCGGTGACTTGAGTAGGTCTAGGAGAGCTAAGTTCTCTTCTTTAACTCAAGAAGAGTTAGTTAGTGCTTTCAGGAATCTCCAGCCACTGGATGTGAGGATGGTTGAGGCTGGTTTGTGCAGACACGAGATAGACTGGATATGGGGAATAAACGTGAGTAGAGCTTTAATGAGTTTCTATACAAGAGTCTTCGGGAACTTTAAGGTTTTGAGTGCTGGTAGGGTACAGACACCTACCTTAATAGAGGTTTTAAAGAAACACGTTGAGAGAGAGTCTTTCGTCCCAGAAATAAGATTCAGTGTTTCTATGAAGTTGAGGATTGGTGAGGAAGAATTAAGCGTGAGGAGTGATTTTGGTAAGGATCTCAGCGAGGAGGAAGCTAATAAGTTGAGACTAGCTATTAAGAGGGCTGGCAAAGCTAGAGTAGTAGATGTTAAGTCTAGGACTGATGTCTTGAAGCCGCCGCCCCCATTCAACTTACCAGACCTACAGTACGAGGCATACAGGATAGCTAAGATTTCTCCTGCTGAGACTCTCAACATAGCTGAGTCCCTATACCTAGATCAACTCATAAGCTATCCTAGAACTAACTCACAGAAATTCCCTAAAACACTTAATCATAGGAAAATCTTGAGGAACTTAAGTTCTCTAGAATCCTTCGGAGGATACGTTAGTGAGTTGCTTAAGAAGCCTTTGCTGACGCCCGTAGAGGGAAGTAGGGATGATCCGGCACATCCTGCGATATACCCGACAGGGTACTTACCTAAAGAGACTCTCAGGAATAGAGAGTTAGTAATCTATGACTTAATAGTTAGGAGGTATTTGGCTTCATTAAGTGATGAGGCGTTACTTAAGACATCAACCTACGTTCTGAAAATACTTGATCTTGAGTTAGTGATTACTTCTCAGGAGTTGATTAGGGAAGGATGGTTGAAGATATATAACTACAAGAAAGTAGGTACTCACAAGAAGTTTTCCTTGAGAGTAGGTGATGAAATACCGATACTTGACGTGATAGTAGTCAAGATTTTCAGCAAGCCCCCACCAGCCTACACTAAGTCTTCTCTACTTGAGTGGATGGAGAAGTCGGGGATCGGTACTGAGGCTACTAGAGCTGAGATAATCGAGACTTTATTTAAGCGTGGGTATTTAACGCAGAGAGCCTCAGGAATCGACATTACTGAGTTAGGCAGTGTTGTCTCTACGATAGCAGCTAACCTTTTTTCTGAGTTATCGAGTGTTCAGCTAACGCGTGAGGTAGAAGAAAAACTTAACATGATAATCACGGGCGGGTTGAGCAGAGATGACGTAGTGAGAGAAGTTGTGTCTGTGTTGAGACCTAGATTAATTAACGTTAAGAAGCTTATAGAAAGCAGTGGTGCTACCGGGGAATTGAGGAGGCTGGCAGGCCTTAATGACGGCAACTCCTCATGTGTTCTGTGTCAGAGACTCGCGGAATCAAGCTATGATGGCTTAAGGCTGTGTAAGTTCCATGGGAGAGCTTACGAGAGATTAATAGAGGCTTACAAGATGTGGGGGAAGAAAACCAGGATTTCTTTTTACGAATTCCTTGATAAGGTCTCGACACTCAAGTTTAGCGGTAAGTATGTTAAGGAAGTAGCTAAGTTATTACTGACTGAGAAGAAGCAAGCTTGAATCACGCATCTACTTTGTCCAGGCCCTTATCAAGAGCGTCAGATACCCGATTCCAGGTATTTTAATGACGGAACTCCCAATACTCAACACCTTACCTATCACTAGTTCTTTAGGGATACACCCGTCAGGTAGTGGGTTGTTATCTCCCTTAATTATGTAGCAGTTACTGCGGATTTCTACTACTCTATGTATTACGTAGTTTCCTCGATTCACGTATATCACTACGTCTCCTACTCTAACCTCGCCAGACTTGTAAACTATCACTACGTCTCCTGTCCATAAAAGAGGCTCCATAGACCTTCCTTCCACTACTGCTAGTGTGAGAGTGCCAGTCAGCGTTAGTGCTAAGACCGTTACGAATGCTAGCCCAAGCACTAAGTCAACAGCTCGGCTAAGCCTCATCACTCTTCCTCCAATATATCGGAAATATCTACTTCTATCACTTTACCTTCTCTTCTCTCGCGAGGAGCCTCACTCCTCTTCCTGGCTTTCTTCTCTTCACTGAAGGATACCTCGCCTTCAGGACCTACCTTAACAGATGATACTCTCCCTCTCCAGCTATAACCACATGACGGACACTTAAAACTCCCTAAAACTGTTATGGTTATTCTCCCGTAAGCGTCTGGTAAGGGGCTTATGACTTGCCAAGTTCTCTCAGGACTCACGTTAGTTCCACACTTAGGGCACTTAACCACTTTAAACACCTAAGACACGTGTTCCGCTATGTTTATATATCATTTTGGGTGCTCCCCCTTAATGAGTGATTAAATTGTGTTGCTTATTGTCTCTCACTACACAAGCCGTAGATAAATTCATCAAAGCACTTATTCAAGGCCTGCAAATCTATTATCTTTGGGTTTCTTCTCTCGGTCCATAAATAGATTTTTAGTCCGGGTTCTTTCTTAGTCTTAAGAATGCGTACTATCACATCAGAAATAGACGCGTTCTGCATGTACGATTCTTTGTTAATGTACGTACTGGTCCTGATCACTGTTACCCCATGCTTCCTGAACCAGAGTGACTGATTCCATAAGTAAGTGAAGTATTTCTCAGGTTTTTCGACACCGTAAATACGTGAAGGAATGTCTACCCTGTTAATCACTAAGATTTTAGGCTGATGTAGCCTTACCAGCTCTATCTCGTACGTGTATAGTTCTTCCAGGCTCATAGTAGCTGGGTTGACGTAATCAACTGTGATTAACTCACTAACTAGTTTTTTAATTACTTCATAGCTTTTCAGAGATTTCCTTGCTACGTATTCTGTTAGTGTGTCTACGAGCGTGTGAGTTTGTCTCACGTAGTCTATTACTAGAGTCTTGAGCTTATTTTTCAGAGCTAGAGATAAACTCACTAATCCGGGTATGTAGGTTTCTGTTGAGCGTGCGTCAGCAGGCATCACTACGTATATTACTGACCCTGCATTCACGGGTCCCAGTATTTCGTTAAGTTCCCTGCAAGGGTATTCGTAGTTCACCTCACGTATTGTTGGCGGGAGCTCCTCTAGCTGCGGTGGAAGGAAAGAACGTATGCCCACTTTCTCAACAATCTTGAAAGGTATTTCACCTATACTTATCGGTGCTTCTCTAGCTTTCCGCACTTCTACAAACCTAGTTACTAGTCCTCTCTCCACGTGCTGCTTCAAGAGTAATACTATGTCTGACACGAACTCCACTCCACCTAAGTCTAGTGATTCTTTACCTATAGGTATCTCAGCTACTAGAACAATTAGCGACTTCTCGAGCTTTGCGAGATTATAGAAGAAGTTCTGGAGTATTGCTCTGACTTCAGAATTCTTTTCTGTTAAGTAGCTTAAGGGCGTGAAGCTATCTACCACGAATACTTTATACTTGCTTGAGTAAGCACTTAATTCGTTAATTAACGTGTTGATTAGCTCAGGATCTATTATTATCGGAACCCTATAATACTTGAATAAGTCCCTAGACTCTAACTCACTGAAGTCCATGTTGAAGTCTTTCATATGCCTAAAGAAAACCTCTCTAGTCTCTTGTAGAGAAACGTAAAGACACGGGATACCCCTGCTCGCGTTAGCGTAGCAAATAGTTGAGGCGAGCAAGGTCTTGCCCGCGCCAGGGTTCCCGGCAACAAGTATGAGAGCTCCGGGATCTAAGACTCTCCCTAAAATATGGTCTAGACTTTCAACACCTAGCACAAACTTAGGGCTCTCTACAATAACACCTCACCACACATTCATTAATTTCGCCATCAAGATCTTATATAACTGGGGTAAATAAGTTTTGAGTAATAATAACTTAAGCTAAATACATTAGTCAACGCGTTTTACTCGTTAAAAAGAATCGAGACAGGGAACTTGACTGACCTCCTTCCCGTCCTAATGAATAAGGGTTCCCGTTAGAGCGATTTATTGATTTAGGGCTACAACTCCGCTCTGGCTAGGTTTAATCCTGGGCCGGGTCTCCGACCCACCACCCTCTCTCATTATTCCAGGATACGCGTACGTGAAGACTGAGAAGTTCGTTAAAGACGTGGACAAAGACTTAGCAGCCTTTATAGAGGCCTAAACGCCTGTATGAATATAGTTCATGCGTTAATTAGACGCATGAAGGCTGTGAACCCCTAAACCAGCAGATGAGGGGCTGTTTCATAATTGATGATGGGTAGAAAGGCACTAAGGTTTGTATCTGAGATAATTATGAACGAACGTTATTAACAATACGTTTGTTAAGTATATTGCATACGTTGAAGTCTCGAAAGTCTTATGGGTCTGATACCTACGTAGCCTTAGTCTACCTACCATTAACGAAACTTCCGAAAGATTAAGACTCGTTTTAGAAGGGTCTCCATCAAATCTTAAAGTATCTTCAAGTATCCTTGATATTCGGCGAGCAAACTCTGAGCGCGTGCGAACTACTCCGCCCTTTAGGACAGGGCTTCCAGCGTTTAGGGTAGGTTTTTATGCTTAACCCCCTCCCAGAAAGCCTGATAAACCTAATAATTTGCTTTACTATAGTAGCTATCACCACAATAAACACGATAGCGCTAGCGATAACTAACGGAGGGCTTAGACGGGCAACCACACACCGCGACTTACTACTTAGCAGTCTTCTTAATATTAGGTGGGTTAGGAAGTTTGATTTCGGAGGTGCTCGTGGTAAATCTGCTCCAGTTGGTAGCAGAGTTAGTGTCACAACCGATAATACCGTTACAGTGAATAACTCGCCTTCAACTATCTAAAGCAATACAAAGATATTAAATTAATCTTGTGTTTAGATTGTGGTGCATGAATTAGTGGTTAAGGTGTCTAGGGAGCTAGGCTACGTAGTGATTGAAGGAACTGTCGCTGAGGTCTGTGCTGTTCTAGAGAAGATAGCTGGAGAATTAGGTCTGACGGATGACTTAGAAGACACTTTGAGAATTCTGAAGAACTTTGACACCTACTATAACACCTTAAGAAAGAAGTTTAAGGACTGCATCACACCTCACAAAAACGAGAGAGACTTACTCCTAGGGAGAGTCATCGTAGATAAAATCAAGTTAAAAGTTGAGAGCGGGCAGAAAATAGCGTCAGTAATATTTGATAAGAGAGTGAACCAAGACTTAATATTAGGGTTACTGACCTCCTCCCCGCCCTAAAAGTGAGGGTTTCTGTTAGAGCGGTAAGATGAGAACTCACTTCTTACTCTTAGAGCTCTTCTTTTTCTGAGGCTTCTTAGCTGTCTTTGCCTTCTCTGCGGTCTTTTTTTGTTTTGGTGGGTAGCCTTCTCTTAACTTTCTTATGTTCTCTATTACCTGGTTTACGGTGTTTGGGTTCTTGAGTGCTTCAAGAAGTAATTCTTCAATATTCAACATAGCTTCAAGAGAACTAATACTAAACGAGATTCTCGGTACTTCAATCTCTTCGGTACTCCAACCAGTCTCTTCACCGGTAGTTTCTGAATCTATCATTTTCTCAAAGTTTTCTTCTTCTGTCTCTTCTTCTCTGCTCTCCTTCTCAGACATTTCAACACCTTAGAAGAGTTACTTGTGAGTATTTATAAAGGTTTATACACGGTATTTCTTTGATTATCTGCGAGTTACGTATTAATATAGCTTGAGACTAGTGAGTGAGATGCTAGGAGATAGTGGAAGGCTGCTGAGTCCTGAGGTTGTTGAGGTAGCTAGGAGAGCGGGTCTTACTGAATTAACTCCTATTCAGGAAAAAGCTATTCCTGCTGTCTTATCAGGTCATCACGTACTTATAGTAGCGCCTACAGGTAGCGGTAAGACTGAGGCAGCGATGTTGCCGATACTCAGCATGATGTGTGATAGGAAGAGTGAGATCTCTCCTATAGCGGTTATTTACGTGACTCCTCTGAGAGCCCTCAATAGAGACATGTTGCGTAGGTTGAGTAACTTAGGAGGGATACTGGGGTTTAAAGTAGCAGTTAGACACGGTGATACTCCGAGCACAGCAAAAAAGCTTATGAGTCTCTCACCTCCTCACATCTTGATAACTACGCCGGAAACTCTGGCTTACGTTTTAGTAAATAAGGACCTGAGGAGTTATTTAAAGAACGTTAAGTGGGTGGTGATAGACGAGTTTCACGAGTTAATTAATAGTAAGAGAGGAGTCCACTTATTAGTTGATTTAGAGAGGCTTGAGAGGATTGCAGGGAGATATCAGCGTGTAGCGCTCTCAGCTAGTATAGGAGACTTAAGCAAGGTTAAGAATGTTTTAGCTCCTGGCAGGCTAGTAATTGATGTCTCGATACCTACGTCTAGAGAGTCTGAGATTAAGGTAGTTACTACGCGGCAAAACTTCTCGGAGTGCGGCAGCCCTAAAAGCACTTTACCTGACAAGATCTTAGGGTTGCTGGCTAGGTTTAGAAGCGTCATAATATTCACTAACACTAGAGATGAGGCCGAGTGGCTTGGAGTAATGCTTAGCAAGCGCGGGGTCTCAGTCGAAGTACATCACGGTTCTCTCTCAAAGAAAGTTAGAGAGGAGGTAGAGAAGAAGCTCAGAGAAGGCTTATTGAAGGCTGTTGTCTCTACTTCTAGCTTAGAACTAGGCATTGATGTAGGCTACGTAGACGCAGTTATTCAAGTGTCTTCTCCTAGGCAGTCTATGAAGCTGCTTCAGAGAGTTGGCAGGTCATCACATAAGCTGTGGTTAAAGGCGGTAGGCTACGTAGTAACTAGTGAGAACTTAGATGACGTAGCAGAGTCTCTAGTCATTGCTAGAAGAACTTCAGATTATAACTTAGAAAAACCAAACATGTTTAGAGAGTCTCTCGACGTCTTAGCTCACTTACTGGTGGGTCTAGGTCTTGAAGGAAGCTTTACTTTTGACGAAGCGCTGAAGCTTCTTAAGAGGAGTTACCCGTACGCGGAGTTACCAGAGGAAGATCTTGAGAAAGTCGCGAACTTGCTAGTCGAGTTAGGGTACCTGAGAAGATTACCTGATGGCACTTACGTAGCAACCAATAAAGGTAAAATTTACTACTTAAAAACAACTATGATAGTCGAGTCTTCACAGTATGATGTGATAGACATAGTAACAAGTAATCATATAGGGAAATTAGACGAAGAATTCATTGCGTTATCTGCTGGTGAAAACCCTAACATAATTTTGTCAGGTAGAGTCTGGAAGATCCTTAGCGTAGATAACGAAGCAAAGAAAGTGTTTGTTGAGTTAAGTAGTGATGAAGAAGCTTTAATACCTACCTGGTCTGGCGAGAGCATACCTGTTGATTTTAAAGTAGCTAGAGAGGTCTGTGCTCTCAGGCGTATGATACTCACAGGAAGTAATAACTTGAGTAATTACTTAAGGTTTATTGATGACACAAATACTTTGAGTTATCTGAGTACGGTGCTGAGGAACCACGTAGATAAGGGTTACCCGTTACCCACTGATAAAGAGATACTCGTGGAGGTTAGCAGGAGTAGCAACGTTCTAGTAGTTATTCACTCGTGTTTGGGTAGTAGGGGTAACTTAGGTCTTGCTTACGTAGTGTCTTACTACCTAAGTAAAATGTTAGGTGTGAGACCTTCGATAAAGTTTGATCCTTATAGGGTCTACGTGCTCCTCCCAAGTAACGTTAATGAGTCTCTTACTGCAACTCTCTTAGAAAACTTACTGTCTAGTGGGGAAGGAATTAATTACTTGAGAGAGTCTATACTTAAGTCAACTCTAGCTGAGTATGTAGCTAGGAAAATTCTTGTGAGGCTTGGTGTAGTACCTGAAGGTGCTCCTCCTCAAGTAACTAAAGCTTTGGTTAGTAAGTACATGAGCCATGAGGTCGTGAGTAAGGAGATACTTAACGAAGTCTTAACTCGTTATGTTGATCCAGAAGTTCTCGAGAATTTCTTCAGAGGCCTCATGTCTGGCTACTTAGTTAGGAAGATCGTAGTAGGTAGTGAGCTGTCTCCAATAGCGTTAGAAGGTCTTAGAGTTGCCGGCGGGTATGGTAGAGTAGAGATAGAGAAGCTTCCTAGAGACATAGTAATCGAGTTACTCAAGAAGAGGTTACTAGAGAAAGTAGTGAGACTTTACTGCCTTAAGTGTGGCAATAACTGGAGTAGTGTAGTCAAGGACTTACCGGAGAGAGTGAGTTGCGGCAAATGCGGTTACTCCGTGGTAGGTGCGTATTTTGGTAATGAGGATTTAAGTAGTTTGGTAAGGAAGGTCATTAAGTATGGAACTAAGTACGAGTTTTTAGTCAGTGAAGAAGAGAAGAGAAAGTATGAGGAGTTAGCGGCTTCCGCAAGACTCGTGCTAGCTTTCGGCAAGAAAGCCGTTATTGCTCTAGCAGCTAGGGGCGTGGGTCCTCATAACGCCGTTAAGGCCTTAAGCTCTAGAAACGAAGAAGAATTCTATCTCGCACTTTATGAGCTCGAGAAGAATTATGTGAGGACTAGAAAGTACTGGAGCAATAACAGATAAAATACCTAATACGTAAACGTGGTGACAGAAGTAAAAATATTTTATGATCACACGCGATCAGCCGTGACACCTCAATACTTTCTCAAGAGCTTTCACGTGTTTGGAGGACCATGGCTCGTGAAACCTCATAATTGCGGGGTTTCTACTTAATGGAAATGAATAAGATAAGGGCTCTCATAAACCTTCACGAGACCTAAAATAGTTTTTGTGAGGTGCGCGAGCTTAGTTTTGAGGTAATAAAAGTATTTAAGCACTTATCACCAAAACATTTAGGATCGTAGAAGGTTGGGTGTGGTTAATGGCTAGGAGGAAGTGGAGTGCTCCACGAAGAGGCTCTCTGGGTGTCAGGCCCAGGAAGAGGGCTACTGAGTTCGTGCCGTCTGTGAGGTCTTGGCCTGAGGTATCGTTAGATAATCCTAGACCACTTGCTTTCTTAGGTTATAAGGTTGGGATGACTCACGTCATATTAGTAGATGATCGTCCTGGGAGGCCAACGTACGGGCAAGAAATTTTCGTTCCAGTAACTGTTATTGAGACTCCTCCTATGATGCCGCTTGCCGCTAGGTTTTACGAGGCTACTGTAGCAGGTCTTAAGACCTTAACTGAGGTCTGGACCAGACCCCCAGAGGAGTTAGAGATTCACAAAAGGATTAAGACCTTATCGGTAGTAGCAGACGCTTTCGATAAGACTCTTAAGAAGCTTGAAGAAGTAAGAGATAGTATTGCTAGAGTGTCTCTCTTGATGGCTTCACAACCTAAGTTGACTGGGGGTCTTAGCAAGAAAGTTCCTGACGTGATTGAGGTTAAGTTAGGTGGTGGGGACGTAAAGACTCAGATCGAGTACGCCGTAGGTATCCTAGGTAAGCCTTTAAGAATTTCCGATGTTTTTAGTGCCGGGCAATTCATAGATGTTATAGGAGTTACTAAAGGGAAAGGCTTTCAGGGAGTAATAAAGAGGTTTGGTGTTAGGGAGTTGCCTAAGTGGCACAAGCATAGGAAGGGTCACAGAAGGATAGGTGCTAGGAGCCCGGCGTTTGGCGCTATAAGTCCGGTCCCCCAGCCAGGTCAGATGGGGTTCCATAGAAGAACAGAATATAATAAGAGAATACTAATTATAGGCGATGACGGCAGTAAGATAACTCCGGTAAGTAGCTTCCCGCATTACGGTAAAGTAAAAACTGATTATGTGGTGGTCGCTGGGTCTGTCCAAGGGACTCCTAAGAGACCCTTAGTTCTCAGGTGGCCTGTTAGACCTCCTAGCTGGATACCTGATAAAGCCCCTAAGATTATTTATGTAAGTCTTGAAAGTAAGATCTGAGTCTAGGGTGTTGAATTATGCCCGAGAAACTACTCGTGAGTAAGGAAATCGTGGAGAGGAGAGTTCCCGTATATGATGCTAGCGGTAACGTGGTTAGCGACGTGGTCCTTCCCAGAGTTTTTTCTTTTCCAGTTAGGAAAGACTTAATTAGGAGAGCTTTCTTAGCTTCCTTTACTGCTAGGTTACAGCCTAAGGGGAGAGACCCGCTGGCCGGTAAGAGAAGAGTTGGGGAGTCGTGGGGTATAGGACATAGCGTGGCTAGGGTGCCCAGACTAGATAACGGTCGCGCTGTCTTAGCTCCTATGACTAGGGGTGGTAGGTTAGCTCACCCACCAAGAGTTGAGAAAGTCATTAGAGAGAGGATTAATCAGAGAGAGAAGATAAGAGCTATTGCTTCAGCTATAGCTGCTACCGGCAACCCCGAACTAGTTAAGTTGAGGGGGCATTTGTTCGAGAAGGAGGTTCTGCCTATAGTAGTAGATGATCAGGCGCTGAACATTGCTAAGACTAGTGAAGCTAGGAACCTGCTTAAGAATCTTGGAGTTCTTGTAGACGTTGAGAGAGCGCGTGAAGGTGTCAGGGTTAGGGCTGGTAAAGGGAAGATGAGGGGTAGGAGGTACGTGAAGCCTAGGTCGCTTTTGATTGTGGTGCATGAGGAGAGGTTAGACGCTTATAAAGCTTTCAGGAACTTACCTGGAGTTGACGTAATTCCAGCAAGCATGTTGAGTGTCATACATTTAGCTCCTGGGGGCGTTCCAGGCAGGCTAACCATATACACCAAGACCGCGCTAGAAATACTTGAGAAAAAATTTGAGGTGAGGAGTCTTTGAAGGATCCTGCATCAATAATTAAGAGGTCTTTAGCTACTGAGAAAACTCTCTCACTAATAGAGAAAAATAATACGTTGGTCTTCATAGTTGATTTAAGAGCTACTAAAGGCGAGATAAAAGAAGCCGTAGAGAGACTCTTCAGTGTTAAGGTAGAGAAAGTAAATACTTTGATAACTATGGAGGGAGAAAAGAAAGCTTACGTCAAGCTTAAGCCAGAATACAAGGCTAGTGAAATAGCAACCAGGTTAGGTCTTATTTAGTTAAGGTGATGATAGGTGGGTAAGAGGATACTTCAGCAGAGAGCCGGTCGTGGGGGACAGAACTTCAGGAGTCCCTCACACACCAGGGTTGCTGACGCTAGGTACCCCCCACCAACTGACGTCACGTATAGAGGGGTCGTCACCGAACTGTTGCATGACCCGGGAAGGTGGGTTCCTCTAGCTAGGATAGTACTAGAGGACGGTAGTGAGTACTATATACCGGCGTCTGAGGGCATGTATGTAGGTCAAGAAGTCTTCATAGGTCCTGAAGCCCCAGCAAATCCAGGATGTACTCTCCCGCTAGGTAAGATACCTGAAGGAACTAAAATTTACAACATAGAGTTAAGACCTGGTGACGGCGGTAAGTTAGCTAGGCAAGCCGGTAGCTACGCTGTGGTTCTTGGTAAGTCTGACAAATACACTATAGTTCTTCTACCTAGTAAGAGGCAGAAAAGCATTTTAAGTACTGCTAGAGCAACCGTAGGTGTCCCGGCAGGTGCTGGAAGACCTGAAAAACCTCTACTTAAGGCTGGTGCTGCTTACCATAAGTGGAAAATGAAAGCTCGTAAGTGGCCTAGAGTCAGGGGCGTAGCCATGAACGCTGTGAGCCACAAGTTTGGCGGAGGTCATCACCAGAGGAAATCTCACCCGTCTACAGTATCTAGAAACGCGCCTCCAGGTAGGAAGGTAGGTCACATAGCTGCTAGGAGGACAGGTCTCAGGAAGAGGTAGGAATAACTAAAGTAGGTTTATTACTCTATTTCATTGCGTTGATTCACGCAGTACTTGCGGAGAACCTCTTTTACTATGTCTGTAGTTGACATTAGTCGTCCTCCTACTCTCTCTTTTAGTCTTTCTACGGTTATGTTCAGTCCTAGCTTCTCGCTACTTCTTATGAGAGCGTACTCGTCTATGGGTTGGTCAGGACCTAACAGTATTATGTCTGGCTTTACCTTAATTACCGGCTTCATGAAGTCTTCTTCATCACCTAGTATTGCCTCGTAGACGTACTTAAGAGAGGAAACTAGCGTGAGTCTTGATTTCTCGTCGAATACGGGTTCTCTACTCTTTATCTTCTTTACTACGGAGTCTCTAGCTACAACAGCGTACACTAACCCCTTCTCGTGTGCTTTCCTCACGTAATGTATGTGTCCCGGGTGTAGTATATCGAAAGTACCTCCTATAAGGACCTTCTTAGGTTTTTCTCTAACCCACTCAAACTCGATGCTTCCCGTAAGTCTTAAGGCGTCTAATAGTCCCTCACTATAAGCCACACAAGATAATGACGTTACGTAATCGCCTGAGCTGAAGTAGTGTTTTGCGTCGCTTAAGTAGAGTGTAGCCAGCTTTATTACCTCACTTACTTCTTTACTGTTATTTACTACCTTCAAAGTCTTCAAGACTTTCTCAACCATGTCTATGTAGGTCTTTAACCTGACGTGAATCTCTTCTAACGTCACTACGTAACCCCAGAGAGTAAACTTTGTGTGAAGCATATTATAAATAACCTGACCTTCTTTCAGTCCTGGCAGGATGAAGAAAGCTAATAGTTATTTTTATTGTTTTTCATAGTACTGTATTCGGGTGGTTTAAGTGGTTACTGAGTTGTTGTTTCAGAAAGACAGTTACTTAAGGAGATTTGAGGCCGTCGTGATCGGGTTGATTAAGGACGGCGTAATCTTAGATAAGACAGCATTCCACCCTACGTCTGGAGGCGTAGCTAACGATACTGGCTGGCTTTACTCCGGCGAGAAGAAGTATGAGGTGAAGGACGTAGTGATCGATAAGAGTTCTGGCGAAGTTATTCACGTACTCGACAGCGTCGAGGGCTTGAAGCCCGGCTCCTCAGTTATCGGCGAATTGAATTGGGAAAGAAGGTATAGGTTGATGAGACTACATACGGCCGCACACGTACTTTCCTCAGTCCTCTACTCTAAGTACGGATCACTAGTTACCGGAGGCAGCGTGGAGCCAGATAAAGCAAAAGAAGACTACGACATACAAGGCGACGAAAAAGAAATCTTTAGTAAAGCAGTAGAAGAAGTTAACGAGATCGTGAAGAAAGGTATAGAAGTAAAAATTTATTGGCTTAACAGAGAAGAGGCTATGAAGATACCCGGCATAGTAAAGTTAGCAGCTAGAATGCCACCAAACATAGAGACTCTAAGGATAGTAGAAATACCTGGTGTCGACATACAAGCTGACGGCGGGCCTCACGTCAGGAACACAGCGGAAATAGGTAAGTTAGTCCTCCTAAAAACAGAAAACAGAGGTAAGAAAAGAAAAAGAATATATTACACTGTAGAACCCTAAATCTATTTATCCTGAGATCAATCTATTAAGTTATAAACTCGCATTACTAATTTCGTTTTTAGTAACAAGCTTGAGACTTTAATTCTTGATGAGGTACTCTCTATTGATGTGTAGTATGTGTATAGGAATACACAACATACTGGGGTGAGAGTAGTAAGAGGCAATTAGATTGAAGACTTAGCTAGAGACAAGATAAGGAGGATCAGCGGTGGTTGTCCGCGCTCGATAGTATTAGGCGTGGATTCATCTACCTCTCACTAAAAAGCTCACTAGCTTATAAAACTCCCAAAACACTCATATCCTAAGACTAGCATAGATCCCTGTTAATCTGAGAACAGAACCTAAAACGATTAATTACCAAAACACTCAGAAAACAAAATTAGCTAGACAACGAGTTCTGAAGAACTACAAGTTTCCTGGAGTGTTTTGTTAATCTCTCGCATTTGCCGTGAGTTGCATCTCTGACCTCCTCCCCGCCCCTAAATGAGTGAGGCTTTCAGTCGTAATTTGGTGATCTATTCTTAAATTTAACTATTTTGTTTATTTATCTAACAGTAAGGTTTAAATACTTCTAATTAGTATATAATTTGGTGAACTAAAAATGCCTGGTTTGATACCATTGATCGGTGAACCGTTCCCTAAACTTGAGGTAGTAACTAATCACGGTAAGAAGGTCTTGCCAGACGACTATAGAGGTAAGTGGTTTGTCCTCTTTAGTCATCCAGCAGATTTCACCCCAGTATGTACTACTGAATTTGTTGCTTTCTCTATAAGATATGAGGACTTCAAGAAACTGGATACAGAGCTTATAGGGCTTAGCGTAGACAGCAACTATAGTCATATTAAGTGGGTTGAGTGGATAAAAGAGAAGCTAGGGTATGAGATACCATTCCCGATAATAGCTGATCCTAGAGGGCAGGTAGCTGAGAAACTCGGGTTGCTTCACGCAGAATCTACTACAGCAACTGTGAGAGCGGTATTTATCGTAGATCCTAAAGGTATTATAAGAGTAATCTTATACTACCCGTTAGAGCTAGGCAGGAATATTGACGAGATACTCAGAATACTTAAAGCTCTGCAAGTACATGAGGAACAAGGCGTGGTTATACCTGCTAACTGGCCTAATAACGAATTGATAGGTGAGAGAGCCATAATACCGCCTCCCTCAACTATGAGCGAGATACCTGAGAGATTAAAGAAGTACACGTGTTTTGACTGGTGGTTCTGCCATAAGGAAGTACCTTCAGAAGACGCGGCTGAAGCAAGGGCTTTCTTAAGGAGGGTTGCGGAAGCCCGTAAGTAAAAATATTTTTTAAGTAAAAATATTTTTTATTAACTTAGGGAAACCATCATTATATTAGGGGTCTCGTAATTGGAGTTGGTTGAGGTAAGGGAAATCCTAAAAGACTTTGTAATTTTAAGGGTGTTTGATAAGAATATAAAGTATTTTGAGTCTCTATGGGAGATACCTGAAGGCATTACATATAACTCATACGTTTTAAGAACTAGTGAGGGATCTATTTTATTTGATACGGTAAAACAGAATTTCTCAAGAGAGTATATTGATGCTCTTAGGAGAGTAGTTGATTTAAGAGATATTAGGTATGTAGTCATTCATCACATGGAGCCTGACCACAGTAGTTCTTTAAAAGCTCTAAGCGAGTTAAGTGAGTTCAGGGCTGAGGTTTTAGGGCATCCTCTCACAGCTAAGCTCATAAAGTCTCTCTTAGGTATAGACGTCAAATTCAGGTCTGTGAGAGACGGTGAGGAGTTAAGAGTCGGTGATACAGTACTTAAGTTTCTGCATGTTCCATGGCTACACTGGCCAGAAACAATCTTTACATATGTTGAGGGACTCAAAGCTCTGATAACCTGCGACGCTTTCGGCGCTTACTCAATACCTCCTTACATAATAAGTGATTTAGCTGAGCTGAAAACACGGTATGCTCGATTCATGAAGAAATATTTCGTTAATATAATAGGTCATTATAGAGATAACGTCATTAAGGCGTTAGATAAGGTTGCTGTGCTCAACCTGAAGATAGAGTTAGTGGCTCCTTCACACGGTGCCGTCTTGCTAGGAGCTAATACAGTTAGTGAGGTGTTTAAGCTTTATCGTTTTTGGGCTGAAGGCAAGCCAGAAAATAAGAAGTTGGTTGTCTTGTATACTTCCATGTATGGTTATAACGAGGTAATAGTTAAGAAACTCCTGGAAATGATTAATAGGGACGATATACGTGTTGAGGTATTTAAGTTCACGTCAGATCATAGAGACAGTATCTCAGATTTTCTTGGAGAGGTAATCGATGCTAAAGTAATTGTCCTAATAACTTCGACATACGACAACTCAGTTTTCCCCATAGTTAAGTATGTATTGAGCCTCCTGATAAGCAAGTCTAATGCTGAGAAGCCGTTCTACCTAATAACTACTTACGGCTGGAACGACTCAGCATCGAGGGAAATAAGGAGTCTACTCGCGGCATCTAAATTTAGGCTCTCCGGCGAGTTATCAATTAATAGCTTGCTCTCAGAAGCAGATATTCAGAGACTAGATTCACTTTCACTGGATATCATTAATAATTTGCGGTAAGGATATCTCGGCTTCTTTAGAGGTTTCTTAAGAAATGAGTTACGACCCGGTAAGGATAGCTCTTAAGTCTTTGAGAGATGAGGAACTTGCCCAAGCGTTCTACGAGTACTTAGCTAACAGAGTTACTGATGAAGTACTCAGTAATAGACTTAAAGAACTCGCTTCTATGGAAGCATCACATGTTAGCTTCTGGAGAGATTTCCTTAATAGAAGAAGTGTGGAGACTGAGGTCCACGGATTCAGAAAATTATTAAGTCTCACGTTCTTAAAGCTTACGTACAGGATTTTCGGTCTTGGCTTCATTATCAAGTTATTAGAACATGATGAATTGGGCACTATTGAAGAATATCTAGGTATGCTTGAATCAAGTGAGTTAAGCGATCATGAGAAAGAACTACTCTCAAGTATTGTTAGAGACGAAGTACATCATGAGACACTCCTAGAGAAGGAAGAGGAAGCACACAAGACTTTCTTAGAACATGTGAGGGAGATAATTTTAGGGATGAATGACGGTTACCCAAAGTGGGTAGAGCTCAGTGATATGGATCCCGATGAAGAGGGATCCTGAGAGTGATGAAG
>ERZ1669248.227-NODE-227-length-31576-cov-10.173535_pt1 | contig 31576 bp, 32 predicted proteins | sample MGYA00579296_ERZ1669248 | MGnify/ENA primary metagenome ERZ1669248 (study PRJEB41166, sample SAMN08046057) | hot springs metagenome | biome: hot spring; feature: neutral hot spring; material: thermophilic sediment; isolation source: thermophilic sediment from...
AAAAACACTAAAAATTCTAACAAAAATTTAGGAGAATTTTTTGGCTTCATTACTTCCCCCTTCCTAAAATTTTACCTCTCTCCCCTTCTTATTTTCCTCCACTTCTCCCTCTGCTCAGAGGTTAACAACTTATCTATCTCCCTTCCTGCCTTTATCTCCTCAATCACAGCCTCTGCCCTTAACTGAAAAAACTCCCTTACCTTCTTCTCAACCTCCTTTATATCCCCCTTTTCCTCAAGTAGCCTCCTTATCTCCCCATCAACCTTAACCATCTTTTCATTAAATCCCTTTACCTTCCCCTCAAAACCATTTACTATCTTCCTTATCTTTTCCTCCTGCTCTTTTGTTAACTTTAACTCATCCTTAAAATCAAGAATCGTCTTTTTCTGGACAGTTTGAGCTTGAATAAAAGACAAGAAAAAATGTGATAAAAATAAAATGACAATAAATAATTTAAATATTTTTATCATTTTTAAAATTTTAAGCTTTCTTAGATTAAAAGTCAAACACTTTTATGAATTTTTATAAGCAAAAAATCAGCTATTATCTTTAAATTTTGCAATTTTTTCTCAATTTTTTAAATAAAACTTATCTTGACAAGTATTTAAGAGTTTTTAGAATTAGTGGTTAGTAAAGGGAAAAATTTGATGGAGTAAAACATGAAAAAAAAGAAAAAAGAGAAAGAAAAGAAGAAAAAAGAAAAGGAATATAAACCAAGTAAAGAATTAAAAGAAAAAGCAAAGGAAGTTATAAAGAGACTTAAAAAGGCTTATCCGGATGCAAAAATAGCCCTTAATTTTAAAAATCCACTCCAACTTCTTGTTGCAACCATACTTTCTGCCCAATGTACAGATGAAAGGGTAAATGAGGTTACAAAGGAGCTTTTTAAAAAATATAAAACTGCTGAAGATTTTGCAAATGCTGATCTTGAAGAATTAGCTGAAGATATAAAAAGCACAGGTTTTTACAGACAGAAGGCTCAATACATAAAATCTGCTTGCAAAATACTTGTTGAAAAGTATAATGGAGAAGTGCCAAAAACTATGGAAGAATTATTAGAGCTTCCCGGTGTTGCAAGAAAAACAGCAAACATAGTGCTTTCAAATGCTTATGGAATTGTTGAGGGAATACCAGTTGATACCCATGTAAGAAAAGTTTCAGGTAGATTAGGGCTTGTTAAATCTAAACAACCAGAAAAGATGGAAAAAGAGCTTATGGAAATTATACCTAAAAAAGACTGGTTTATCTTTCCCTATCTTGTTCAGGCTCATGGAAGAAAAATCTGTCTCGGTAAAAAACCTAAGTGCGAAGAATGTATCCTAAAGGATTTATGTGATGCTTACCTACCCTCAAATTGATCCTGTAATCTTTCATATAGGCCCTTTTGCTGTTAGATGGTATGGTTTGATGTATATAATAAGTTTTTTCTGCTGTCTTTTTCTTTGCAGATACCAGCTAAAGGAGAAAGGTAAAAAGGATCTTTATCCTTTCTTAGAAAATCTTTTATTTTACAGTTTTCTGGGCTTAATATTGGGGGCACGCTTAGGATTTTGTTTTTTTTATTATCCAGATTACTTTTTAAAAAATCCTCAGGAAATAGTGGCTATCTGGAAAGGTGGGATGTCCTTTCATGGAGGATTGATAGGAGCTATCCTTTCAGGCTACATTTACATAAAAAGGCACAAACAGTCCTTTCTCTGGTGGGCTGATCTTGTTGCAGTTACAGCACCTATAGGGCTTTTTTTTGGAAGGATAGGTAATTTTATAAATGGAGAAATCTACGGAAAACCAAGTAACCTTCCCTGGGCTATGATCTTTCCAGAAGGAGGAAATATCCCCAGACATCCTGTTCAGCTTTACGAGGGACTGGTTACAGGTTTGCTTCTATTTCTATTTATGTGGAGCTTAAGAAAAAAAGATTTTCTTCCGGGAACTAAACTTGCGATATTTTTAATCCTTTACGGGATTTTAAGATTTTTCTTTGAATTCATAAGAGAACCTGCTCAAAGCTTCCCCCTTATTTTTGGATGGATGACTATGGGACAGGTTCTGTGCGTGATAATGGTATTTTCAGGGATTTTGCTTTTATATTTCGTTAGGATAGGTTTCGTTAAGAAGTATTTCTAATTCCCTTGCAACCTCTTTTGCTAAAGTAAAATATTTTTCAAATTCTTTTTCTGCTTTTTCTGAATTAAAGGCTTTTGCTAAAAACTTGCAATTTCTACATAACAGATTTCTAAATCTCTTACCCAAAAGGTTTTCAAGCTGAATTTTTGCATAAAGACCGATGTCTTGTTTGGCAAGGCGCTTTAGAATGTAAAGCTGTCTCAAAAAACTTGGAGTAGAAAGATAGACCACATCCCTTAAATTGAATCCAGAATCTTTCATCATTTTGGCAAGAAGAATGAGCCAGAAATGATTTATTACCTGAACAAGTGCCATTATTTCATCGTGTTTTTTAGGAGAAATTCTCACAAGCTTTAAACCCTCATCTGACATAACTTTTTTAAACCATTTGGAAACATTTTTTCCTCTTACAGGATAAAAAGCAACAGTTTTTCCCTTTAAGTCCTTCTCATAGGGACCAAAAAGGGGATGGGTTGCAAGAATTTCTCCTTTCTTAAAATACATTTTCATAACTTTTACAGGTTCTCTTTTAAGGGAACAAATATCGATTACCCAGTGATAATTTTCAACAAAGGGTGAGATTTCTTTAACTACTTCTGGAAAAACCTCCATAGGAACAGAAATTAAAATAATCTTATTCCTTTTAACAAGCTCTGTATTGGTAAGATTTGTGTTAATATCTGAGACCTCAACAGGATAGCCTCTTTTTTCAAAAAGATTTTTAAACAACCTCCCCATTTTCCCTTTTCCACCAATAATTCCGATTTTAAAGTTATCATTCATTTAATCCCCCTATTTACATTTTAAGCTACTTCAGATAATTTAAGCCTTTCTTCCCATCTTCTCATCAATTCTTCTTTTAAAATAGGATAATTTTTAAGCTCTGGATCTCTTTCTATCAGTTTAAAGGCATCTTCTCTTGCCCAGAGAAGTATCTCATAATCTTTTATTATATCAGCTCTTCTAAATTCTAAATATCCAGATTGTTTTGTTCCGAGAAATTCTCCAGGACCTCTTAATTTTAAATCTTCTTCTGCAATTCTAAATCCATCGTTTGTTTCACATAAAACTTGAAGTCTTCTAAAGGCTTCATTTTCCATACTAACTTTGTAGGCTATTAAAAAACAATAGGACTGATATTCACTTCTACCTACCCTTCCTCTCAATTGATGAAGCTGAGAAAGTCCAAATCTTTCGGCATGCTCAATTACCATAACTGTTGCATTGGGAACATCAACTCCCACCTCCACAACGGTTGTTGCAACAAGAATATCTATTTCTTTTCGTTTAAAGGCATGCATAATTTTTTCCTTTTCATAGGAGCTCATTTTACCATGCAAAATACCGACTTTATATTCTGGAAAAACTTCTTTCTGAAGGTACTCTCCATGGGTAAGCACTGCTTTTAAATCAGTCTTTTCTGATTCCTCTATAAGGGGAAGTATAACATAAGCCTGATGTCCTTTTTTAAGCTCTTTTCTTGTTTCCTCATAGGCTTTTCTTCTATTGTATTCTAAAAAGAGTTTAGTAATGATAGGTTTTCTTCCCTTTGGCATTTCATTTATAATTGAAAGGTCAAGATCTCCGTAAATAGTAAGAGCAAGGGTTCTGGGGATAGGAGTTGCAGTCATAACTAAGGTATCGGGAATTACACCTTTTGCTTTATCTCTAAGAGCTGCCCTCTGTAAAACCCCGAAACGATGCTGTTCATCAATAATTACCAATCCAAGCCTTTTAAAATCTACTTTTTCTTGGAAAAGAGCATGAGTTCCTATTACAAAATTTATAAAGCCTGTAGAAAGTCCGTGGTATATTTCTCTTTTTTTGGCAGGAGGTATACCACCTGTTAAAAGTGCTGTATGAATACCCATAATCTGAGCATACTGTCTAAAGTTATAATAATGCTGTTCTGCAAGGATTTCTGTAGGAGCCATAAGAGCTACTTGATAGCCATTTTCTATAGCTATTAAAGCTGCAATAAAGGCAACTACAGTCTTACCACATCCCACATCTCCCTGAAGAAGTCTATTCATGGGAAAATTACTTGCCATGTCCCTTTTGATTTCCTCTATTACCCTTTTCTGAGCAGAAGTTAATTCAAAGGGCAATTTTTTGACAAATTCTTCAACAAGTCTACTATCTGTATTAAAGCTAATTCCTGTTTCTTTCTTTATTCTCCCTTTTCTTAACCCTAAGGCAAGTTCTAAAAAGAAAAATTCATCAAAGGAAACACTTTTGTGATAAATACTTTCTCCCCTTTTTAAAAGTAATATATCTTCTGAGGGTTCTGGAAAGTGAAGATTTTTAATAGCCACATTTAAAGGCAAAAGTTTTCTTCTTTTCAAAATTTCTGCAGGAATACAGCTATTTAAATAATCTCCATAATCTTCTACTGCAATTTTTATGATTCTTCTAAAGTATTTTTCTGAAACTCCTTCTATAGAAGAATAAACTGGAACAATATGACCTATTTCTATACTCAATTTTTCTTCATCTCCTTCTTCAATAAGCTCTGGATGTATAATTTCTAAATCTTTTCCAAAACGTGAAATTTCTCCGATTGCATAAATATTTTTTCCAGGTGCCAAAAGCCTTCTCCAGACCTTTTCATTAAAATTGAACCATTTTAAGGTTAAAAAGCCTGTTCCATCTGTAATATAGGCATAAAATATTTTTCTCTTGTGAAAATGTGAAGTTCCACTTTTAAGAATTTCCCCAAAAACTACAGCCCTTTGTCCTTCTCTCAAGTCCCCTATAGGAGTAATTTTTCTTCTATCTTCGTAATCCTTGGGAAGAAAATATAATAAATCCTCCAAGGTATGAATATCCTTTTTAGTAAGTTTCTTAGCAATACTAGGTCCTATACCTTTTAAAAATTGGACAGGTTGTTTTAAAATTTCCTTATATCTAAGATAAGTTTCCAGTGAAACTTCTTCTGTAGAAAATTTCCAATCTTTAAAGCTAAATTCCTCAGATATATCTTCCTTTTGAGTGTCCTTTTCTTTATTAGAGGAGTTAAAAGATTTCAGAAAATTAAGCAATCTAAGTATTTTTATTCTTTTTTCTTCAAAAGGACTTGTTTCTAAACCCTCACATATTTCCAAAAGTTTTTCTTTTATATGGTTTATCTCTTCTGGAGCATTGTTTATAAGATTTTTTAAAGCTCGTTCAAGCCCCTTAGTTTTTGATAAATTTGCAAAATTGTTTTTGGAAACATACTCAAGGGGTCTTAAGATTTTAAAAACCCACTCCTGAAAATTTGAATTTTTTTCTACTTTCATAATTTTAAACTTTTAAAAACACTAACTACCGATTCCCCAAAGGTTTCTTCAAAAAGTTTTTTAAGTTTAAAGGCTTTTTCTAAATTTCCGTGTTTTAAAGCACCTCTATAAAATATTTCAAATTTCCTTTTTGCCTCCGCATAAAGCATAATCTTTTGTTCTAATTTTAAATCCTTTTGATAGTTCTTAAAGAGTTTTAAAAGAGCGAGGGTTCTGTAATAGTCAAGCCCCTTCATAGCAGATAATTGATCAGGTCTTCCACCACTTTTAACAACAAGATACTCTTTAATAAGACCAACAGGCAATTTTAAGGAAACCCTCAGCCAGAATTCATAATCTTCACAAACTGGAAAATCTTCATCAAAAAGTCCCACTTCAAAAAATACCTCTTTTTTTATCAAAACTGTGGAAATAGAGACAACACAAAGTTTTATGGCTCTATCAAAAAACCAACCCTCTGCTTTTTGATGGATCTTTTTAGGAGTTATTTTTTTGTCACCTTTATACCAGAGCTCTTCTGTTTGAACAATTTTATAATCTGGATTTTTTTCAAAAAACTCAATCTGCTTTTCCAATTTATTTTCTACGAAGGCATCATCACTGTCAAGAAAAGCTATAAAATCTCCTTTTGCTTTTAATACCCCAACATTTCTTGTATGGGAAACACCTCTGTGAGGCTTCCTCACATAGATAATGGGGTACTTTGAAACTAAATAGGGAGTTTCATCTGTTGAACCATCATCAACCACAATAAGCTCTAAATCCTTAAAGGTTTGATTTAAAACACTCTCAATGGCTTTAGAAAGAATGTAAGCCCTATTATATGTAGGAATAATAACACTAATTAATGGTCTTTTCATTAATAAACATTTTATCTCCAGAAGCCAAACTAAGCATCAATAAACCATTTATCCCAAGCTATAAGTTCTTTTGTAGAAAGGAATAAGAATTTTTCTTAACAGTTAATTCTTGATATTTGGTAAAAACTCTATATCTTTAGTTTTATATGAATGAGCTTGAGATCAAAAAGAAACTTATAATTATTTCAATCTTAGTTTTAGGAGTAATTACTTTTGGAACTGTGGGCTATATAACTATAGAGAATATGGACATTTTGAATGCCCTTTACATGACAGTTATTACTGTAGCTACAGTAGGGTTTAAAGAAGTGAAAGATTTAAGCAAGGCTGGCAAAATTTTTACCATATTACTTATATTTAGTGGTTTTGGAGTCTTTGCTTATGCTATGACTATAGGAGCAAAAATATTAATAGAAGGTGAAATAAGGGAGGTGTTTAAAAAAAGAAAAATGAAAAAAGAAATTGATGCCTTAAAAAACCATTACATTATTTGTGGTTATGGAAGAATGGGAAAAATCCTCTCTAAAGAATTTAAAGCTAATAAGGTAAATTTTGTGGTAATTGAAAAGTTTGAGGAAAATGTAAAAGACGAAGAAGGTATCCTTTATCTTATAGGTGATGCAACTAAAGATGAAATTCTAAAAGAAGCAGGAATTGAACGAGCAAAGGGAATAATTTCTCTTTTACCCTCTGATGCAGAAAATCTTTATGTGGTTATCAGTGCAAGATTTTTAAATCCTAAAATTTACATAGTTGCCCGTGCAACAGATGAAGAAGCAAAAAATAAGTTAAAAATGGCAGGAGCTAATAAAGCAATATGCCCTTATCATATAGGAGGTTTAAGAATTGCTCATACAGTTTTAAGACCAAATGTGGTAGATTTTTTAGAATTTGCTACTAGATCTGAATTTACGGAGATCCAGATTGAAGAAATTTCTATTTCAAAAAACTCAAAGCTGGTAGGAAAAACTTTGAAAGATGCTCAAATAGGAAGGGAATTCGGAATTATAGTAATTGGGATTAAAAGAGCTGACGGAAAGATAGAATTTAACCCCTCTGCAGATACTGTGATAGAAGTTGATGATATTCTCATTGTAATAGGAAAGGCACAAAATCTTTTTGAGTTTTCTCAAGTTGCAGAAGGAAAGGAAAATATTTAGGGGTTTATTTTATGAAAAAATTTTTTATTGTAGGAGGAACAGGTTTTATAGGTTCTAATCTCCTTTCTGTACTTAGTAAAGAAAATTATCAAGTTTATGTACTTGTGAGAAGTGAAGAAAAAGCAAAAAAACTACCTTCATTTTGTAAGGCTATTCTGGGAGATCCAACTCAAAAAGGAGAATGGCAAAAAAAGTTGAATGAAGCTGATATAACAATCAATTTTGCAGGACAAAATATATTCGGAAGATGGAACAAAGAGTATAAAAAACTAATTTTAGAAAGCAGAATAAAATCTACAGAAAACGTGATAAACTCCTTGAAAGAGGGAGCTTTACTGGTAAATGCTTCTGCCATTGGATATTATGGAAATAAAGGGAATACCTTGGTTACAGAGGATAGCTTACCAGGGGATGACTTTTTAGCAAAGGTCTGTATCGAGTGGGAAAAGAAAGCCTTAGAAGCTAAAGAAAGGGGAGGTAGGGTTATTATTACAAGATTTGGAATTGTTTTAGGAAATGGAGGAATGCTTTCTAAAATTTTGCCTCTCTTTAAATGGGGACTTGGAGGAACTCTCGGAAGAGGTAATCAGTGGTTTTCATGGATTCATATAGAGGATCTGGTTTCTGCTATTTTATTTCTTATTGAAAACGAAAAAGAAGGAGTCTACAATCTTACCTCTCCAAAACCTGTGACTAATAAGGAATTTACCAAAACCTTGGGGAAAATATTGAAAAGACCCACTCTTTTGCCAGTTCCTATTTTTGCCATAAAACTTTTATTTGGAGACTTAGCAAAAGCTATTACTTCCAGTGTAAAGGTTTATCCAAAAAGACTTTTAGAATTAGGTTTTAGTTTTAAATTTGACAATATAGAATCAGCCCTAAGAAATTTAATTGAAAAAACAATATGAAGGTTGAGAAGTTTAAAAAATTTATTTTTCTTTTTTTATTAATTTTTTTCTTTAATTCCTGCGAAACCTTAGGAAATTTAAAATCTTCCTCTTATGAATTTAAAGAAAGAACTGTTGAAAAAATAAAAGTCCTTTTAAGCAATATCCCCTTTATTAAAAGATATATCACCCTTTATCCAGCTCCAAAAGAACTTTATAGCGAAACAGAAAATTTTATAAATGAACTAAAAATTTATAAAGCTGATGAAATTTTTAAGGATGAATATGAAAAAATTTTAAAAGCTTGGGAAAAAGCAAAGAAACTTTACCAGGAAAAATATTATAAATCTGCTGAAAAAGAGTTAAAAAAGGTCAATCTCATGGCAAAAGAACTGTTAGAAAAAGTTAAAGCTTACAGAGAAAATTTAAAAAATTCCGCTTTAAAAAGATACAAAAAAATGGAAGAGATAGCAGGAGAAGTTCTAAGAAATACCAAATCCGAAGAAAAAAAATTGCAAATAAAACTTTATTTATGGAAATTAAGAAATTTAATAGATCTGGAAAACTACAGTGAGTTTGAAAAAGAATTACAAAATCCTCCCTTTTAATCAATTGGATAAAAATTTCTTTTGGGTTTTTATTTCTTCAGGAGCTTTAATAGGATTTTTACCTACCTGTCCAGGAACTTTTGGCTCTTTAGAGGGTTTAGTCTTATTTTGGTTTTTAAAGAATCCTCCCATAATTTATCAGTTATTACTAACCTTAGGAATTACAATTCTTGGAATAATAGCCTCTAATTTTGTTTCTAAATTTTCAAAAAATAGGGATCCCGATTTTGTGGTAATAGATGAAATTGCAGGAATGTGGGTAAGTTTAGTAGGTAAACATAGTTTAATTGAGTTTGTACTTGCTTTTATTATTTTTAGAATCTTTGATATTACCAAACCTTATCCCATTAAAAAAAGCGAAAAACTATCTTATGGATGGGGAATTATGGCTGATGATATTATAGCAGGAATTTTTACTAATTTTTCTGTAACCTTTCTCTTGTATGTTGCCAAATATTTAAGTGTAATATAAGATTTAATTAAATAAAATGATCGGAGCTTTGATTTTTATAGGAGATGAACTTATTTGCGGTGCTATTGATAATACTAACAGTGTTTTTGCAGGAAAGGTATTAACTTCTTATGGATTTGAAATCGGTGAAATTATTACTTTGCCAGATAAGGTCGAAATTATTTCTGAATACTTAAAAAGACTCATAGAAAGATATGATTTTCTAATAATCTCAGGTGGATTAGGACCTACTGATGATGATTTAACCAATTTAGCTACCGCAAAAGCTTTTAACTTAGAACTTAAAGAAAACAAAGATTTTCTTTGTGCTATTTATTCTGCAAAAGAATATGAAAAATCTCAAGAAATAGCAAAAAAGATGGCCTTACTTCCTGAAGGTGCAATTCCTTTATCAAAAGACTTTTCTTCAGCTGGGTATCTTTTGGAGATAAAAAATAAACCTCTGTTTTTTTTACCAGGTGTTCCTCATCAGTTTGAAAATCTCTTTCAAACTGAAGTAATTCCAAGACTTTTAAAACTAAATCCTAAAACAAGGAAACGGTTTATTAAAACCCTAAGATTTTTTGATCTCAATGAAACCGATCTCAATCAGGTCATAAATAACTTTCCAGAAAATCTTTTGTCATCTCTCAAAATAGGCTATTATCCTATATTCCCGGAACTCAAATTAATCTTACAAGGGGAAAAAGAAAAGGATTTAGAATTTTTTATTAATGAATTAAAAAAACATTTTTTACTTTATCTTATTAGTGAAAAAGATGAGGGGTTGCCTCAAGTAATAGGGGAACTTTTAAAAAAAAGAAGAGAAAAAATTGCTACTGCTGAGTCTTGCACAGGTGGTCTTTTAGCAGGATTTATTACCTCTATTTCTGGAAGTTCTCTTTACTTCGATAGGGGTTTTGTTACTTACAGTCCTGAAAGCAAAGTAGAAATTCTTGGGGTAAAAAAGGAAACCATAGAAAATTTTGATGTAGTAAGTTATGAAGTTGCTATGGAAATGGCAGAAGGAGTGAGGAAAAAAACAGGGGCTGATTATGCTTTAAGCGTTACTGGTTTTGCAGGTCCAACTGGAGGAACCCCAAAAAATCCTGTAGGAACAGTTTATATAGGATTCTCTTATAAAAACAAAACAAAAGCTTTTAGATTCAGTTTTTTGGGGAACAGAAGACAGATACAGATCTTGGCAAGTTATACTGCACTTGATATTTTGAGGAGGTATCTCCTTTATGGTGAGAGCCTTTTTAGCTATAGATTTGCCACAGGAATTAAAGAAAGAACTTTTTAGTCTTGGTAAAACCATTTCTTATGAGAGTTTAAAACTTAAATGGGTAGAAGAAGAAAATCTACATCTTACTATACGTTTTTTTGGAAATATTTCAGAAAATTTAGTGGAAAAAATTTATAAAAAATGTAAAGAAGTTTGTAAAGAAATAGATCCTTTTGAGCTTAGGCTTAGTTCTGCTGGATATTTTCCTTTCAAAGGTACTCCAAGGGTGATATGGATTGGAATAGAAGCACTTTCAAATAATCTTTTTAAACTTAATGATTTATTAAAAAAAGCTCTAAAACCTTTAAAATTAAAAGAAAATGGAGAAAAATTTCATCCCCATATTACTTTACTTAGAGTAAAAGAAAAAACAGATCCTTCAGCTCTAAAATCTTTTTTTGAAGAACTTAAAAAGGAGGCTGAAAAATTAGAAGGAAAAAGCTTTTTTGTTAGAGAAATTATAATTTTCAAAAGTGAACTCTCTCCTGCTGGTCCTAAATATACACCTCTAAAAATTATTCCTTTAAAAGAAAAATAAAATGTGGAATCTTCAAAATTTCTTTTTAAAGATTTATTCAACTATAATAAGAGTTGCCTACAACCTTATTGTAATAATATTGCTTTTTGTTACTGCTGTAATAATTATCAGAACCGTATCAGAGTTAGGTTATACCATTACTGAAAAAACAGTAAGACTTGGTATCAAAGAACTGGTGATAAATGTTTTGTCTCTTATAGTTATTCTTGAACTTATAAGAGCTTTTGTGGAATATTTTGAACATCACCAAGTTCATATAGAAATACTTATTGAAGCTATAATAGCTTTTCTTATAAGAGAATTTATGATTTTTCTTTTTGAAGGAAAATTTTCTGGTCTTGATGTTTTCTTGTGGGCATTAGGAATTTTCTTTCTTGTTTTGGCAAGAGGAATAGCTATTATTTTTAAACCAGAAAGTGACTTAGTAAAAGAGTTTAAGAAATTTATAACAAAATTTAAAGAAAGAAAAGAAACTCAATGAAGTTTAAAATTTTTATACTAATACTTTTTTTAACCATTTCTTTATTCACATTTTCCTTAGCCTCCAAAATAAGCAATTTTTCTTTATTAGAAAAAGACCCTGATTATGGAGATGCTCTTGTTGTAGGATCTGTTGCTGATGCAAGTATTCTTATTCCTATGATTGCTACCGATGTAATGAGCCATGAAGTTGCAGGGCACATTTTTTTAGGTGTAGTTAAATATGGACCTGATCTTAAAATAATAGGTGATCTTGCTGAAAAATTTGAAATTTCTCCAGATCAGAAAACTATCACTTTTTATCTAAAGAAAGGTGTAAAATGGGAAGATGGAGTAGAAGTCACTGCAGAAGATGTCTATTTTGGATTTAAACTTATAACCTCTTCAGAAATTCCTTCTCCTTATGCCAGCGATTTTTTGGAAGTAAAAGATTTTGAAATTATAGATCCTTACACTTTCAGAGTAACCTATAAAAGACCTTTCGCTTTAGCATTACCTTCTTGGGGAAATCTTGTGGTGCTTCCTAAACATTTACTTGAAGGTAAAAGTCTTAATTATTTGAGAAATGTTTTTGGAAGAAACCCTATTGGAAATGGTCCTTTTAAATTGGAAAGATGGAAAACTCAACAAGAAATTCTTTTAAAATATAATCCCATTTATTATGAAGGAAGACCTTATCTAAATTACATAATTTATAGAATTATTCCTGATCCCTCAACTCTTTTTATGGAATTAAAATCAGGGGGTGTAGACTGGGTTTCTCTAACACCTTTGCAATATTTAAAACTTCAGAGAGAGAGCAAACTAAAAAGCGAGTTTAATATCTACAAATATTCCTCTTTTTCATTTACTTATGTGGGATATAACTTAAATCATCCCTTTTTTAAGGATAAAAGGGTTAGGAAGGCACTCTGTTATGCTATCAATAAGGAAGAAGTGGTTAAAGGTGCTCTCTTAGGACAGGGAATGCCTGCTTATGGACCATATAAACCTGATACATGGTTCTATAACAAAAAAATAGAAAACTCTTGCCCCTACAACCCCCAAAAGGCTTTAGAACTTTTACAGACCGCAGGTTTTAAGAAGAACAAAAAAGGAATTTTAGAAAAAAATGGGAAACCCTTTGAATTTACTTTACTTGTAAATCAGGGAAATCTCCCCAGACTTCTTGCTGCTCAGATTATTCAAAGAGAACTTTCTCAATTAGGAATTAAAGTAAATATAAGGGTTATGGAATGGACAACCCTTATACATCAGTTTATTGACACAAGAAGATTTGAAGCAGTGATTTTAGGATGGGCAACAGGTCCTGATCCAGATCTTTATGACATTTTTCACTCATCTAAAATAAAATCCCCTGGTCTTAATTTTATAGGTTATTCAAATCCTGAACTTGATAGACTCTTAGAAGAAGGAAGATATACCTTAGATAAAGAAAAAAGAAAAAAAATTTATTATAAGGTGCAGGAAATTCTTGCAGAGGATCAGCCCTATACCTTTTTATATATTCCCTTGAGTTTAGAGGCTATACATAAAAGATTTCGCGGAATTAAACCTTCAGCTATTGGAATAGGTTATAATATAGAAAAATGGTGGGTTCCTAAAGAGATGCAAAAATATTTAATACCTTAACAAAAGGATGGGTTATGAAAATTACAGTTATTGGTGGAGGAAGTTGGGGAACTGCTCTTGCTAAAATCTTAGCTGAAAAGGAATTAGATGTATATATACTTGCTCGAAGAGAAGCAGTTTGTGAAGCTATAAATAAGGAAAAGGAAAATCCCTTTTATTTGCCAGGAATAAAACTTCCAAAAAAACTTAAAGCAACTCTTGATTTAGAAACCGCCTTTAAAGATTCTAAAGTTATTTTATGGGTGGTTCCCTCTTTTGCTCTAAAGGAGGTAATTAAAAATTATAAAAATTATGCAGAAAAAATACCTTATCATATTTCGGGCATAAAAGGAATAGATCTAAAAACTGAAAAAACACCTTATACTATTCTTAAAGAAGAGTTTCCCAAAAATTCTAAAATTTTTGTTTTAGGAGGTCCATCTTTTGCTAAGGAAGTGGCGAAAGGTCTTCCTACTGCTGTAGTTTTAGCTGGAGAAAATGATGAGGAAACAAAAAAAATGCAAGAACTTTTAGCTACACCTTACTTTAGAGTTTATAGAAGTGAAGATCCTTTAGGAGTAGAAATAGCTGGTGCTTTAAAAAATGTAATTGCTATTGCTTCTGGAATTAGTGATGGATTGGAACTTGGTCTTAATGCCAGAGCAAGTCTAATAACAAGAGGACTTGTTGAAATAATTCGCTTGGGAACAAAACTAGGCGGTAATCTTTACACCTTTTACGGACTTGCTGGTATGGGAGACCTTGTTTTAACTTGCACAGGAAATCTTTCAAGAAATTATCAGGTAGGATATAGACTTGGTAAAGGAGAAAAGCTTGAAAATATTTTGTCAGATCTCAGACAAGTTGCAGAAGGTGTTAAAACTGCAAAAGTAGTTAAAAATCTGGCTAAAAAATTAAAAGTAGAACTTCCTATTTGTGGGGAAGTTTATAGAGTACTCTATGAAGGAGAAGATCCAAAAGCTTGTTTAAAAAGGCTTTTATCAAGAAGTTTAAAAAAAGAATTTGAAATTTAACGAGGAGGTTGTGTTATGGAAAAATTAAAACTTCTTCTGCATGTTCCAGAATCAAAAAGATTTGAACCTGCTCTAAAGATGGCTAAAAACTTCGTTACGGCTTTAAAGGAAAAAAAACCTTTTTCAGTAAGAATATTAATTAATTTTGAAGGAATAACTGTATTAAATGACTTTAACCCCTTTGAGGAACTCTTTAAAGATTTGTTAAATCTTGGAGTAGAAATTTATTTTTGCGAAAATGCCTTAAGAGGATTTAACATACCCTTTGAAAAAGTCCCAGAAGGTGGAAAAACTGTTCCTGTAGGAATACTCTCTCTTATAGAATGGCAAAACGAAGGGTATAGATATGTGAGAGCTTAGTCTTTTATTTTTCCACAAGAATTTTTACTTCTCCCTCCTTTTTAATTACATTTACTACTACATCATCTCCATATCTTCTAAGATACAAATCAATCACTCCTCTTTTTACTGCAAGATCTTTAACCCACAATTCATCAATAAAACGTGGAAGCATAGGATGTTTAAAATAGATTTCGTTGCCCTCAAAGGAAAGACCTAAACATCCCTGAAGGATCAAAAACACAGCACCTGCAGACCATGCCTGGGGATGACAGGCAACTGGATAGTGAGTAGGACCTTCGTTGGTTCTTCTTTCAAATCCACAAAACAGTTCCGGAATTCTGTGGAGTTTAAAAAAGGTGCTTGCTTCAAAAAGAGCTTTTAATATCTTTAAAGCTTCCTCTTTAAATCCGTATAGGGACAAGCCAAATGCTATTAAAGCATTATCATGGGGCCAAACAGAACCATTATGATAGGAAAGTGGATTATATCTTTTTTCAAGCGAAGAAAGAGTTCTTATCCCCCAACCTGAAAAGAAATGTTTTTCAAAAAACAAAGAAGCAAGTGCACGAGCTTTAGATGGAGTTACTGCTTTACAAAAAAGCAAGTGCCCTGCATTACTTGATCTTACTCTACAAGGTCTTTTATTTCCATCTAAGGCAAGTACAAAACACTTTATCTCTTCATCCCAAAATTTTTCTTCAATAAGCTCCTTCAATCTTTCAGCCTCTCTTTCCCATTTTACAGCTAAATCCTTTTTTCCGAGAACTCTTGCTAATTTTGCTCCTTCCCTTTTAGCTTTGTAAGCATATCCCTGAATTTCTACAAGAGCTATCGGAGGTTTTGCAAGTTCTCCATCTTCATAAAAAACACTATCTTTTGAATCCTTCCAACCTTTGTTAATTAGACCTCTTTCAGAGGGATAATATTCTACAAAACCATCTTTATCTATATCTCCGTACTCATCTATCCAAGAAATAGCCATTAAAATGTTTTCCCAAATGTTCTTTATAAATTCTATGTCCCCAGTTCTCTCATAATACTTACTTGCTAAAATTACAAAAAGAGGCGTAGCATCAACACTTCCATAATATTTAGCAAATGGTATTTCTCCAATTGCTGCCATCTCTCCTTTTCTTATTTCATGAACAATTTTCCCTGGTTGAGCATCCTGCTCAGGATTAAACTCTTTTGCCTGATGATGAGCTAAAAAAGCTAAGGTCCCTTTAGCAATAGAGGGATTTATCCAAAGGCATTCTAAAGCTGTAATTATTCCATCTCTTCCAAAAATAGTATTAAACCAAGGAATACCTGCATAGGGATAAAGACCGTATTCAGTAGAAGTGGTAAGCATAATAATATCAGCCCACGATCTTTTAAGCCACTGATTAAATTGTTCATTTGAAGTGTATATTTTACAACTTTTATTTTCCCAATTTTCTAATCGTCTTTTTATATGATAAAAAGCTTTTTTGTAAGAACATTTATTAAACTTGCGATTTTCTATTAAACATCTGATATTTAAATAAAGGGTAAAACTCCCTCTAGGGTTCAATCTTAACTTATAAATAGCTCTATTAGAAAAAATTTTTTCTGGAAGAGGATTAAATAAAATATCTGTTATTCTTTCAACATTATCAAGTCCTTTATAAATAAACTTTATTCTATCCCTTTCTGTCTGCAAAGGAAAAAATTTTCCTTTTCTTTCTCTTTTGAATCCTCTTACCTCAAATATATCTGCAAAATCATTGTTAAAATAAAAATTCAATTCTATATCTACAGGATTTAAATAAAAATTTTTGAGATAAATTCTTTCGTAACAACAATTTTCATATAAAAATTTGTTTCTTAAAATATGAAGAGTGCCTTCAGGGATAACAATCTCTTCATTTTTTACAATATCAGGATTTGTTAAATCAGCTGTAAAAAGCGAATTATCTTCTTTTACTGCTGAACTCAAAAGAATGGGGGTTTCGTTGAAAATATAAAGCTTGTAATAAGAGAGAAATCTTGTTCCTTCATAGTAAATCCCTTCTTCAAAGTTTCTTTCTATATCTATATTTCCATAGGCATCAAATATAGCAAACCCTTCTTCATGTTTTAAAGTATAGGTTTCTAAAGAAATATTTTCTTTCATTTGATTTAGACAGCTTTAAATAATACTTCTTTAGAAATTATTTTCTGATAAACTCCGAGATAATCTTCGGCCATTCTTTTTGCAGTAAATCTTTTTTCAAAACTCTTCCTACAATCTTCTCTATTTAGATTTGAAACCTTATCTAAGGCAAAAACTGCTTCTTCAATGCTTTCCACAATAAACCCGGTTTTGCCATCTTCTATAATTTCCGGGACCGAACCACATCTCCAAGCAACAACTGGAGTTCCGCAAGCAAGAGATTCAATCATAACCAACCCAAAGGGTTCAGGCCAGTCTATAGGAAAGAGAAGTGCGTAGGCATTTCCTAAAAATTCATTTTTTTCCTTTTCCCCTATCTCTCCTATAAACTCTACCCAGGGACTTTTAAGCATGGGTTTAATAACTTCTTTAAAGTAAACTTCATCAGCCTTGTCAACTTTGGCAGCAATTTTTACTTTCATACCAAATTTTTCAGCAATTTCAATAGCTCTGTCTGGTCTTTTTTCAGGTGAGATTCTTCCAAGAAAGGCAAGATATTTGCCTTTTTCAGAATAAAATTTATAAAGTTCTTCAGGAAGTCCGTGATAAACCGTTGCTTGCCAGTTTAACCAAGAAAGAGGTTTTCTTTGAGAATTGGAAATGGAAATAAAAGGTGCGTTTTTAAATTTCTTAAAGAATGGAACATACTCAGGAAGATCAAGTCTTCCGTGTACTGTAGTAACAAACGGAACATTATACCTGGTTGCTAAAGGAAGGTGCAAATATTCTATATGAAAATGAATTATATCAAAAAAGTTTGCTCTTTTAAAAACTTCTTCAAGCATATAAAGATGCCACACCAAAGAATCTCTACAATTTTTATCAAGTCTTAAGGCATTAGGACAGATAGGAATAAGCTTTGCTTTGGTTTGAGAATCTCCACTTGCAAAAAGAATGACTTCATATCCCATTTTTACTAACTCTTCTGTTAAATAGGAAACAACCCTCTCTGTACCACCATAAAGTTTTGGAGGAACACTTTCGTAAAGAGGAGCAACCTGAGCTATACGCATGTTTACCTCCTCTTTACTTGGTTAGATTTAAAAAGATCGGAGAAAAATGACTTTTTGATTTTAAAAATAAGGATTAAAATTTTAAAGACAAGTAGTAAATTTTAAAAAAGAATCTTTAAAGAGAAAAAGCTTTTTTCAACTTATCTATAAAATTCTCTGCCTTTTCAAGTTCATCAAATTCAAAAATAAAATAGGTTTTTTTCTTTTTAACTTTAACTTGGACAAAGGTTCCTAAAAGTTTACTCAATTCCTCTGAAAGATGAATAATATCTGGATCTGGTTCTTTTTTTTCTTCAGTAACATCCTCTTTTTGTAATCTTGCTATAAGCTTTTCTGTTTCTCTTACAGAAAGTCCTTTATCTAAAATTATGTTTCTTACATATATTTGTTTTTCTTCTGAATCAAGAGAAAGAAGTGCTTTAGCATGTCCTACAGTAAGTCTCTCTTCTATAAGATCTTCTTGAATAAGAGAAGGAAGCTTAAGGAGTCTTAAAAGATTAGCAATAGTTGCTCTATCCTTACCTACTTTTTCTGCAACCTCTTCCTGGGTGTATCCAAATTTTTCAACCAGACTTTTATATCCTAGTGCTTCTTCTATGGGATTGAGATTTTTTCTCTGGAGATTTTCTATAAGTGCAATTACGAGGGCTTCTTCATCGGATAAGGTTTTTACTATAGCAGGAACTTCTCTTAAACCTGCTTTTTCGGCAGCTCTTAACCTTCTCTCTCCAGCTACACATTCATAAAATTCCTCTCCTTTTTTTCTTACTAAAATAGGTTGTAAAATACCCTTCTCCTTAATTGACTTTACTAACTCCTCAAAGGATTCATCTTCCTTAAACTTTATTCTTGGTTGAAAGGGCGAATAAAAAATGTTTTCTATAGAAATATATTTTATATTTTCTTCTTCGATCTCTGGTATAAGTTCAGAAAGTCCCTTACCTAAAGCTTTTTTCTTCATTTTTAATTTTTTAAAATTGGTGGAATAAATTTCATATTTATTTCTTTTTCTATTTGATAAGCAAGGCTTAAAACATGCTCATCCTTAAAATGAGGTCCTATTATCTGGATAGCAACTGGAAGATTACTGGAAGTTAAACCTACAGGAATACTTATTCCAGGAAGACCTGCTAAATTAACAGGAATGGTAAAAATATCTGAAAGATACATTTGTAATGGATCAGAAATTTTTTCTCCGATTTTAAAGGGGGGTGAGGGAGTTACAGGAGTTAAAATCAAATCTACTTCTTCAAAAGCAGATAAAAAGTCCTGTAAAATTAAAGTCCTTACTTTAGAAGCTTTTAAATAAAAAGCATCATAGTATCCTGCAGAAAGAGAATAGGCACCAAGCATTATTCTTCTTTTCACTTCTCTACCAAAGCCGAGGGCTCTGCTTTTTTTATACATCTCAATTAAATTTTTTGATTCTGCCCTGAATCCATATTTCACTCCATCATAACGGGCTAAATTAGAAAAAGCTTCAGAAGGAGCAATTATATAATAAGTTGCAACCGCATATTCTGTATGGGGAAGACTTATTTCTTTTATTTCGTGTTTAGCCTTAAGCTTTTCTATTATTTCAAAAATTATTTTTGTCATTTCTTCATCTAATCCACTTTCGAAATATTCCTTTGGAAGACCAATTTTATAAGAGGTTTTTTCATTTTCTTTAATGAATTTTAAAAAATCAGGAACAGAAATAGGTGCAGAGGTTGAATCCTTTGGATCGTGTCCTGCTATAATTTGCAACAAATAAGCTGTATCTTCTACTGTTACTCCAAAAGGACCTATTTGATCAAGTGAGGAAGCGAAAGCTACCAATCCAAAACGAGAAACCAATCCATAAGTTGGCTTCATTCCCACAACACCGCAAAAAGCCGCAGGCTGTCTAATGGAGCCACCAGTATCTGAGCCAAGAGATCCAAGTCCCATTCTACTTGCAACTGCAGCTGCTGAACCACCAGATGAACCACCAGGAACTCTTTCTAAATCCCAGGGATTATGAGTAGGGAAAAAAGCAGAATTCTCGGTTGAAGAACCCATGGCAAATTCATCTAAATTTGTCTTTCCTATAAAAATAGCACCCTCAGCTTTGAGTTTTTCTATTGCTGTAGCATCATAAGGAGAAATAAAATTTTGTAAAATTTTAGAAGCACAAGTTGTTGGAAGCCCTTTAATGCAGATATTATCTTTTATAGAAATAGGGATTCCCAAAAGCTTTCTATCTTCACCTTTTTCCCTAAGTTTATCTGCTAATTCTGCAGCTTTTAAAGCCCCCTCTTCATTTACATAAAGAAAAGCTTTTATCAAAGGATCTAATCTTTTTATTTGTTTTAGACTTTCCTCTACAAGTTCTTTACTACTTATTTTTCTTTCTTTAAGTAATTTTAAAGCAGAAAGAATAGTCAACTCCTTAAGATCAATTTCTGTCATTTACCCTCCTACAATTTTTAAGGTGCCTTAACTACTTTGGGAACCACTATCATTCTTTCACAAAGTTGAGGAGCATTTTTCAAGATGTCTTCTATATATGGAAACTCTTTAACTTTATCTTCTCTAAAAGGCGTTTTAATTTTTAAAGCATGAAAAGTTGGTTTTACATTTTCTGTATTAAGAGTCTGAAGTTTCTTAAAATAATCTAAAATTTTTGAAAGTTCTTCAGTTAAAACTTTTGCTTCTTCTTCAGTGAATTCAAGTCTGCAAAGATGGGCAATTTTATAAACCTCTTCTAAAGAAATAGCCATAGCTTTCCCCCTATTTTATCTTTTTCTGCTTTTTTTAGCTTAAAGTATAACCAATTTTTAGCTTTTTTAAACGCTTCCTCAATTTTAAATCCCTGCACTAAATAAGCAAGTAAAGCCGAAGAAAAGGCACATCCTGTACCATGAAAATATCCAGCTAATTTTTTCTTTTTTAAAAAGAAACTATTATCTGGGGAATAAAAAAAATCCCAAATAAAATGAGAGCTTTCCCAGCCTGTAATTATTACTGCCTTTGTTCCAAGATTAAGTAATCTATTAGCTATCTCAAAAAGATCCTCTTTTTTTTCAACCCTTTTTTCTGATAAAGTTTCTGCCTCATATACATTGGGAGTAACCACATCTACATAGGGAAAAATATTTGTTTTTAGAATTCTTATAAATCCAGATGAAGAAAAAAGATTATAATTAAGGGTTGCTTTTAAAACTGGATCTAAAACAACCCAAGATATCTTTTTTCTTTCTCTTTTTAAAAATTTTCCTATAATTTCTGCATTTTCGGGGGTCCCTATCATTCCTATTTTAATCCCATCTATAGGTAAATCTGAGGAAACAAGCTCTAATGCTTTTTCTAAGTATTTTCCCTCAACAGGTTCCCATCCTTGAAATAATGAGGTATTTTGCAAAGTTAAAGTAGACGGAATTCCTCCTGCTTTTAATCCAAAGAGATTGAAAACTTTTATATCAAGAAGAACACCAGCTCCACCGGTTGGATCAAAACCAGCTATACTCAAAACTAACCCCTTTCTCCCCAACCACCGCCTCCTGGAGTTTTAATAATTAATTTGTCCCTCTTTTTTACAAAAAGATTGATTTTCCCTGGAAGATAGATTTTTTCTTTCCCTCTTATAAGAATATTTTCTCCTTTTTTCCCGGGTTTTCCCCCAAAAAGCCCAAAAGGTTTGTGTTTTCTTCTTTCAGAAAGGATAGTTACTGATAGATCATCTAAAAATATATACTCCCTTATAAGCCCATCTCCTCCTCTATATTTTCCTTCTCCTCCTGACTTTTTTCTTATAGCATAGTTTTCAATCCTTACGGGATAATCATGTTCCAAAGCTTCAACAGGTGTGTTAAGGGTATTGGTCATATGAGTATGAACTCCGCTTAAACCATCTTTTCCTGGTCTTGCTCCCATACCCCCACCTATAGTTTCGTAATAGGCAATTCTTTCATTTCCAATAGCAATATTATTCATAGTTCCGCACGAAGCAGAGGGAATTAAATTGGGAAAAGCCTTGGAAAGAGCTCCTAAAAGTACATCAACTATTCTTTGGGAAGTTTCCACATTTCCTGCTGCTACAGCAGAAGGATAAGTTGCTGAAACAATAGTTGCAGGTTTGGTAATAATTTCTATCGGTCTAAAACATCCCTGATTTATAGGATACTCTCCAAGAGTATTTAAAAGAGAAAGAAAAACATAATAAACTGCTGAATGAGTCACTGCTTTTGGTGCATTAACACATCCCTTAACCTGAGAGGCACTTTCACTAAAATCCACAATTACTTTTTTCCCCTTAAATATTATCTTAACCTTTATAGGAATGTCTTTTTCCTCGAGACCATCATCATCAAGGTAATCAGTAAAACTATATTCTTCAGGAGGTGCCTTTTCAATAATTTTTTCCATAGCCCTTTGAGAATAGTTTTTAAGTTCCTCAACAATTTCTTGTAATTTGAAAATTCCGTATTTTTTAATCAGCTCGTTTAATCTTACTTCACCTCTTACAAGAGAAGCTATCTGTGCTTTTAAATCTCCTTCCCTTTCAAAGGGATTACGAAGCTTTACTATTAATTTTTTTAAAAAATTTTCTTCCAATTTTCCTTCTTTTATTAAATAGGTTGGTTCTATTAAAATTCCCTCTTCTTTAATATGAGTGGTTACAGCCATAGAACCTGCGTACTTTCCACCTATATCAGCATGATGAGCTCTCACTATGAGAAAAAAGGATAAATTATCTTTGTAAAAAACTGGTTTAATCAAGGTTATATCAGGAAGATGAGTTCCTCCGCAAAAGGGATCATTGGTAATTATCATATCTCCTGGTTTCCAATTAAAAAGTGGCAGAATATTTTTCATAGTTTCTGGCATAGCACCAAGGTGAACAGGAATATGTGATGCCTGAGAGACAAGTTCTCCCTTTTCATCAAATATGGCACAGGAAAAATCGCATCTTTCTCTTATATTAGGAGAAAAGGAAGACCTTCTTAAAACAATTCCCATTTCTTCAGCAATTGCCGAAAAAAGATGATTAAAAATTTCTAACTCTATCGCTTTCATAATCTAAAAGTCTTAAGGTGTAATTGTCATCTACTTTAACCTGAAAATCTTCTTCAACCCAGAGAGTAGTAAATTTTTCTACAATAAGCGCTGGACCCTTTAATTCTTCTCCTATTTTCAAAGAATTCCAGTCTATTACTGGTACCTCTATCCATCCTTTTTCTGTAAAAATCTTAGTTCTAAAAGGGGGATAAAAATTTTCTTCTTTTTCTATTCTCCAATTATCTTCAAATAATTTTCCCTTAACTCTAACTCTTAAAGTAACCACCTCAATAGGAAATTGGCTTACTTTATATCCAAATTGTTTTTCATGCTCCTTTTCAAAAGCTTCTATGTAATCTTCTGAATAAGGAATAGTTAATTCAAAGCCTTGCCCTTTGTATCGCATGTCAAGAAAAACTTCAAAAAGAAGGTTATCAAGCTCAAAGCCGAGATTTTTCATATAAGATAGTGCTGAATTTTTAAGCCTTTCAATTTCATTCAAAAGTTTTTTATTTTCTTTCGCTTCTAACCAGACTGTTTGGGAAAAATCTTTTAAGGGTGGAGAAAAAAGAAGTCCGAAGGCTGAGAAAGTACCTGCAAATTTAGGTATAATAATTTCTTTTATTCCAAGTTCCTTAGAAAGAGAGCAAGCATGAAGACCTCCTGCTCCACCAAAACAGATTAAAGCAAAATCTTTAGGATTGTGTCCCCTCTCTATGGAAACTCTTCTCAATGCTCTACTCATAATAGTATTAGCAATTCTGATTATGCCAAGAGCTGTCTCTTCTACAGAAAGACCTAATTTTTGAGAAAGCAAAGATATAGCTTTTAAAGCTCTTTCTTTTCGAAGTTTAAATTTCCCTCCTAAAAAGGCATCTGGTAAAAGTCTTCCTAAAACAAGATTAGCGTCTGTAACAGTAGGAATTAAGCTTTTTCCGTAGCAGGCAGGACCTGGATCTGCTCCTGCACTCTCTGGACCTACCTTTAAAACTCCTCCTACATCCACATAGGCAATGGAACCACCTCCTGCTCCTACGGTATGAATATCTATTACAGGAATACTTAAGGGGAATCCGTCTAAAATGTATTCTTTGGTAAAGGGTATCCTTTCATCAATCAAACAAACATCGGTTGATGTCCCTCCCATATCAAAGGAAATAACTTTTGATTTATTAAAAATTTTAGCCAAAATAAACGCTCCACTTACCCCTCCTGCAGGACCAGATAAAATGGTATGAGAAGCAAATTTTTCAGCTTCCTCAACTGTCATCCAACCACCATTTGATTGCTGAATATAAAGTTTAACCTCTGGGAGCCCCTTTTTAAGTTTTTTTAAGTAATTTCCCATTACAGGCAATAAATAGGCATTTATAGCAGTAGTTGAAGCTCTTTCAAATTCTCTAAATTCAGGAAGTACCTCAAAGGATATACTTATAGGTATTCCAAGTAAAGATAACTCTTTTTTAATTTTTAGTTCGTGTACCGGATTGAGATAACTATTAATAAAACAAACAGCAACAGAGTCTACAGGGTTTTCCTTTAATCTTTTTAAAATCCTTTTTATTTCTGAAGTTTTAAGAGGTCTAATAATCTCTCCCTTAGCAGAAATTCTCTCTTTTACTCCATAACAGTTTTCTCTAAAAACAAAGGGGCGAGGTTTTTCAACAAAAAAATCATATAATTTTGGTCTTGCCTGGCGACCAATAAAAAGAAGATCTTCAAAACCTGAAGTTGTAATAAAAGCAATTTTAGCTCCTTTCCTTTCCAGAAAAGCATTAGTTCCTACTGTGCTTCCATGTATAAGAACATCAAGGTTTTTATTAACCTGATAAAGTACCTCTAATATTGCTTTAGATGGATCTTTGGGAGTAGAAAAAACTTTTTTATATTTTAAGATTCCATTTTCTAAATATACAAAATCAGTAAAGGTACCTCCTGTATCTATGGAAGCACGCATTCTACTTTCCGATGCAAAAAGTTGAAAAAATTTGAGTTAAAAGATCTTCTGTAGTTACTTCCCCTATTATTTCAGAAAGACTTGAAATGGCTGATCTTATTTCGATAGCTACAAGTTCTGGCAAGGGACTTGGCTTTTCAAGTTCTTTTAAAGCATTTATTAGATACTCTTTAGCATTCTCAAGAGCTATTTTCTGTCTAAGATTAGGGACAACATCGGGAATTTTTGCTCCTCTTTCAGAAGTTATTTTCTCAAAAATTTCTTTGCAAAGTTTATCAAGATTTATATTTTCTTTTACCGAAATTTCTAAAATTTCTTCAATTCCCCATTTGGACAATTCCTCTTTCCATTCCTTTATGTGATTAGGTTGAATATCAATTTTATTTAAAATCACTAAATGAGGAAAATTTTTTATCTCTTGATATATTTTATAATCTTCTTCAGAGGGATACTCGCTTACATCAACCAAAAAAAGTATAAGATCTGCTTCTTTAAATTTCTTCTTTGCCCTTTCAACACCTATTTTTTCAACTATATCTTCCGTTTCTCTAAGTCCTGCAGTATCTATTAGTTTTACAGGAAGTCCTTCAATGGTTGCTTCTTCCTCCAAAAAATCTCTTGTAGTTCCTGGGATAGGGGTTACAATGGCCCTTTCCTCCCTCAAAAGGGCGTTCATAAGAGATGACTTTCCTACATTAGGTTTTCCTGCTATCACTAAACTTATTCCTTCCTTATAAATTTTCCCTTCTTCATAGTTTTTGATTAAATCTTCAATAACAGGTAAAATTTTTTCTTTTATTTTTGAAGAAAGTTTTTCTGGTTCCATTATTTCAATATCTTCTTCAGGAAAATCTATGGCGCTTTCAACCAAAACAAGAATATCTAAAAGTTCGTTTTTTAAGGTATTTATTTTCTCTGAAAGTTTCCCTAAAAGAGTATTAAGGGCTAAATTTAAAGCTGTTTCAGTTTTTGCCGAAACAAGCTCTTGTATAGCTTCTGCCTGAGAAAGATCTATTCTTCCATTTAAAAAAGCTCTTAAGGTAAATTCACCAGGCTCAGCAAGTCTCGCCCCTGCCATGAGTACCAATTCCAAAATTTTCTTTAGTATGTAGTATCCACTATGAGCATATATTTCTACTACATCTTCACGGGTATAGGTTTTTGGCTTTTTCATATACACTGCAAGGACTTCATCTATTACTTTTTCCTCTCTGGGATCAACAATAAAACCATAATAGAGTTTATGTGATTCAAAATTGCTTCTTTCTTTAAAGGGACGAAAAATTTTTTTTAAAATAGATAAAGCAGAATCCCCGCTTATTTTAATTACACCTATAGCTCCCTTTCCAGGAGGGGTAGCAATAGCGGCAATAGTGTCTTCTGTATAGAGCTTTGGTCTCAACTACTCCTTCCAGTTTAGTATAACCTTTTTTTGTTTACCTTCCCCCTCTATTTTATAGTCTATATTTTCTTCTTGTTTAACAAGGTTAACCACGATCTTTTGCTCCCTTTGAGAACCTATTTTTATAATTTGAGGCTCTTTATTTTTTTTAATCTTTTCAATAGCTCTTTTTACTGCATTTACAAGTTTCTTTTCTTTCTCGATATCTATTCCTTCTGGCTTTAAAACAATTTTTGGACCCACTCCTAAAGCTCTTGCCACTACCTTGTTAGTTAAAAATTCAAGTGCTGTTAAAGTTTCTGCACCATTCTGAATCAAATATTTAACGTCCTCTCCTAACAAAATAATTTCCACCTGCATTTTATCTTTTAAAATATTAGTTTTTAGATCTATTTTAAATTCTGCATAATTTAGCAATTCTTTAAGAAACATTAGCGCCCGGTTGGCTCTTTCTGAAAGGACTTTGTCTGCTTTTATTCTTGCTTTTATTCTTACTTTTTTTCCCGGAATTCCTAAAAGCCCAGAAGATGAAGAAAACTCAAGGATCTCAAATTCTAAATCCTCAGGGACACAACCTAATTCTTCACAGGCAATCTCAACTAATTGATCCAAGCTCTTTCCTTCAAATTCCTTTTCCATCATAGTCCCCCCACCTTAAGATTATTTTTTAAGCAGTTTAAGCGTAAAATATTGTTGAATAATAGACAAAATATTATTTACAAACCAATATAAAACTAACCCGGATGGAAAGTTTATAAAGAGTATTATAAAAAATAGGGGCATAAGAAGCATTAATCTATTCTGAAAAGGATCTGTAGTTGAAGGAGAAAGCTTTTGCTGAACGAACATAGAAGCTCCCATAAGAATGGTAAGAAGTGGAATTCCTCCTAAATAGGGTATATGGAAATTACCTATATAAAGTCTTTCAGGAGCACTGAGATCATCAATCCATAACATAAAGGGGGCATGTCTCAATTCAATTGCCATTAGCAATACCTTATAAAAGGCTATAAATATAGGTATCTGAATAAGAATAGGAAGACAACCCGAAAAGGGATTTATTTTGTAAGATTTATAAACATTCATAAGTTCTTTATTTAATGTTTGAGGATCGTCCTTGTATTTTTCTCTAAGTTTCTGAATAATCGGCTGGATTTCTTGCATCCTTTTCATACTTTTATAGCTTATTTGATTAAGAGGAAAGAAAAGGATTCTTAATAAAATAGTAATAAAAATAATATCCCAACCAAAATTTCCGGTAAACCGATGACTGAACTTTAATATATAAAGAAGGGGTTTAGCTATAAAATCAAAAATTCCAAAATAAAGCGCTTTACCTAAGAGGGGATATTCTTTTTTCATTTCTTCTATTTTTTTAGGCCCCATGTAAAGTTTAAAATTATAAGTTATTTCTTCATTAGGCTTTAACTCAAAAGGAGGGAGCCAGAGAATAAATTCCTGAGTATTTTTATCTATATTTCTAAAAGTAGCTCTATAAGTAGCATTTCCCATATTTTGAGGAATAAGTGCTACCATAAAATAAGTATCTTCATATCCTAAATACTTAAGATTTCCCGTATAATCTTCCAAATCTTTTTTTAGTTTTATCTCATTTAAATGGTCTGTATAATAAAAGGGCCCTTTAAAAACATATTTCGTTCCGTCTACAAAGGGAGAAAAAACGCCTCTCAAAAGTATTCCATCCTTAATTACCTCATTTCCTTGGTTTGAAATTCTAAAAGATAGATCAATAAAATAAGAATTTCTTTTAAAAGTAAAAGTTTTTTCCAAAGTTATATTTTTGTAAGAACCTAAAAAGCTGATAGTTTGAGAGGTTGCATTCTCAAGAGAGAAAATATTTTTTTCTGGCCCCCTATAGTTTATTACAGCCACTTCAGGAGCAGAAGATAAGTAAATTTCTAAAGGAAGACCTTCAGAAGGTGAAGAAATAAGATTAACAGGTTCTTTTTTGTTTTTTTCTTTGGAATAATTTTTTAATTGAAATTTGTTAAACCTTGCTCCAAGGGAGGTAATTGAAACTTCATATTGAGGGGAAATCAGGATATAATTTTTTAATTCTTCAGAAGAAACTTGAGAAATCTTTATTTCTTCAGGTTTTATCTCTTTTTTAAGTGGCTCTTCTTTTTTAATCTCAATGTTATTAGACTGATTTTGAGATATTTTGGTGGGTTGTGGAGAGGGAATAAATTTTACATAAAGATAATTAAAAATAATAATCACCATGACAGAGAGAACAACAGCCAAAAGAACTCTCTTTTCCATTAAAAAATCTCCTCCTTTTTAGAAGATTCAGAAAAAAGAGGGTCGTAGCCACCCGAAGAAAAAGGGTGACACCTTAAAAATCTTTTAAATCCTAAATAACCTCCTTTTAGTAAACCAAACCTTTCTATAGCCTCCTTAGCATATTGGCTACAACTTGGGTAAAATCTACAATTAATACCTAAGTAAGTAGAAAATATAGGTGAGATAAATTTCTGATAGAATTGGATAAATTTAATTATCAATTTTTTTGTCATAGAAAGAAGGCTCTTTCTTTCTCAAAGAAAGAAGTTTTTCTTTTGCAATTTCCAAAAATTCTCTATACTTTAAATTTAATAAATTAGGATGCGGAACTATTATTATGTCACAATTTTCTGGAAACCAATTTTTATTTCTTCTAAACAATTCCCTAATCCATCTTTTTATTTTGTTTCTTTGAGTAGCTTTTTTAATCTTTTTTGAAACCACTATTCCCAGTCTTCTATAACCTAAATTATTAGGTTTATATATAACTAACAATATTGAATTTATCCAAAGTTTTTTACCCTCTTTAAATACTATCTGAAATTCCTTATCTTTTTTAAGTCTTTCTTTTTTTGATAAACCTTCTTTTTTCACAAAATTTAAATTATAATTAAACTGTAAGACGCCAACGCCCTTTTTTTCTTCTGTTTTTAAGAATTCTTCTTCCTGAACGGGTTTTCATTCTTGCTCTAAAGCCATGTTTCCTTTTCATCTTAATCCTGCTTGGTTGATAAGTCCTCTTCATAAAGCTCCTCCCCTTGAAAGATTAAATCAAATTTAAAAAGATATTAACATCTTTTAAAAATTTTTCTACAGTTTAAAATTAGAAAAAACTTTTAAAAAGTTAATATGAAAATTAATAAAATCAACCAAATTTTAAATCAAATTTTGATTGAAAAATATTATGAGGTTTTAAAAAGAAAAAAAAGAGGTCTTTATTTTAAACCCTTTTGGGATAGAACCCCTATTAATTTTAAAGAATACCTTCTAAAGGAGAAATTTGTTATTATAGCAGAAATAAAAAGAAAAAGCCCTTTAAATAATGAATTCAGAGAAAATTTTGATCCCTTAATGCTTGCAAAAACTTATGAAAAGGGAGGAGCAAAGGCTATCTCAGTAATTACTGAAGAAATATTTTTCGGAGGTTCCTTGGAATATTTAGCAAGTATTAGAACAAAAACGAATCTTCCTTTATTGAGAAAAGATTTTATATTTGATCCTATCCAAATTGAAGAAGCTAAAGCCTTTGGTGCTGATATAATTTTATTAATAAGTTCTATTCTCAGCGTAGAGGAACTTTCAGAATTAAATAAATATGCAAAAAAATTAAATCTCTCAAGTCTTGTAGAAATTCATGATAAAGAAGATCTGGAAAAGGCTCTTAAAGCTGGAGCTGAAATCATAGGAATAAATAATAGAAATCTCTCAACCCTCAAGATAAACATAAACCAAAGTCTTAAAATTTTCCCTCTTATCCCTAAAGGTATTCCAGTAATTGCAGAAAGTGGTTATAATAATCCTGAGGAGATTAAAAAAATTAAAGCTTTAGGATTTAAGGGAGTTTTAATAGGAACCTCTTTAGTTAAAAGTTCTAATCCAGAAAGGAAATTAAAAGAATTTTTGGAGGCTTTAAATGAAGTATAGTCCAGATTTTGAAAAGGGTAATGGCTTAGTTCCTGCTATTGTACAGGATTATCAAACAGGTAAAGTTTTAATGCTGGGCTTTCTTAATAAATTAGCTTGGGAAAAAACTTTAGAAACAGGACTTGTCCACTTTTACAGCAGAACAAGAAATAAGCTTTGGCTTAAAGGTGAAACTTCTGGTCACTATTTGATTTTAAAGGAAATTTATGTAGACTGCGATGAAGATACCGTACTTTTAAAAGTAGAACCTAAAGGACCCGTATGTCATGAGGGTTATGAGAGTTGTTTTTATAGAAAACTCGAAAATGATCAACTTAAAATTATAGAAAAAAAATTATTTCATCCGGAGGAGGTTTATGGAAAAGCTTAAATTTGGAATTCCCAAAGGAAGTTTAGAAAAAGCAACTATTGAGCTTTTTGAAAAAGCTGGATGGACAATAGATGTTCACCACAGAAATTATTTTCCTGAGGTTGATGATCCAGAATTAGAGATGGTTATCTGCAGACCTCAGGAAATGAGTAAATATGTAGAAGCTGGGATTCTTGACGCAGGAATAACTGGAAAGGATTGGATTTTAGAGAATGAATCTAAAGTTGTGATAGTTGAGGATCTAATTTATTCCAAAGTAAGTAAAAGACCTGCAAGATGGGTTTTGGCAGTAAAAGAAGATTCTGATATCGAAAAACTTGAAGATCTTAAAGGCAAAAAAATAAGTACTGAACTTGTCAATTTTACTAAAAAATTTTTTGAAGAAAAAGGAATTCCTGTAGAAGTAAGTTATTCCTGGGGAGCAACCGAGGCAAAAGTAATTCAAGGTCTTGCAGATGCAATTGTTGAAGTTACTGAAACCGGAACCACTATAAGAGCTCATGGTTTAAAAATAATCCATGAACTTCTGGTTACCTATCCACAACTTATTGCTAATGAAAGGGCCTGGCAAAACGAATGGAAAAGGAGAAAAATAAAGCAAATTGCTATTCTTTTAAAAGGAGCCCTTGATGCCCATAAAAAAGTTGGATTAAAAATGAATGTACCTGAAGAAAGTTTAGAAAAAATAATCCAAATTTTACCAAGTATAACTTCTCCTACCATATCTCCTCTTTACCAAAAAAAATGGTATGCTTTAGAGATAGTTATCTCAGAAAAAGAGGTAAGGGAACTTGTTCCCAAACTTTTAGAACTTGGAGCAGAAGGAATTATAGAATATAGTTTAAATAAGGTTATCTGAGGACTAAAAATATGCAAAGACTTCCTTTATCTTACATAAGACCTGGTATGAAAACCTATGAAGAAATTATTGATGCAAACGGAAGGGTTCTTTGCGGAAAAGGAGTTGAATTAACAGAGGATCATATTAGAAAATTTGAAGAATTTGGAGTAAGCTTTATCA
>ERZ1669248.228-NODE-228-length-31420-cov-35.832106_pt1 | contig 31420 bp, 53 predicted proteins | sample MGYA00579296_ERZ1669248 | MGnify/ENA primary metagenome ERZ1669248 (study PRJEB41166, sample SAMN08046057) | hot springs metagenome | biome: hot spring; feature: neutral hot spring; material: thermophilic sediment; isolation source: thermophilic sediment from...
TTTCTGTTCACTAAATAATGATCATGGTTACAGAGTCCAGGTAACCGCCACCATACCCTGATGGTAACCAGAACGGATCTTTTTTCTCGGATCGGTTACCTGAGAGTGATCTGCGTGATCATTTCTTAATTAACTTATTGATGCACTAGCATTAAAACTTATATACCCCAAAAACATATATATACACATGAGTGATGTTATGAGAAAGATTATTGTGGAATACATAAGCAAGGATGATCTGAGGAAGATAGGTCTTACAGCTGTGGCTGAGAGAGATATTGTTGTGTCTAATGTGCTTAGTGCCAAGATTGTTGTGTCTCGTGAGAAGATTTTTGATCTACAGAGCCTGACCCTGGACACCCTCAGAAGCAAGATTGAGGAGATTTTTGCGGAGATGGAGAGAGAGCTTGATGAGAGAGCTAAAATCATTGATCAAGCAACAAAGATAATACGGGAGTTAGCTGAGAAGAACGGATACAGCGTGGAATATGTGTTAGTCTAAGATCAACACATAGAGTAGATTAACTAAATAATTTTTTTCTCTACATAATCACCCTCCCCGACCTCCTGGAGGGATCTCCTCGGGAGGCGGGATGGAGGGATATCAGGTGATCTCTGAGATATACAGGACATGGAGAGGAAAAAGCATATCGTTGTGTAATGTTGATTCTGTTATAGACGCCTTGAAGCACATAAGAGATCGGAGAGCCAGAGCATGGGCTGAGGACTGCTTAGAGACCGCACCAGAGTGGGCACTTAAAACAATAAGTAAGCTGGTTAAGGAGCTGGGTTTAGAGAAAGAGTTTAGTGAGGTAATTAGTAGAGGAGGTGGCGGTGGATTATGAAGACATTGTTTGTGCATCTACGATTTAGTAAACGTAGCGATCCATTTGGTGTGGAGAGACTGTGGTTGCTTGTCTCAAATGATCTATTTGGTAGAGTCAACTGCAAGAGATACAGGGTGAAGGAGGGTTATGTATCTATGGTGTTCAGCATTCTTGAGAGGAGATGTAGGAGAGTATTCATTCATTATCTATGTCCTGAGGACACGGTTAATGAGTTAATCGAGAACTATAGTGATAAGCGAGAGGAGGAGTGTAGATGATTCGTTGCGGGGTGGTGATATGAGCGATATGAGTGTTGTTATATTCACTAAATATGATGAGGAGAGAAAGATTAGATACTTCATTGAGCATGGGGAGAGAAAAGACACTAAATTAATAAGGCTTAGAAAAAGGATTCTGCCTATGTTCTCTGATAACCCCGATAGATTCTTTGAGGTGGTGTGGGAGATAACGTATAGTAAACCCTCGACGCTGATCGTTAAGGTATATACCAATAGCGATATTAAGGAGTGGGTCGGTGCTATATCTGAGATGAAGATTGATTTATTCACCGCCAGAGAGCCTTGGTTCATAGATCTACGCAAGATAACTGAGTCAATTGATGCGGTTGGTGTGAGGAGAACAATGATGAGAATACTGTATGAATTAGTTAATTACATAAGATATGATGGGCTAAGAATAGATGAGCTTAAGGAGTGTGTGAGGGCGAGGTGGTGATGTAGATGAGTAGGCTTGTGTTCCTAAGTGCTTTACCGCTTAACTCCATTGATCTAAGGAGCTTCTGCATACATGTCAAGAGAATGAATGAGGATCTTGCTAGATACATCGTTAAAGAGGCTGTGTCTAATAGAGCTGAGATACTGAGCTTCATTAGGCACAGAGCAGTAGTAGATCTAATTAATCAATTATTTAATCTGAATCTCAAGGTGAATTCAGGGATCTATCAATGGAGGCGGGGGGATGAGATAATCGTGGTGTCATTGAAGAAGCAGATCCAGGAGCAGGAAGCCACCGAGATACTACCAAATGACTTAGAGTTTCACTACGTCTATATCTGCGAGGTGTGATGCTAATGACCTACTACTCATGTAGCTATGTTTCTTCACGGATCTACTACTCCTCACATACTCACAGCTCGCCACCAACCTGCGAGATAATAGGAGCAAGAATTAGAGTAGTAATATCCCAGCCCACACATATCCATAGTCCACCACCGAATTGTCAGATAATAAAGTCGTGAGAGGCGGTGTATATTATCTAAACAAGATATTTTTTTCTGTCTCGGTCTCTAAATCCTCATTTCTTACATAACATATTCTTTATTTAGGGAGTGGTTCGTGGTTTCTAAAAAAAGATTCTTTGTTTAAGTGATTTCTTTCTTAATCTACTTCTTAGCTAGTGCCTGTAGCAGATACCATGTGTGTGATGCAAGAACTTCTTTTATTTCTTGTGCGAGGCTCTGCGGGTTCTGTTGATGTGGGTTGTATATGTATAGCTCTATGTTTATGTTGAGTCTCTTCATCTGCTCATCTATGAATGCGTGTCTTATGAGGATCCTGTATCTCTTCTCCATATACCAATCAACATAGATCTTTCCTCTCTCCTCAATGAATCTCCTGAGTTCCTCAAGTCTGATGAAGGGCTCTCCCACATACAGTCTCAGCATCGCATATACTGTTTTTGCACCTGTCCTCTCCCTAATCATTGACGCTGGCGTGAACACATATACTCCTCCGCTGAGCTCTTTCTCAACTAATCTACCCACACGATCCAGGACTGGGAACACTAGCTGATTATTGTATCTGTATAGTAGCATCATATCCTCTTTCGTGAGCTCTCTCGGGCTCATAAAAACAGACATCGCAGTCTTCACCAAACACTTTTCTTGTTTATAAGGCTACTCTGGTGGTGCTGGGGGTAGGCTTCTGTATAATAGTTCTGGTTCGAATCTGCGTCCTGTCAGGGGAATGATCAGGGTCAGTATAAGTCCTTTCACACGTTCATTTATGTATGGAAATAGACTCGAGGGATCTTGACTCTGTGGGTTGTATATGCATATCTCCACGTCTATGTCTAATCTTCTCCTGAATATGTCTAGGGATATGTTCTTTACGTGGATCATGTATTTCGTCTCTACATGCAGAATAGCGTGGGAGTTTCCCAACTCTCTATAGAGCCCTTGTAATGCGGTGTAAGGGGTCTTTGATTCATTTATATATGCTCTTATTACCGCACATATCTTATCTCCCTCTACAGGATCTGTTAATAGTGTTGGTGGGTAAAGAATGTATGCTTCTCCACCGAGTAGTTTACGGATCAATTTATCTAAATCTATCGCTACTGGGTTTATTAGGTAGTTTTCGTATCTGTATAGTAGTTCTCGTCTTTTATCTCTTATCTCTCCTCCTATCTCTCCTGGTGGTGGGGGGAGACTCATCTTTATCACCAGTAAATATCTCTCTTTCGTGGAATAGGGGTTTTATGGCATATATATGTATTATGTGTATATGGGGTTATTGAATAAATAGTCTCTAACACACATATTTACTTGGTTGAGGAGTATGCCTACTGTGAAGAGATTTATTCTCTATAGATACGGTGAGGAGACTAGGGTCGAGGACTTCGATGAGTATCTTAAGAGCTCTAGGCTCTCTGACTATGTTCCGCTTGCTGAGTTCACGGTTCACGTGGATGACTCTGGTAATCATCTGTGTCGTGTTGATGTTGTTTACCCAAGGTTCTTTGAGGATCCTCTCTACAACTCCAGGGTTATTCTAGGCACTCACTCCTGCCCTGTTCTTAAGCTTAGTCTGATTATTGCTTTGAAGGAGCTCTACGACGCATTGGTTACTGAGCTCATTAGGAGAATAGCTGAGTTGTAGAGCCATGACTGAGGAGTATAAGGTTAAGGGTTTGAGAGGTAGGAAGAAGAGATATGACCTGATAATAGGTGTTAGAGTCACTAGCAAGCTTGCTGAGAAAATAGACTACTTAGCGTATCTAACTGGTATGTCTAGGAGCGATGTTGTTAGAATGATACTTGATAGATACGCAACAAAAATAGTTGAGGAGGAGGCGGTGGAGACATAGATGCCTGTTGCACCTAGCACCACGTCTGTCCCGTTCAGCGGAGCCAGACTAACGATTAGGAATGGTTATGACTGCTACTATGAGTATGGAAACTGCTACAATAACTGGGTCTCATTCGACTCGGTGGGTGGGAGACTGGTTTACTCATACAGAAACTATAGCGTGCCTGAGGGATATCAATGCCCATATGACCCTAACATGGTTGAGTTCAACTCAGCGACTGGGAGACTATACAAGATTGGTTCATCAGCCTCTATGTGCACAGGCGGGGGGATAGGCTTAGTATCCGTAGGCGACTGCCCGTCAAGGGCTTATTCCTCTGCTTATGTCTCTGAGCCTGGAGAGACTTCTCTTCTTAACAAGCTCAAGCTTTTTCTCGTAGGCTTGTATAAGCTGTTTCATCGCTAGCAGTCTTTCTCCGAGCTCTATTGCTTCACGCATTTTCTCTCTAACCTCCTCGCTTGCTTCCTCAACTGTTTCTCTAAGCTTCTCCTCCTGCTCCTGGGCTATCTGGCTCTGTATCTGGCTGTATATTGATGCGACTATGTATGCTAGGCATGTCTTCAGGCTCATTTTATAGTAGTTGTAGCATATCTCCTTAAGCATTGTGTGGATTGTTTCATCAACTGCTACTGTTGTGTTCGCAATGATTCTTCTTCGGGGCTCACGTCTCCTGGGCAAGCTCTGTCTCCGTAGATACCTATACTCATGACCAAATATATTTGTTGGGTAGAAAACCTCCTATTCCCTGATACACCTAGATATACATGGTGAATGGTATGGCTAGGAGAGGTAGGCTAAGACTATATGTCCAAACACCAGAGGAATTAGTGAGAACAAGAGTTGTTCCTAAGATAAGAGCCTCAGCAGAGGTCTGGGTAAACAACACAGTAACGGGATTCGAGACTAACTGGGTTAAGTGGGGTAATCACCTAGCTGTTGGGCTAGCCCCAACACTACAAAAAATATACGCTTCCCCACCTGGAGAGAAAATAGAGGACAGAGTGAAGAACAGAGTTATTCCTGTAGCTGAGAAAATACATGATCTATCTGTAAGCTATAAGCAAGAGAAGATGAGAAAGATAGTGGAGTCTTTGACTAGAACTGGTGCTGGTGCTGGTGCTGGAGCTGGGGCTGGAACTCCACCGCCTACTATAGGATAACGGGGTTATAGTGAGGTGATATAGCATGGCAGAAGCTACTGCAACACTTAGGGCGTGGCTCAATACTCTGAGGACAAGAGCTCTCTCCATAGGTGCGTCGGGCTTAGTGTCAGTAACTGATAGGGCTCTGTATGAGAATTTCGCTCCATACCACAAGTTCCTTGGGGGACTAATGGATTTCAGGGAGGGGATAATTCAGCTAGGTGCCTCCATAGGCTTGGCAATGGCTAGATCCCCTGGATGGTATGAGACTTTAACAGTTGGCTTAGTTAAGGAGCTTGATGCCTTATACGACTACTTCGTGTCTAAGAAGCCATTCGCCTATGCCAAGGATCCCTCAACAATTATTGCTGTGAACCTAGACCCTAACTCCGCTGTTGAGGTATATGTCGATGGTAGCAAGATATCGTTTGCTACTGCTCCTACAACGGATTCTAAGGGTTCTGTCACAATTAGTCTCCCCAATCCAATGAGTGGCGGTAAGCACAGTATAATTGTTAAGACAACTAACAAGGCTTTCTACGGATACGTGGTGGTCTAAGCCAGTTATTTTTTTAGCTGATCTCTATCTAAAAAAATTATTTTTTTTATTCTCTTCTCCTCATATAATACCTGGGGTATTCATGGCTATTTTATGCGTGTCTCGTTTCCGTCATGAGTATAGATTTTCTCTAGCTGTTATGTTCTTCACGGGTCTATACACAGGATCTATTGATGCTCTAATAGACGACTTTGTTCTAAAGGCTTTTCTCTGGGCGTCGGCTCTTGTAATAGCCCTAGTAATTGTATCATATGAATTCATTGTTATGCCAACTCCTCCCAGAGCATTTCTCCAAGCCTCCTTATTCGGTGTGTTCTCCACAATGCTTTTCCTAGGGACTCACCACATGGCTTGGCTGTCAGTATCTATAATGGTTGGTAGAGAGATCGGTGATGTTCTGTGGCTTGCTCCCAACATCTATGTTGATACTGTTTTATACACGTTTGCTATGTTCATATTCTTTTCACTATCTCTTCTCTACGTGTTCTACACCTCACTATGCTCCGAGGACTAGCTTGTGTTTATAAGTTTTTTCGTATTATTTATACTTGGTGTATGTAGGTGAGTGAGCTAAGTCTCCTCGGTCTCTTCAGCAAGATCTCTTCTATTGTTGAGAAGCTTAGGGGATCCGTTAATATAAGAAGTGTTGATAAAGAGATTGTTGGGAACGCCGTGATAATATATATATTTACTGATAGTGAGGAGCAGGCTAAGGCTGTTGGGGACGCAGTAACTGAGATAATAGCCTTCGCCTCTCAATTCGCCTCGCCTCCTCCTCAGCAGTCTCAGGGTCTAAGAGGTCTCATAGGCAGAATTGTGAGAGGTGGCTCTAATGAGCAGAAGAGATGAGCTTCCTGAGGAGGTTGCTCGTGAGAAGGCTCGTGAGACGGGTATTGAGGGGTATATTGCTAGGAGGGATCCTGAGCTATACGAGTTTCTCAAGACTGAGGCTAAGGCTTCTGGTCTTGCTTTTACTGAGTATATTCTGAGTCTTCTTAAGTGGGCTTATGAGATAAGGACATACACCTCGTTCATAACTAAGCAGGATCTTGAGAATATAAAGCCTGAGTGTCTCTACTCGGCACTAAGGTTTCTGCAGTTCTTCGAGAAGCAATACTTCAATATACTAGCCTATGCCCAGGTATCTGCTGTTACACAGATCTACACAATAGTTGAGCAGATAATGGCTATGAGGAGAATGGAGACTCCTAGACCCACCGAGACTGGTTTACCGCCTCTTCCACCGCCTACGCCATCTACTGTTCAGAGAATTGTTGATGCAATAATCAGGGCTATTGAGATGTTCACGGTTGGGAGACCTGATGTGTCTAGTGAGATCGCTAGGAGAGTGGCTCAGGAGCTCATTAGATTAACTTCTCAGGCTCCTCAGACCGAGGCTTCGGCTCAGGCTTCTGCACAGGCTTCTTCCCAGGCTCAGCCCCAGGCTCAGTCCTCTCCTCAGTAAATAATCCTTTTTTATAATCACCTTATTATTCTTGGATACGTATGTCGTATGTTGATAAGCCTGTTGAAGAGGCTCTTAGGAGTCTCAAGGGTGTTGCTAGGGAGAACTACATAAGGACTTTTGCTGAGGCTGTTGAGAAGCTTTTGAGGGATTATAACATTGATGCTGACTTAATAGGCTATGACCCGTCTGAGCCCGAGGACTTCATGCTTGAGCATTGTAGCGGTCTCACTAGGGCTGAGTGCGTATCTGTTGTTGAGAGAATGATTATTGAGAAGGGTGGTAGGAAATCTATTGATAAGATTGCTGAGGAGCAGGCTGATCGTTTTGAGCATCAATACTTTATGTATATTGTTGAGGAGACTAGGGGCAGGAGCATCCCTGAGAAGGCTTTGCCCGAGACCGAGTTCTATGAGCACTTCAGGTCTCTCATTGATCCTTGGGTCAGGAGATATCTCCGTGAAAGACTCTCTATCATAAGAGATAATCTTAACAAGATCCTTTCTCAGGACGAGGCTTCGAAGGTTTATAACACATTAATTAACTATGTGAACACCAGCGTAGCTGACTTAATAGCTCAATACACAGGGTCTAAGCTAGGCGAGGTCTTCCGTGAGTATAGGAGAATGGTTGTTGATACAAAGGATCCCAGCAAGGCATATAGCTATGCTAAGGATAGGGTAATTAAGATATTTAGACCTGTGGTAAGGTCTTTAGCGTTCTACGTCATTAACAGAGTTGCTGAGATGGTTCTTAACAAGTCCTTGGTGGATCTTCTCCCACCAGGTGTTACACCTACTCAATTTGTTTCTCAGGCTATTGCGGTCAAGCCTGTTATCCCTACACCCACGCCTACGCCTACTCCACCGCCTCCACCTGCACCTACTCCTACGCCTACCCCAACTCCTACCCCTACCCCATCACCTACACCAGCTCCGCCTCTTCTAGCTTATATATCGAGTCTCTATCAGAGACCTTCTCCGTATCTTAAGCAGGCTCTGAAGAGGTTCTTTGCTCAGGAGTATGTTAGGAGAATGTCTTCTTTCTCTGTTAAGGAGCTTCCTGAGGATCTTCTTAAGAGAGTGCCTGCCTCACCTATTACCGCCACGCCTATTACCCCGCCTCCTGCTCCGAGAGAGATTCTTGTTGATATGAGGTTCAGGATCCCTGACCCTGGGTTCTTAACAATAACTAAGTTTCTAATGACTCTTGTTGAGAGATCTAAGTCTCCTGAGGAGATTGATAACATGATTGCTTTCAGACCTGAGTATGAGTCATTATACGAGTATCTATACCCGCTTGAGGCTCTTCAATACATAATTGCCTGGGGTCGTGAGGCTGGTTTCGAGTTCGAGGTCTATGACACATGCATAAGTTTCCTAGGTGAGCACTACCCCACTCCTTCATCGGGCTTTCTATACATTGGTTTTGTGCCAATAGTTGATTACGATGTTTTTCAGAGGGTTAAGTCAGCTATTGATTTCTACACATCATTTATTATTTCAGCTTCTGAGAGAGAGTTATCGGCTGAGGCTAATAGAAAGATGCTTACCCCAGCTCTTGACCTGGCTTTCAAGACTGCTGTGAGGTTCTACAACATAAGCAGTATTGTTACGCCTAGATACTCTCCGTATATCAGAGAGATAGAGCCTGTTCTACAGGGTGTGGCTGTTGGCGTGGGTGCTCACTTCAGGAAGATGTATGTGTTCACGTGCGGTGATGCATCGCTTAAGGACAAGGTTAAGAGATATATTGAGGAGGAGACTAGTCTCCCTACAATGATATTCTATGAGGAGATTAGTCCTAGACCTCCGATGTATATTCAGTCAGGTCAGTTAAGCGGTGTTGATATCAGTAAGATCCCTCCGTCTATTCTAAGGTCATTTATTGAGTTAGCTAATGAATTCACTAAGCCTGCTCCTGATAGAGATCCTTCTCCATACGCTGATTTTCTAAATAGGCTTCCTCAGGCATACTACGTGTCTCGTGAGTCGGCTACTGAGATGATCAAGGCTTGGTATGGGATGGGTCTGCCTCTTGATGTTAGGAATGACTGCACGATTTCTCTCGGTGAGCTCTATACTGGTGGTATCAGCTCACTCAATGTTCTTATAGGGACTGGGGCGGTCTCTATATCGGCTGTTCAGAGACTTATGCTGTATCCACCTGCTAAACTCTTTAGTGTTAAGACCCTTACCGCTGGGATACGTGTTGATCTAATGCCTGGGCTCCCTAGAATGATTGTTTACGCATGCGGTGATGCTGAGCTATACACATTTATTGAGTATCTCAGATACACGACCCCCGCTGTCCCAATGCCTCTTCCGTCTAGGAAGATGATTAAAGGCGTTGAATACTATACTCAATGGACGCCTCTGGGTCTCCCGTCTAAGCCTCCCTCAGGTTCAGAGCCTTGGATCAGGTATATTGCTGATAGAATATATCTGATGCGATTCATAGGACAGCTTCACTCAAAGGGTTATGAGGCTCTTAACACTCTTGCTGAGGCTGTTCGTGGATGCCCTAAGTATATTGGTAATATTGATAATCTGCACATAGTGGTGTTCGCAACTAATGTTTCTGCTGAGACTATACGCAGTATAGTTGGGGTTATTGATGACAAGGGATCCTACGCATTCATTAATCCTATTAGAGGAGGTATATATGTTGTTGCTGATGCTAGTGAGAGGAAGTATATGTTCTTCACATGCTACTAGCTAAAAATCCTTTTCTTGTTTAGGACATATTTATTTGGTGAGTCATGTGAAGGCGTCGTCAAGTGATCTTGTTAAGATAGTTGCTATAGTGTCTCTCACGGTGCTTGAGTCAGTTAATCTCGTAACAGCGAAGATTGATGGAGCGATACTGATACTTGTGTCAAGTATCATTGGTGGCTTAGCGGGTTATGAGATAGGTAAATTAACTGGTAGAAGGAGGTGAGTGCAGACCCATGATACAGTATCTGCTTCTTCTACTAGGGATCCTCATACTAGCGGTGTATAAGCCCAGGACTTCTTATCCACCTATTAGATACGACTATAAGCCATTTATACCTATACCGTCTATGCCTCCTAAACCGATTCCGTCTCCATCTCCTAGTCCTAGTCCTAGCCCGTCTCCACCGCCTCCACCACCTATTCCGCCTCCATCACCGCCTCCTGGGGCTCCTGAGGTTCATCTATACTTGTCTAAGCTTGAGCTGTATGAGGATCCCAACGACGTTATAAGTGCTAAGATTACTTGGAGGAATCTGCCTCCTCCAGTAGGTGATTGGTATTCTATGTATATTTTGGAGCGTGATTCAAGGGTTCTAGTGGCTGGGACAGATGTTCACAGGACATGGATTAATCCTAGTGAGGGCTCGCTAGATTTCAATATAGGATACTTAATGATGTTCGTTGATCAATGGTATCAGCCTGATCCAGGTAACTGGGTTGCTGATGTGAAGACATCGCTTGGTGATATTCTTTCGCCAGAGATATATCCTGTAAAGATCTATGATAAATACACATTGAATGACATAGCCTCTGTAACATATGATATGAATACTGATACTGTTACCGTGAGCTTCAATAAGCCACTTACTAATGCTCTTCTGCTGTGGAGATTCACTACATACGACGCCTACGGAAACATTGTGAGAGACACGGGGCTACACCCATACTGGTCTCCGCTTTGGTTCAGCGGATCTACTGTATCAATAAACTTACCAGGGGATCCAAGCTTTAAGGAGACTACTCTAGTCTTTAGTGTTCAGAAGCGTGGGGTAAGAGACTACGTAATCAGTATTGAGAGACCGCCTATACCAATAACACTATCAATAACATCTCCATCAGGTGTAACTGTTAATCTATGGGTGTTTCAAGACCGTGTCGTTAAGAGACGTGGATGGATCTACTGGTTCCCAGACACAGCCATCACGCCATTTAGCAAGGACATGGATATTCCAGGATATGTTGAGTATATAAGCATAGGAATAAGTCCTCCAGGAACCTACCATGTTGTTCTAAAGAGGAGAGATACTGGGGCAACTGTTGAGGCTGATGTAACATTCACGGGAGACCCCGACGAAGAGACATATAAGATAGTTATACCTAGGTAAAAAACCTCTTTTTAGAGAAAAAATATATTTACTTGGTGATACTATGGTGCTTCAGGGAGTATCTGCAATATCTCTAAGCACTCAGGTAATGTCTAAGGTGGCTGGAGGATACCCGATACTCTATATTCAGAGGAGCATGCCTGAGGACGTGATTTTCCAATATGCCTTGTTTGACTCTAATATGAATAGGATAAGTGATTTCTACCAGATTGATATGAGAGGAATAACTGATATATCAACTGATATATCAACTACGCTAAGGGATAAACCCGCTAGCCCAGGTCTATACTTCCTGTGGATCGGTGAATATGAGTATGGCGTAACATCACCAGCAAGGACATGGACTATTCCTATACTATTCACCACATCTCTCGACCCTAGACCACTCTTCGGAGAAGATGAGCAGTATCTACAGCATTTCTTCATAGTGGATCCTGGGTCAGGTCTCATGCTTGGTGTGAGCCCAGAGATATTTGCTTATGACATGGTTAATACAGATGAGTATATGGTGTTCGCATATTTCCACAAGGGTAATCAGGGCAGAGTAGTTAGGATATATAAGGGATCTATAGTTAGCGACACGGGATACGCAGAATTCGGTGTCTTCAGAGTAAGCATAAAGTTTAATTCAGCTAGTGATATGGCTTACTACATGCTTCAGAGATCCCTCGGGGTTCCGCCAAGTGTCATGGCTAATGCAACGAGCTCAATAGCGAGTGGGGACTACGTAACTGCTATAAGAGTTCTCAGACCATTCCACATAGTAACTCTGCCCAGCACAACCATAAACATATCTTATGACTTAACTAACTATGTCATATCATACGATGTTGAGGTAGCCCTAGGTCAAATTGATTGGCTTAAGCTTCTTTCAGCAACGTTTATTGGATGCGGTGTAGGTATGGCTGTGGGTATAGGGCTCATAGTAACAGGGTATCTTGCTCCAGTAGGGGCATGGGTAATAGCAACTACCATTGGTGGATGCTTAGTTGGTGCAGGAGTCGGTATTGCTGTTCAGACCCTATCAACAGGGTCTTCATCGGCTCCTCCTGAGTCTCCTAACTCCATGATTAATTTCACTAAGGATATTACTGATGCTGTTTCCTTAGCACTTAATTCTGTGTATGCTATGTATAATGACGCAAATAGAATAATTACTCAATGGTATAGGGAGGGTAAGATAAGTAGTAATGACTATAACTTAGCTATCCAGGTATTAGATAAGAATAAAGAAACGGTTATTAGTAGATTAGGTGATATAAGCAATAGATACAATACATTGATTAATCAGGCTTATCAATCAGGGTATCAATCAGGGTATAGCAAGGGCTTCTCCGACGGTAAATCAGCTGGGTATGGAGAGGGATATAATAAGGGATACAACGAGGGATACAGTAAGGGTAAGGCTGATATGATTAACTGGGCTGTTGTATCAGGTGTTGCGGGATTAGTCGGTGGTGTATTAATCGGTAAAGGAACAGTAGGTGGGTTATTGTCTAGGTTGAGGGGTCTCATATGACTTGCTCAGAGTCTACTCATAAACCGATGGTGGCTCTGATACAGAGATACACTATACAGTTCATGAGTGTGTGCTCCGCTGATGTATGCCCAATAGCTGTTACACTAAATGTATGTTGCTCAGCTGTTGATAAGTGCACTATTCCTGACTACACATATAGTTATCCACCCGACGGAGGATACAGATCTATCAATTACTGCGATGCTGATGCCGTAACCGTTACAATAAGAGCTGGTCTAGGTATGGAAAACACATATAGCGAGATAACTATATATGATAACTATCTTTTAGCAAAGAGATCATGCTCAGGATACGGAGAATTAACATGTCAATACATAGCTGTTTCACCGTCTCCATCTCCTAGTCCTAGTCCTAGCCCGTCTCCATCGCCTACTCCATCTCCTAGTCCTACGCCGACCCCAGCACCAATATATACTCAGCCCTGGTTCTGGGTAGTGGTTCTATTAATTCTATTGCTTATTATTCTCTTGGTCAGCTAGTGCATCTCTTAGCTGGGTTCATATAAACAATTTATTTTTTTTATCTATTTTTTTTCTGGGGCTTATGTCTGTAGCTATTGTTTCTTGTCATGAGCTTGAGGAGGCTTATGGTCTTGAGGCTACTGCAGAGTCCTTTCTTAGTCATGGAATAGATGTTGTTGTTGGATACGATAGAGGCATCCCTGATCACCACAGAGATGTTATTAGTAGGCTTAAGAGCTCCTACGGTGATAGACTTAGTGTTGAGATATCTAATTCTGTGGGGATCGGTGCTAACAGAGATTATCTAGCTAGGAGAGTTGTTGATGCTGGATACAGATACATGATACAATCCGACTGTCATATTAAGCTCGTGAGGTTCTCGGATCCTAGGGATAATGCTGTTTTCTACAACTATGCTGTTTCTGATAGCGAGTTTGCTGATGCCGAGAAATATGCTGATAAGAAGGTGGTGTTCATAGGGACTATACCTGATATACTTGATATCAGGAGCGTTGTGTTTGTGTATAAGGCTGAGAGAATATTCTTCTTTAATGAGCCTGTGTTCGAGGTCAGGGTAGATCTCCTTAGGCAGTTAATGGATATTCAGAGTGGGCACATATATCTTCTCAAGGGATACGGCTATGAGGTTGCGGATCTAATGCTTAGCTTATCGAGACTAGGACACTTCTTCAGGGTCTATGATAACTTATATGCTCACAGAATAAATACGGGGTCGGAGGATAGATGGAGACGGAGATGGGATCCTCTACAGCTAGAGCTCTACTCACTAAATCTATCATTATTCGAGTATAAGCATGATTTCCCTAGGAAATACTTCTCTGAGGGTATGAGGAGTAAGTATAGAGACCTCTTCGATATAGCTGATCAATTCAATAAACACGCTAAATACTCGCTCACAGACATCTACGACATAATAATAAGAGACATAGTCGAGAGAAGAACCATAACATCATAAACCTATTCCCAGTAAACATAACTTATATAGGGGAGATAACTAAATGAATGGAACATTACTAGCACTACTACTATTCATACTATATGTATTGCTTATATACAGATTCCTAGAATCAAGGATCCCGCCACCAAGTCCATATCCTGCTCCATCACCGTCTCCTACTCCAACACCTAGTCCAAGTCCTAGTCCTAGCCCGTCTCCATCTCCTACTCCGTCTCCTACTCCAACGCCAACTCCGTCTCCATCTCCTAGTCCATCACCTAGTCCAAGCCCATCTCCGTCTCCGTCTCCATCTCCTAGTCCATCACCTAGTCCCAGCCCTAGCCCGTCTCCTACACCATCACCTTCGCCTACTCCGACCCCAACTCCGTCTCCTAGTCCTACGCCTACTCCGTCTCCTACTCCAACGCCTAGTCCTGGAAACATATATTCACTTAGTGATAACATAACTATTGGGTGTCCAAATAATGTCCCAGGGTCTTGACAGGGTTCTTAGGGCTAAGGAGATTCTTGCGTCGAGGCTAATGGGTAAGCCTGGTATAGTTGGTGTGGGGATAAGCAATATTAAGATTAAGGGTGGTAAGGAGTATGTTATGGATACCTACGGTGTTGTTGTCTATGTTGAGAAGAAGCTTCCTAAACATCTTGTTCCTATGGATCAGCTTGTGCCTGAGATGATCATCGTTGAGGGAGTTCCTGTGTGGACTGATGTTATTGAGTCTCAGAGAGTGAAGCTCTTATCATCGTGTGGATGCCACACTAGTAGGTGCAGACCTCTCCAGCCAGGTGTATCTCTCTGTGATGTTGAGGCTGGTGGATGCACATATACAGGGGTTTTCAGAGACGCTAGTGGAAATATTTATTTGCTTACTAATGCTCATTGCACCAAGTATAGTGTAACGTGTAATAAGAATGATCTTTTGAATAGACCAATGATTCAGCCAAGTCCTATTGATGATGGTAAGCTCCCTGATGATCTTGTGGGATATACTGTTAAGGCATCTGATATATCGGTTGATGGATACACCGACACAGCTCTTATAAACCCTGTTTCGGGGATAGACTACGTTAATCTTATCCATAATCTCAACATAGGTTTCAATGGAAGAATAAGAGTTCCTAACCCAGGAGAAATAGTCTTTAAGTCAGGCAGGACATCAGGGGTTTCATCAGGTAAGGTTCTCAGCATATCAACAGATATTGTGGTGTATAGTGATTGCGGGGCTAGGACTGTTAGAGACACTATTGTTACGGAGGCTATTCTTAAGCCAGGCGACTCAGGTTCTCCAGTAGTTGATGCCGAGGGATACTTTGTTGGTCAGGGATTCGCAGGCTCTGACACGGTATCAAGTCTAATTAACCCATTCAGGATCTATCAGGAATTCGGTGTCTTACCAATACCGTATCAGGCAACACCTCTAACAATAGCTGTGAGCTCCTCAGACACACTATCAATCTCGGTCAAAGACTCTCTATCACTAACCCAGATCACTCCCAGCCCATCGCCTAGTCCAAGCCCAAGTCCGTCTCCATCTCCAACGCCTAGTCCTAGTCCAAGCCCAAGTCCGTCTCCATCTCCATCGCCTACTCCGACCCCAACTCCTATACCTTCGCCTGCTCCACCCCCTACGTTTATTGATTATCTACTAATCATACTATCTATTATACTACTGATACTGATGATGTTACTAGTAGGGGTATAGGTAAATGGCTGAGCGAGAGAGACCTGGGACACTTATACTGATCATGATACTTGCTCTCATAGGCTTAATCCTGCTCATATACTTTATTTCTCGCAGAACCCCGTCTCCTACTCCATCTCCCACACCTACTCCTACTCAGTCTCCTACTCCTATTGCTCAACCTGTTTTTGCTGAGAAGACTGTTTCTACGGATGTTGATGGCTTCTACTCAGAGACTATTGAGCCTGGGTATTCTGTTGTGAATGTTTACTCGTTATCTCCTGATGTCATTGTCACATACCATGTATCAAGTGATACACTCACTATAAGAACCTACGCAACATCAACATCAACGGATCAGGGCATGTGGTCTGCTGAGGGATCTGATATTCTGCACTACCACGACCTGAAGCCTGTCCCAGCATCAGTAAAAATAATCTATCTCGTATCCTCATAGACATCTATGGCTTATATACTCTCTCACTAAATAACTTACTTGGGGGTCTCATGTCTGAGGAGGCTATTGGGTTAAGAGATTATCTGAGGAGGCTATGGGACTGGTTTGAGGAGAGGTTCTTTAAGAGAATTAAGAAGCCTGTTATTGAAGAGAAGATCGTGTCCACCAATGAGAGCGGTCTCTACACAGAATCTGTTAAGCCTGGGCACAAGGTTCTCAGCGTATATGCGTTATCTCCTGATGTCATAGTGTCATTCTCTGTGTATGAGAACATACTTACTGTAAAGACTTTTGCGTCAGAGACAGAGTTTGACGAAAGATATTTCCTAACGAAGGACTCGAAGCTTATTCACTACCACAAGCTGAAGCCAGTCTCAGTAAAGATAAAAATAATCTATTTAGTCTCCTGATCCTAGTTAAAAAACCTCCTTTTTCCCTACTCAAATTATTTTTTTGGTGAGATATGAGTGGCTCCTATACTTGCCACATATGACTCAACTGCTAAGAACTTTAAGGTATTTAAGAATATGGATATCGTTACTCTAACTACTGACACAACAGGTAAAGCAACATATACTGTTTCTGGTGCTCCATCATCTGTTAGCGTGTTCTTTGAGTGGAAATCCCGAGACATTGCCTACGCACCTTCTTATGACGCCACTACAGGGACTCTTACTGTCTATGTCTATGCCCTAGGTCTATCAACTACTACATCAACTTTCCTTACTGGTGTATCTGTTACTACTGACTCAGCTATAATTAGCATATCTACATCTACTGGGTCGGCTCTGACTGGTGTTACTCCTGGGACATCAGCTTTCGTAACTGGTGTATCTGCATCTACTGGGTCATCTATATCAGGTGTCTCATACACCACAGGATCCTTTGTAACTGGAATAACCACCGCCACAGGATCCTTTGTATCAGGAGTATCCACTTCAACCGCTTCAGCTGTAACAGGCGTAGGTTCTGATGCTGGGCAGTGGTCATCTGATACCGCTGGTAATCTAACTCACACCCACTCAGTAACTACAGGGACATTTGTAACTGGAGTAACCTCCTCAACTGCTTCAGCTGTAACAAGTGTGTCATTCTCCTCAACTGGTGCTGTTGTGAGTATTTCGACTACTCCTGTTACGGTGGTTACAGGTGTATCATACACCACAGGCTCAGCTGTTACTAGCATAACTTCATCTACTGGGACATTCCTAACAGGTATTACTCCATCAACAGGTGCGTTTGTTAAATCCGTTGGCACCGCTACTGGCTCAGCACTTGCATCAGCATCTCTGACATACACAGCTAGAGCAAGCTACACATTCACAATGATAGTTGTTTGGTAATACAAGTAGTCTAGCTATGCTTTAAGTAGTCTCGGCGTCATCTGACTCTGTAATATACTTTGTTTTTCGGTGCGATCCAGCCTCTTACCTCATGTAGAGCTATTACTGATGTATCTACTAACACGCTGTATCCTTTCTTTTTTAGTTTGTTGAAGAACCATATGTCTTCTCCATATTCTACATAGATCTTTTTCTCTGGGATGTATTTAACTAAGTATTTGAACCAGGGCTGATCTATTTCATTAAATATTTTCTTATCAATAACCATCATCTCCATAGCTACTGCGTCTGCCACGAATTCGGTTCCTTTCTCAATCATCTCATCTGTAGGCTCTATAGGGATCGACGTAGGCGGGATCTCTTCGCTACTTAGATACTTAGCTAGGTCTCTATCCTCTCTATCCTTGAGCATATAGGCTCCTGGAGTGCCTTGTTTCGTCCATACTAGTGCTGAGACGCAGGGCTTCTTGTGGCTCAGTAGTCGCTTCACTACTGTGGGGTCGTATATAAATGATTTGCTCTCAGGATCATACCTAGCTGGGATCACGTCATCAGATAAAAACATTATTCTATCGATTTCGGGGTCGGCTAATGCTAATGTTACAAGCATGTTTCTAGCCATATCAACTCCGTAGCCTCTATTAAACATTAATCTGACTGGCTCCCCAATTGAAGACACTATATCTACTAATGTGAATGCGAACTCAATACTCACAAGCCCACGTGTGGGGATTAGGATACCTAGTATAGTCTCACCAGATAAGGATTATGTAATTAAGGATATAATTGTTAAAGCACCTATTCTCCCAATCCAAATTATTTATTTGGTGAGGCATGGATGGATAAGATAGGTATTAAACTGAAGGAGTTGATAGAGCTGAGAATAATTAGGTCAAGTGGTGAGGTAGAGACCTACGTCTTCGAGGGATCTTCTCCAACATCAACTCTCATAAGCGATATATACAGCGAGTTATTCGCCTCAACACCATCGGCTGTTGTAGGAGCATTATCAAGCTACGAGATCTACGACGCCACGAATGTGTTCATATGCTCTAACACATTGTCATCTACTGATTTCACAGTTGATACAGCTAATTCAAAGATTAGCTTCAGCAAGACATGTGTGGCTCAGAACCCAGGCACAGTAGCTACAGCAAACATATATGGTGGGACAAAGCAGTATTTCTCAACACCTGTTCCATCAACCTCTGTCAATGCTGGGGACACGGTAGTTCTTAACTGGAGCCTCACGGTATCAACCTCTCACTCAACCTCAACCACAGGACTATCTGTATCAAGTGTTGATTCAAGCGGGCTAAGAACACTTCTGCTAAAAATACTTGCTGGGCAGAGACCCACTAACGCATCACTAACACTAACCACAGCTAGGTGGATGGCTGGAACCACAACTCTTCTATCAGCTTCTCTCTCACGAGACGCCACTAACCATGTAGCGTCTCATGGAAGTCTTAACTTCACAGCATCAGGAAACCTTGATAGCGTGGTTATTGATGCTAATAACTACTCAGGCGTAATCAAATACTCTCTCGTAGCTGTGTCTGTAGTAACAACTGATTACGCACAATACTCAGCTACTATAACCGTGTCGTGATCCTGATGAAGGACACGGCTTCAGTATATATCTATAGACTGTTTAAGTTGGTGGATAGCATATCTATTAAGTCAAGTGATTCCTCAACAGCAGGTATCTATAGACTGTTTAAGTTAGTTGATAGCATAAAAGTAGATGGGTAATTACATGAAGGACACGGCTACAGTATATATCTACAGGCTCTATAAATTAAGTGATTCTCTATCTCTTAAATCAAGTGATTCCTCGACAGCATATATCTATAGATTGTTTAAGCTGACGGATGGCTTATCTCTTAAGTCAAGTGATTCTTCTCCGTAAAAAACTTATTTTTTTTCAAAACTATCTCTTTTCTTGGGTAGATATATTTGTCTCAGCCTCAGGTTCATTTGTTCTCTGAGAAGATCCCTATAAAAGGATCTGCTAAACACATCATTTATAGAGACGGTAGATACATATATGACTCATTGCCAGAATTCACTTTCTACGTAAAATGCCTCATTCCCTACGCCTATTATCCTCTCGACCGTGTATCAAGTGATCCAGCATTATTCAAGTCTCTTGCTCAAATAGTTTATGGGGCAATAGCTGATAGAAGCGACTACTCTAAGCCTACGGAGTGTGGATGGATTGTTAAGGAGGAGAGTAATGCTGAGACCCTGGGTAAAATGATTGCTTTTGTCTCTGGCGGGTCTCACGTAATTAAGTGGTTGAGCCCAGCTGGGTATTATGTTTATGTTGTTGTTTCCCTAGGGTCTGCTGAATACAAGAGATAGATCCGAGAGCTAAAATATATATTTTTGTTAAACAAAATTCCTTTGGTGAACGGTTTTGAACAATAAGTATAAGTGTTTATTCTCTATCTACGAAGAGTGTGTTGTTATAGCGAATTCAAAGAGTGATAAGCTGAAGAAGATGTATGAGGAGAACACGGATGAGTTCATATCATCTGTGTGCACGCTGTGTATAAAGAGTTTCAGGCTAAAAAAAGGTCTTGGGTTTATTCATGAGTATCGTGGTCAGAGAACAGGTGTTACTCTATAGATCTATACAAGGATCTACGGTGCCTAGCAGATGTCTGTGATCAAGATATCTAAGGATCTATATGATAAGCTTAGCGAAATAGCTGAGAAGTCTCAGAAAAGTATTAAGGAGGTTGTTGAGGAGGCTATAAGAGTCTATGTCCTAGGCTCATTGGGTGGGTCAAAGGATATTAAGTCTATGAAGTCAGGCATAATAGTTAATCAGTATAATGCTAAGTGCTATAGGTGTGGGAGAGATATTGCTCCTGGTGAACTCATCTACTGGGTTAAGTATGAGTATGCTGACGGATCCTCAAGATCATTTATTTACTGCCTAGACTGTTACTATCAGAGTAGTGCTCTCAAAGAGCAGTATCTCACTAAGAAGAAGCTTGAGGCAATTATCAAGGGTCTTAAGAAAGAGGCTGATGAGCTGGGTGAGAAGGTTATTAAGCTCAGATCCGAGGTCAAGCTATATGACATTAAGCACCAGATCTATAGATTGTATCATGATGTCGTTGAGAATTTATCTGATCAGGATCTTAGGAACAAGATGAGCGAATTTCTTGACAAGCTAATAGATCTTGATAACAAGGTCAATAGTGTATTAGAGGATCTGAAGTATTTCATGAAGAAGAGAGCTCGTAAGGAGGAGATTGATGAGGTCGTGGAGGAGTAATGCTCTTTTTGAGCAATATAAATCTATGTATGTGGAGGCTGGCTCCTGATGTCCTCGGAGTCTGAGTTTAAGGAGATTGAGGCTTTACCTAGTGAGATTAAGAGATGCTTAGGCAAGATCCGACAGAGAAGACAATCAATCTTCGCCACATACAAAGACCCTAGACTGTATGGTTTTAGCACATTTGAGTCTGTTGAGGAGATAGGGTGTGTTCTCTACGCATTGTTCAAGGGTATTCCGCAGTCTGTTATAGCCAGATACATTCTTATTGATCCCTCAACTCTTTATCGTTTCATTTCGAGAATAAGAACCGAGGGCAAGGCGTGGATATGGAACCCAGGTCTTAGGAAATGGGAGGAGCAGACTATCAACGAGAAGGAGCTTGTTGAGGCAATAATATCTAGGCTGGCTCAGAAGGAGAAGCTTCATCACATATCAGATGTTGAGCACTCAATGGTTATCAGAGAATTCAGGAAGTCTCCGCTTAGGAGGACTAGACCTCCTGGGGCACCAGCATACTACACACCGTCTCAGGTTGAGGAGACTGTTAAAGCCATCAGAGACGTATCCACCTACATAAGGGAGCACAGATCTGAGCTAGCGTCTAAATACGGATTTGAGATTCCTTCTAACCCAGATCTATGGACTGAGGAGCTCACACCTGTTTTATCAGATGTTATCTCGGCTATATGCACAAGTAAATATGGTGCGGAGGCTGACCCCAGGAAAATAAATGATTGTATAGCGAGATACAAGATCCTGTTTAGAAGAATTAAGCAATTCAGCAGATTCTTTGAGGGAGAGATAGGTGCTGTTACAAGGAGAGTTGTCCCACGATCAACCACATTATTCACTCACCACGTGATTAAGCTAAGAGAATACTATAAAAAGACAGACAACAATGAGTTCAAGGCGTTCTACGACATAATGCTTCTGCACATATGGAGCGGGGCTAGAGAGGGTTACTCAGCGATTTCTGAGTATGTTGCTCGTCTAAGGGTTATGGGAGGTGCTGAGCCAAGGGATCCTAAGATGGCTGAGGCTTTTAAGGAGCCTAAGGGTCTTGACCTAGACCACGATATTGTTAGGATGAGTCTCATAGGTATTAAGTGGGAGAAAGCTATAACAGATCCTTATGGAAGACTGCTCGGCTTCGAAATATTTGAGTCCAAGACAAATGATGTGTGGATTCTTAAGATCCCCTGGATCTCTTGGATAGACCCTGACTATATACCGAGGCTTGAGAAGATACGTGAATTCGCTAAGAGAAACAATATAAGGTCTGTGATCAAGAGCATACTGGCTTTCTATGGAGTAATTAGACCAGGAGACAAGTATTCTGTTGCCAGCTTCGAGAAGTTCTACTCTAAGTGGGTTAAGGCTCTCAAGAGGATCCTTGACTTAGACTATGAAATAACGCCTCATAGACTCAGGAGTGCTCACGTATCCATATTAAGCGAGTTCGGTGTCCACCTAGAGTATATAGTTGAGAATATTGGATGGGGAGTTGGATGGGATGATCTCAACACCGCTAGAGAATTCTATAGAGAGATCTCGCAGACCTACCTCAGCGAAATGATTGCTACTGCAGAGAGAAATGCTACTCAGCTTACCTCAAAGATCTTGGCTGAGCTCAGGAGATAAAATAATTGTTTTTATCCATTTACTCATCTCCTCGATGTCTCTTATGTCTCTGAACCCTATGTAGCCTATTTTTCTCCTCCCTATCAGAACCGTGCCCTTCTCTGTCTTCACTATTATGAATGGTGATTGTGTCGGGTCGTATAATGCTCTCCATGTTTTTCTAATCTCTTTGTAGAGTTCTTCTCTGTTTATCTCTGTGTCTAGTTCCTCGAATGCTAATATGTTCTCTATGTAGATCCTTGGTTTCTGGCATTGTGTCTCTCTGCATATATCACTTATTATTTTCTTGGCTGTGCTCAGTATGGTCTCTATGTCTGATGCACCTGATATAATGATTTTTCCTGTTCTGAAGACCGCTACTGAGCTCTTCTCTGTCTTCACTATTATTGATGGTATGTGTCTCATGCGTATCCTTGCTCTGCCGTAGATGGATAATTTATCTACTATCTTCACAAGATCTATTTCAGCCCCGACGTCTGCGGTGGCTAGAATATTCTTAATAATTATTCTGCTACTCATGTAAGCCCCAAATAAATCTTATTGTCTTAATAGCTTTATTTAATATGGGTGGGGGCATGGGCTCTGAGGTGTATAAGGAATACTATTCTCGCTTCAGAGAGATCCGTATTAACCTGTATAATCTGAGGGATCTGGTGTCTAAGGATCCTGATTTACCTGAGGAGGATCAGGACTACCTATATGATCAATTAACACAGATACTTTCGTTAATAGATGATATTCTTGAGATGCTTGATCAGAGAATTAGTGAGTGAATAATCCTTATATTTTTGTTTAACAAAATTCTATTCGGTGAATAATATTGGGTATTAATGATGCTCTAACTCTGCTTATTCTCAGGCAGTTAGTCGGTGAATCAAATATTCTCCAAGCATTGCTAGAGCATGTATCTGGCGAAGGCTCCAGCGATGTAGCTATGAGACATGGAACAACTAAACACATTATTCGTGGTCTCAGAACCAGGCTATATGAAAAGCTCGGATCCCCCTCCTTAGCCGAGGAATTAGTTATCTATAGTGTCCCGATTATTCTCAAGGTCGTTGAGCCTGTTGCGAGTAAGCGTGTGTGTAAGTTGTGTGGTAGAACAGGTCTATATCTTGAGTCGCATATACTGAATTCTCACAGGGATCTTGTTAATCACTATCTGAGCATTGTTAAGAGTGAGCTTAAGAAAATGATTGAGGCTAAGGCGGTGAATAGGTGAATGACTGATTATAATCTGAGGATTGAGTTGGTTGATAACTTAGGAAGGATCTATAGACTTACGCTATGGAGAGATCCTAAGCCAGATCTACTTACGCTAGAGATTCTCGGAGGAAAGAGATACAATAGCTACAGCGTTTATCTCAGCCGAGGCTCATCATCAAAGATAATTAATGCTGTATCAGATCTCATACTAGCAACAATTGTATCAAGTATTAGACCTCCCAGCAAGAAGAGGCTGGTGAAGAAATTTATTTCTGTGGTGAGCGACTTAGCTAAGGAGATTGATGAGGAGATCAAGTAATGTCCTCATCAAAGAAACAAAGCAGGTATAAAGGATCCTCAAAAATCTTCTGCAAGTCCAAGACAAGGATCTATGACCTAAAACTCTTCATTGATTATCTTGAGCTTAAGGGGATTCGGGTCAGAGATTGGTGGGATGAAGATGATAAATACTGCTTCGAGACTGAGAAACGAGAAGCAGTTGAGAGAATATGAAAAAAAGTAATTGTTTTATTAATGTCTCTGTGAACGCTACACACTAGATATCTATTTTCCCCATCTTAAGTCTCTTCTTCTCTTTCTCAAGCTTCTCTTTTATTGCTTCCTCAACGAATTCTGATAATGCTCCTTTCCTGAACTCGATTACGCTTCTCACTTTATCCAAGAGATCTTTGTCTAGTCTCAACGTTATCCTAACCTTCCCCTCTGTGCTCATTTCTTCTCAGCCTCTATCTTATCAAGTTTCTCTTTTATTGCTTCCTCAATGAATTTCTTCAATGCTCCTTTTCTCGCTGGTAGCAGTTTCCTCAGTTCTTTCATTAGATCACTTGATATATGTATTGTTGTATATACCTTCTCCGACCTGGTCTCTTCACTCAATATGTTTCCACCACATATATATAATATACCTAAAAGCTTTTAAATTTTTTTACACAAATACATACATGGTGAATATATTTGGAGATTGAGAGAATACCTGTGGAAGACCCCGAAAAAATCTCTGCTCTATACAAAGAACTTGAGAAATCAGAGACGTTTAACGATGCGGTTGATGAGATATATGAGTTCTTAGCTAAGCACAAGGTATTTATCAACAAATCAGCTGTTCAGCTGATCAGGTTAGGAGACTGCATGTTCGACTGCGTGATTAGAGCGTATCTATCTACTGTTGCTATATCAATTCTCATGGTTCAAGGATCCAAAGAAGGTGAGATAATTGTCTGGAGGCTATAGGGATCTTGTGGCTGAGATAATTAAGGGTTCTAAGGCACCGACTAAGTGTGTTATTACTAAGTTCTTGTCGGTGGCTATGCTCAAGAGCTTCTCCCCGAGGTCTAAGGCTTACATATACATCTTTGATGATGCGAGGAGGTTCCTGATTGATTTACTTATGATGTGTCAGGAGATCACCGTGTATGGTATAGATAGATTTATCTACAAGTTTCTTAAGAGTAATGCTGGGATGATTCCTCTCAGCATGAAGAAGCTTAGCGAGATTAAGATGGATAGTGGAGACATAATGTATCTATACACTATTGATAAGAGTGATGGTGAGAGAAAGCTTATAGTTGCGAGAATAGATCTTGTTGAGGGGCTCGGGGAATGAGAGTTGTCTCTATAAAGATAGATTATGAACTGCTCAGGACAATAGATAGATACGCTAGAGCCCTAGGCGTGAGTAGGTCAGCATTTATTAAGACGGCTATTAAGAGATTCATAGCTGAGCTAAGAGAAGAGGAGAGACGTGGAGAGATTAATGCGAGGAAGCTGGTTAAGAGATTTGTTGAGGCGGATCTGTCTCAATGAGCTATGAAACTTATAAGTCTTATAGAACTAATAGTTCTTGGTGATTAAATGGTTGAGAGACCTCGACTAATTCTTCTGAATGCTCTGCCACTAAACGCTGTTCCATTAAAGAGGTTCTGTGTAGATGTTAAGAGAATAGATCCTTCTGTCCCAAGCGAGTTCCTAGGCGTGCTCAAAGTAATATTTGATAAAGCAAGATCCACGAATGCTGAGATCATGAATTTCATCAGGCACGAAGCAACAGTAAATCTAATCAATCAATTATTTAATCTGAGTCTGCAGGTGAATCCAGGACTCTATCAATGGAAGCGGGGAGACGATATACTAGTGATCACGCTGAAGAAACCGATCCGAGGACAAGAATCTCAAACGATCACTCTCGAAGATCTCGACATCTTCTACGTCTATATTGATGAAAAATGTATGTGATTACTGTAATAACACATGTATTCTCTGAACAAAAAACCGTAAAGTTTTTAAGCTTTCTAACAACAATACATAATTGAAAGGTGATGAACAGATGGATAGAGAAGTAATATACAAAGACGCTAAAACAGTAATCACAAAAGAAGTTGATAAAGAAGTTGAGCTTGAGATAAGACACTACCCCCTGGTAGGCTATGGTAATAATCATGGAACAAGAATAATTGTGTCAGACGATACAGTAGAGGTCTATGATTTCGCCAACGGATGGGCTGTGAGAGGTAGTATGTCGGGGACATGGGAGGTGGCACGTATAGAAGATAAAGAATTCGCTGAGAGAATAAGACAAGAGATCGAGAAAGTTAAGACACCAGACGACTTCAATAAACTTGTAGAGATAATCAATGAGCAACAAGACAAGATAAGCGACGAAGTAAATGAGTTATTTAAGGAAGTAGTTAATGAGCTAGAAGCATTGGCACAGGAATATAGTTATAGGGAAGAGCTTAAAGAACTACTGAGCAACAAAGAGAAGCTCAGAGAGTTTCTTAGTGATTGTCTCGATTCTTATCTTGCTGATGTATAATCATATTAACTAAATAATTATTTTTTTTCTCTTCTTTTTCCTCTCTTCCTCTCAGATCTACTTTTAATATTGATCTACAGAATAACTATAGAGAAAAAAGTAAATCATTAAGATCAGAGACAAGAGAAAAGTCGAGAGAAAAAGAAAAAAAATAATTGTTTTAATTATGATTCTTGATCTTTTTGTGGACACGCTGGTATAAGCTTAGAGTTGATTACATAGTTACTCCAGCTGACACATTCCCAATCGAATTTGTGCCATGCTTCCGTGAGAATCTCCCTAAACTTACCATATACTATGAATTTTATTGTTTGATAAGACGACAGGTGTGGATATGCGTTGCTGTGATTTCTGTATGTGAACACGTAATCTCTTCCCTTGTATCTCACTTTCATTATAATCTTGTCACTATCTATCTCTATCCTATATCTGTAATTCGTGGACTCAACTATTGCATATGCTATACCATCTTCGATAATTAATGCTCTCGGGCGGTTGGTATCGAATGCTGAAAGTTTTGATAAATGTTTTATGAAGTAGTGCCTAAGACACATTGATCTCCTCCAAACATGCTCATTTTTCTTTAGCCTCTCTTTCTCATATAAGAATCTCTTGTAGCAGAATGGACATTGAACATACTCCCACCAAGGCACTATATCTACGTGAGGTTCATTCCACAATATATTCTCTAATTCATCTCTTAATGCGTCTATCTCTGCTTCTGTCGTTAGAGCTTTTCCATCTTTCCAAATAACGAAATTCATAAATCGTTTATGCGGATCAGGTGAATTTAGTCTCTCTCCCCAGTATATAATTTTTATATTCATCTATCCATCACCTTTCAATTATAATATAGTCAGAAAGCTTATAAATCTTATGGTTTATGTGTTAGTTAGTAAAAAAACTCATAAGTATTCTAATCAATCAATAGATCCATAAATATAATAAGATCATATAAAAACAATAGATCCATAAATATAATAAGATCAAACAAAAAATTCATGTGAAACGATCACAAAAAATATGCACCCCTCCGATCCCGAGCACAAAAAAACTTTTTCCACTCGTATTGATCAGGGGGGTGCAAGTTGCGGGGTTATCTAGATACCTTTTCTATATGATCATTTTCTCCAGGGTTCTTGCACCCCTGGTGTGCACCCCCTCTTGCACCCCCCCCTTCTTCGGATCTTTACAGGTAACCGATCCGCAGACCTTATGGTAACCGATCCATCAGGGTCTTGGTAACCGTATTTAAACCCTTCTGGCGGATCGGTAACCTGAGATTGATCTAATTTTTTTCATAGATCATGTTTAACAAAATTTGTGAGTGTTTAACGATATTGTATTATTATATTTTTTATATAATGTTTTTATAACACGTGTCTGAGTTTTTTGATTTGTGATACATCATATTATATGATCTATGTAATTTTTCATTAGATCATATCTTAAACTGTATATTAGACCCTCTCCCCATCCCCCTTCGGATCTTTTATTAGATCTAGGCTGGATCTTTTTCAGGTAACCGATCCGAGGAAAAAGATCTGTTTTGGTTACCATGAGGCTTGCGGATCGGTTACCATAACCACATGGTGGCGGTTACCTGAGGATCGTAACCATGATCATTATTTAGTGAACAGAAAAATTTATAAGCTCATTAGCTCACTTACACATACACCAAAAAACTTAAAAGCTTTCAAAACATATATTATAATCGAAGGTGAGAAAATGAGAAAAATAGTCATCCTGTATCCAAAGGAAGATAGAGATGGGTTGTACGGATTCAGGATCGAGGTTAGAGTAATAGATGAGGTAACATTACATGAACAACCAAATATGCAGGTAGTGGCTAGATTAGTAGAGGATGCCTCAACTGATATATTGCTAAGGGAGGCTGAGCGAACAGAGGCAGTCTTGAAAGATCTTATCTCTAATGTCGAGAAAAAATTTGAAGAGTCTAAATCTAATCTTAATCACATTATCGAGACAATTAAGAAAATAGCATCAGGAACGGGCTATGATCTAAGATTCATAAGAGAAGATGATCCTTAAATTGATCAATAAATAAAACAATTTCTTTTTTTTCTTTTTCTATCATAATAGATCTTTACATAAGTGAATTTATCTATTTCATATAGGTTGAGAGAAAAGATAAAAAGAAAAAAAGAGATCGTTTATATAATAATTATTAATTAAGCATTTTAGCGAGAAATATAAGCATTCTAATAGCCAGATCTATAGCCTCATCACTAACGTTTTCTGCCTCTCTTAGTTTACCAGAGATCTCTGTTAAATGTTTTAAGAAGCTTTCTATGTCTCTTTTCTCAAACGAATCATTCAGCTTTTCGATTACCGATTGATCAATGTTTAGATTAGCAACATTCACTAGTTGTGTAGCTAGTGAGATGATCTCTGGTGCAAACTCCCACCTCACTTTCACCTCCTTTACTTCTTCTTCTCTTTTTTCTCTTTTTTCTTCTTCTCCTGCCTCTTCACGTAACAGATCTTCTCTAATGAAGAATATTACTTTACACTCGTCGCTCATGTTCTCACCTTTCGATTATATATCTATGCTTTTTGGGGTATTTAAGCTTTACGGTTTATGTGTCAGAGAGTTAATGAGCTTATAAACTTTTCACTCATCAGATCCCTGATCAATTTAGACGCATAGAACGATCCAGGGGTTTTAGATGCTGCATAAAAAATCCCTCGATCAACACTAGCACATAGACCAAAAAACTTAAATACCTCAAAAACATAAATATATTATTGAAGGGTGAGAACATGAAAATAATAGAAAGAAACGGTAGGAAATACATAGAGCTTGAGTTTGATAGAATACTGCGTGTAAGAGAATTCGCTATACTGAAGAATCTCGAAATAGACGAGGAAAGAAGAATGATCCCTATGAATGAGGTTTTAGCTGTAATCACGGAAGGTTTACAAGAGCCACACTTCATACATAGATTCACGATTCGGTGGGGTCAAGGAAATATATTCTTCAGAGTAGTGCGTGGTAGAATATCTAATCATATAAAAGCATACTACACGCCGTGTGAGAAGCAGTTCATCAAATACTGTGAGAAGAAGGGTGTAACGGTATATTTGGATGAAGACGTATATCATGATCCAGATGATGATCCATGAATAATTTCATAAATAATTCATTTTTTTCTTTTCTTATCTTGAATTAAGCTGAAAAAAACATTATTTTTTTACTTCTAACTTAAGTATGGATATTACTTAAACAGATCTTTGTTGAGGATCTCTGTGATAGTTAAGAATCAATTTCTCAACCACATCATGAATCAAGTTATATAGTTTCCTCAATGTCTCGATCCTAATGTATCTCTGCGTAACCTTATACTTTCTGTCAGTAATTATTTCATATGTTAGATACCTACCTTTCGCCTCAGGTTCTAGCGGTTTATAGACCTTTAGTCTCCATCTTGCGACATCATTAATAACGTCTATCAGTAGCTCATAGTCTTTAAATACTGCATCATCTCTACCGAGCAACTCCAATAGCTGATGAACTTTTATAATAGCATATCTAATGAACTCAGATTTGTTTTCCTTATCCTTGAGATACTTCTCATAGAACTCATCTGATACTTTAAATGTAATTATTTTAACCATATTAATCACTTCTAAAGCCGTAGGTGTCTTCGAATCTTATACGTTGATACACTTTAATTACTTTCCTCATTCTTCTACACCTTTCATGTATATATTTATGCTTATAAACTTTTCACTTATCGGATCCCTGATCAATTCAGATGCATAGAACGATCCAGGGGTTTTAGATGTTGCATAAAAAACCCCTGGATCAACACTTACACATAGAACAAAAAACTTAAATAACTCAAAAACGTAAATATATTATCGAAGGAGGCTGTGTATATGGAGTATAGGTATGGCAGGTATTATTTGGGTGATGCTAGGGAGCTTATTAAAAATATTCCATCAGGCTCTATTGATGCTATTATAACGGATCCGCCTTGGGGCGTTGGATTCGATGAATACGATGATTTCAATGTATTCATAGAGATAGCCCCAGAGCTCCACAGAGTTTTGAAGAGAGATGGATGGCTGGTATTCTTCTTCACCCCCAAGAGAATATACGATCTAACACCTATACTCAAATGGTTTGAGTATAGGTGGATGATACCGTATGTGTTCTGGGCTTTCGGTAGTGTTTCACGGAACCCTCTTGGAGCACAGGCATCATACAGTATTGTGATGGTCTTCGCTAAGGGGAACCCTAAGATTAAGACAGCTAGGAAGGATGTGATAATAAGCGATGAGCTCCCAGTAGTTAATGGTAACATAAAAGAGCCTCAGTTCAAACCAACATACACAGTCTCAGTTCTACTAACAATGTTCACTAGGAAGGGGGATCTAGTTTTAGACCCCTTCGCAGGTTTCGGTAGCATACCTCTCGTATGCGAGTTGTTTGAGAGGAGGTGGATAGCATTCGAGATAGACCCTGTTAAATACGAGATAGCTAAGATAATACTTGAAACCAAGACAATACCTAACATAGCCGAGCTTAAAGAGAAACTTAGAAATAGAAAGGATAGAGAGCATATAAGCCTAACAAAATATATTCATGATAAGATTCATACCTGAGTTAGAAGTAAAAAAAGATTCTTTCAGTAGTTTAAGAACCCCAATAATCGTTTTCTTAACCCTGCCGAATCTTATTTGAATAGATCTTTGTTGAGGATCTCTAGCACTTTCAATGCTCTCTCATCTTTCTCATGCAGTCTGTTAGTAA
>ERZ1669248.229-NODE-229-length-31288-cov-5.244357_pt1 | contig 31288 bp, 25 predicted proteins | sample MGYA00579296_ERZ1669248 | MGnify/ENA primary metagenome ERZ1669248 (study PRJEB41166, sample SAMN08046057) | hot springs metagenome | biome: hot spring; feature: neutral hot spring; material: thermophilic sediment; isolation source: thermophilic sediment from...
CCCACCCAACCCCTATCGTTGCCCCCCCGGCCCCTACGAGCGCGCGGGTTTAATTGCGCAATGGCTGCTCAATCGTGGTGATAAAAACCCCAAAGTTATTATTCTTGATCCCAAAGATGGTTTTACCACCGATGTCACCATGCTGCAGGCATGGAATCGTTTGTATGGCATGAACCTGCCCAAACCCTTCGAGAAAAATTACAAACCTGAAGAAGTCGCTACCTTCAAAAAATACGATAAACCGGGTGTCATTCAATGGATTATGGCCACCGAAGGCGGTCGGGTCGTTAAAGTTGATGCCGCCAACAAAATCGTGGAAGCCGAAGCGGGCGTGTTCAAAGCCGATATGATTACCATCATCCCTCCCTTAAAAGCGGGCAAAATCGCGATTGAGGCTGGGCTGGCAGATAAATCTGGCTGGTGCCCGGTGAACATGAAAACCTTTGAATCAAAAATTCATCCGTTCATTCATGTGATTGGCGATTCCTGCATTGCAGGTGAGATGCCTAAATCAGGCTACTCAGCCAACAGCCAAGCCAAAGTAGTCGCCTTGCAAGTTAAGGCGCTGCTGAACAATCAGCCGTTAAATGAAGTTGTGCTGCAAAACACCTGCTATGCCAAAGCAGGTCCGAACGATTACGGCATGTTTGTGGCGGATGTGTTCCGGCAAAATCCTGAGGGCGTGCTTAAGCGTGCTCAGCAACCGCGCTACCTGCCGTTTAATGCCTCAACAGCCCAGTTTAGATTGTCAGCGGTTTACCTTGAGGCGTGGATGCAAAGCTTTACCCAAGATATTTTTTCATGAGTAAACTTGCGCGCAATAGGCGCACTGCCTAACGAAATATCAAGCCGCTTATGCGGCTTGAGTCTTTTTTTGGGTTTGAAAAGTGTGTTATTTGACACAGAAACCAAGTGCTTTGCCTCAATTAAATAAATTGACAAGGCTCGATCAAGAATTAGTTTTTATTATGTATTGATAGTTTTGGTTTATTAACTAAAATTAACTTGTCTGTTATGCCTTGCGATGAACGTCTCGCACTGCCAAGACCATCCTACTTTAGGATTGCCCTGACACTCACCCGACACCACCGCAGCCATAACTCTTTCAAAAGTCTAAACGACGGGAGTCATACTATGGACTTAATTGGTTTATATCCCACCTGGTACGAACCAGGCATTGGTAGTGGTTACGTGGTTGCGATCATCGCTACCGTTCACGTATTGTTTTCACACACGGCCGTAGGTGCCGCTTTGCTGTTCACCTATTTGGCCTATCTCGGTTATCGTGATGACCGGCCTGAACTGATCGACTTCATCAAGAAATACGGCATGTTTTTGCTGGTTTTCTCATACATTTTAGGCTCTATCACAGGCCCAGGTATTTGGTATTCCACCACCGTGGGTAGCCCCCGCGGTATCTCCGCGCTCATTCATAACTTTGTGTGGAAATGGGCTACCGAGTGGGTGTTCTTCGTGATTGAAGTAGTGGGTGTGTACATGATGGTGTACCTCGTAGGCAAGGTCGATAAAGCCACGTACTTGCGCATCGCCATTACGTTTGGCTTGGCTTCATTTGCCACCATGCTTGCGATTGTGGGTATTTTGTCGTTCATGATGGAACCCGGCAAGGCTTCTTGGGCAGAGAAAGGCGGCTATCTGCTGGCCTTCTATGGCGATAACACCTTCGCGCAACTGGCCATTCGCAGCATGTTTATGCTTACTATTACATCCGTGGTCGGTGGCATTGTGGTAGCCGGTTTGAAAGACCCCGTTTTCAAAACTTGGTTAGCCCGCCGCTTGGCTGTGCTCGGTATTGTGACCGCTTCCATTGGCATGATGCTCTACCCTTGGTATTTGAGCACCCTGCCTGCCCAAGCACAAATCGTGATGGAAAACCGCATTCCAGCCTTTTATAACACCGCAATTATTTCGGTATTGATGGCGACAATTGCCTACTTCCTGTTCACCTTGATTAAGCCTCGGATGATGACTGCCGCAGTCGCCGGCTTTGCCACCTTAGCTATCTTGATTCTGGGCTTGTTCCCCGGCGAAACCATTCGCGAATCAGCGCGCAAACCCTATGTAGCGGGCGAGTATGTTTACTCAAATCAAGTGCTGGCTAAAGATGTGCCCGGCATGACGATCAAATCCGAAATTCCCACCTTGGAAAAAGTAGGCTTTAGCCATGCATCGGTATTTTGGCCTGAAACCCAACGTGAAATTACGCCACAAAACGCCATTGATGTAGGCCGCACTCTGGCCATTACCGCTTGCAGTAATTGCCATTCATTATCCACGACCGGCATCAGACCCATTGCCCGTTATTTTGGTGGTATGACGGATGTGCCCCGCATTCAAAATTATTTGATCGGCGCGCTTTCGACCGGCAACACCATGTACATGCCGAAAATTCCTCTAAAACCTAAAGAAGCAGAGGCGTTAGCTCTGTATTTGGCAAGCTTGGCTGACCCCACCGTCGTGGCTAAATTTGTCGATGAAAAAACCCGTGCCGCTGAAGCCGAAGCCGTTAAAGCCGCACCCAACAAACCGGTTGCTGTTTCAATGGCAACCCCCCTTCACACAGGTTCTAAGGAGTAATTCATGGATGCCTCTGCACTTTATGCGCTGCGCGACCCACTAGGGATTCCCGCCGCGCCCATTATCTTCCTCGTTTTAGGTGTTTTAACTTGGGCACTGCATATTGCCGCTGTCCACATTTTGCTCGGGGCTTCAGGCTTAACCCTCACGGGCGCGCTGAATAAAAACCCGCATTGGCGGCGCTTGGCCGATGCGATGATCGGCACGGCTAAAATTGCTCTATCGGTTGCCATTGTGTTGGGTGTTGCCCCCTTGCTGTTTGTGCAAGTGGTTTATGACCCCTTCTGGTACACCTCAAATGTGCTTTCCGCTTGGTGGGTCATTGGCTTTATTGTGTTCTTGATTATCGGCAGCTTGGCGCTGTTTATTTTCTACGGCCTCAATCACAGCATGAAATCAACCGCTAAAACCCGCTGCCCAGGCTCGCTAATCGCCGCCATCGCCTTCTTTTTGCTGGTTGGCTTCATCATGCATGTGCTCTCCTTGCAAATGCTGAGCCCCGAGAAATGGATGCAATGGTATGCCCCAAATGGCATTGTGGATGCTTCAGGCCGCACCCTGCATGACTACAACTTCTGGCGCTTTGGCTTTTTCATTAGCTTGTCGGTGCCGGTTATCGGCTTGTGGCTGATTGCTTATCGCCGTTACTTGATGGGGCGCGACACGGAAGATGCGGGTTACTTGGCCTTTATTCAAAGCCTCAGCATGAAGCTTATCCCCGTTGGCGGCGTGATCTCTTTGGCATTAATGGCCGGCTGGATGTTCACCCTGCCCGCGAACGTGGCGGGTTTTGCGACCGGCATTTGGCCGGCCAGCACCGCAGCCATTTTATTGCTGGCGGTGGCTCTGCCCTTTGCGTTAGGTAAAAAGCTTGATCAAGGTTTTTGGGGCTTTGTACCCTTTGCCTTTGGCGCGGTGGCGCTCATCGTGGTTGCAGTGATGCGCGAAATGCTGCGCTGGACCACCTTATTTGGTGTGCATGGCTACAACGCGCTGGACTATAAACTCCACATGGATTGGTATAGCACCCTGATGTTCTTTTTAACCTTTGGCGTGATTGGCGGCGGTGTGCTGGCATACCTTTTAACCGTATCGTGGAAAGCGGGGCAAACCAAAGGCATGTATACCGCCTCACCGCTGGTTAATCGGATGGGCACCATCGGCATCTCATTGCTTGGCATTTGGATCCTCCAATATTTTGTCATCGGCCTGTGGGTCGCCTACGGAAGCTAAGCCAACCCTTGTCCAGCCCACGGAGGGAAGTTTCCGTGGGCTTTTTTGGAGAACACAATGAAAAAAATCACTTTCGCCGTCTGCCTCGCTTTGGGCGGTATTTCGATAGCAAACGCAGCCGATCATGCGACCAAAGACATTGTTCAATGGACACCCAACACATGGAATGAAGCCCAACAAACCATGCCCAAAGGGGATGCGTCGGTGGGTGAAAAACTGCATAACAGTCTTTTTTGTGCCTCGTGCCATGGTGCCAAGGGTGAGGCAATGACCAACAACTGGCCCTCACTTGCCGGTCAGCGCGCCACCTACACCTACAAGCAGCTTCTTGACTACCAAAGCAACCTGAGGCATGAAGATGAGCGCGCGCACATTATGGGCGTGATCGCTCAAACCATGGATAAGCAGCAAATGGCGGATTTAGCCGCGTTTTATGCCGCCCAACCCCTGCCCTGCCCACAAGGCTTAGCCAAGCCTGCGCCTGCGCTGGTGCGGGTGGGGGATCCTAAGCGCTTAATTACCCCCTGCGCGGCTTGCCATGGCGCGAACGGTCAAGGCGGCATCAATGAAACCACCTCATTGCGCGGCATGCCAAAAGAATACTTTATTCGGACGATGGAGCTGTTCCGCGATGGTCATCGCCATAACGATACCGCGCGCGGTATGAGCCAGTTTGCCCAGCCACTCACCGATGCCGAAATCGAAATGCTGGCTGATTATTATGCCTGTGATGCCAAGCCGACAGCCGCGCAACCCACAGCCGCTTTAAGCAAGTAAGGCGTGCCCCAGCACCCTTGAAATGAACCGATAAAAAAGCCCCCATTTCGTTGGGGGCTTTTTTTTGTGGGCAATAAAAAACCCTTGATGCCAGCCCAACCTGGCCATCAAGGGTTGTCCGTCCGGCGTGACCGGAGATGACAATCCGCCGGAACGTTTCAGCCTAAAAAAAGAAAGCCACTGGACACCCAGAGCGCGCTACAAGCCAAAAGCCGCTATGAACGCGGGGCGGTTAATCGGCTTGTTTACGCAGGAAAGAGGGAATATCTAAAATATCCATATTCACCGCTGCATTGCCACGCACTTGCGCCACCGCATGACGCACGGGTTGCGCGTCGTTATGATCGGCAATCGCAGCGCGCGGGCTATCGTTATGCACGACAACGCGCGGTTTGCGCGCCTCTTCAATCACGGTGTTACGCACCAAGCCTGTGGCCACTAAGGTCACGCGCAGGGCGCCCTCTAAACTTTCATCGATGGCGGTACCGACTTTAACCAGTGCCTCATCGCCGGCCAATGCTTGCACCAGCTCGCCGATTTCCATAAATTCGCCAATCGATAAATCCCCGTTTGAGGCTACATTTACCAAAATGCCTTCGGCGCCCGTGAGGCTAATATCATCAAGCAGTGGACTATGAATCGCCGCTTCAGCGGCTTCAGCGGCACGGTTATCGCCGTGACCGACGCCGGTGCCCATCATGGCGGTGCCGCGTTCGGTCATAATCGCGCGCACATCGGCAAAGTCGAGGTTAATTTCGCCCGGGCGGGTAATTAGCTCGGATATGCCTGATACGGCGGTGTATAGCACTTCATTAGCGGAAGCGAACGCATCTTTTAATGAGGCGCTTTTGCCCATCACGGCCGTGAGTTTGTCATTGGGGATGACAATCAATGAATCGACTTGTTTTTCGAGTTCTGCAATGCCTTCCAACGCGGTTTTGGTGCGCTTTTTGCCTTCAAAGCTGAACGGACGGGTCACCACGGCCACTGTTAAGATATTCATATCTTTAGCAATTTGCGCAATCACAGGCGCAGCCCCCGTGCCGGTACCGCCGCCCATGCCGGTGGTAATAAACAGCATGTTGGCATCTTTAATGGCTTCTTGAATTTGCTCGCGGTCTTCTAATGCCGCTTGCCGGCCAAGCTCAGGGTCGGCACCGGCGCCTAAGCCTTTGGTGATATTGCCGCCGATTTGCAGCTGTGACTGCGCCTGGCTTTTGCGCAAGGCTTGGGAATCGGTGTTCGCGCAGATGTAATCCACGCCGTCCAGTTCCCGCGAGAGCATGTACGCCACGGCATTGCCGCCGCCGCCGCCCACGCCAATCACTTTAATTTTTGCGCCTTCGTGCTGAGTTTCCAACATTTTCCAAGTCATGATTCCATCTCCTTCTAACAAACTAAAAAATAATCACTGGGACAAACGGGGTTTGGGGCCCTTCTTTTCAAAACAAACCGTCACATCAAAAATGCTCTTTCCACCAGCGTTTAAGCTGGTTTATCACCGCCTCACCTGAAGGCGTAGCGACGGGGGTCATCAGGCTTAAGGCATCTGCCTTGTGGCCGTGCAAAATCAAGCCGACGCCGGTGGCATTGGCTGGGTTTTTCAGTGCTTCGTGGTTGCCACTAATGCCTTGGGGCAAGCCTAAGCGGGTGGGCATTTGTAAAAAATCTTCACAAAGCTCAACTAAACCGGGCATGGCCGCCGTGCCGCCGGTAAGCACCACGCCGGCATTAATCATTTCGTGATAGCCCGAGCGGCGAATGGCCTCTTGCGCGTAGCCTAAAATTTCCTCTACCCGAGGGCGGCAAATGCGCATCATGGTGTCGCGTGAAATGCGCCGAGGCTGACGTCCACTCACGCCGGGCACTTCAATTTCTTCTAACTGCGCGCGCTCATCGAGTGGTAATAAATTGGCAAATTTGCGTTTAATTTCTTCCGCATTGCTGGGCGGCGTGGTGAGGCCATAGGCCAAATCGTTGGTGATTTGCTCACCAGCAATGGGCAGTACGCTCGTGTAGCGCAAGGCGCCGCGGGTGTAGATAGCAATATCGGTGGTGCCGCCGCCAATATCAATCAGCGCCACGCCGAGCTCTTTTTCATCCTCATTGAGCACGGCGGTGGCGGCGGCGATGGGGTCAAGCACGGTGCCGGTCACCGACAAACCGCAACGCTCCACGCATTTGACGATGTTTTGCACGTTATTAATGGCAGTGGTTACGATATGCACATCGGCTTCCAAGCGGTGGCCGGTCATGCCTTGCGGTTTGCGAATACCATCTTGGCCATCAATGCGAAATTCTTGCGGCTCGCAATACAAAATTTGTTGACCATCGGGGATTTTTACCGCGCGCGCTGATTGCACCACTTGGTGAATATCGGCTGCGGTAATTTCCCGCCCGGCCGTGCCGGTCATGCCTTTTGAATCCATGCTGATGACGTGATCGCCCGCCACCCCGACCCAAACGGATCCAATCTCGCAGTTCGACATAGCGCTTGCCGCGTCAATGGCGCGTTGGATGGCAAGCGAGGTGGATTCGATATCCACAACCGACCCCCGACGCAGCCCCTTATTGGTGGGCGATTGCCCGAACCCAATCAGGCTTAAATGCCCATTGGCATCATATTCTCCCACCAGTGCGGCAACTTTCGCGGTGCCCACATCTAGGCCGACCACTAAATCCCGCTCACCTTTACGAATTGCAATTGCCATGCTGTGTTATCTCGTATTCCTAGTTAATGATCCGTATCTTTTGTTTCGCGCGCCTGTGCACTGCCCTTGGGTTCCACTTTGCGCTCAAACGCCTTCTTCAAAGGCTCATCGGGTTTGGGCAGCTCGCGCCATTGCACCGCAAACCCATTGGTGTAGCGCAAATCAATGGCGGTAATTTGGTCGAGCTTGCCCGAAAGCGTCGTGTTGTACACATCAAGCAATCGCTGCAACCTTGATTCAATTTGTTGCGTGCCTAAGCGAATCCGCGTGCCGCCTTGCAACACCACATCTAACGAGCCGCGCGAATCCTCAATTAACCCGGTCATCACCAAACCCACCGCTTGCAGCGCAGGCTTTAAACTTAAATACCGCTCCCACATCGGCCATTGCCGGCCATCGGGGCCACTTAAATTCGGCATAGCGGCTTCATTCAACATCGCAGAATCAAAGCCTTGGGTATCACCTGAGGGATTAAATACACTGCCATCGGCATCGAGTAATTGATCGCCTTGCCACCTGGCAATCGGGTGATGAATCGCTATTTGCACGGCCAAGGTGCCGGGCCAAATTCGCCGAATATTCACCTCGGTGAGCCAGGTGTTTTTCATCAACTGCGCTTGAACTGCATTTAAGTTGATTGCCCAAATGTCGGTGCCTGTTACAGATTTGAGCTCACGCCGAACCCAAGCCGCACTCACCTCCGGTGTACCGCCTGTGACCTCAATGGTGGTTATCGGCACTTGCAATTTTTGCCAGAACCCAAAACCGGCCAGGCCCAAAAGACCGAGCAAGGCGAAGGTCAGCAGCCAGTTAAATAAAATCGCGAGCAAGCCTTGCAACAGCCGCCACACCTCAGCCCACTGCTCACGCAAGGGCGGTGTTTTTGGCCGAGCTTGAATGGGGCGTGCCGCAGCCATCATCATGCACTCGCTACCGGCTGGCCAGTTTGCGCCAAAATGCTTAAGCACAATGCTTCAATCTCGATGCCGACTGCGCGCGCCGCCATCGGCACTAAAGAGTGATCGGTCATGCCGGGCACGGTGTTTACTTCGATCAGCCAGCTTTGCCCCAAGCCTGCCGCCGCCCCTTCACGCATAAAATCAACCCGCCCCCAACCCGCCCCACCCACGGCCGCAAAGGCTTGCAGGGCGATGCGCTGCATCTGCGCCTCAGCCTCGGCACTTAAGCCGCTGGGGATGTGATATTGGGTGTCGTTTGCCAAGTATTTGGCATTAAAATCATAAAAATCATGCGGGGTTGAGAGGCGAATCACCGGCAGCGCACGGCCATTGAGTAGTGCTACGGTAAATTCCTCGCCCTGAATGTAGCGCTCCATGAATACTTGGCCATAGCGCTCAGCCTCAATGAATGCAGCGGGGAGTTCATCTATGCGATTGACTTTCGCGACCCCGACGCTTGAGCCTTCCGCCACCGGTTTAATAATGACAGGCAGCCCAAGCTCTATTGCGGCGGCTTGCGCTTGGGCGAGTGTTGCCACCACCACCCAAGGCGGCGTGGGCAAGCCCTCGCCCCGCCAAATGCGCTTGCAGGCAAGCTTATCCATGCCGATAGCAGAGCCCGTCATGCCGGTGCCGGTATAAGGAATGTTTAAGATATCGAGGACGGCCTGAATTTGGCCATCTTCGCCCCCCCGACCATGCAGGATGATAAACGCCCGATCAAACGGTGTGGCTTGGTGCGCGGCAATTAATTGGGGTAAAAAATCGCGCTGCACATCCAGCGGTGTTACATCCACCCCCGCCCGCTGCAAGGCCGCCAAAACCGTTGCGCCGCTTTTGAGCGATACGCTGCGCTCCGATGAAAAGCCCCCCACGAGCAGCAATACACGGCCCCATTGTGCAGCGTTAGTCATGTGTCACCCCATATTTGGCCTGCAGCAACGCGGGTAGCCCGCCCACATTGCCCGCGCCCAAGGTGAGCACTAAAGTGGCCGTTGGGTTCGTGTTGCACAATAAATCATGCAGGAGTTGCGGCACCTCATCGGTGTCATTGGCAAATATGGGTTCCACTTGGCCACGATTGCGGATGGCTCGGACGAGGCTTCGGCCATCGGCGCCGGCGATGGGCGCTTCACCGGCGGCATACACATCAAGCAAAATGAGCAAATCAACCGTTGAAAGCACGCGCACAAAATCTTCAAATAAATCTCGGGTGCGGCTAAATCGGTGCGGCTGAAAAATCACAACCAAGCGGGTGGCAGGCCAAGCCGCGCGCACCGCTTGCAAGGTGGCTTCCAGCTCGCGCGGGTGGTGGCCGTAATCATCCACCAAAGGCAAGGTTTGGCCATTAATGAACAAGCTGCCCCGCCGCTCCAGCCGCCGGCCAACCCCTTGAAAGCTTGCCAACGCGTTTTGTATCGCGGCGATCGGCACGCCTAAATCGTTGGCGACGGTAATGGCGGCAAGAGCATTGAGCACGTTGTGCCGCCCCGGCATGGATAAATGGCATTCAAATGCGCTGGCATTGGGCAGGCGCACCACAAACTGGCTACCAAAACCCGCCGCACGCACCTCGGTTGCTTGCACATCAGCGGGTTGATTAATGCCATAAGTCAGCACTTGCCGACCGACCCGCGCCACAATGCTCATGACAACAGGGTCATCGGCGCACAACACCGCCAGCCCATAAAACGGCAGATTGTGCAAAAACTCGACAAAATGATCGACTAAGCGCTCAAAATTGCCTTGATAGGTTTCTAGGTGATCGGCATCAATATTGGTGACGATGGCGACATGCGGCTGTAAATGCAGGAACGAGGCATCCGATTCATCGGCTTCTGCAACCAAATATTCACCTCGGCCTAGGCGGGCATTCGATGAGCTTGATAAGAGCTTGCCGCCAATCACGTAGGTGGGATCCCACCCCGCTTCGGCCAAAATGGCAGCAAGCAAAGAGGTGGTGGTGGTTTTGCCATGCGTGCCCGCCACGGCCAAACCAATACGAAAGCGCATGAGTTCGGCTAGCATTTCCGCCCGGCGCACAATGGGCAAGCGCTTGGCTTTTGCAGCCATGAGCTCAGGGTTATCCGCTTTAACGGCGGTGGAAATCACCAATACATCGGCGGTAGCCACATGCTCGGCGGCATGACCAATAAACACCGGTATGCCTAAATGGCGCAAGCGGCTCACCGCGGCCGATTCGGCTACATCAGACCCTGTGACGGTAAAACCTAAGGTTTTCACCACTTCAGCAATGCCGCTCATGCCCGCGCCGCCTATGCCCACAAAGTGCAATTGCCGCACTTGGCGCATCCGAATATCCGCCACGGGGCGATGGGTTGAAAGCACGGGGTTAATCATGGCTTACCCCTGGTGCAAATTTTTTATTCAATGCAATCGTCTCCAAACAAATGCGCACCATGGTTTGCGTCGCCTTGGGCAATGCTTGTTTGCGCGCCGCCTCAGCCCTATCGCGCAGGGCATCCCTGTCGTTCAATAGGGGTTCGAGCACTTCAACCAATTTCAATACGCTTAAATCGCGCTGCTGCACCAGAATCGCGGCACCGGCTTGCACTAAATTTGCCGCGTTTTGGGTTTGGTGGTCATCCACCGCATGCGGGAAGGGCACAAATAAAGCACCCAGCCCCGCCACGCTTATTTCTGCCACCGTGAGCGCGCCGGCGCGGGCAATCACAAAATCAGCCCAGCCGTACGCCGCCGCCATATCCTCGATAAAATCGACAACCTCGATGGTGCTCTCCACCGACCAAACGCTGTGGCCATAGTTGGTGCGCGTTTGTTCCAAATGCCGGCTGCCGGTTTGATGTTTTATGTGCAAGGGTTGTATTTGGCTTAATCGCGCCAACGCCGCAGGCACTAATTCATTTAAGGCTTGCGCGCCTAAGCTGCCACCCAAAACCAAGACGCGCAGCGCCCCCCGATGCGCAACCTGGCGCTGCGTGGGCGCGGCTAAGGCCACAATTTCGGCGCGTACCGGGTTACCCACCACGGTGAAGTGCTTAGGTTGCTTGGCAAACGCGGTTAAGTAGGCGGCCAAGGTGACATTCGCCATGCGGGATAACACCCGATTGGTTAAACCCGCCACGGCATTTTGTTCGTGAATAATCAGTGGGATACCCAGCCAGCGTGCCGCGAGCCCGCCAGGCCCTGAAGCATACCCGCCCAGCCCCAACACCAGCGCGGGTTTATGCTTGGTGAAATAATTGCGTGCGGCAATCGTGGCGCGTACCAAGCGCCATGGCGTTGCTAATCGGGTGAACCAGCTTTTACCCCGCATCCCGCCAATGCTGAGCCAATCGACAGGAAATCCGGCCTCGGGGACTAATTTAGCCTCAATACCGGCCGATGTGCCAAGCCAGCGAATGAGGCATCCTTGATCGCGCAAACCGTTTGCCACGGCCAAGGCGGGAATGACATGCCCCCCTGTACCGCCGGCCATCACGAAAACCACGGGCTGCTCGGTTTGGCTTACCTGATTCATATCGACACCTCCTGTGTCTGCACGGGGGCACTGTTTGCCCCTTCTTGTTGGCGTTTTGCCGCCTGATGTTCGCGTAATTGCGCCACCAAGGCGGCCTCGTGATACACCCGCATTAAAAACCCGAGTGAAATAAGCGCCACAATAATGGCCGAACCGCCGTAGCTCATCAAAGGCAGCGTGAGGCCTTTGGTTGGCAGCACGCCCATGTTCACGCCCATGTTGATGAGTGCCTGCATACCCAGCCACACGCTGATACCCCAGGCCAGTGCCGCACCGGCAATTTGATTTTCTCGCCAAGCCATATTGGCAATCACAAACCCGCGCCACACGATGATGCCGTACAAGAGCATCAGTACCACAACACCCACCAGCCCCAGTTCTTCTGAGAGCACCGCAAAAATAAAATCGGTGTGTGCTTCGGGCAAATACGATAATTTTTGGATACTCTCCCCCAATCCTCGACCAAACACGCCGCCGGTGCCAATGGCAATCAGGGCATTGGCTAATTGATAACCGTGGCCGAAGGGATCAGCAAAGGGGTTTGAGAACGAGAGCAAACGCTCGATGCGGTACTGTTCAGATAAAACCACAAACACGCCCAACACGGTTAACACCACTGTAGAACCCACCATCATCTGCCATTGGGCACGCGCCAACCAAGCCATCGCAAACAAAGTGGCGGCAAGCACCGCGGTGGTGCCGAAATCCGGTTGAATCAGAAGCAATAGGCTGGTTAAGCCAATCACAATAATGGGCCCAAACATCCCCGTAATGCGGCTTTGCAATTTAATGGTGTGGGTGGCAATGTACCCGGCCATCCAAATAATGACGCCAAGCCGTGCAAATTCAGAGACTTGGATGTTAACAGGCCCCAAAGAGATCCATCGATTTGCCCCATTCACCGCATGGCCAATACCCGGCACCAAAACCACAAACAGCATCAGTAAAGACACAATCAAAATAACCGATTTGTATTCCACCCAGCGGGCAATGGGCTGGCGCAAGATCACCCACATCACAATAAAGCCGCCGATGATGATGGCGATGGCTTGGCGAATCACAAAAAAGAACGGATTACCGAATCGCTCACCCAATTCTAAAGAAGAGGACGTCACCATGACCAAGCCCCAGCCCAATAAAATCAAAACTGCGGTTAAAAAAATGGGATCAATCCGAATACCCGCTCGCACCGCATTGGTCTGTGTCGCGCTTTTAGCGAGCCAGGGCAGCAATTTTTCAAGCGTACGGTTCATGCGGGCACCCGTTGGCGCGATAACGCGTGAACGGCGGCGGCAAACTGCACCCCTCGATCATGGTAACTTGCAAACATATCAAGGCTGGCACAGGCAGGCGCCAACAGCACCACTGCCCCTACGGGGGCAAAGGGCGCGGCCATCTCAAAGGCGGCCTGCACCGCTTCGGGCATGGAATGAACATGGCGGGTGGGCAACTTTGGCATGTGGGATTTAACCGCCTCGGCCAAGAGCGCCTGATCTTGCCCCATCAACACCAAACCTGCGCCCTGTGCGCTTAAGGCATGCGCTAGGTCAGTAAAATCCTGCCCTTTGCCTTGCCCGCCGGCAATCAACACCAAGGGCGTGGTTTGACCTGCAATAGCCGCAACAGCCGCCCCCACATTAGTGGCTTTAGAATCATCAATAAACGTGACGCCCCCGACAATGCCCACGCGCTGCGCCCGATGCGCTAATCCAGCAAATGTGCTTAAAACATGCGCAATGCGCGCATCCGTTAAATCCAGCGGTGCCGCGTTGGGCGTATCTAACACTCCCGTCACCAGTGCCAGCGCAGCCAGTGCATTCATCTGATTGTGTAGGCCATAAATTCCTAATTGTGCGGCGGGAAAAATCCGCTGCGTCCCGCGCGCTAACCACACCTGCCCTGCGTCATTAATTAACCCAAAATCCTGCGCGCTGGCTGGGGCATCGGCGCCAAAGGTTAGGATTTTTCCACCCGCACGGAGCCGCATCGCCCGCACCATCGGGTCATCCCGATTGATGAGGGATACCTTTGCTGTATGCAGCACGGTTTCTTTAATTGCGGCATAGCGCGTTAAATCGCCATGCCGATCAAGATGATCTTGGCTGATATTGAGCACCGTTGCCGCTGGCGGGGTAAGCTCGGTTAAGTCGGTTGATTCAAGCTGAAAGCTTGAAACTTCGAGCACCCACACATCGCTTGCCTCTAAAAATAAATCCAGCGCAGGTGTACCAAAATTACCGCCCACCGCCACTTTAAGCCCCAACGCGCGCAGCAATTCACCCACCAATGCGGTGACGGTGCTTTTGCCGTTAGCCCCGGTAATCAAGACATAAGGCCGTGTTAATGCGTGCAATGCCCAATCAATATCGCCGCGAATTTTAATCCCCTGCGCCCGCGCTTGGTTCAAAAACAGATGATCGAACGCGATACCGGGGCTTGTGATAATCGACTCAACATTAATCAGTAAACTCGCCGGTAAATCGCCCATGGCCAGCGCGCATTGGGGGAAAGCCTCGCACCACACTTGGCGCAAGGCCGCATCCTCGCGGGTATCGGCGGCTGCAAAGGCCAAACCCAGCCGCGCAAGATGCCGCGCAACCGATTGCCCCGTTTTGCCCATGCCTAAAATAAGGTGATGGCGGTTCATTAGCGCACCTTCAACGTCGCTAAACCGATTAACACCAAAATCACAGTGATAATCCAAAATCGCACAATCACTTTAGGCTCGGGCCAGCCTTTAAGCTCAAAATGATGATGAATCGGTGCCATGCGGAAAATGCGTTTGCCGGTGAGCTTAAACGAGGCTACCTGCAAAATAACCGACATGGTCTCCAGCACAAAAATGCCGCCCATAATAAAAAGCACAATTTCTTGGCGCACCATCACCGCCACCACGCCCAAGGCGGCGCCCAGCGCCAGCGCGCCAATATCGCCCATAAACACCTGGGCGGGATAACTGTTAAACCATAAAAACCCTAAACCCGCCCCCACGATGGCCGCACAAAATACCGCCAGCTCACCGACCCCGGGCACAAAGGGAATACCCAAATACAGCGCGAATTTGGCGTTGCCCGTCACATAAGCAAACACCGATAAGCCGCCTGCCACCAGCACCGTAGGCATAATCGCCAAACCATCTAAGCCATCAGTTAAGTTCACCGCATTGGAGCTGCCTACAATCACAAAATAGGTCAGCAAAATGTAGCCAAACCCTAAGGGAATCAGTACATCTTTAAATAGCGGGATAATCAAACCCGTCTCTTGCGGTGTTTTAGCCATCGAAAACAAAATGACCGCCACCACCAGCGCAATCACCGATTGCCAAAAATATTTATAACGCGAAGCCAAGCCCTTGCTGTTGCGCTTAGATAGCTTTAAATAATCGTCATAGCCGCCAATCACGCCAAACCCGAAGGTAGTGAGCAGCGCAATCCAAACATACACATTAGTTAAATCGCCCCAGAGCAGCACGGCCGCTCCAATGGCCACCAAAATCAGCGCGCCGCCCATCGTCGGCGTGCCTGCTTTGGTGAGATGGCTTTGTGGCCCGTCACTGCGAATGGGCTGTCCGGCTTTCATCGCTTGCAGCCAGCGAATCATCGAAGGACCCACCCAAAGCGCCACCGTTAACGCAGTGAGCACCCCCAGCATGGCGCGTAGCGTTAAATAATGAAAAACGCCGAACGCACTGTGATATTTCGCCAGCCAATCAAATAAAATCAATAACATACTAGTGCGCATCCTTGAGGAAAACGGAAGGCTGAACCTGCGCCATGATCCGCTCCATCTGCATAAATCGAGAACCTTTAAATAAAATCGTAAGCGGCTGCGCTGGCACCTGAGCTGCGCTTTGCGCCATGATGTTTAAGAGCGCATCGGCCAGCGCATGCGGGGTTTGGTATGCGCTAAAAGATGGCGCTGGCTTTAAAGGCCCAAGGCTCTCAACCGCCGCGCTCATAGCCTGCCCCAGCGTCAGCACGCCCGTGATGGGCTGCACGCTGGCATGCTGCAAAACCGCCTGATGCAGTGCTGCTGCTTGATCCCCCAACTCGCCCATATCTCCCAAAACAGCCAATTTAAGTCCGGATTGCTTCGCCAAATAATCGATCGCGGCCCGCATCGATTCCGGATTGGCGTTGTAGGTATCGTCAATCAGTGTGAGCTGGGCATTAATGGGGTGCACGCTCATGCGGCCAAGCGGCGGCGCAAAGTGGTGTAACCCTTGCTCAATTTCGATTATTGATAAACCCGCGGCACGCGCCACACTAATCGCCGCCAGCAAATTGGTGGCGTTATGCGTGCCGGGCATCGGTAATTTAACCGCTGCCAGTAAGGGTAAGCCTGCCTCGGTTATAGTGAGGCAATCAGTTTTTGGATGATAAACCCCCTGCCAGCGTGCGTTTTCTGGGGCTTTATCGGCGTTATTTAAGCTAAAGCCCTGCCACGGCGCTGTGCACTGCGCTTGCCATACCGCACTTCCATAAGAATCGAGATTAATAATGCCGTGCGCGGTGGGCGCAAGGCCGGTGTAAAGCTCACCTTTGGCCTGCACGATGGCATCCACCGATCCAAATTCACCCACATGGGCGCTACCCGCCATCGTCACCAACGCAAAATCAGGGTGCACCAAGGCGGTAAGACGAGCAATTTCACCCACGTGGTTCGCGCCGAGTTCAATCACGGCAAATCGATCGTTGGGTTCGAGCGCCAGTAAGGTCAGCGGCACCCCAATCTCATTATTTAAATTGCCTAACGTGGCGCGCGTGGCTCCGCGCTGGGCAAACAGTGCGGCCAACAATTGTTTTACCGTGGTTTTGCCGGCACTGCCCGTAATAGCAATGACGGTCGGGTTTACCGCATCGCGCCAGCGTGCGCCCAAGGTTTGCAGCGCAACCAGGGTATCTGGCACCACAATTTGCGCCAGCGAACATTTGGGGTGCATTTGCGAAACCACCGCAGCCACGGCGCCCTGCGCTTGCGCTTGGGCTAGGTGATCGTGGCCATCAAAGCGCGCGCCTTTGATGGCTACAAATAAATTGCCCGGCTGCAGGGTTCGCGTATCAATGCTCACACCGTGCACCGTGCATGCAACGTCCCTAACCTGCGCGGTCACAGCTAACCACTCGGCAATTTGGGTGAGTTGTGCGCGCATCATGAGGCACCCCCTGCATTATGCGACGCGCACCACGCCATCACGGTTGCAAAATCACTGAAGGGACAAACCTGTCCTTGAACTTCTTGGGTGGTTTCATGGCCTTTGCCGGCAATCAGCACCCAATCGCCCGCGTTCGCCTGCGCCAAAGCTTGCGTTATGGCCACGCCGCGATCTAACTCAATTTGCGCAAGACTAGGCTGAGTTAAGCCCGCGCGCATTGCCTGCACAATCGCCTCGGGGGCTTCGCTACGCGGGTTATCGCTGGTTAAGATTAAAGTATCGGCCAAGCGCTCCGCCGCCGCCGCCATCAGGGGGCGTTTGCCTTGATCGCGATCCCCGCCACAGCCAAACACGCATAAAATTTTGGCATCTGCCCCGCGATGATCAAGCAAAGCACGCAACACCTGATCGAGCGCGTCGGGCGTATGGGCATAATCAATCACCGCCACAGCGCCATTGGGCAAGGCCACGCGCTGCATGCGCCCGGTTGGTGGCGCGACTTGATTTAAGGCCGGCACCGCCACGCCCAAAGGCATACCTAAGGCCAGCACCGTGGCCAAGGCAGCCATCATATTGGCAACATTAAATAAGCCAATTAGCACGGGGTTAATGTGCGCCTCACCCAAGGGGGTTGCCATTTGGGCATCAAATCCTTGGGCATTGAGCGCAAGTTTTTTCAAGGTCATTTGATGACAATCCGCCCCCCGCCAATCGGGCTCACCCAAACCATAAGCCCAGCAATCTACATTGGGGTTGAGCTGCGAAATCAAATCTTCCGTATAGGGGCTATCGAAATTAACAATGGCGGTTTGTAAGCCAGGCCAAGCAAACAGCCGCGCTTTGGCCTCAAAATAAGCGGCCATATCTTGATGATAATCGAGATGATCTCGGCTCAAATTGGTAAACACCGCCGACCGGATGGGTAAACCCCGCAACCGATTTTGCGCCAATGCGTGTGAGGAAACTTCCATCACCACATAGCGCACCCCTTGGCTTAAAAACGCGACGCAATGCACCAATACCGCTAAAAGCCCAGGCGTGGTGTTGTGGGTGGGCACAAGCAGACGCAAATCGGGCGACCAGAACCCCGCGCCGAGCGTGCCAACGAGGCCGATCTGCGCGGTGTGTGGCGCGCCGCTAGCCGCTAAGGCGCTGGCGATAAATTGCGCCACGCTTGTTTTCCCATTGGTGCCCGTGATGCCGATGATATAAAGATCGTCCACTGCGAACCCCGTGGCAGCACGCACCAGCGCGATTAGCATCAACGCGCTATCGGCCACAACACTCACCCGCGCATCCTGATAGGCCTCATCGCTGAGCACCCAAACGGCACCGGCATCCAAGGCACTTTGAATGTACGCCTGCGCGCTGTGCGCCACGCCACGCCTTGCAATAAAAATCATGCCCGGCGTAATCTCGCGCGAATCATCACTTAAGGCATGCGCCAATTCAGGCGAAGCGACATCAAGCCCAATCGCTTCGGCCAAGTGCGCCACTGATTGCGGGTTAAAGGTTAAAAGACTCATGTGCCACCCGCCTTGGCTGGCCGAATGGCGACCGGTGTGGTGGCTTTTGTGATTTGTGCGGGTTGTTTGGGCAGGTTATCGGGGCGAATATTTAGCATGCGCAGCGCGCCGGTCATAATATTTTGGAAAATTGGTGCAGCGACATCGCCGGCGTAATAGCTGCCTTTTTGCGGGTTGGTCACCACGACAATCAGCACCAAACGGGGGCTGCTTGCGGGCGCAATGCCGGCAAATACCGTGTTGTAATTATCTTTGGAGTAACTGCCATCGGTGCCAATCATGCGCGAAGTACCGGTTTTCCCTGCGATTTGAAAGCCGGCGATTTGTGCCTTTGGCGCGGTACCCTGCGGGCTGACCACCGATTGCAAAAGATTTACGACCGTATCGCAATCCTTTGCCGGGGCAATTTGGGTAAAGCTCGGTGCGCCATCTACCTTAAGTAAGCTTGGGTGAATGAACCGGCCGTGATTGGCTAATGCCGCATAGGCTGTTGCCAGCTGCAAGGTGGTCACCGATAAGCCATAACCATAGGAATGCGCGGCGGTACCACTCACGCTCCATTTGCGCCAATCTTCGAGCTTGCCCGCCACCTCGCCTAAAAACCCCACGCCGGTATCCTGACCAAAACCAAATGCCCGCATATTTGTCCAGAGCGCCTGCGCGCCAATATCTTCGGCAATGTGGCTGGCGCCAACATTACTGGACTTTTCTAAAATTCCGCGCAAATCCAGCACACCATAATTACGGTGATCGCGAATAGTGAACCCACCAATGCGCACCCAGCCGGGATTGGTATCCACCGTGCTGCTGGGTTTCCAGCGACCGCTTTCTAAGGCGGCGGTAATGGTGAAAGGCTTCATTGATGAGCCGGGCTCAAATTGATCAACCATCGCCCGGTTGCGCGTGAGTGCGGGGCTCATGCTGGCGCGGTTGTTGGGGTTAAACGAAGGCACACTGGCCATGGCCAAAACCTCGCCCGTAGCCACATCCATTAACACGGCTGAACCATATTCAGCCTGATGATCGGCTACGCCTTTAGCCAATTCGCTGTAGGTTAAATATTGCAGCCGTTTATCAATCGATAAAGTGAGGTCGTGCCCCGGCTGCGCCTCTTTAACCACGCCTAGATCATCCACCTCATGGCCATAAGCATCTTTTAAGATCAGCCGTTGACCCGGTGTGCCCGCCAAATAATTGTTATAACTGGCCTCTAATCCTGCTTGGCCTTGGTCATCAATATTGGTAAACCCGAGCAAGGGCGCAATCGCATCCCCAGTGGGATAAAACCTTTGATACTCGCGCTGCAAGCCCACGCCCGGCAGATGCGCCGCCCGTATTTGATCGGCTAAGCTTGGACGCAATTGGCGTTTAACGTAGATGAACTGCTTGGCACGATTGCTATCTACCAAAGCCTGCAGGCTGGATTTTGGCATAGCCAAAAACTTAGCTAAGGTTTGAATGGGATCCCTGTCTTTAATTTTTCGTGGCAGCGCGCCGGCGGCCAATTGGGCATAAAACTTGGTTAACTCCATGGGGTTAATCCATACCGAATCCATCGGCACGCTAATGGCCAAAGGCTCGCCATTGCGATCGGTAATCATGCCGCGATGGGCGGGGATGACCTGCGCGCGTTGCTGACGATCGCCGCCTTGCTGCAGATAAAAACCCTGCTCACTGACTTGCAATTGCACCGCGCGACCCAACAAAACCAAGGCCGATAATGCAAACAACCCCGACACAATCGCCACGCGCCAATGCGCGCCCAACCAAAAAAGCCCCCGCACCAAACGGTCATTGGCATCGGGCGCGAGGGTGCGTTTTTGATTCAAAGCGGGCACGGCGCGACTCACCGGGACACCATCGTGACTTGATTAGCAGCGGGCGCATGCATGAACAAACGGCTTTGTGCGATTTGATCCACCCGCCCCTGTGATGCCAAAGCCCCTTCTTCTAATTGCAACTCGGCATAAGTTACATTTAATTTTTGGATTACCAGACGATGCTCGCTCAACGTGCGAGTTAAATCCCGATCACGCTGCGCGGTATCCACCACAACCAAAGCGGAGCCAAACACCATCAACCCCAGCAATACCAATACAAATCTCATGCCACACGCTCTGCAATGCGCATAATCGCGCTGCGGGAACGGGGGTTACGGGCAATTTCAGCCGCAGAGGCGCGCACCGAACCGCCCACGCGCTTTAGGCGGGCGGTACCTACGGGCTGGCCGAAAAAGTCTTTATCGGTTGTGCTTTCATCACGCATAAAGTTTTTAACAATGCGATCTTCGAGCGAATGAAAACTAATCACCACCAAACGGCCACCAATGGCCAACAAATCCACCACCTGCGCCAGCGTTTGAGTAATTTCATCTAACTCACGATTTATGTGCAAACGAATCGCCTGAAAACTGCGCGTGGCCGGGTGTTTGCGCGGATCTTGACGAGGCGTTGCCTCAACAATGCAGCGCACCAAATCAAAGGTGGTTAATAAGGGCTGTGTGGCGCGGGTTTCCACAATGCGGCGGGCAATCCGGCGGGAGAATTTCTCATCCCCCAACTGATACAAAACATTGGCAATATCCACTTCTTCGGCAATCGCCAACCACTGCGCCGCCGTTTGCCCTGCTTGCTGATTCATCCGCATATCCAAAGGGCCGTTTTGCTGAAAACTAAACCCGCGTGCCGCCTCATCAATTTGGGGTGAAGAAACCCCTAAATCAAACAGCACGCCATCAACCTGCCCTTGCAACCCCAAACTGGCCAACCAATCTGGCGCTTTGGAAAACTCGACATGCTTAAACTGCACCCGCGCATCGCTGGCAGTTAACGCCTCGGCGGCGACTTTTGCGCGCAAATCCCGATCGGTCGCAAACAAAAGGCCGCTGTCACCTAATTTTGCCAATATCGCGGCACTATGCCCGCCCCGGCCAAACGTCGCATCGAGATAAATCCCCTCGGAGCGAACGGCGAGGCCTTGAACGGCTTCCGCCAGCAGCACGGTTTCATGCGTTAAAGGCTGTGCGGTGGTCATAATGAAATGGACTCCAGCGCGGCGGGGAGTGATTCATCATCGGCTGCGCTCAAAAACACCTCAGTTTGCAGCGTCCAGTTTGCCTGCGACCAGAGCTCCAATTTTTTGCCCTGCCCCACCAAAACGACTTCTTTATCAAGCTCCGCGTGGCCGCGCAATTCGGCGGGCACCAAAATACGCCCTGCCGCATCCAGCGCCATTTCCGTGGCATGACCAATCAACATGCGCTTAATGCGGGTAGCGGTTTTATTAAATGAAGGAAGATTATCAATTTGACGCTCGATCACGAGCCAGGTGGCGAAGGGATAAAGCAACAGGCAGCGCTCTTCTGTGTCGATCGTTAACACCATTTGCCCTTCATCGGCGGCAAAAGCCGCCCGATGGCGCGTTGGCATAGCCAAACGTCCTTTACCATCCAGATTCAGGTTGGTGATCCCTCTAAACACTTTTTCCCACCTTTCCCCACTTCCCCCCACACAAATGCACTATATCGCCACCCAAACCCACAAACAAGGGGTTTGCGTATTTTTTCTTTACAGCACAAAGAGTTACGCGATATTTATGCGCAAGCAGGAATGGGGTTTTCTTGAGGAAAACAGCGAGTTACAAATCATTGCTAATAAAGCGCACGAAGAGCATTGGTGATTCATTCACCACAAAAAATCATCTTAAATTGCCCCAATTTGGGAGCAGCTTGATGATCAGGGCGCCGTTGCCGCCATCGCGGCCGAGATTGGCAAAATGAGGGGGAGTTGGCCGGTAAGCCGGGTTCTGTCGAGGACTGTCATTCATCTGGGGTCATCGTCACCGATGCCCTCAAGCAACCTACCCGGAAACAGCGCGGGCCACGCCATTGTTTCCCTATTTGGTCTTGCTCCGAGTGGGGTTTGCCGTGCCATCGCGTGTTACCACGGATGCGGTGCGCTCTTACCGCACCGTTTCGCCCTTACCACGCACATCTTGCGATGCCGTTCGGCGGTTTATTTTCTGTTGCACTTTCCGTCGGCTCACGCCGCCCAGGCGTTACCTGGCACTCTGCCCTGTGGAGCCCGGACTTTCCTCCGCGTATTGCTACGCCGCGACAGTCTAGCCAACTCCGGCGCGCATACTAACACCGCGCACTGCTAAACTGTGCCCACTTATTTTTCAAAGCACGCACTATGATCCAGCCCATCACGCCGCCCCACAACCTACCCACGTCATTGCAAGCCTTGTTTTTGCGCATGAATCAACCAGAGGGCGGCAAAGAGTTAGATGCCAAAGGCATCAGAACCATCACCGACTGGCTCTATCACGAGCGCTGGCACCAAGACCTTGCCGATTTAGCCGAGCTTGAATGGCTGCTCCACTGGTTAATGCCCGAACAACTTGAGCGCCGCATTGAAATTGCCGATGCGGTAAGCATGATGAACCTTGAAGCGGGCAACATCGACGCCGCCATTGCGCTCACCCAAGCCCTGCTCAGCGAATGCGATGATTTTGGTTTACGCCACACTCATGCGCTGGCTTTGGCGGCACAGGGCAACTTAACGGCGGCGACGCAGACGCTTGAGCACGCCTTAAAGCAACCAGACACCCGCGCGCTGCCGCCCGAACAAATCATTCAAGCGCAGCTTGATTTGGCTCGAATCTACCAAAACAACCGCGCTCTGTTCAAAGCGATTGCGCCCATGAAACAGGCCATCGCACAGGCAAAAGCGCACCAGAGTGATGATTTATTGCTCGAAGGCGTGCAGTTATTGATTGAACAGCTCATCGATCAAGGCGGCATGGATGAAGCATGGGATACCCTTTGGCCCCTGCTCAGCCAAGAACCCGGCCCCCTGCAACAAGCGCTCTGGGCGCTCGCGTTCACAAAGCTCGGCCAAGTGCTTAGCTCAGAAGACATCGATCAAGGTGCGGCATTTTTTCTGGCCACCAAAAACCCAGACCCCTTGGTGCAGCTCATGATTCGACGCGCCGAAACGGCCAGGGATCATCAAACGCTGCTACTGGCCTTTATTTTAGGCTTAATGTTTCTTGCGCCCATTGATGTAACCGCCCCCATGGCTGCCAAGCTCCTGCGCCGCGATGCGGATCGCCAAAAGCCCACAGCACCGCTTATTGCCGCCGCCACGATGGCGCTGGCTGAAATTCCCGATGAGCGCAGCATCAAACGGGCGCATTGGTACCGCGACGCCATGATGCAGCTCATTAGCGTAGCGCAACATCAGGGCGTGCCAGAGGCGGCGGTTAAACAGTGGGCTATTGATGCCGAACTGTTGCTTGAACACCAAATTATTGAGCGCACCACTCAAGCTTTAATCAAAGAGCTAACCCACACGCCGCCTTGGTTATACGAAGCCTTAACCTTAAGCGCGGCAATTAAGGCTCAAAAAACCGCCACGCCACAGGCTTGAGCTGTGCCATAAAAAAACCGGTTAAAAACCGGCTTTAATCCAATTCAATTCAATTAAAAGCGAATTAAACGGCAAATTTCTCGAGTGATTCACCGCGGGCTAACGCATCAACCAACCAATGGGGACGTTTACCGCGGCCTGACCAAGTTTGCGATGAATCAGCAGGGTTAATGTATTTAGCGGGTAATTTCTTATTCGCCAATTTAGAGGTTTTATTGAAACCAAACACATCAGCCACCGACATATTCAAGCTGGCCGCTAATTCTTCCGCCTCTTTACGCAAGCTGTGAATGCGCTGCTGATGACGGTCACGCAACGTGCGCTCAGCATTTGCCATTAATTGTTTTAAATCGTTTTCGGATAAATTGTTTAAGTCAATTGTGCTCATAGGGTACCTGTTTTGCATGATGGAGATAACGTCAACCCTTAAGATTCTATCAATTTAATGACTGAGGTCAAATAAACCGACGCACCCCAATCAAATCACGCCAACAACTCGGTCTGATTATCTAATACCCGCCATTTACACAAAGGTATCCAAACGCCAAAGCGAAGTTAATTTTTGCACACTGTCATCAGCCGTTTTAACATTATCGGCACCCCTTGCGGGCACGGCACCCGCCGAGCTTGGCGAAGCTTGCTGCCCTAAGCCGCCTTCTTGGCCACCTGCTTGGTTTTGATTCAAAAATGGATTTTGCCCACTGTGTAAATCAAAATTTGCGATCGTCACTTGTGCCTGATTTAAACCCGCATCTTGTAACCATTCGCGCAAGCGAGGAATGGCCTGATCAAGCGCATCGCGGGTGAGATGATGGGCGGCCATAATTTGAATTTGAATTTGATCGTGCTGTTGATCGATCGTGATTTTAAGTGGTCCTAAATTCGCCGGATTAATATCTAAAGTTGCCCGAGAGATATTTTTTCCAATCATCCATTGAATGTTTTGCCCCAAGTCACCCGGCAATTTTGCCTGATTTAAATCTAATGCACCGGGCATAGTGCGCCAAACCGAGTCGCTGGCAATTGAGCCAAATCCCGCCACCGGCAAAGAAGTGGGCAATCCTAAATTTAACGCGACAGATAAACCGGCTGTGGGCGGGTTTATCGTTAAATTGGCTTGCGCCATGTTTAATTGCGCAGTGTTAGTTGAGTTAACGTTATCGGCAAGCAAATGACTTAGGTTTTGATTAACCGCGTTTAAATTACTCGCGCTCTGCGAGGATGCGGCGCTATTGGCCATTGGCTCGGCCATTAATTGAGCGGCAGCACGAGAATCTTGCACAAAATTCGCATTCACACCGCTCGCCATTGAACCCTCTGCATCATTTAATGCACTGGCCTGATTATTTTGGGCTGCTAATGCATTATTTGGGGCATTCATTACCCTGCCCGCTGGGTTTAACCCATCACGGGCGGAATTAATGCCCGCTTGAGCGGCGCCGGTTAACGCGGCCTTTGAGGAGAATGATGGGTTAAATCCTTGCGCAAAGCTAAGCGCCATGGCTTGTATTTGCGTGCTCCAATTGCTGCCATCTTGATCGGATTGTGATAGCAGCGTTTGGAGTTGATTCAGCTCTTTTTGCAAATCACTCAAGGTTTTAGCGCCCAGCGCAGCCTCTGCCATTGGGTCTGCCGCCGCCTCAAGCGTAGCGGCCACGTCGGCGATCTGCTGTTGGAGCATTTTTAAACTTTGCTGTGCTTGTGCGGTTAGCGGGGGATTTTGCGTGAGCAAGGTGTTGATTCTGGCTTGGAGCTGATTGAGCATGGTTTGCGTATCGGTGACGCTCGATGGCGCGCCGGTGTTATTAAGCGAGCTGGATGCCCCCGCCCCGCCCACACCCGAACTGGCGCTTGGCGTGGCGGCATTCGTCTGCGCTTCAATGGCGCCCGACATCAATTGGGCGAAATCGCCCAGGCTGCGAGTACCTTGCGTTGAAGCACCCGCCTGTGCATCAGTGAAAGATTTGCCCGCTGAGGCAGGCGGGCTTATGACGTTCGTTAAAGTGGCCATACAGCGCGCTCCTTCATTTAAAGACCCAATGGGTTGTGTTGCCGCAACGCGGCGTGGGCATCATTAACGCTTTGTTCTTGTTTATCTTGGGCGCGGTTACGCTCGGCTTCAAACCGCCCGCGCAGTTTTTCAACCGAACGATGCTGGCTGTTGGCCTCGGCGGCGGCATGTTGGCAGGCGATTAATTCCGCCTGAATTTGCGCTACCACGGTTTTTTGATGGACGATGGTTTGCTCAATTTTGCCCATGAACGCGCGATAATTTTGCAGGGCAAAGGCCTGGCTGGTGCCGCCTGTGGCGAACCCAAGCCCGGCGGCATACTCTTGTAAATAGTCACTTAATTGCACAAGCCGCGCTTGTTGCTCATCAAGACGTTGCTGACACATCAGCACCGACTCTTTGGCGAGGATGGCACCATTTTCGATAATTTTCTCAACGCCTTTCACGCGGTTAATGCGGGATTGATTCATCAAACGCACTCCTTAAGTTCGGTTCATGATGTATTCATTAAGGCTTCTAATTGCGCGAAACTTGAGGCTAAATTAGCCTGCTCATCAATAGCTTGGCGCAAAAAGGCTTCTAAATCGGGTTGCACGTCGATCGCGCGATCAAGACGCACATCATGCCCACGACGATACGCGCCTACGGCCAGTAAATCTCGGCTTTGATTATACGTGCTCATTAATTGCTTAAAGCGCTGCATCAAATCTAAGTGTTCTGGCGATACCAGCGCAGGCATGAGGCGGGAGATTGAGGCTTCAATATCAATCGCGGGGTAGCGCCCGCGTTCGGCAATCGCCCGCGAAAGCACGATGTGTCCGTCTAAAATAGCGCGCGCGGCATCAGCAATCGGCTCGTTTTGGTCATCGCCCTCCACGAGCACGGTATAAAACGCCGTCATGCTGCCCTCGCTTGATTCGCCATTGCCAGCGCGCTCAACCAAGGCCGGCAACTTGGCAAACACCGAGGGCGGATACCCTTTGGTCGCTGGGGGCTCGCCAATAGCCAGCCCAATCTCACGCTGCGCTTGGGCATAGCGGGTGAGCGAATCCATCAGGAGCAACACATCAAAGCCTTGTTCGCGAAAATACTCGGCAATCGCCGTTGCTAAATTCGCTCCATGCAGCCGCATCAAGGGCGAGGCATCCGCCGGGGCGGCAATCACAATGGCGCGGGCACGGGCTTCATCATCTAAAATTTCGGCCACGAACTCCCGCACCTCGCGCCCCCGCTCGCCAATCAGCCCCACTACGATAATATCGGCGCTGGTGTATCGGGTCATCATGCCAAGCAGCATGCTTTTGCCCACGCCACTGCCCGCAAAAATCCCCATACGCTGCCCCTGCCCCACGGTAAGCAGGGCGTTAATCGCGCGCACACCCACATCTAACGGCGCCCGAATGGGGCGGCGTTTCAGCGGATTGTTGACCCGGCCTTGTAAATCGACCGGGGTATCGCCCTGTAAGGCGGGGCCGTCATCCAGCGGTTGGCCGCGCGCATCGAGCACACGCCCCAGCAAGCTTCTACCGAGCGGCACACGAATGGCGGCGCCTTGATTTCGTACCCGGCACCCTGGCGCTATGCCGCGCAAGGCTTCAAGCGGCATAAGGTAGGTGTTTTGCGCTGAAAACCCCACCACTTCCGCATCAATATAGTGCCCCTCATGGGCGCCCATGCAGGGGGCTGCACTTGAAACCAAGACATCAAGATAAATTCGGCATTGATCGCCAATGGCGGCGGTTAAGCCGCTGGCCTCCAAAGCTAGACCCACCACGCGCACGATGCGCCCTTCGGATTCAAGCTTTGGCCGCATCACCCGCGCTTGCAAGCCCATCAGGTGGCGCGCCCAATCCAGCCCTGGCGGCACACCCCGTGCGCTTGGCGGGTCGAACACCGCCGGATCACGTAATGACTTGGCGCGGTTCATTACGTGGCCACATCGGTGGCAGTTTGGGGCGTGGCTCTTGCCGTGGGCGGCGTTTTAGGCGGCGTTGCTGCCCGATTGACATCGCCTTCGCAGGCCGTGGGTTGCGAGGGCTCTTGTTTGGGCTCTTGTTCTGCCAATTCAGGCAGCGCATCAGCAGGCCCCGGCGCTAATTCGCCTAAGATGCGCAAGCATAAACTCGCCCAGCGCGATTCAAGCGTTGCATCCACTTGGGCTTGAATCCCCCCCGTGTTTGATAAAACCTGCAACCCACCCGCCGCGACCGCCGTATCGCCTTGCACATGAATTTCACCCTGGCCCTGCAAGTTGAGCGCACCGGTATGAATCGCCAACTGCAAGGCATCCGCTTCTTGGGGGTGACAAAGCACGGTGATCTGGCGCACCGCCAAGGGCAGTGCAGCAATAGCAGCCTGTGCCACCAAAGCGATTTGCTCCGGTTCCAGGGTGAGTTCACGATAAATTAGAGCTCGCGCCATTTGCGTGGCCAAGCGTGCCATTTGTAGCTCAACCTCGCGGTCAAGCTCGGCTAAGGGGTTGGCTAAATGCTGCAGCCAGCCTTGCAGGCGTTGCTGCATTTGATTGATTTCCGTGTGCCCGGCGGCAAGCCCTTCGGCGCGTCCAGCAGCAAACCCGGCATCAAAGCCCTCGCGCTGGCCTTGCGCAAAACCCGCTTGCGCCGCCTCATGGGTCAATTGTGCGAGCGCTGCCGCATCGGCCAAGGCGGCGGTATCCTCTATCGCCTCTGGCATTGTGGCTACGGGCGGCATATCAAAATCAGGCATTAACCACGCTTCCACCCGATCATGCGGGCGATCATGCGCACTTAAGGGGCGCACAACCGGCGCGGCCTGATCGTCCGCCGTGGCTGCGGGGCTTTTGGCAAGGCTTTCGGCAAGGCTTTCGGCACGGTTAGACGAACTGCTCACCGCCGCCTCCTAGGCTAATTTTGCCCTCATCGGCTAATTTGCGCGCCGCCTGCAGAATGTCTTTTTGGGCGCCTTCCACATCCGAGAGTTTGGTTGGCCCTAATGATTCCAGATCGTCGCGCATCATCTCAGACGCTCGTTTCGACATATTTTTGAAGAATTTCTCTTTTAATTCCGGATCGGCGCCCTTCAGGGCGAGCAGTAAGCGATCGGAGGGCACTTCGCGCAGTATGGTTTGAATGCCGCGATCATCCACATCAATCAAGTTGCCAAACACAAACATTAAATCTTCAATTTTGCTGCCCAAATCGGCATCGGTGGATTTAATCGCACCCATCACCACCTCTTCAACGCTGCCTTCCAAGAAGTTCATAATGCCCGCCGCGATTTTCACGCCGCCCACTTTGGACGATTTGCCACCGCCCGCGCCAGAAACCTGACGCTCCATAATGTCATCTAACTCTTGTAACGCTTGTGGCGATACGCCGTCTAAATGCGCAATGCGCAGCATGATGTCGGCGCGCATGTTTTCCGGCAACATTTGCAAAATCTCTGCGCCCTGATCGCTTTCAAGGTGCGACAGCACAATGGCGATAATCTGCGGGTGCTCGTAGCGGATAATTTCGGCGATTGAACGCGGCTCCATCCATTTCAAAAATTCTAAATTGCGGCGATTGCCCGTGGCGGTAATTCGATCGAGCAAGCCGGCCGCTTTATCCTCGCCCAGCGCCCGATTCAACACATTGCGAATGTAATCGGTTGTGCCCAAGGCCAAGCCCGTTTGATCGCCTAAATCCTCAACGAATTGATCCAGCACCGCCTGAATTTGCGAGCGTGTCACATTGGGCAACATCGCCATGGCTTGGCCAATTTTTTGCACTTCGCGCGGATCGAGCTGGGTGAAGAGTTTCGCGGCCGATTCCTCGCCCAGCGCCATCATCAAAATGGCCACCCGCTCGGGGCCCTTTAACCCGGCGATGAGCGCTTTGTCATTCGGTGCTTCTGGTTTGGCTTCTTTTACCGGCGCTTGAGCCATCTTAGTTCTCCGAGTGCGTCCATTGCTTAATCACGGAAGCAACCGCTTTGGGATCGTGATTAATACTTTGTTTTAATTGACGTAATTTATCCGCATAACTGGCCGTGCCAATCAATTGCGGCACGCCATCGAGATTATTCATATCCTCATCCAGACTGGCGTTACCCAAAGCGCCCGGCTGACGCCCCAAGCTTAACTGCACGCCCTCGTCATCTTCCGTGGTCTCGGCGCCGGGCAAGGCCAAGGCCGGATCTTGCGGCAGTGCCGCCATCGCGGGTTCCGGTTTTTCGGTCAACATTTTAAGCAGGGGTCGCACCACCATCAGGAAAATCACCAGCATTGCCACGCCCAAGCCTAAATTTTTCAGCAAGGGCATAAACCAGGCCTGCTCCCACAAAGGGATGGTGACTTTTTCAATTTTTTGCTCAACAAACGGAATACTGGCCAGCGTCAATTTATCGCCACGCTGTTCATTTAAACCCACGGCTTGCGCCACCAGCTCTTTAATCCGCGCAATCTCCGCCTCGCTCATAGGCTCTGGGGTCACTTTACCGTCTTTATCGGTGATCGTTTTTTCATCCAGCAACACCGCCACATTGAGCTTATCGACCGCGCCGCTGGCGTATTGCGTATGGCGAATTTCTTTATCCACATTGTAATTACGCGTTTCATTTTTTTGTGAGCTGATGGGCGTTTGCACGATTTGCTGATACTGCGGCACCGTTAAGTTACCTGGGGGTTGCAGGCCGCCTGCGGTTGGCGGCGTCACCGTGCCGCCGCCGGGGGGCTGGTTGGTCAGGGCGCCGGGCACCCCGCCATTAATGCCTTGATCGCCCAGCGCGCGGGTGTTGTCCGTGGTTTGCTCACTCAAAAGCACGCCGGCTTTAGGACCGTAGTTCTCACTGGTGCCTTCTTGGCGCGAAAAATCGATATTTGCCGACACTTGCGCCCGCACCCGATCGGCGCCGACCACGGGGGTTAACAATGCTTCAATTTGACGAGCATACGCGCGCTCAACCCGTTGACGATAGGCGAACTGCTTGTCGGTTAAACCCATGCCATTGGCATCGTCAGAATTTTGACTCAAGAGCTCCCCGCGCTGGTCAATCACACTCACATTCGCGGTTTTCATGCCCGCCACACTGGATGCCACCAAATGTTCAATCGCCCGAACCTGCGCCGCACTCAAACTCTGCCCCGGTGATAGTTCAACTACCACCGAAGCGGTCGGCGGCTGCTGTTCTCGCACAAAAACCGATTGCTTGGGTGTCGCTAAATGCACTCGCGCAGCAGAAACGCCTTGAATAGTCTCGATAGACCGCGCCAGTTCAATTTCAATGGCATGCTGATAGCGTGCCTGCTCCACAAACTGGCTGGTGCCAAGCGACTGATCTTTATTCAGCATCTCAAGCCCCACGCCATCACCCGCCGGCAAGCCTTGCGCGGCCAGTTTCAGGCGCGCATCGTGGACTTGCTC
>ERZ1669248.230-NODE-230-length-31286-cov-6.934424_pt1 | contig 31286 bp, 30 predicted proteins | sample MGYA00579296_ERZ1669248 | MGnify/ENA primary metagenome ERZ1669248 (study PRJEB41166, sample SAMN08046057) | hot springs metagenome | biome: hot spring; feature: neutral hot spring; material: thermophilic sediment; isolation source: thermophilic sediment from...
CCGGGTTCGATATGAGACCGGGTGTTGCCCGGCCACTATGGCCGGGTCGGGCACCGTAGTTCCATTATATTCATTACTGGGGTTTTAAAATCTTACTTTTTTCAACAGCGTAGATACCCCTTATTTTAACTACGCCCCCGCATTTCGGGCACTTCCCTTTATCAAGCCCTATGAAATCCCCTGCCTCAAAGTCTTTTTCAAGCCTGTATCCACAGCTACTACATTGTATAAGTACCCTTGTAACATATTGTTCCCTCGGGGGTTTCTTTGGGCGAGACTCCAAATAGAGGTAGACTATAAGTATCACCATCAGTATTACCAGTATTATATTAGATAAGGTGTTCATGTCTGTACTCATACCATTCACCCGGGTATCCCCATGGTATTCCCTATCCCGGCAACTATTATCGTTGAATTCGGTTTTGTATGTTCCTCTATAATTCTTTCAAGGTACTTTAGGGTTGAGTCAGCTGCCTCAAATATCTCCTTACGCATAACCGTTATCGCCTCGCGAAGATCCATCTTGATGACAAGCGCCCTTAATGGAATTCCATATTTAGATGCCGCCCTCTCAATAGCTATTTTCTCAGGACCGGGATCGCCTATTGCTGCCCCAACTCCCTCAGCTATCGAGCCTGATTTCTCGCCCTCGAGCTTTAATGCGGCATCCACCGTGATCATTAAGTCAACACTGCCCTTGAGCTCGTCTACTAATCTATTTATCACCGCACCCGGGTGACCCACATTGCTTCCAGGCCCCTCAGCTTTTACAACATAGATCCTTCTATCTTTATACCAGACCTCGGTTATCGAGGTATCATCTAGAATCCTTGATGATATCTTCCTCCCGGATTCTATCAGCCTATAAGCTACCAGGGGGCCGATTCCATCGCCTATAGGCTTACCCGTTGCAAAGGCGTCGAACGCTTCATGATACGTGTTCACGTATTTCAGTATCTGCGGCATCTGGAGCTGTAGCTGCATTATCAGTATCCAATTATTCTCCTTCTCACCGGTTAGCAGGTAGTGTCTAACCACCTTATATATTACGTGTAGCGCCCCCACGATTGAGAGAGTTGTCTCTACAAGGCTTCTCTCATACTTACCCGCATGGGGTATTTCAGCCTCAATTAACCTTCTCACAGTTGTATCTGTTATACGAATCAGGTGATCCATCCTCTTTATAATGTCAACAGGCTCTATCTCGACGGGTTCTATAGTGAAGAACTCGATGACCCTATCGATAAGCGGCTCCGGTGATTGAATACCGAGGTTTCTAAGCATAACTTTAGTCTTCTGCTTATCCTCCTCCAGTATGCCCTTGATCAAATCCAGCTTCATTCTTATATCTGTGACCCAAATCTTCATCTGTATCTTCTGGTTCAACCCGGTTATAATTAGAAAGAACATTATAAGCCAGATAACCTGTATTATTAGTGAAGCAGTATCGCCATCCATCTAATTCACCGCTACTGTATTCTTCTCATTAGCCATGATATTTATTAGAAGAGAGATTTAAATAGTCGTAACAATAACTTCCCTATGAAGTATTATAAATGTGTGCTCGAACTGTGAAACAATGCCATTGGATTTCTCGAGTAGAACAGGGTATTCATGCAGCAACCCGGCTTTACTCATATAGTATATTATTGACCCAGTATTCCCGCTATATTTGAGTAACCATCTCTCAGCGAATGGAAGGGTCTTCCTCTCATCCATTATCTTCTCATAAACCTCCATAACGCTTTGAGGTAGTCTACTCTTCCTCTTCTTAAGAGAATATATTGTAACCTGCTTCCCCTCTTCCACGAGGCCGACTCCCGTAGAGGCAAATGGCTCCACAGCATAGACCCCGGGTCCAAGCCTCCATCCCGAGAAGAAGTCATCGTAGTTGGGTATGCTGAGCCCGGAATGAATCATATACTGATCTATACTGTGACCACTGAGGTTTCTCACAGGGTTGAAACCCATCGATTTAATAGTCTCCATGATTATCCTCCCTATCTCATTAGCCTTGATCCCTGGTCTTACAGCTTCAACAACCCTCTCCAATGCAAGCCGTGAAGCCTCTACGAGGCCCTCGTAAGCAGGGTTGAATGAGACCGTGGCAGCTGTGTCAGCTATATATCCCTTCACATGAACCCCTATATCTATCTTCACAACTGAGCCGTCCGGTATTCTACCGGTGTCACCAGGTACAGGGGTATAGTGTGCTGCAACCTGGTTCACACCGATGTTCACGGGAAATGCTGGCTCTCCACCGAGCTCCCTTATCCTGTTCTCAACATGTTCAGCTATTTCTAGGAAACTCATACCGGGTTTAACTAGTTTAACGGCTTCCTCCCTCACAGCCCTGGCTATCCAGCCCGCCCGTCTCAGCATTTCCACTGCTTCATCAGTAAGCATTACCACTCACCATGGATGTATGGAGCTATCTTGATCAAGAGATATATAGTTTTACTTAATTATATTATGAACACTGGGTGAATCCAATGGCTGTAATCAAGTATCTTGGACACAGCTTCTTCGAGATAGCTCTTACAGGCCTTGATGGAGCTGTGAAAAACATAGTCATAGATCCATGGGTCGAAAACCCGTTAAGTCCGGTTAAACTAGCCGACTACAAGGGTAGAAGGCTCGATTACATTATAATCACACATGATCATGGAGACCACCTCGGGAACGCCATAGAGTTAGCCATGGAAACCAGTGCAACCATAATTGGCATATATGAGATAGCATTGTACAGCGAGGAGAAAGGAGTAAAGTCCATAGGGGGAAATATCGGTGGTTCATTGAGGATCCCGGATCTCGAGGTAATTCTAACACCGGCTACACACAGTAGTAACAAGGGGGCACCGGTAGGGGTTGTTATACGAGGAAAGGATATAACATTATACCATGCAGGGGATACCGGGTTATTCAGTGAAATGACCCTTATAGGAGAGCTGTATAAACCCGATGTAGCCATGCTACCAATAGGAGGACATTTTACAATGGGTGTTCGTGAAGCAGTCAAAGCTGTTGAACTAATAAAGCCAAGGATAGCTATACCAATGCACTACAATACGTTCCCACTAATACAAGCCAACCCAATCGAATTCAAGAACATGGTTGAATCCAGAACAAGCACAAGGGTAGTGGTGTTAAAGCCGGGAGAGACGCTGGCATATCCGTGAAAACAATCACAGCAAAGGCACAATCCATCCTCTGATTAATAACATGTTTAAAACCACATGTTTTTACAACTGAAAGCCTCGTCCTTGTCCTTTATGGCGGGAATGGAGTGTTTATTAGGTTTTAGTGCTTGCACTATAGCTGGATGGTGGAGTGTTACAATCAAGCCCTCAGATAGGCGGGCTCTGTTCACCCCGACTACCCCCAGATGACTTAAACCCTGAATAGATGCAGGGAACAGTAAGCCACCCTCTCAGGGCGGAGAGGAGGTCAGAATTTAATCTTGGCTAAGATGACTTTAAAACCGAGTGGTGTCCCCCACCCCTAACACTTGTGGTCATCGAGGCCGTGCGGCTCTCCTCCCACAAGCTCCTCTAGGTGGGAGCGGGGCTGTCGTTTCCAACTATGTTGTCAAAGGGGTATAAACCTGTATTACAACCAAAGGCCTCACCCATTAGGGCTGGAAGAGGTCGATTAATTTATTAGACCGGTGATCCACAATATAAAGTAATAACTTAAGATTAATTTAGAACCGGTGATCCCATGGATACGGATGAAAAGGTGAAATTGGCTACACGCAATGTCCTCGAGGTAATAACAATCGAGGAGCTCAGGAAGATCTTCGAGGATAAAGAGCGTCCAAAAGGATACCTCGGCTTCGAGCCCAGTGGATTAGTCCATGTTGGATGGCTTGTCTGGATGTTTAAGGTCAGGGATCTCGTGAACGCCGGGGTCGACTTCTACATCCTGGAGGCAACGTGGCACGCCTACATCAATGATAAGCTAGGTGGGGACATAGAGATGATCCGTAAGGCTGCTAGATACACGAGGATAATACTAGACGCGATAGGTGTACCTGAGACGAGGATTAAGTATGTTGATGCCGAAGAGCTGGCAAGTGATAAGGAGTACTGGGGATTATTATTGAAGGCGGCGAAACACAGTAGTCTAGCGAGGGTTAAGAGGGCGCTTACTATAATGGGTCGTAAGATGGATGAGGGAGAGACAGATTTCTCGAAGCTGATATATCCATTGATGCAGGTGACAGATATATTCTACCTAGATCTTGACATAGCCCTTGGTGGAATGGATCAGAGAAAAGCCCATATGCTGACTAGAGATATAGCTGAGAAACTAGGACGCAGAAAACCAGTTGCACTCCATACCCCGATAATCACGGGGCTCCAGGGCCCCGGTGGGAGAATGGAGGGCAGGGAGTACGATGAAATAGCCTCAGACGTTAAGATGAGTAAGAGTAAGCCTGAGACAGCAATCTTTGTCCATGATCCACCAGAAGTCGTCGAGGAGAAAATACTTAAAGCATACTGTCCACAGCGAATCACCGAGTTGAACCCTGTGATAGAGTTAAATAAATACCTGTTATTCCAGCAAGAAGGCTTCAAGCTAGTGGTTGAAAGACCCGAGAAATACGGGGGAACCATAGTGATCGAGAGTTATAATGACCTGGAAAGAATGTATGTGAAAGGCGAGATACACCCATTAGACTTGAAGAAGGCAACAGCAAATGCATTGAATAAGCTCCTAGACCCTATAAGGAGACGAATAGAAAGTGATCCCATGGCAAAGGAAATCTTGGAAGAATTGCTAAAGGCAAAGGTTACAAGGTAGAATCATGGATTAGTTACTAGGGAAATTAATATCATAAGCTTCTAGCTTGTGAATCTTTAAAACCCGGCTAATTAATCACAGTAGATAATGGGTGGGCCGGTAGCTCAGCCTGGAAGAGCGCCGCCCTTGCATGGCTTCCAGGCTGCACCGAGGTCGAGGAAAGGCGGAGGTCCCGGGTTCAAGTCCCGGCCGGTCCACTTTACACATCACTCTTAAAGGATTCTAGGAGTTGGTTTTCATAGCGGTTTATGGCGATTGATTTCGCCGCTTGACATCATGCCCCCCGTCTTCTCTCTACACCGCCTACGAGGGTCTGCCTCCCCTAAGGAGGTGGAGAACTCCCTCAGGCGGCCTCCTCGCATCACTCATCGAGTTCATCACAGCGTCCTCAATACCTGCTTACAATAATAAATACCTTACAGCTTTTTGAGAAATAAGGACTAGGTAAAAAGGCGAGAAAAACGTCATGAACTCGTCGACTTAAACAAGGATAAAAAAGATGGGATAAGCACAAGTTTTATTGTCTAACCCTCTCCTCGACAACGATCATTGTAACAGTCGTTCTTATATCGGGGAATCTCCTTATCTTATTCGTAACTATCTCCCTTATCTTTTCAAGGGCATCTGTCTCAATTTTTAATACTATATCATATGTCCCGTAAACTACATATGCCTCCTTTACCTCGGGTATCTTGAATAATTCATCGAGGACCTTGGCCTCTGTACCAATCTCAGTTTGAAGGAGGATTATTGCAGATGATTTCGCCATCTCACTCCCCATTATAATATATATGAAGAGGAATAATAAAGATTTCTTTGCAAGGTGTTCCCATTTATTATAGAATATTCTAGTAAATACCGGTTCACGGTACCCATATAAAAGAGCTTGAAGATATCTGAATCCATGGTGAAATCAGCCTACTCTATGGTGTAATACCGTTTGAATACAAGGATATATGTTCTACTATACCACGAGGATGATCCCTCAAAGAATACCGCGGTTAAAATGGTGAGGATGAACATAGCCAGAGTAATTAGTCCAAGAGAGTTGAAGTATAAGAGGCCAGTCATATTAAACCCGTTTTCAAACGACTACCTAGGCCCATGGCTTCGTGGAGAAGTAGAGGCCCGTGGAGTACTGGTGGTAGATGCTAGCTGGAGAAAACTCACCTATTCTAAATTCCATGGGTTGAAAGGCATCCATGTAAGACTGCCGCCATTGCTACCGGGCAACCCAGTCAACTATGGTAAGCCATGCATGCTCTCAAGTGTGGAGGCTGTTGCAGCATCACTATATATAACTGGGTTCACCGAGGACTATAGCGAACTATTAAATACATACAAATGGATGGAGACATTCCACGAGCTCAACAAGGAACTACTAAAGGCTTATGCATCAATTAAATCCCCTAGTGAATTAGAGTTAACAATAATCGAGTACTGGGGCAGTAATAAGCCCTGCTAAATCAAGCAAATCAAGCTGGGGCGCGGCCGGGTAGTAACCCGCATTCTGTTTCAACCCCACATTCGTCTATGCGGCCCACACCGGTCGCGTGGCCCTCACCCCGGGACCGGGCCTTGCTCCGTACGGGACGGCCGTTTCAACGCCTCCACCACCGTCCTCCATGACTTAAGACCCCTGTTGCCAGAGGCCACTCATTTCATCGCCACATGGTGGTGGCCGTGTCGTTTCTGTGCCGGAGCCACGGGGACTACCCGTGCCCCTTTCGGGGCCATACTGCCACGGGGAGTGCGGAGTTTCCTCACTCCATCACATATCCGGAGCGTTGGTGGGGCACCCGGCCGCATTTTAATCTATTCGTTTACGCCCTAATTAAACTAGCTGAAAAACGCTCTCACGAAAAGAATGGGGATATCTCTAAGGGAATTTTTCCATAGAGTCTTTTTCCACCGGCAACCTAGGGGTAGAACCTTAGGTTTCAATTAAGATCAGTTTATAAACCCCAATGGAGACCCCCACCCCTTCACTTCCACTGGAGACTATAACCTTATGATTTATTAAAATGACTAATTAAGTGATCTCATTAGTTGATCAATCATTATACAAATATATCATTATACAAACTAAAGACTGTAATCTCTTCAATATAATTGATTAATGGAGTTTCTTCGATATTGATTTGCAGTGGAAGTGAAGGGGTGGGGGTCTTGGACCCCCTGTTCCACCGGCATCCTACCCCTGGAACCAAAAGTTCTTCGAGTGGGAAAAAAGTGAAGTCTATTGAAGATCCGTCCCACTCCAGTCGCATTCCAACCCTGGAACCAGAGGTTTATGATTGATCACCTATGGTTTTCCAGTCGCAATCATACACCAGAAGTTTTGGTTCTACCCCCTTGTTTCCACTGGAGGCTTCAATGTTGGAAAGCTTATATATCTTAACCCCTTGTTTCCTAAATATGGTGAAACATGTGGATTCAGTGAGAATCCTGAATATTGGCAAAAAACCACTTGAGGATTACATTGTAGAGGTAATATTAATGTTCCAGGAGGGTAGCGACAAGCTCGTTTTAAAGGGCGTCGGCCCCAATATAAGTAGGGCTGTTGACCTATACAACATGCTTGTCTCCAGGATGGGGAGCAGTATCGAGCTCGTCAACATAGGGATCGGGAGTGAGAAGGTTCGCGGTAGGATTAAACCCTATATAGTTATCGAGATCAGGAGGAAGTACTAGCGAAGTCGCCTCTATTAACCATGTTGATTGAATGAAACATGTTTAGCCTGGACCCTATGTCAGTAAGGTAAACCAATGCATCTACTTCACCATTGATTATCTTATCTATTGATTCCTCGAGCCTTCGCGTGGCCTCAATAGATACTAGTTCGGGGTATCTATCCCTGAGATACCCATAGACCTCTATTCCTCTCTTAGATGGAATAAGCTTTAGTCTCTTCTTCGAGACGAATACATAGCCATGCCTTTTAATACTCTCAATTATCTTCGAGTAGGTGCTTGGCCTTCCAAGGCCTAGTTTCTTCATCAATGACACTAATTCACCCTCAGTGAAGAGCGGCGATTTACTTGAATCCACCACGGATATCTCTTCCACGGGGACTTCAATAGATTCCACGGCATCCAGCTCCTTGTAAACTCTGGTTTTCTCGAAGACGTTGAAGCCCTCCTCAACTATGTTGGTTAGCAACTCTATCTCGCCGAGTTTAAACTCGTCGAAGTATACTGCGTAAATAGATTTAACGGCTTTAAACGGCTTCAGCTGGCTTGAGATGAACCGCTTGAATATTAGGTCGTAGAGCTTTAAGTGCATCCCTGTTAAAGGTATCACGGTGTTAATCACTCCCTCAGATACAGCCTTCAACAAGTCGTCGAGATCGTAGGGGTAGACAGGCCTTATTGCTTCATGCGTGCCCGGCGAGCCCCAGTGGCTTGGCCGTGCGTAGTCCTCCAGCTTCTTCCCCTCGATATACTTCATCGCGATGCCTATGCCTGTATTACTTACATAGTGACTATCAGTCCTGTGGTAGGTTATTAGTCCAGCTTCGAATAATTGCTGAGCGATACTCATCACTATACCAGTGTGTAGATTCAGTTTGGCGGCGTCGCTTAGGAGCTCGTCTGTTGTATACGGTGGTTTAGGCGTTATAGTAACTATCTCCCTACCTACCCTAACCAGTTTAAGCATCTTGGCCGTCTTCAACTCCCTGATTACCTCTGAATTCTTCCCCATGAAAACACTGTAGATGATGTTCAATGGTGAGCCAAGCTTAAACCGTATCTTCTTACACTTGTTTCTCATGTACTCCTCGTACCTATCTATCACGAGCCCCAGTGTCGGTGTTTGAACCCTGCCTGCACCAAGGAACCTTAATCCATATATACCCTGTAACTCCTGGCTCAGCTTGAATCCAACCAGCCTATCGAGTACTCTCCTGTATATCTCGCCCTCGACTAGTCGTTGATTAATACCCCTCTTGTTGTTAATGGCTTTAAGGAACTCCTGTAGTGTTATCTCATGTAGCTCTATCCTCCATACTTTCTCATTATAATACTTTACGGCTAAGTAGACGTCGTAAGCTATCTTTTCACCTTCAATATCGGGATCGGTCGCTATATATACCTCATCGACCTCGCCGGCTATCTTTCTCAAAGCGGCTACAATTGTCCTTGAATCACTGAATAACCTGCTACCGCATCTTGGACAGTGATCGCCTGTGGTGAACTGTGTCCCGCATAACCTACACTTCTTTATGTACTCGTATACCGGTGTAACCCTGTTATCAGCGATGACAACGCCATAGTATCCCTCCTCGCCAGTTGTTAGATCGAAGATGTGTCCACGGGTTGGTACTATGTTTAAGTGAATTATTTCCCCGCCTATTTTAACAGGGATCTCGTAGACGGTTACATCGCCGAGCTTCCTGGCAACCGGTTTACCGAAGAATCTAGCTATCGTCTTAGCCTTGGTTGGTGACTCTACTACCACTAGGATAGACCTGTAACTCATCCCAGGGGAGGAATCATTATTCCTCCTGCTCGATTCAATCGCCTTGATCTCAGAGTCTAGGTCGACACTGGCTAGGTCTATGAACACCAGCTCCTTGTTCAAGCCCTTCAGCCTGGCTTCAAGGCCTTTTACAGTGTTGTAGAGGGCCCTGTACTCAAATACTATTGAGAGCCCATGGGTCATCCTGGAGCCATATAACCTACTTGTTCTACCGCTAGCCTGTATATATGTCATTACATCTGGTATTAAGGCGTAGTAGTCGCCGCCAGCTCTCACCAGTGTTAAGGTACCAATATCCATGATCCCCTTCTCATCCAGGATAGACCTGGTTCTCTCCAGTGTTTCCCTGTAATACTGCTTTATCACCTGGTACTTTGAATAAAGCTTCTCACTGGCCTGCAGGGCCTCCTCGAGTATTTTACCAGTTAAGGCCAGCTTAACAAGTCTCACCTCGCCAGGGGTCAACGTGTAGAGGAGCCTCCTTAACTCTAACACTCTGTTTCGGGCATCGTTGCTGTCAACCAGTTCAAGGAGTACACGGATCATCATGCCTGGGTTGGCTAGGAGTGACTCTAGGCTGGTGGCGAAAACCGGGGATCCGATGAATACAACATACCTTATAGCCTCCGGGGCATCGATGCCTCTAACGCTTGACCCATAATAGCTTGCCGAACCGGTTAGTATGTCGAGCTCCCCCTTGATCAGCCTTGCTACATTACCCGGTGTTGCATCCCCTATTCTGAATCCTTTATCTGCTAGAATGTTCACAGCCTTATCTAATTCCTCCTTGAGCATGTTCTTAAACGGGTGGTGTGGCGCTATATATATTATTCCTCCTGGACCCAGTTTCTCAATGATCCTGGCCAGCTCCCCATGTAGCTCGCCTGGTTTAATCAGCATGTATGCATCGGTGACGTCTCTCCCGTAGATGGTCACGCCTGATATATCAACATGGAGTAGCTCCTTAAGGATCCTGCCCATTAAGCCTTTCATACGGCCGGTGGCTGATGCAACGATGAATTGCGCGTGGCGTGTACTAGAGAGTGTTTTCTCGATGAGCGAGTCCACCTCTATGTACTCCTTTACTAATTCAGCGTACTTATCGTTGTTGTTGAAGGCCTTGTTAACCATTAGCCTCCAGAGAAGGCTAATCCTCTTCTTAGCCAGCTCGATGACTTCATCACTATAGCCCAGTATCCTCAGTAGCCTCAGTACATTCTTCTCACTCCTCACTACGCTGTCAACATCGTCAGCTATCACTATATCTGGTCTACTCCTTGAAAGCAGCTCGGACTTCCTCGATAGGAAGCCGTTTGTTGCGACGAGTATGCTATACTCTCCTTTTTCAATCCTAGATAATACCTCCTCCCTTTTCTTCTTACTCATGGATGAATCATAAGCGATCAAGTTGACCCCATTAATCCCGGTCCTTTCAGCTGCCTCCACTAGTCTACGATGGATCTGGGTTAAGAGGGTTCTCGTTGGTGTTATATAGACAACTCTCTTACCTCTCCTAGCCGCGTAAAGCGAGTAAATGATCAGTAGTGTTGTCTTACCCATACCAGTTGGCGCGATCAACACAGTGTTCTCCCCGGAGACAAGCCTCTTAGCCCAGATCTTCTGAGCCCCCCATACACTAAGCCCGTTACTAGCCCTCCTGAAGAACTCCTCGAAATCACCCAGTCCACTGGATGCAATATCCCTGAGTATACTCGTTAAACCACTATTAGCACACCTGCTACAGAAACCACGTAACTCTACTTCGCTTGACAAGACATCTCCGCCACATACTGGGCAGAAACCCTTATATAAAGGGTTAAAGGCACCAGGCAAATCAATCCCTCACTAGATCAATGGCTTCAACATGATGGATTTAAAAACAGGGGAACCGGTACTACGATATTTATTCGTATTTGTGAAAATAGGGTACGTATTCAGTAGCATGTTTATAATTTGACTAAATGGTCACACTACCATTACGGCGTCTATAAAATCACAGTACCCATACTTGTAAGAAGTGACCTATATAGTCATCGTGAAAAATAATAAAATTAAAAACATATAGAATCGATAACACGTTTGTAATGGGCCTATCCCTATTGAAATACGAGGTATTAGCAGGATTTGTTTTTAAAGTTTCAAATAATGATGAATATGACGAAGATGAAGAATAATTAGATGAGTAGTAATTCTTAGCATTACATAAAGCGAAAAGTTTTTATAGAACCCCCTTTATTTCAAAAATCCCAGTATATAATCTAAGGAAGAGGTGGAATATATGGCACAACCACAAAGTGCAAACACCGTGCTAGTAGGTAAGAAGCCTGTAATGAACTATGTTATTGCAGTATTAACTCTGGTGCACCAGGGTGTAAGAGAGATATATATCAAGGCTCGTGGAAGAGCCATCAGCAAGGCGGTTGACACCGTAGAGATAGTGAAGAACAGGTTCCTACCAGGCAAGGTCGATGTAGAAGAGATAAAGATTGGCAGCCAGACAGTGACCAACCCGCAGGGAAGAGAATCCAGGGTCAGTATCATTGAGATAAAGATAAAGGTAAAGGAGTAAACACTGTATTTTTACAGTTTTTCCCAACTCATTAACCATTCACCAGAAGCCGGCTGTAGGAGATGCCTAGGATATTCTCGGGTTCAATACTAATAGAGCCAACAGCTCTATCACTATCTAAACACATAGATCTCCTAAAGTTTCTAAGAGGTTTCATTAACGAGATAGGAGTACTCCACAGGCCTGGAGCAATTGACACCCGTGTATCCGGGAACATGCTTACCATAGCACTATCCCCCTACACAGAGATTGTTGATTCCAGAAACATTGAAGAACTCGAGGGATTACTGGAATACGTTAGGAGAGAAATAGGCAGAGTATATATAGCTGAAAGAGATACCTGGCTCGACTTCACCAGTATACCGGTCGACGACCTCCTGGACTTGTTAAACACGGTTAAGAACAGGGGTAGTGGATGCATCGGTTCTACATGTTATGTTATCGATGACGCAAGCGTGGAATGTAGGAGGATCATGATAGTTGATGAAAGACTAGTCTACTTAGCTGGATTACATGGCCACATCTTCACAGACTTCAAGGTCGAGCCCCCAGGTAGTAACATATTCAACTATATGTATTGTGAGACAGACAGTGGACACCACTCACTCATATCGGGAACCAGGGATGCGGGGGTTGTGTCCCTTAGCGTTAAAGTGCCCCCGGGTCTAGAAGACCTTATCCAATGGGCATTACTGGGGCTGGTCTACCTCCAGTAATAGATGTCTAGCATTAACCAGGGATTAAATGAGCTCGCTAACTAAGTATGGTAATGATTCACTCATAGTCCTTGGCGTCGAATAACTCGTCGAGACCCGTGGTCTTCCTTCTTCTAGCCTGGAACTCCTCACTGGTCTTCTCAAGTACTATCTCGTACAGGATGGCCTCCTTCCCACCCGGCTTAGGCCTTAGCAGCCTCCCAAGCCTCTGTATAAACTGACGTCTCGAACCGGTGCCGGAGACTATTATACCTACGTTGGCGTCAGGTATATCTAGTCCTTCATCACCTACGGTTGTAACTACTAGTATACCCTTCTCAGATCCCTTGAACTCCTCTAGTATGTGCTTCCTCTCGCTGGTGGGTACCTCACCAGTTAATAAGTATGCGTTAAGCCTCTCGCTTATTTCCCTGGCTTGATCCACATACTGAGTGAAAATTATGACCTTGCTCCCGTTCTCCAGCTCCCTTCTAGCTATCTCCACAGCTTTCTCTATCTTAGCCCTAGCCCTTGCAAGTATACTCCTCATCTGGCTATGTACCCTGAGGGCTTCCCTGGCTTTTTCATTGGTTCGCGCCTCCTCTAGGACCTGTTTAAACTCCTTTCCATTCACGAGACTATAGTACTTCCTCCTTAGTTCATCATATAGTCTTCGTTCTTCACTACTCAGCTTAACCTTAATAGTCTCCACTCTGTAGCGTGCGAGGTAACCCATTGCCACTAGGTCCTGGGGTGTCTTATAGTATATAACACCCCCGAGTAATGGGAACAACTCTTCGTGTCTCCCATCCTCCCTAAACGGTGTTGCCGATAACCCCATACGGTACCCAGCTATACTATGCACGGCTATATGCTTGAACTTGTCTGCTGGGAGGTGGTGTACTTCATCGACTATTAATAAATCGAAGAATGGCGAGATCTCGTTTATCTGGCGAAAGCCGCTTTGATAAGTTGTTATGGTTATCGGCGCGATCTTCTTTTCCTCGCTATAGATCAAGCCTATCATTGACTGTGGTATACTAGTGTACTCTAGTATAGCTTTCCTCCACTGCACCATCTGCTCCTTAGTGTATACTATTATAAGACTACGGACAGCCTTTTCAATTATTGCGGCAACACCGATTAATGTTTTACCCGAGCCCGTGGGCAGGGCGATGATCCCGCGGTAATTGTTCTCAATCCATTTACTCAGAGCCTCCCTCTGGTAATCCCTCAAGGCTATATTCCTCAGTTCTGGCTTGACTTGGAGACTTTTAGATGCAAGTAGCCCTAAGGGGTCTTTAACGGGGATGCCAAGCCTCCTAAGGCTCTTCCCTAGTAAATCAGAGTTCAACGGGAGTATCTTGAAGACCAGGGTTGACGGAGTTTCAGAGCTCCGTTTAGCCTCTACTAGGGAGAGGATGTGTTTTAACCTAGGATATATGGTCTTAGGTACATGTAGAATCACATATCCCCTGACATTATCCCACTCGATTAGGGGCGAGTACTCGTCGAAAGCCTTCTTTAGATCCTCTAGTGGGCCTTCGAGTTCGGCGTTGAAATCCCTGAGGAGGTTTAACACGTCTTCAACGCCATAGTTATTCCTTAACGCCTTCTCGGGGTTCAGTGAGAACAAGCGGTATCCATCCCTATACCCGATGTAATCGGAGATCTTGAGTAGCTCTCTAAACTCGTCTTCTTCAAGCCACCTCTTTACCTTAAAGTAAGCCAATTCACTCACCTGTAAGCACTAGTATATCCTCGTATTCTACCGGCTCATAATCCGTTAACACTGGCTTATCCATGCATGTCATATAGAATACCCCGAGGGCGTATGTCTTATCAGTATAGAACTCAGCGGCACCTCCAAGACTCCTAACCACCTTAGAGTAGTTTAATAAACGGGTGACATACTCGTCTACAACTGTGTCTAAGCCGAGTTTCACTGAGACCCCGAGAAGCCTGACCACTACTTCTTCACCCGTATTTTCAAGGTGTAGGTATATACATATTCTTCTCTCACCACATGGTCCACACGTTCTAATGTACTCGTAGCCCATTGCCACGGCATCGTCTAGTATCTTCGAGAGGTGTTCTAGGCTGGTGATCAATGCTAGTTTTTCATCTAGTTTGAACACGGGTTGTTAACCACCTCTATGAATGGTCGTCGCGTGGGTTTTACATCACTTTAATCAGCTCTTAAAACCCTCTTCATCCCATTGAGTCATTATTATTTTTATATTCCTTATTTAAAGATAAATAACTAAGGCTTATTTAATCAGGAGAGGGCAGGTATGATTAGGATTAAAGGTAGCAGGGTGCTAGTTGTAAAGCGCCCCAGCGAATCCGAAGTGAGGGCTTTCGCTGAAAAGCTGATGGCAGCTCACTCGAAGAGTAAGGCCGATAGAACCAAGATGAGGCTTATGGCTAGTGAAGTACTTAGATTGCTCAAGCCTAATTTATCTTACAAGGATCTATACGAGATAACCGGTATCCCTGAGTCCGTGCTCTGCAGGTATGTGAGGGGCTCTATAATCCCTGGCTTCGAGCAGGCAGCCTTCATACTCTCAAAGATATCTCTCTCAATAGACTTAAGCTACCTGCTCAGAGACCTAGTGGAGAAAGAGAAGAGCCCTATAATAGACTTGCTAAGAGTCCTTAAAGACCCCTATGTGGCTAGATTGCTTTCCATAATATTGATCCTGGAGTTAACAGGTAAAGAAGTCACAAAGATCATAGCTACAGCCGAAGCAGTGCTCCCACTAGCCACAATGCTTTCACTAGAGTTCAATGCACCAATAGTTCTAGTCAAGAGGAAGAGTTATCCGGGTGTTCAATACTATAGTACTTCATTTATGAAGAGCCCGAAAGATATAGAGACCCTCTATCTTGACAGGGATTTACTGAGTAGAAAGGATAAGCTATTGATATTATCCGACGTAGTGTACTCTGGTAGAACATTGGAGGCGGTATTGGAGCTGGTCTCCAAGTCGAGGGCTGAGATCACTGATGTAATAGTAGTACTTGGCTTAGGCGAGATTTGGAGGGAACGCCTAGAGGAGTATAATATAAAGGTACTTACGGTGATCCCATTTACCATGTAACCATGATATGGAGATTTAAATAGGGTATGCATCTTAAGCATCATTCCGTATCTAGGACTTAAAGAGGGAAAGACATAGTTATAAGCATGTATTAGATCAAGAATATCTAGGAACTAGGTGATTTGGAATGCCGGCCATGATAGAGGAGACAGTTAAAGTAGACTCAAAGGGCAGGATAACCATACCAATAGCTGTGAGAGAGCTCTTTGATATAAGGGAGGGAATGTACATGTTGATCATAGCTGATAAGGAATCAAGGGAGATAAAACTGGTTCCACTGCCTGTGGCAGCCAGGCTAGCTAAGCTAAAACTACTCGTCGAGGATAGGACGGGCGTCCTTGCTGAGTTAACCAGGTTTATTGCAAGCCATAACGTTGACATAGTGTCAACTAAGTGTGTCGTGTTGAAGCGCGAGGAGCTTGGGGAATGCGAGATGATTATTGATATAAGTAAAACTGGTTGGAGCGATCCATCTATAATAATAGAGAACCTTAAGAAGCTAGAGCCGGTTAAAAACGTTGAGTTAGCACAGCTAAACATTTAAACCTGGGCCTGCCCTAATGGTTCCCAATGTAATCAGGATAGGATGTTGTGGATTCCCGGTGTCAAGAAAAAGATACGTTAAGGAATTCAACGTGGTTGAACTCCAGAATACTTTTTATAACCTTCCATCTAGGGAATGGTGTAGAATGCTCCATGAATCCCTTCCACAGGGCTTCGAGATAACTATTAAGGCGTGGCAGGCTGTAACACACCCATCGACCTCGCCGACATGGAGGAGAATGAGGAGTAAGCCTAGAGGAGAGCTCTTGAACTACGGGTACCTGAAATATACCAGGGAGAATATTGATGCCCTAACAGAGATCGTTGAAAGGGCTAGAATACTTGGAGCTGGAATAATAGTTTTTCAGACACCCTCGAGCATGCCTTGCGACAAGGAGAGCCTTGAAAACGTTGGTCGCTTCTTTAAAGAGGCTATTAATATTGCCGGCGAGGATGTGAAGCTTGGATGGGAACCCAGGGGAGAATGCAGTAGGCGAAGAGAGGTTTTAGAGTTGATCAAGGAGAATGGGTTAATACACGTTGTAGACCCGTTTAAAGCAATGCCGGTAAGCCTGCCTGGTGGAGTAGCATATTTCAGGCTCCACGGGATCGGGGGAGAAGTTAACTACAGGTATAGGTATAGTGATGGAGACCTCATGGGGCTCTATAAGTTGATTACTAAGCTGAATCCACGCGTAGCATATGTTATGTTCAACAATATATACATGTTCGAGGATGCTTTAAGGTTCAAGAAACTCGTTGAATCAATGAAAACATGATGAACGCCCTATCCGGGCGACCGTTTAAACGGGATGAGCATTAACGAACCCTGTCTGATCCAGTGTACAGCTAATTGTTAACCATCCTTAACCATTGCCGGGGCTCGTTTTCACATTAGCTGAAACGTATTTGAGCAGGGATATTTTCCTACTTAACTCGGTCTCCAGCCTATAAACCTCTGTGCCTGGTAGACAATTCCTTAAAGCACTACCAGGTAGCATCCATGTCGCAGGGCTTATCCTGCCCCATACCACTTTGGCGAGCACCCTGTTCCCCCTCCTCATCACGTATATAAGCCCGTCGCCAACCTCTATAACCGGGGGTCTAGCCACCATATTCTGCACTGGTAGGATAGCCCATACTTCTACACATATTGTTTTAAATAATGGGGTAGCCTCGTTTAAGGCTGATATAATATTCTTCACTGAATCATCAGCTTCCTCTAGTTTAAACCTGTAAACAGCCCTCACTGAGTCCGGGGTTAGAATAGTTGTTACAAACCCCCTACTTCTAAAGTGCTTCTCCAGCTTTGTAACCCTTCCGATTTCACAGGTAACATCTACTAGTACCGTGGCTACAGTGTTCATTAGACCACCTTTCTCAAAGTTATGGATCAGCCGGGGACAACTTCTTCACTGCTTCAGGGCTAGATTACTCATCACTATTATAGTATAGATTCAACACGGGCTTAAATCCTGTATGCCTGGAGACATTGGTTGAGTCAGAAACACGGACCTTCTTCACTAATCCGTGAAGTGGCGATTCATCATCTTTAATAACGTAAGGTTATTAAGGATTAATATGCTTTAGTAACACGGCTTAGGGTGATAGCAGTGTCTATGCCGTTTTCAAGGAAGACAATGATAGTGATGCAGGCGGTCTCCATATTATTGTTTGCACTAGTCTCAGCCGCTATTCCGAACTATGCTTTCATAATATTCCTATTATACTTCTTAGTGTTCATGTTTCTCGCTATGAGGGCTACTACGAGAACCATGAAGATCCCTCCAAGAAATGAATTAGGTTCGCCATTATTCAAGGAGCTCAATGCTCTCCAAGTAATGTTATCCGATAAAATATTTCAGGCTGAGATGAATAGGCAGATGAAGCTTATGTTTATAAACCTTGGGCTAGTGTTGCTCTTATTCATCCTGCTCCCGGTATATAACAACTACATATGGCCCTTCATTAGCGGGGCCTTAGGGTTGACCGGCGAGTCTGTCCTAGTAAACTTCATACGGTTTCTAGGGCTATACCTATTCTTCCTGGGTGTTATGCAGGGCATGCGATACATGCTTATACGTGGGCAGTCTTCAACGCCGCCGGTTATCCCTGCTAGGGTGTTCGCAGTGTATAAGAAAGGCGTTGTATTGGATGAAAGACAATTTGTAAAGTTCACGGAGGATATATGCTTCAGAGTCGACCACGATAGGAAATTCGTAGAACTCGTGAACACTAGGGGTAACACTGTTTTAACCAGGCTATACACTCTTGAGGTTGGAAAGCTCACCGAGAAACTAAGGGAGGCAGGTGTAAATGAGTGTAAACAATAGGCATAGATGCGTGGTCTGTGGAAGAATATTCCCGAGGGGACAGGGCATAGTAATCAATAAGGAGGGTGTTGTCCTGGAATTCCATAGTTCCAAGTGCGCATCCAAGTTCTTCAGTATGCTACTGGAGAGAATACCGTTCGAAGAAGTATCACCATATATTAGGAAACTCATTAATGAATTCAATGAGTTAAACGAACAGAAGGCAAGGGCCAGGGCTAAGAAGATATAGTTTTGAAAACTATATATTCTCCATGTATATAGTGAAGATGATTGGATGAGGATCACTTGCCCCCAAGCGACCTTGGATAGGGATGAAGAAATTACCGCGGACTGACAGTCCTGATCGAGCCCGTAATAGTGCTACCGGAGACTCCATGCTTTATATGGGTGTAATAATAAATACTTAAACTAGGTGAGGTAGCCCTCGATCACTGATGAGCCATGTGATGAGGGCAGGGTTTAGCCGAGGTTTTAACATTTCGCGTGTGTGCCAACCTTCTCCCTGATCCTCTCCAATGCTTCATCGCTTAGCCCGATATTGTCCAGTACCTCCAGTGCCTTCCTAAATGCCTCGTCATCATTTGATGCTTCAACGTTGACTACTATATTCGTGCCTTTGACACATAACCTATAGCGTTGCTCGTTTAGTAAGCTGTATTTCTCTAGTATGATCAGGTCCCTGGATGAAACCATCTCAAGCCCCCTGGATCTCATTAAGGGTTTTCCTGAGTATAGAGTATGTTTCTTGGAGACTTATGGGAAGGGTCTTGACCCCGGCTATTACACCCATGAAATTTGTATCACCGACCCAGCGGGGTACTACGTGTATGTGTACGTGTCCAGGCACCCCGGCCCCGGCAACCCTGCCGATATTGACTCCAATATTGAAGCCATCCGGGTTGAATGCCTTCCTGATAATCTTCATTGATAGCTTAACTAGTTTAACCATCTCTAGTAAGGCTTCATCTTGGAGATCTTCGAGGCTTCCTATGTGGTCATATGGGGCGATCATGACATGGCCGGAGTTATAGGGGTATGCATTCAATACTATGAATGAGTATACGCCTCTATAGATTATGAGTGCTTCGTTATCGTTCATGGACTTCAACCGGCAGAAAAGGCATTCGCCAATCTCCTTCTCCCCGCTGTTGAACCGTTTAATATACTCGTACCTCCATGGATTCCAGAGGATCCTCATCTAGCAGAACCCTTCAAGGTGCTTCATTATCCCTTATAGACACCCACTTTAAAAACATATGTATCCTTATCCGCTGGATTAGGAACATCCCAGCAACAGGGAGCATAGAGTCCTAAACCACTTGTTTTTAAGTAATTTATTGAATCATAAAACTAGTGGTTTCGGAAACGTTTTCCAGGTGTTTCACTATGGGTGAGACCCCGGTAGAGAAATACAGGGCTATTAGTCCAGCCGAGTTCTTCTACAAGTACCGTGAGATAGCTGGATTCTCCAATCCAGCTAGAGCTATTTATCAGACTGTCAGAGAGCTAGTTGAGAACGCCCTCGACGCCACGGATGCGCACGGTATAATGCCTGATATAAAAATCTCTATTAGGAAGGTGGATGAGATACAAGAATTCTATAGGATCACTGTTGAAGACAACGGTATAGGAATACCTCCAGACGTAGTTCCAGATGCCTTCGGCAGGGTGTTATTCAGTAGTAAATATGTGTTAAGGCAGACACGTGGAATGTATGGTCTTGGAGTGAAGATGGCTGTCCTCTATGGGCAGATGACCACTGGGAGACCTGTAGAGGTGATCACCAGTAAACCGGGTTTTAAGAGGATATACTACTTCAAGCTCAGGATAGATGTTAATAGGAATGAGCCAGTGATAATTGAAAGGGGCTCCTGGAGGAAGAACAGGGAGTGGCATGGAACCATAGTATCTATAACCATAGAGGGGGATTGGGGTAGGGCGAAGCCAAAGATTAAGGAATACTTGTTTAAGACGGCTATAGTGACTCCCTATGCCAACATAGTGGCGTTGACCCCTGATGATGAGATAATATACTATCCGAGGATAATAGATAAAATACCCAGGCCACCTCTCGAGGTCAAGCCGCATCCCCACGGCGTAGACCTCGAGCTCTTGAAGCAGATTATTTCGAGCCATAACTACACTAGTGTTGAGGAACTACTCATCAAGGGATTCCAGAGCATTGGGGAGGCAACAGCTAAAAGCATCCTGCAGCAGGCCGGGATAGACCCTGGTAAATCCGTCTCAGAGCTCTCGGATAACGAGTTGCTATCGCTGGTTAACACGCTTAAGTCCATGAAGGATATCAGGGCTCCCTCGATAAAGGCTATTTCACCTCTTGGAAGCGATGTAATTATAGCTGGCTTGAAACGCGTATTCCAACCCGAGTTCGTCTATGCTGTCTCAAGACGTCCACAGGCATATCAGGGACACCCCTTCATTGTCGAGGCCGGTATAGCCTATGGCGGTAAGACGCCGATGAGCGATGATGATAAGCCAATAATACTTAGATACGCGAATAAGATTCCATTGCTCTATGATGAGGGAAGCGATGTCACAACGATGGTTGTCAAGGAGGATATAAGTTGGGACCACTACATGGTCAGCTTCCCAGCCCCCATAGCAATACTTGTACATGTGTGCAGTACAAAAATACCCTTCAAGGGTGTTGGGAAGGAGAGCATAGCAGATGTCCCCGAGGTTAGGAAGGAGATAAAGCTAGTACTCATGGACGTGCTCAGAGAGCTTAAGAAGTATCTTTCAAAGAAGGCTAAAGAAGAGGAGTTGAAGAGGAGGGCCGAGCATCTGACAAAGTATATCCCGGAGGTGGCTAGAGGGCTCTCGGTGATAGTGGCGAATGGTAGTAAGGACTTCGAGGTGAAGCTGGTTCAAAAGCTGGTCTCAATAATATCTAGGCGTACAGGTATACCTGTATCCGAGATACAGCAGGTACTTGAATCAATTAGAATAGGGGCTTAGGTGATTGTATAATGGTGTCCGCAATCGATCTTGAGGCGAGGAAGAAGGCGGCTGAGTTAATGAGGAAAATATTTATGAATATAGTAAGTGAGATAGAAAGGGAAGGGCGTCCAGTACTCGTGTTACCTAAGAGAACCCTCTCCAACACCATATACGATTATAAAAATAAGCTTCTCTTGCTTGGTCCTGAGACATCGAAGAGAAGCTTCATGGATGTCAATGAAGCAAGGAAGTTCATGCAAACGGTTCTCGTGGCCTCGATAATTTATGATTCACTAGTTAACAACGAGTATCCCACTATCCGTGACCTCTACTACAGGGGGAAGCATAGTATAAGCTATAGGAGCGGAGGGAAGGAGGTCCATGAAAACACGTGGGACGAGCAGAAGGAGTCTGATGGAGTGATAAGGGATCTAGAAGTATATCTCAACATCTTAAGGGAGGAGCTCCTCATACTCAGCAAGGAGAAGGGTAAGGTCGTAGGAAACCTCGTTATAAGGAGCGGTGATGACGTGATAGATTTAAGCCGTATGGGGCATGGTGCATACTCAATTGAACCTACCCCTGACCTAATAGAGTTCAAGGATGTTGATGCAGAATATATCCTAGTAGTTGAGAAGGATGCGGTTTTCCAGCAGTTACATAGGTATGGCTTCTGGAAGAAGCATAAGGCTATATTGATCACTAGTGCGGGTCAGCCTGACAGGGCTACAAGACGTTTCCTGAGAAGGCTCAGCGATGAGTATAATCTACCAGTGTATATCCTAGCCGACAGCGACCCCTATGGGTTTTACATATATAGCGTCTTCAAGATAGGTAGTATAACACTGTCATATGAAAGCGAGAGGCTTGCAACACCTAGGGCTAAATTCATAGGGGTCATGATGACCGATGTCTTCGGGGACGACATCTTCAGGGAGATGCTCAGGGAAAAGGATTCCAGGAGCAGGTTAAACTCCATTGTTAAGGGACTAGATAAGCTGGCTAAGAAGAAGCCCTACCTCTCGGAGGCGGAGAGAAGAAACTATATAATCAAGGCTAAACAGCGAGATCTAGAGAGAGCAGTAGAGCTAGTGGGCTACGATATAGCGGATGCATGCCTCGACAACACAGAGTTGAAGAGCAAGCTGAAGAAGAAAGAAGGATTAACAGGCTACCCATGGTTCCAGACACCGGAATGGATCAGGGAGCTCTGCATATTCTTCAAAACACTGAGCAAGCTTGAAATAGAGGCGATGGCGAGCAAGGGATTGAAATTCCTAGCTGACCATTATATTCCAGAGAAAATATCCGGCGGGGACTGGATAGATTAGGGACGGGTTTTCATAGCGGTTTATGGTGGTTGATTTCGCCGCTTGGCATCATGCCCCCCGTCTTCTCTCTACGCCGCCTGCGAGGGCATGCCTCTCCTCGGGCGAATAGGTTGTTTCATTAAGCGGTTTTCTCTCCTCTTACAACTGCTTGTCGAGTTCATGGCGCTGCTCTCAATATAGGTAATGGCTGAAAAACTATAAGTTATTGCATACATATAACACCAGCGTACCCCGATATCAACAACTATAAATCTACATAAAACGAAACAGCGTCAAGAGGCATTGTTCTCTGGGCTATTTGCTTGAACTATTGACCTCCTCCCCGCTCTAGAGAGCAGGATTTTCAGTTGTAATTGCATTCAGTTGAGACAGGTTTTATCATCCTTTTAGTCAATCCCGTGGTTTCATCACTGTTGATTTTTAATCTTCATAGACCTATTAATAGATTTTAATGGCTTGACGGTGGTTTCCATGGGTTACTGGGTTTTAAAGTGTAGGGAGTGCGGTATCGAGTGGAAGCTGCATGTTAGTTTTCCATTGAAGAAGGAGTTTAAGCAGTTATACCACTACTGCCCTAACTGTGGGAGGAATACTTTCCACGAGATACTTGTTTACGTTGAGGAATAGAATGCGGAAAAACTATTGTTTATACGAGAATAGGGGTCTGGATGCAACGCTAACTGGGAGAGTCATTTCTACCCTGGGATACCCCTTGACTTCTTCCTCGAGTAACTTTATGAATTCCTCCAACTTCATGACCCGTTGATCATTGCTTCTCCTTACCCTGATGTTGATGGTTCCAGTATTAACTTCTCTCTCGCCTACCACTATTATGTATGGTATCCATTCTTTCCCGGCATCCCGTATCTTTTTCCCAAGGGTTTCATCCCTGTCGTCGACATCTACCCTGAACCCATGTGAGAGTATCTCGCCGGCTATTTTGAAGGCGTGTTCATTATATTCTTTTGAAACAGGTACTATTCTTACTTGGACCGGACTCATCCAGGTTGGTATGTACGGGGTTTGACCACTTGCCTCTATTAATGCCCCGGTATCCAATACCATGTAGATATATCTCTCAACACCACCCAGCAATGCGGTATGTATTATGACTGGATGGTGTTTCTCTCCCTTCTCATCTACGTAGGCTATATTAAACCTCCTACCGTTCCCTACGTCTATCTGGAAGGTTGCTATCTCCCTCGGTCTCTTCAGGTTGTCTATTATATGGTATTCAACGTTGAGTACCCAGTAATATATCCCTGATGGTATCACCGCGAGGAGGACGGGATATTTCTCCCTCTTAACGAACTCCACTAGTTTATCTCTGTACTTCTCCAGGAATTCATCGGTTATATTGTATAGTGCCACATAGCTTCTCCCAGCCTTCCCAGCCTCCTCATGTATCTTGGCTTGAACCCTCATAGATACGTCGATCGCTTCACCTATGTTCCTGGTTAAGATATGGAGGTCTGGCATGTAGAACTTTCTCAGCCTGAAACATAGGGCTAGTTCACCGCGTTGCTCAAGCCTGTAACTATCGGCTACCTCGAACACGCCGAAGGGGAGGTCCTTATAGCTTATAACCCAGTCCCTGAGCATCGCGAACTGTTGATGGCATGCAGCATACCTGAGAATAAAGCGGTCTTCATCCAACTGGACCTCATATAATCTATCACCGAATAGGACAGCGTGCTCATATACGGGTTTCTCCTTAAGGTTAAACATATTGCTACCCATGACTTTGAAGACCGGTATACCTAGGCTCTGGGCAACCATCCATGAGTACCTCATTACAGCCTCCATTATTGCAGTTGCATGGGGTCCATACCTCATGTGTCCATGGTCACTCATTGGCTCCCATTCGAACCCGAACTTCCTACAGTACTCGTTTACCCTATTCTCGCCACCGGTGAGCTCTTTGCCGAATACCTCCTTATCTACGAGGATCTTTAACTCCGGGTAGTTGGTGTAGTCGAAGCTTGTTGGATCATGCAAGCTACCATCAGGAGTCATAATGTAGAACTTCTTCTCGATAATCCTCTTCGCAACGGTCTCGGACTTCTTAATGGTCTTTGAGAGCTCGCTTAACGGGTGTCCATAGCATTCAAGAGTAAAAGACTTATACCATCCAAACGGAGCCTTATATACTTGCAAACCGGTGTTCTTCAAAGCGGTATAGAAGGCGTTGAGTATTTTTACAGCCTCGAATGGTGGGGCGAGATCCGGTGAGAGATGTGCGTAGGGGTATAGTAGTATTGAGGATGCCTTAACCTGGTTGAATACGTTGATCACCTCGTTGACGGCACTGGATATTATGGATTCATCATCACCTCTCTCAATACTGGTGAAGACCACCAACACGTTTTCAAGCATGAGGGTCTTTCCGCCTTCTTCCAAGGGCTCTGGTTCCTCTACAGCTGGCTTAACAACACTATAGCTAAATCTGCGTGCATGAATAAGTAGTATCCTCAATGTGGACACCTTTTATCTAAGTGTTATCTAGGGGGATATTAAAATATGTATTGATATATTGATTTACCATATACTAAAGGTTACGTGACCACGTTATCCTATATTAGGCTAGAAAACAATAATTTAGAAAAGGTGCTGGATTCATGAGTGAGGAGAAGGAAACCATAAAGGAGCGTTCCTCGGGCTTCATCTCTGTGAGGGATATACCTGGCGTAGGATCCAGTATAGCTGATAAACTAGAGGCAGCTGGATACTTATCGGCCTGGAGCATTGTTGTTGCACGCGCAGAGGAGTTGGCTGAGAGAACCGGACTCCCAGTTCTCACTGTTCAGAAGATCATTGAGAATGCACGGAAGATGTTGGGTATAACGTTTAAGACCGCTAGGGAGGTTAAACAAGAGAGATTGAATATCGGGAAGATCACGACGGGGAGCAAGAGCCTTGATGAACTACTTGGTGGGGGAGTCGAGACGAAAACCATCACGGAGTTCTTTGGTGAATATGGATCCGGGAAGACACAGATTTGCCACCAATTGAGTGTAAATGTCCAATTAACCCCTGAGAAAGGCGGCCTCAATGGTAGGGCTGTCTACATTGATACAGAGGGCACATTCCGCTGGGAGAGGATAGAGGCGATGGCAAGGGCCCTCGGCTTAGACCCTGATAAAGTCATGGATAATATATATTATATGAGAGCATACAACAGCGATCACCAGATAGCTATAGTGGACGAATTATTTACATTCGTACCGAAGAATGATGTCAGGCTAGTAATCCTTGACAGTGTCACAAGCCACTTCAGGGCTGAGTACCCTGGTAGAGAACATTTGGCCGAACGCCAGCAGAAGTTAAACTCCCATCTACACCAGTTAATGAGGCTGGCTGAAGCATACAATGTTGCTGTAGTTGTAACAAACCAGGTAATGGCTAGGCCAGATGTATTCTACGGTGACCCGACAACGGCTGTAGGAGGACATGTATTGGCTCATACACCGGGGGTGAGGATTCAGCTAAGGAAGTCTAAGGGCAATAAGAGAATTGCAAGAGTAGTTGATGCTCCTCACTTACCTGAGGGAGAAGTAGTATTCGTGATAACTGAGGAGGGTATCAGGGACTCCGAGGAAGAGTAAGAGTAGGTGCGATCTGTAATCTAACATATACTGTCTTTTAACAATCATTGCTGGATGAATCATACCTGGGTTGACTATGCTACAGGATCAGCTCGAGTAATCTAAGGATAGGGGTATCCCCGACGAGAAGGAATATTATGGTTCCAAGGAACAATGGGATTATGTAGGGTATCCCGTATGAGACCCATATATATATCGTATCAGGAACCACGCCACTTTCGATAAGCCTTTTAAACATCTCCCTATATGCCCCGGGATCTTCTTCTTCGACATCATAATGTAGTCTATAAGTGGTTTTCACACTGTTATCCTTCAACTCTATGAGTGTTAATGGATAGTAGAACTCTGTCCCCAAGTATTCATTCAGCCTCATTGGTTTAGCTATAAATGGGTAGATAAACCTGTATTTCAAAGGCACCTCCTTTAACAAGCCCCTATACCTGATTAAGATGTAGGCCCCGTATAATAGTGAGACCAGCACTATGGATAAAGTAGAGTATACCGTGATCGAGAGCGGTGGAGGTAGTAGTGACCTTGGTAGAAGGCTTGAATGAGGCGGTACAGGGTATAATAGGGTTAGTGAGAATATAACGTAGACATCTCCCTCACCCATTAATCCGGCTAGATACATTGCTATGAATAAAGCTGGAACCATGAATGAGAATGCGAGGTATAGTGGAGGGGGTTTATACATATAGATGGTCAGAGAGCAGAACACTATGGAGCCACCGGTGAATACGTAGACCAGGTTATCACTTATCTCGCGTCTCTTGTAATCTTGTATGGAGAACACGAGTAAAAAGCCGAGGAAATAGATTATTTTAATAGCCTCTACTAAGTTGGATAACTCGTACTGCATAGTCAATCACTAGTATTCTCCGACTTCCTCTCCCACCTTAAGCATGCGTCTTTCAGCCACGATCCTTTATTATCTTCTCCAGGTTCTCCTCGAAGGGGGGATATACGATTCCTTTCTCAGTTATTATGGCTGTCACGAGGTCTGGATCGGTTATGTCGAACGCGTAGTTTAACGCGTTTACTTCTTCAACCGTTATAAGCTTATCCAATACATATTTCACCTCCCTTGGATTCCTCTCCTCTATCACCACATCGTTAATGCTACTCGACAAGTCTATTGTACTAGTGGGCGCTGCAACGTAGAATGGTATATTGTTCCTTTTCGCGGCTAGGGCTATCATATACGTGCCTATCTTATTAACCACATACCCCTCCCTTGTCACTCTGTCTGCCCCCACTATTACAGCGTCTACTAGCCCCCTCCTGATGACGTAGCCAGCCATGTTATCGGTTATTAATGTAACCGGTATACCCTCCTTCCAGAGCTCCCACACCGTTAACCTAGCTCCCTGTAGCATGGGGCGGGTTTCAGTAGCTATAACCTTTATCTTCTTGCCCTTATACCATGCAACCCTCATAACTGCTTCAGCTGTCCCGAAGGCCGATGTGGCTAGTGCTCCTGCGTTGCAGTGTGTTAGTATAGTGGCACCATCCGGTATTAGCTCGGCGCCGTACTCGCCGATCCTTATATTAGACTCTATATCCTCCCACATTACTTTAAGGGCTTCATCCAGGATCCTCTTGGCTATCTCGCTTGGTGAAGTATTCTTCTCAACGTTTTCTTCAAGTATCTTCCTCAACCTATTCAATGCATAGAATAGATTATGTGCTGTTGGACGGGTTCTCCACAATGTATCAATGGCTTTCCCCACACTCATAGCGAAGTCTCCTAGAGGTAGACTGCTTACTCCAACAGCATAGCTTCCAACCGCTAGGGCAGCGGCGACACCTATTGCCGGTGCCCCCCGTATCTCCATCTCGATGATCGCCTTGGCAACTCTCTCAGGGCTGTTGCTGCAGTAGACCTCTTCTTTAAATGGGAGTTTAAGGGTGTTCACCCAGCATACAGCGTTGGATTCTTTATCGTACCATACAGCCCTTATTTTAAGTGGGTAGGGAGTACTCATTGTCAATAGACATCACCTGATTCAGATAACACAATCTTAAGCTTAAATTATAACCTTGAAACCCGATACTAATGCTTGATACAGCAAGGTGTTTAAGTTGAGTAAAGTGGATGGTTTCGAAGTAGTCTTTAATGATGAGGCGTGTACGGCGTCGACGAGCGATCAAAGAGTAGTCAATATGCTTGAGGAGAGATGGATCGGTAAGAAACGGGGCAGGGAGCTCATCCTGGAGCTCGTCGAGGTCGCTTACTTAATCCTAGAGGGAAGAGCCACTGTGAAGACTACGGATGGCAAGTATATTCGAAGCCTTAACGAGCTCATGCAACATGAATACAAGTGCTTTAAGGACTTCTTCTGGCCCCAGTTACTCGTCTACAAGGATTTAAGGGATAGAGGTAGGAGGGTAAGGGTAGTAGACCAGGAGAGGTTCCTCATTAAAGATAAGTCAGGTGATTTAAGGCTGGTACTGGTTCTCGAGGAGAAGAAGATGAGGGGTATAACGGATATAATGAGGGAGGTGGAGAACGCTAGAAGCAATAGTCTTCAACTAGTTCTAGCAATAGTTAGCCTCCAGGGGGATATAACATACTATGAGGCAAACAAGATAGCGTTGGAGGTGGTTTAAACGGTGAGTGAGGAAGACGTATTGAACCCCCCGAGGGGAATGAGGGATCTAACAGGTGTCGATGCTGAGTTACACGAGTACATGGTTGAATTATTTAAGGAGACGGCTAGGCGAAACGGGTTCAAGCCTATTATAACGCCTACAGTAGAATACTTTAGGTTATTCGAGAAGAAGAGCGGCGAAGAGATAAAGAGGTCTATGTATGTCTTCCAGGATAAAGCCGGTAGAACACTCGCGTTAAGACCCGAGGTCACTGCAAGCGTTGTTAGAGCGTATCTTAAGGAGATGAGGTCTCAGCCTAAACCCATTAGGCTATACTATGTAGCCCAGTGCTTTAGATACGAGGAGCCGCAGAAAGCGAGGTACAGGGAGTTCTGGCAGGGGGGATTAGAGATCATAGGCGACCCCGATATAAATGCTGATGTCTCAGCTGCTTTCACAGCTAGCAACTTCCTTGAAGAGCTTGGTGTGAAACACTACTATGTAGTAGGTAATGTCGCAACCTACAGGGTCATCATGGATAGAATAGGTATCCCGGAGGAAACACAGGACCTGGTGCTACACTTAATCGATAAGGACAGGGTTGGCGAAGCCCTTCAGGTGCTCAGGGATAAGACTAGCAGGGAGGATGTCGTTGAATTATTCAGGAGGCTCCTGAATAGCGGGATAGATGAAGCATTAAGCGTTATAATGGACTTCAAGGGGCTGGGCGAGGGATACTCTATCATAGAATCCGAGCTGGCTAAGACAAGGGAGTTCATAGAGTTGTTGAATCAGGTGGGATTTAACGCTGCATACGAGCCTAAATTGGTTAGGGGGCTGGCCTACTACACCGGGTTGATCTTCGAGTATAAGACAAGTGGTGGATTAAGTGTGAGCATTGGTGGGGGCGGTAGATACGATGGATTAACAAGGGTGTACGGGGGAGAATACGAGTATTCTACCGGTTTAGCACTGGGACTGGATAGAATTATGCTGCTACTGGACCCCGGTAAGATACTTCCCAGTAAAACCACCGTGCTAATCTCAATACTAGAGGGTGTTCCACTTAAAGCCGGGTATGAACTAGTGAGGCGAATCAGGGTTAAAGGGGTTGAAGTAATCCCGTATAGGGCGCGCTCGTTATCCAAGGCGCTGAGCCTGGCGAACAAGATTAACGCTGGATTAGTAGTGATAATTGGTAGGAGAGAGTATGAGTCAGGCTCTATAACAGTAAAGAATATGATCACGGGTGAGCAGAAATACATAGGGTTAAACGACATCAATGCATTCTTGGACTACATAAAGGGCGCCGGGACGCACCAGCCCCAGGATGATGCGGGCTAGACAATGTTCTACCCGTGTTTATTAAAACCCATTTACATAAACCATAATTATAGAGTTGAAAAAAGGTGCATTTCTATGACCAGGATAAGTCTTGAGAAAATAAGCGAGTATGAGTGGAAGATACCTAGGAAGTATAAGCCCTGTATGAAGACTGACGCTGTGGTCTTCGCGGATGAATACCTGCTCGATAAAATGGAGAGCGATTTAACTTTAGAGCAAGCGGCAAATGTTGCATGCCTGCCAGGTATAAGGCTATACTCGTATGTGATGCCCGATGGACACCAGGGCTACGGGTTCCCAATAGGGGGAGTAGCAGGCTTCGATATCGAGGAGGGTGTGATAAGTCCTGGAGGAGTCGGATACGATATTAATTGTGGAGTAAGAGTGTTAAGGACCGAGTTGGATATAGAAGATGTTAAACCCCGCTTAAAAGACCTCGTTGAGGCGTTATTTAGGAATGTACCAAGCGGTGTCGGCTCCACGGGGCATTTAAGGCTGAGCTTTAACGAGCTCGACGACGTGTTAAATAGGGGTGTTGAATGGGCTGTAGAAGCCGGGTTCGGGTGGAAGAGGGATTTAGAACACATCGAGGAAAACGGTAGGATGAAGAGTGCTGATGCCAGCAAGGTGAGTAAGGTAGCCAAGGAGAGAGGTCATGAACAACTGGGCACACTTGGCGCGGGCAACCACTTCCTCGAGATACAGGTGGTTGAGGAGATATATGATCCCGAGGCCGCTAAGGTGATGGGTATAACGAGAATAGGGCAGGTCACATTAATGATCCATACTGGTAGCAGGGGTCTCGGGCATCAGGTGGCAAGTGATTACTTGATGATAATGGAGAGGGCGATGAGGAAGTATGGTATACAGGCTGTCTCTTATACACATCTCCGAGCCCACGAGACTAGGCATGATCTCGT
>ERZ1669248.232-NODE-232-length-31157-cov-7.677641_pt1 | contig 31157 bp, 28 predicted proteins | sample MGYA00579296_ERZ1669248 | MGnify/ENA primary metagenome ERZ1669248 (study PRJEB41166, sample SAMN08046057) | hot springs metagenome | biome: hot spring; feature: neutral hot spring; material: thermophilic sediment; isolation source: thermophilic sediment from...
ACCGCCTCGACTGTTCAGAGATCGAATGATGTAGGTTAGATTGCCTGATAGCGTGATGAACGGTTTCTGGGCTGACAGGTTTTGTAGTAATCATCTAGCTTAGCGTAGTCTATGAGTTGAAGCTTTAATAACCCTTAAACTAATATGATGTGTGAGATTCTATGAAAGTGTTGGTTGAAGTGTATGCTACGCTATATGATAAATTAGGATGGCGTTCAAAGGAAGTAAATTTTAATTCTAATGAAGTATCCTTAGAGGACTTAATTAAATCGATTCCAGACCTATATAATACCTTAATTAACGATTTAGGTGATTTAACGGAGCTAATAAATAATTACATAGTCTTTATAAACGGTATACATGCGCAATTTAAAAACGGGTTGAAAACCGTTTTAAGGGACGGCGATAAAGTAGCTATATTTCCGCCTGTAGCTGGTGGTTAAATGGACAGCTACCTTACTGAGAAGCAGGTCAAGGCACTTAGGCTTATGGTACAAGGATTCAGCATTGATGAAATAGCTAATGAACTAGGTACCTCTAAATCAAACGTATATTACTTAATTAGAAGCGCTAAGAAAGCTGTTGAGAGATCGAGGAATACCATAAGAATATATGAGGAGATAGTAGGTAATAGACGTATTCGCGTACGTCGTGGAAGTGAAGTTAATGAAGTAATTCGTATGATGATAAATTTAGCTAATGAGGAGGGGGTTAAAATAGCTCTAACGACCGCCGAGCTAGTCCGGAGGATAATCAATGCTGCGGGGGTGAGCTGCTTAGATGTAACTAACTGGGTAATTAACTGTGACTTAACCATAGCTTTAGGCAATGGAGACCTAAGCGTAGTTTCTTCAGATAATGTATAATTGGTTAATTATAAATTAATTCATATATTAATTTATGTATTATGCAACATAATAATTGGTTATGTACAATTAGCTAATTATACATCAATGTTTATTACCTAACAATGCTAAAACTATATCGAGGTAATTCTACATGCCGGGAGGTTACACTGGTAGATTAGCTAGGATTGACCTATGGAGCTGTAAAGTAACTTACGAATCCTTACCTGATGAGGTGTTAAGGAAGTGGATTGGTGGTAGGGGGCTAGGCGTATACCTTGCGTTAAAGGAAATACCCCCCAAGGTAGATCCGTTAAGCCCATCTAATAAGGCCTACGTAATGACGGGCCCTCTAACCGGCATTGCAGGAGTTCCTGCTTCAGGTAGGTGGTGCTCAGTTACCAAGTCACCTTTAACTAACAGCATACATGATGCTCACTCAGGAGGTAAATTCGGCCCGTATCTGAAGTTCGCGGGCTTCGATGGAATCGTTCTAGAGGAGGCCTCGGAGAGACCAGTATATTTATGGGTACACGACGGCAAGGTAGAGATTAGGGATGCGCATCATTTATGGGGCATGGACACCCATTCTGTAACCGATGCGATCACCGAGGAGTTAAGCGCTGAGGTAGGTAAGTCTGAGGCTAAGGAAATTAAGGTCGCCTGCATCGGGCCAGCTGGTGAGAACTTAGCTAGGATAGCGTGCATAATTAATGATAAGTCTAGAGCTGCCGGCAGAGGAGGCCACGGAGCCGTATGGGGCTCTAAGAAAGTTAAGGCGATAGCAGTCTATGGTAAGTCTAAGCCGAGCATTGCTGACCTAGATAAGTTTAGGGAGGCCTCAGCTGCAGCCATGAAGAAGATTAAGGAAAGCCCGATAACTAGCGAGGCGCTGCCTAAATACGGGACAGCAGTATTAGTCAACATAATTAATAACGCTGGTATATTCCCAACCAAGAACTTTAAGACAGGGTACTTCCCCGAGGCAAATGCTATTAGCGGTGAAACAATCGCATCTACGATCATGGATTGGGATAAGCAGAAGGAGGAGGTATGTTGGGGCTGTCCAATAGGCTGTGCTAGATACACAAGGATAACTAAGCCGCCGTTCACTGGCGAGGGCGGTGGACCGGAGTACGAGACTGTGTGGTCCCTAGGGGCTCAGACGGGTACTTCAGACTTAGCAGCCGTTAGCAAGGCTCACTACTTAACCAACGAGTTAGGACTCGACGGCATATCCATGGGGCATGTAATTGGAACATTCATGGAATTAGTTGAGTTAGGTAAGATACCTAAAGAAGTATTAAGAGGTCTTAAGGCGGAGTGGGGTAATGGGGAGGTATTGGTAGAGTTGGTATGGAGAACAGCCTATAGGTCAGGGATAGGTTGCGACTTAGCTGAAGGAGCTTTAAGATTGGCTCAAAAGTACGGGGCGCCTGAGGTAGCGATGGTTGTTAGGGGGCAGGAGCTGCCTGCGTACGATCCCAGAGGAGCTCAAGGGCACGGGTTAGCATATGCAACAAGCAACAGAGGTGGGTGCCACTTAAGGGCATACCTGATATCTCCTGAAGTACTTGGAGTTCCTAAATTAGTTGATAGGTTTGACACTAAGGGTAAGGCCGAATTAGTCAAACACTTCCAGGATGTATTCGCAGTTGTTGATAGCTTAGTGGTATGTAAATTCGATACATTCGCCCTATGGACTGAGGACTTCGCATCGCTATTAAGCGCGGTAACAGGCTGGGATATAACTCCTAAGGAGTTAGAGGTGATCGGTGAGAGGATATACAATGCTGAAAGGGCATTCAACGTATTAAGCTTCGGAGATGGGAAGGACTACGACACCCTACCTAAGAGGTTGCTAGAGGAACCAATGCCTGAGGGCCCGGCCAAAGGACATATAACAAGACTCCCTGAGATGTTAGGTGAGTACTACATGCTTAGGGGATGGATTGACGGTAGGCCTTCGAGGATAAAGCTAGAGGAATTAGGCCTTAAGTGGCTAGCTGATAGGCTAGAGGAGGAAGGACTCATACCCAAATAAGGTAGTTGTGATCACTTAATAAAATAATTTTTAACTTCATAAAATTTACTAGAGGTCTATAGTCTTGGTGATCATGAGGTATAGTGAATGGGAGGTAAATCTTATCAAGGACTCAAGGCCCGAGGAGGTAGTGATTGAAGTAACCACTGAGTGCAATTACAGCTGCATACACTGCTTTAGGAGCACGATGTTTGATGAGTGCCTAGGTAGGATGAATCTAGGTTTATTTCGTAAGCTAGTTAATGAATTAGGTGAAGTAGGGGTTAAGAAGGTAGTATTTAGCGGTTGGGGCGAGCCCCTAACACACCCAATGATCGTAGGTATGATTAAGGAAGTCAAGGATTTAGGAATATACGTAGTACTAAATACTAATGGCTCATTGCTAGCTAAGTACGCAAATGACATATATAATGTAGGGGTAGATGAAATCGTAGTTAGTGTGGACTCTATTGAAACAGATCTATATAGGTCTATAAGGTCTGGGGGAATCCTTAGCAAAGTCATTGAAGGCATACTAACGGTCGATAATTTAAGGGGATATAAGGGGACACCCAAGCTCTCAATGCTTTTCACCATTAACTCACTAAACATTGACGATGTCATTAATGTTCCAACATTCGCTAGGAAACTAGGCATAGGTAGGGTAATATTCTCACACATCATCCCATTAAGTAAGATGCATGAGAAGAAAATGGCTGTGTACGTTAATGAATCGCTAGTTAATAGACTATCTAAGACATTCAGTGAATTATCTAAGGAGGTTCTCTCTGTAGGCGGGAGCATATCATTGCCGAATAATAGGGTAATAGCTAGTAGGTCATGCCCATTCATGATCAATAAGGCATTATTCGTAAGGTGGGACGGCCATGTAGCGCCATGCATCAACTACTCACATAATTGGATTAACTCGTTCTTCGGGGTTGAGAGGATCGTGTACGCAGTTAAATTCGGTAACATACTTAATGAAAGATTAATTGACATATGGGTAAAGCCTGAGTACCTAAGGTTTAGGGCCCGTACAACATTCTTTACGCAGCCTTCCTGCCTGGACTGCAATCTCGCTCCTTACTGTACATACACATCAAGCAACCTCTATGACTGCCTCGGCAATACACCTACATGCGCTCACTGTCCTTACTCGCATGATTTAGTTAGGTGCCCTCTATGAACTAAGTAGCTAGCATTAATGTTAAGTCTATTAAGTCCCGTAATGAAATCATACCTAAGGGCTTTCCATCTTTATCAACTACCGGAAGATGCCTGATGTTGTACTCACGCATCTTTCTTAATGCATCATAAATCCTAGAATTAGGGTCTATAGTTACTGGATTCCTGCTCATGATGGTATATGCCGGATCATTCCTAGAGGCCCTCTCCGATGCCACAAACTTAACTAGGTCCCTCTCAGTTAATATTCCCACTAGAACACTATTATCATCAACTAACATTACACTACCTATTCTATTCTCATACATCAACTTAGCCACATCAGCTATAGGGGTAGTATAGTGTGCAACTATTGGGGGGACGCTCATAATATCTGAGACCCTAATTGATAGTTCCTTCCTCCTCCTACCAAACAAATTAAACCCCATATGATAATTTATAGGGCAAGTAATAAATTTTCCATGTAATACGGTTTAAAGCGGTCACCCATCTCCATGTTTTAGCTCCTTTAATTATTTACCTGCCTCGATTTTAAGACGAGCTCATCACGTCTGGAGCTCTTCCATAGCCACCTAAGGTCTGTCAGCCCACGGGCTCCAGATTCTACATCGTAAGGCCATCACGTAGTCGTTGGCCTTAGGGCCCCTAGGGAGGGCCTGAAGCATTGCCACACATCTAATGCTGTTGTAGGAGGCTGAAAGCATATCATGCAAACAGCGATCCATAATTCAGGAAAGTAATCACTGTTGCGATTCGAATTAACTATCAGTACACGAGGATGAATACTTATATGTCTACATTCCATTAGTATGTCTGGCGTATGAGCCTCTGCAGCCATATATGTTTCGATTAGAGCGCTCCGTTGCGCTGAGGCGATGATTTCCAAAACCTTAGCAACACGGCGTCCTAACGTTGGAGGCGCTAGTAGGTTCCGCCTTGAGGTGTGGGGAGGTAGAATGGTAATACGGATGATGATTCTCGTAAGGTTTGATGGGTGATTAGAGCCAGGCTGCTGATGGAATTACTGCCCAAGCTATTTTGGTTTGATGTAAGTAAAAATTTATTTAACTTATCAGGTTAATATATGGAGGTGCTTTAGTTGCCAACAGCTATAGTATTAATCAACACCGATATTGGAAGTGAAAACGAGGTAGCTAACGCATTAAGTAAGATCGATGGTGTTAAGGAGGTATATCAGGTATATGGCATATATGATATAGTGGTTAAAGTTGAGGCGCAGACTCATGAGATGCTACGTGAGATAATAATTAATAGGATTCGACGCCTACCGAAGGTTAAGTCGACCACCACCATGTTAGTTATTGAAGGTAGGGCGCTCAGCTCAAGCTAAGTACTCGCGGTTCTTAGGAACTCAAGGAATATAGGTGAGGGCTTTAGAGGTCTGCTTTTGAATTCCGGATGTGCTTGAATGCCTAGAAAGAACTTGCTATTCCTTAATTCCATAACTTCAGGGAATCCTTCATCGCTATAACCGCTTACTATAAATCCCTCTTTTTCAAATAAATCGATATATTCTGGGTTAATTTGGTACCTATGCCTATGCCTTTCGTAAATCACATCAGACCTATATATGCTGTAGATCTTCGAGTCCTTCCTAATAATATAGATTGCCCTACTACCCAGTCGCATGGTTCCCCCCTTATATACGACTCCCTCCTGCGACGTGAGTAGGTCAACTACTGGATAAGGGGTGTTGGGGTCGATCTCGGTTGAGTGCGCTTTATGTAGGTTTAATACGTTTCTAGCGAATTCGACGACCATCAGCTGAAGGCCGAAGCATATTCCTAGAGTGGGCACATCACGCTCCCTTAACATCTTTATAGCATTTATCTTACCTTCAGCCCCCCTGCTTCCGAACCCCGGCAACACTATAGCTCCTGAAATATCAGCTAGGCACCTACTTAGATCGACGATCCCTCTCTCTACATCTGACGCCTCAATCCACTTAAACCTAACCCTAACCCTGAGGCTCGCTGAGGCGTGCTTTAAGGCCTCAACAATGCTTAAGTAGCTGTCATGTAGCGATGTATACTTACCTATTAACGCTATAGTTACATCCTTAGTAGGCGTCTTTAAATTATTTACGAATTCAACCCAATCAGTTAGATCAGGCTTACTACTACGTACATCCAGCTCAAGTCTATCTATCAAAAGGTTATGTAACCCCTGCTCGCTGAGTACTAGAGGCACTTCATATGTGTACTCGACATCGTAGTTACTTAGTATTGCCTCATAAGGAACGTTAGTAAATAAGGCCAGCTTCCTCCGTACCTCAATACTTAACGGTTCTGGGGATCTAGCTATGATGACGTCAGGTTGAATACCGATCCTCCGTAACTCTTGAACGCTGTGTTGTGCCGGCTTGGTCTTTAACTCGCCGGTAGTAGTTAACTTAGGTACTAACACCACGTGAACAAATAAGGTATTTCTTAACCCCTCCTCCAACCTCATCTGCCTAGCTGCCTCAAGGAATGGTAGGCCTTCAATATCACCTACAGTGCCTCCTATCTCAACTAATACTACATCAGCCCCCTGCTCCTTACCTATAGATCTAATTTCATCCTTAATCTCATCAGTTACATGCGGTATTATCTGTACTGTTTGACCAAGGTAATCGCCCCTTCTCTCCTTTTCAATAACCCTTAGATATATCTTCCCAGTAGTTATATTATTTCTCTTAGATAAATCAATGTTAAGGAATCTCTCATAGTGGCCTATATCTAGATCCGTCTCTCCGCCATCCTCCGTTACGTAGACCTCCCCATGCATATAGGGGTTCATTGTACCAGCGTCTACATTTACGTAGGGATCTATCTTTATTGCCGTTATGTTAAGACCCAACGACTTTAGGAGTAATCCTATGGATGCAGTGGTTATCCCCTTGCCTAGACCTGAAAGCACTCCGCCTGTCACGAATACGTACTTACACACCATTTACTGTTCACATGACTTAGCTACTATTTTGAAGTAATAAGCTCTATACTGAAACTAATAGCCAACCTAAGTAGCCATCAGTTATTGTTGAGATCGATCATTGGGGAAAACCCTTAATAAGACTCCGCGTATGCTAGAGTCCTAAGTGGGTATATAGATGTTGATTTACAGAGGACTATGCCCTAATTGCGGTGGAGCCATCACTGAGGATAGATTGCGCTTGGGGCTTTTATGCGGTTCATGCCTAGACTTAAATGCTGAGTATGAAGGCCCGCCTCATAAGGAGGTGATTATGAGTCGCTTAATTAATGCCGGAAAGGTTGGTAAGTACTTAACGTACTTAACCGTCGAGGACGAGTTAGAAGGCTTTAGCAACTTCTTCACAAAAGTTACTGGTAAGACGCTATGGTCTATCCAGCGATCATGGGCTAGGAGGATGATATCTAACGAAAGTTTCGCGTTAATAGCGCCTACTGGGGTAGGTAAGACAACGTTATTACTTACATATGCATTATATAGGGCTATTAATGATGGTAGAGTCCTCTATATAGTGCCTACTAGGGAGTTAATGAACCAGGTATATAAGGCTTTAAGTAGCTACAACAAGTTCGATGTAAGAGTGGTCAACTCGGATAGCATTAAAGATGCAGATTTAAAGGACAGATTCATAGCCGTATTAACGCATAATTTTATCCATAGAAATAAATCATTAATAAACGGGCTGAGATTTAATTTAGTTGCAGTTGACGATTTCGATGCACTGCTTAAGTCGTCGTCGATAGTTGACTTAATACTTAATACAATAGGCATTAACAATGACGCGATACAACATGCTAGGAAGGTAGTTGAGTTAAAGAACGAATTAGCCTTCATTAGGTACCTAAATAATGAGGGACTACTTAGCAAGTTAAGGGACGAATTATATCAACACACGTTAAACCTAGTTAGATTAGTGAACTACGGCGATATAGGACAGCTGCTCATAGCAAGCGCTACTGGTAGAGGTCGTGGTGAGAGAGTTAAGATCTTAAGGGAGCTGTTAGGTTTTGAGGTAGGTTCTATAACAGATTACCTAAGGAACTTAGTTGAGGTATACGAATATCAAAGCGAGGATAGGCTTAGAAAACTCCTTAATGACTTAATAGGAGGCACCTTAATATTCGTTAGCAAGGATCTTGGGCTAAAGTATGCTAGAGACTTGACTAATTTGCTAAGCGACTCAGGGTTTAAGGTAGTTTTGGCTAATTCGAGGAGGGCGTTAGATTTGCTGAGGGAAGGTAAGGTAGATGTAGTTGTAGGTGTTGCTACATACTACGGCGTTTTAACCAGGGGTATCGACGAGCCATTAAGGATATATAATACTGTTTTTGTAGGGATACCTAAGAATGAATTTAATATAGAGAACGCATTATTAAACCCAAGGACATTTGCGGTCACGCTCTCGGAAGTAACTAGATTAGGGCTGAAAATCGAAGGCTCAGATGACTTAATACGTAGGTTAAGGAACTTACCGCCGAAGAAGACCAAGCTCCTAAGTTACGCGCTTAGGAATTTAATTGATGTTGACGGACCTCTTCTTGAAATTAAGAACTCGATAACTAAGGCCCTACCATTGATTATTACCTTCATTGGCAATTACGTGAGAGATCACGGTAAATTAGTGATTAACGATATGGTAATCAAGAGAAGGGAAGGTAGATTAGTCATTCAATCCCCGGACGTCATGACGTATATTCAAGCGTCGGGGCGCAGTAGCAGGTTACATAATGGAGTAATGACCTTAGGTCTTTCAGTTATATTTGTTGAGGATGAGGACCTGATGCGCATATTTATTAGAAAGTTAAGGAATTACGTACCTAACCTTGATATACGGCATTTAAGGGAAGTAGATCTCGAGGAAGTCAAGAGGAGACAGGTAGAAAGCAGGCACAGTACCACGGCATCGTCCTTAAGTAGCAACGTTAGATCGGCATTACTTATCGTTGAGTCGCCAACCAAGGCTAAGACTATCGCATCAATGTTTGGTAGGCCTGGAAGAAGGTACTTAGGTGAGTACGTAGTTTACGAGACGGTAATCCCAGTAGACGATAAGGTATATGTTACGTCAGTAGCATCTACGTTCGGACACGTAACCGATTTAGCAGTTGATGACGGATTGCATGGTATTAAGTTCTCAGGGGACGGATTAATCCCAGTCTATACATCCATCAAGAGATGCTTAGACTGCAAGAACCAGTTTACTGAGGAGGTCGACGAGTGTCCCAAGTGCGGCTCAGTAAGGATAAGGGACAGCCGTAAGATCATCGACGTATTAAGGAAGTTAGTCCAGGAAGTAGACGTGGTGTTCGTTGCTACAGATCCAGATGATGAAGGAGAGAAGATAGCGTATGACATATACCTAGCTCTAAGGGCATATACATCAAACATCCATAGAATTAAATTCCATGAAGTAACGCGTAGGGCACTTATCGATGCAATAAGGAACCCAGAGAAAGTTGATTTAGCAAGGGTTAGCGCCCAAATCGTTAGAAGGGTTGACGATAGGTTGATAGGCTTCGAGTTAAGCAACGTCCTCAAGCGGCACTTTAATAAACCGTGGTTGGGCGGAGGGAGGGTCCAGAGTCCAGTACTTAATTGGGTCGTAAGAAGCTATACCTCATACATGAGTGATAGGGGCTATATATTATTTGTCAGACTATTTGATAGATACGTCATTACTGTGTTCACTAAGGATAGGGATGAAGCTCATGACTTAATGAAGTTAATAAATGAGCACGGAATTAAATTAACTAAGGTTTCTGAGGAAGTACGAGTACTTCATCCCAAACCCCCCTTCACCACTGATGAGTTGATATCTGAGGCGTCAAGGATCCTTAAGCTATCAGCGACCGCCGTCATGAGGCTTGCGCAAGATCTCTTCGAACTAGGTTACATAACGTATCATAGGACTGATTCAACACACGTATCAGCTAATGGCATTGAAGTTGCCCGCGAATACCTAGCTAAGAGGGGCTTTGGGGGCTTATTTAAGCCTAGGGTATGGGGGGATAAAGGGGCACATGAGTGTATTAGGCCTACTAAGCCTTTGGATGCTAATGAACTATATAATCAGATATCTAATGATTATTACGTAAATATAACGGGCGCCCACATAAAGATGTACGACATCATATTTAGGAGGTTTATAGCTAGCCAGCTACCTGAGGCTAAGGTTAAATTCCACGTATATGAGGCCGCAATATCAAATCACACGAAATTAATTGAGATGCCGGTTGAGGTGTTGGATAGCGGGTTCATGGTGTTGGATAGCGGGTTAATTCAGATACCCCAAGTGGATTTAAGCCGTGGTGAATTGCTAGTTAAGCCTAGCGAGGTGAGAGTTATTAGGGGGTCAAACGCTAAATTACTTAATGTAAGTGATGTGATCAGGTTAATGAAGGAAAAGGGCATCGGCAGGCCGAGTACCTATGCTAAGGCGATAGATAATAACGTCAAGCACGGTTACATAATCATATCCAAGAGGCAGTTATACCTGATACCGACTAAACTGGGTATTAGCGTATGTGGCATATTGTTAAAGTACTTCCCATCGGTAACCAGCGAGCAATTAACCGCAGATGTTGAGAAGTTACTTGATGCTGTTAGAGCTAACGTTATGAGCAGGGATGAGGCATTAACATTGCTTTTAAGTGATGTTATCGATCTAAGGCTACGTAGTAATTACCTGTTTAATGATGGTCTTACATCCGAGGGCCTTGTCATTTAAGGTGGGAGGCGAGGATTCGCACTCCATCAATGCTTTTAATGGCCATCTTAATGCCAAGGGGCTTTAGGACCCCTAAGTTAGCCAACACGTACCTTAGTAACCGCGTATGAGTAATGACTTAAATTCATAGTCATAGGTCCCCAAGGAGCGGAGGTATTGATCTAGGACCTGATCATAGTCTTACGCATTTAACGGGGAATACTACCTTAAGTCCCCTGTAGGAACATATCGTTCAGGACAGGGAGTCAGGGGAATGCCGGATTAGTGGTTTAAAAACCAAACCTCATCTGCTCAATATAAAATTTATATATTTGAACATCAAATATTATTTGGTAAGTAGGCTTACTCTCGTTACCAACTCACCCCCTTAGGTTATTGAGGTGTAGCATATGATTAAGCATGTAATTGTACGTAAGATCGTTAGGCTGAGTAAGGTAGCTAAGATATTTAGAGTCATGTCTATAGCTGCCCTAATATACGGCTTGCTCGGCCTACTACTATACGCCATGATATTCCCATCGAGCTTAATAATGATTGATAGCGTATTATGGATTATCGACTCTGCAATGTACCTAGCGTTGTTCATGGTTCTAAGTATAGTCAGTTCTAAGGCATTGGATGGTTCTAGGTATGAATTATTTAGAGTTGAGGATATACTGTCGCTGATACTGGCTTTACTATCCCTCCTAATAACTGCCTACTTAATACTTAACACGGTATTCGCTGAAACTGAGGTAACGCCCAACGTTATGTCCTTATACTTGGTAGGTAGCGGCCTCCTCTCATACCTATTTAGCATTTATTTAAGTAAGATTAATAGAGGTAAGATAAAGAATGTAATTGCTAATACTGTAGCTAAGAGAACGTTGCTTGATGCCTTAATCGAAATCGTTAGCGCATCATCTATAGTCGTATCTAACATGACTGGCTTAACGATAATTGAGGAGCTCATGTTCTTGGCGTTATCGGCATATGCCATACGATACTCCTTACTTATTGCTAAGGAAGCTGTCCTCAACATCCTTAACGTAAATGAACCAAGGCATATCAGACATGAGGTGATCAAGCTCGCTAGAAAGTACGATAACTTATTCGTTAGGAGAGCGGTTTTAAGGAGATTAGGTAGCTTCGTTGAAGTCGAGCTGTGGGTTATATTACCTAATAACCTATCATTAATAGCCGCTCATTCAATGGTACTTAGGTTAGCCAGGGATGTAGTGAGTAGTGTGCCAGAGGTAATTAGGGCGTTGGTTATCGCTTTACCGGACGTTAAGAGGGTGGTTAAGGTCGAGACACCATTACTTAATGCTAGATTACAGAACGCGGAAGTAGCACCTAATTAAGTAATTCCCAACCCTGGTATTACGCGTATTACACGTATTTAAATCATACATTTAATGTACTTTACTACATACCTTTTAAAGATATTAAAGCGAGTATAGAATTTAGGTGTAGAGGATTCCAATCCACGATAAATTGATAGAGACCTTATTAAGGATGGCTCAAGAATTCTCGATAGATGTAGCTAGGGCTAGAGCCGTAGTCAATAGCATTAAAGATGTAAACATGTATGAGTTAAGGCAAACAATTAATGACGTACCTGACGTCGTAGCAAGCGATTCAAGTAGGGTTTTAAGGACTTATTCTTCAGCTATAATATATGCTGTGCAAGCAGTAGCCCTAAGGACCTCTCTTAAGGACCCATCAGGCAGCAAGTTAATAGTTAAGGCTGATGCAGGTTATTACATCCCATCCCTAAATAATTATAGCTTAATTACTGATGAGCGTTTAAGGCGTATCCTTCAGTTCGTAGCAAGGGATTTAGAAGTTGCTTCGGTTCACGAATTAATTAATGAATCTGATATAGCCTTATTTGATGGATCTCTTTTCACGTTCCTATGGTATGGAAAGCTTCCTGAGGTACCTAGGGAATTCAAGTTCATGATGGCTAGGCCCTATAGGTTGAGGGACTTATGGCGTGGCATAGTAAATCAGGTTATTACAATTAAGTCTAAAGCCATCCCGATGTTTATAGCTAAGAGCATTAGGTGGAGCCCCTATCTAAGGAAGCTCTTAGGAGATGACGCCTTAAGTGGATTAACGAGTAAAGTCAACGACTTATTAGTGATCAATGCGTTGAGACCAAGGCTACCTAAGCAGCCGCATATGCTTGAGCCTATATATTTAGAGCGCATCGAAGACTTGCCTAAACCCTTGGATACCCTAGATTACGAGGATCGTAAGTATATAGAGCCATTAATACCTATAACTATAACATACGTCTCGTTCAGCAATCTGCTACCTCACTACCAAGTATCGATACCCGGTAAATTAAGCGTTAGTGAATTAATTGAAGTCCTCAGTTCACTATATCCCTACTCATACGGCGGCTATCCAGACCCGCTTAAGGTAGCACATAGCAAGTGTAAGCTAAGTAATGAGGAATTCAAATACCTACTCCTTAAGGTAGGCATTAGCACGCACACCGGACGCGAGCCGCTAGGCGAGGTTGCATGAGCTCAAGACCCATAGGCATCGTAGGGGATAACTCAACACCCACAGAAGTAGATGTCAAGGCATTATATCCTGTGCCAGCCGGTACATACATATACGCTAAGTTTAAAGTTAAGGATCCAGTAAGCGGTGAGGAGGGCCTTAGGGAAGTCGTTGGCATTATTGGATCCTCGATGTACAGGTCAATAGTGCCTATCATAACCACCCCTAACTTAGGGATGTACGAAAGTCCATCAAGTGATTTAAAGAGGGAGAGCTATATGAAGGCGTTAATCATAGCTGATATAACTGACGGTAGGGCTGATGCCCCTAGGCATCCACCGCCTCCTGAGACCCCTATCTACCTCGCCCACTTAAATCACTTAAGGGTGGTCTACGGATATGACTCAGGTAGTAGCATTAGAGTAGGATCTCTAGTTGGATTTGATGAATTGGAGATTAAAGTTAATGTAAATGCGTTAGCCAAGCATCTACTAATCACCGGAACCACGGGCTCAGGTAAGAGCAACTTAGTAGCAGTCCTAGCTGATAGGGTAGCTCAGATGGGCGGCTCAGTAGTTATCTTCGACGTTCACGGCGAGTACAAAGGCTTAGTTAGCGAATCTAGGGATGTTATGGTGGTTGATTACGACGCATGCATCAACTTGATTAAATCGCCTGTTGGACTATTAGTCGGCTTTATAATTACTGAGCCTACGGCAACTAAGCAGAGAAGGCTATTGAGGAACGCCATTAGAAAGTTAAACGATGATGTATGCGATATAGCATTAAGAAGTAGAGTACCTTACTCCGAGGCCGTAAAGAGGCTGTACGCCGAGAAATTTAAGGCTAGGTCAGGAAGCAGTGCACAGCAAGTTGCCATTAAGGATTTAAATCCACTTGACGCCTATAGGGATTTACTTAAGGTTTACCTAGGCGATCATGACGATAAGATAACTAACGAAATAAGGGATAAGATAGATGATTTCTTTGAATGGCATAAGGTGGCCTTAGACGCCCCTGAAGTAAGCGAGTTAATTGACTGCCGTAAGGTAGTAGTCGTTGACGTCTCTACATTAACTGATGAAGAGAAGGACTATATGCTTAAGGTGATTGCTGAAAACATATTATGGTCCTTAAAGGAACGTAAGATAGTTCCAACGTTACTCGTTATTGAGGAGGCGCACATATTCATTAGCAGGGACATGGCAACGAGGTCTAAGGGGACTCTACAGAGGTTTATTAGGGAGGGTAGGAAGTTCGGGGGGATGTTGGCCATAGTTAGTCAGAGGCCTAGGGCCTTAGACGCTAATGTTGTTTCCCAGGTACAGAACTACGCATTCCTAAAGCTAGTTCAAAGAGGTGATAAATCAGTTATTATGGAGTTATCCGACATCTTGAGTGAGGAATACGTCAACTTATTACCCACACTGCCTCCAGGTCATGGGATATTAATAGGCGAGTGGATAGGTAGGTATCCAGCATACGTTAAAATAGACATGCATATGGGTAAGAGGGTGGGGGCGACGCCGGATGTAGTAAGTATATGGAGATCATCTCTGGAGCGGAGGTCTAAAGCCTTAGATATTAAGTCGTTAAGTAGTGAGTGGGAGGGTAATTAGGTTGTTACTACTCCACGTATCAGATACTCATTTAGGCGCCGATAAGCCACGTAGGCATGGGAGAGTGAGGGAAAGGGAATTAGACTTCTACGATGTATTTGATGAAGTCATAGACATAGCTATTAAGGAGGGAGTCGACGCCGTAATACATTGTGGCGACTTCTTCAATAAGGCTGAGCCTAGCCCGCAGACGTATTACTACGCATTTAAATCCCTTAGGAGATTAAGGGATTCGGGCATCCCGTTCCTAGTTATTGCTGGACAACACGATCAACCTAAGACAGCCACTTTATCGCCTCTTAAGCTATTTGATGAAGTTGGATTAGCGAGGACATTAGCGATAGCTAATGCATCGACAAGTGTAATTAAGCTACGTAGTGGTGAATTAGGGGTTACTGCAATACCTTATACCCACCCGCAGTTGATAAATGATGTTGTTAAGATGTTAAGAAAGCCTGAATCAGGGAAGAGGATATTGATGGCTCACCTGCTACTTAAGGAGCTAGGTATACCTAATGCCCATATATCGTTAAGCGAGTTAGGTGTTATGGACTATGCCTACGTAGCATTAGGTGATTACCACTTAAGGTACGAGGTAAATTACGGCGGTACGCCAGTAGTCTACCCCGGTTCCACTGAGGCATTAGACGTTTTAGAGGCAAGTGATGAGAGGTATGTTGTTTTAGTCGACTTAAGCGGCAGTGAAGCTAGGGTTAATTGGATCAAGTTGAATAGTTTTAGGAGGTGGGTGGTACTTAACGACGTAAGGAGCTATAGCCAATTAATTAAGTCATTAGATAACATATGGTATAGTATGCCAGGTAAGCCCCCAATGCTGCATATAAGGGTCAGTAAGGACTTACCCTCAGGAGACTCAAAATTAATTAACGATTACTTAGACAGCCTAGTACGGAGCAATAAGATTCTCTTCTACAGGATTGAGGTACCTGGAGTTATTGAGGAGGAGAGTAGTGGTACATATGAAGAAGTTAGCTATGTACCAACGCTTGAGCTGGTGGTCCATAACGTTGTAGGCGATAAGGACTTGGCTGAAGTATTACTGGGCATCATCAAGGGCTGCGATGACGTTGGCTTCGTTAACCTAATGATTAATAGATTAGTGAGTGATGTGTCGTTGCTTAGTAGGTTGGAGAGGTTGATTAAGAAATGATAATCCGGAGGGTTAAGTTAGCTAATATTTTGTCTCATGAAAACACCGAGATAGATTTCCCAGATGGAGTAGTATCCATAGTGGGTTCGAACGGCGCTGGTAAATCATCGATCATCGACTCAATGTACATAGCATTATTCTCTGACGCTAAACCCGATATTAGGGGTGGTAAGAAGGAATTCATAGTTATGAGGGGTAGGAAGAATGGCGAGATATCAGTACTATTTGAGGTGGGTGGTAGCAGGTACTTAGTCACCAGGGAATTAAGCGTTGAGGGCTCCTCGCAGGCATATTTGTACGTACTTGAAGGAGATAGAAAGAGGTTAAGGGCCACGGGAATTACTGAAGTCGTCAACGAATTAAGCAGGATATTGGGGCTCTCCACAATTTCCGGAAGCGACTTAAAGAAGCTCATTAGAGGCACTATAATTGCGCTGCAGGATGAACTTACCGAGATAATTAACATTAGTGATTCTAAAAGGAGGGAGTGGATACTATCTCTTCTCGGTCTTAGCTACTTAGAGAAGGCGTTGGAATCCGTTAAGAAGGCGATCAGCGAGAAGGATAAGCTAGAGGGCGAGTTAAGGGGCGAGTTAAGGATGTTAGAGAAGGAGAAGCAGGAATTACAAGACGTTAGACGTAAGGTTAGTGAGAAGGTCGCTAAGGTTAAGGAAGTTGAAGCCAGGATTAAGGAGTTGGAGAGCAAGCGTGAGGCACGTAGCCATGAGTTAAGTATAATAGATGAGGCAATAGAATTAAGCAGTAAGTTAAAGGTGGCATTAATCAGTAGTAAGGTTAAGGAGTTAGAGGCAGTAATTAATAGACTTAAGTTAATAGATTCGTGGGATAGCAACGAATATGTGAGGTTGGCCAACGAATTAGGTAGGAGGAGGAAGGAAAGAGAGGCCATTAGGACTCAATACATAAGCGTACTCAACGAGTTAAGCAGTAAGATTGGAGTGTCAGTAAGTTCCTTAGATGAGCTCAATGAACTCGACGCTGAGTTGAGGGTTAGGCGTGATGAGCTAAGCGACTCGGTGGGGGGTAAGAAGGCTCTTAAGGAATTATATTTGCTCTATGTAGAGAAGTTTGAATCGAGCAAGGAGTGCCCTATATGTGGTTCGACAATTAATGAGCCTAATTTAATTAAAGAGAAATTAATTAAGGAATTAAATAATTTAAGTAAGGCCATTAAGGAATTAAGTGCTGAGTATACATCAGTTGATGCTAAGTTAAGGATCATTGAGAAGTACCTAGATAAGCTTAAGGAGTTAAGGAGCAGGGAGGAATACCTAAATAACGAGTTACGTGACTTAGAGATCAGGCTGGGGAGACTTAGTTCGCTGGCTATTAGCCTCTGCAGTACGGTTGCTGAGGTAGGTACCTCATCCTTAGATGAATGCGTTGAGGAATTAAATAAGCGTAAGGAGGAACTTCAAAGGGCTAGAAGCGAGTTGGATATAATAATGAGGAATTATGGTGGATTAGTTAGCGGGTTAGGGGTAAGCCTTGAGGAATTACTGAATAAATTAACTAGGTGTTTAGATTTCCTGGGCATTAGATTAGCCGGCGAGTTAACCCCACAGTCGATCGACGAGTTGATTAGGGATCTACTAAACCGAAAGAAAGCCGTCGATGCCGATTTAAACAGGCTAGTTAATGATTTAAGCAACCTTAAAGCTGAGCGTAAGTCATTGAATGACCTTATATCCGAATACAATGAAGCGATTAAGAAGCTTGAGGCGGACATCAAGGAGCGCGAAGGTAGGGTTAAGGAGTTGGAGAGAAAGATTAAAGCTTATGAGGTAATTGAGGACTTCAGCATCAAGTTCTTAGGAAAGAATGGAATAATCGCTAGGGAATTAACCAAGGTCGTTAGATCCGAGTTGGAGAGAAGAGCTAACGTGCTTTTATCTAAGCTTAATCTCAGACCTATAGCGATCAATGACGACTTCCAAATAAGTATTAAGGTGTTAGGAGGTGAATTGCCGGTAAGTAACGCAAGTGGTGGCGAGAAAGTAGGCATTTCAATAGCTCTAAGGTTAGCGTTAGCTGAACTAATTATGGGCAGATTCCCAACTACGTTAGTCCTAGATGAACCAACGATATATTTAGATGAGGAGCGGAAGACCCAGATCTTTAAGATAATTAGTGAGTTAGGAAGGACGCTAAGGCAAGTGATAGTAGTAACGCACGATGAAGATGTAGTTGAGATATCGAATAAAGTCATTAGGGTTGAGAATGTAGGTGAGGTCAGTAGGATTCAAGTGTTCTCTTAGGTTTCAATGTATTTAATACCTAGCCATTCACTGAGCTGTCTTAGCTGGCTCCTTAGATCACCGAAAGCTATGACGTAATGATTACCCACTACACTATCTACGAATGCCCTTGGATTATCGATCTTAACCTTAATCTGAAGCGCCTTACTTAGGTCATAGCCTACTACTGTACCAGTGGTTGCGTGGATTTTATCGATGTATTTTCCATATAGCCTGAATATCGTTACTGTAGTTAACGGTATCTCAGGCCTGCAGTGGACTACTGGTATTCTAGCCTTGATGATCGATGGCGGCTCGCTAAGAACTACATGGGTCTTAGATGGATCCTCAGCAATAGATGCGGGCGCTGCGCAATGCATAAATGTTAGAACCCCATCATGGCTCACCGAAAACGGATCCGATATCAATGCCGGCTTGCCGGTCAAGCACTTAGCTATGATTAACCCAATAACATTTAATATCTCCCCCTCACAACCTATAATCTGGTCATTCACGTACCCTAGGCAAGGATTTACGTTAAATACCTGGAACAGCTCCGTATAGCATTCGAGTGCTATAGCATCTAATCCGCGTAGCTCTTGAAGTTTTCTAATTGCTAAGTATAGCTTTAGGGCCTTCTTAACGCCTTCCTCAGGCGCCTCTACCTTATACTTAGACTTAATTTCATTTAGCTTCCTCAGGACCTCATCATCGCTTAACTCATTAAACACCTTAATTAATTCGCTTAGAGGTACGTGTTCGACGTCAACTCCTAATCTATCCTTAAGTATAGTTCTATCAAAGTGCGAAGCAACCATAGGTGGTATTATGCTTCCAATCATACCTATCCTTAAGTACCTTAGTCTCCTATATGTGTATGCTACCTTAATGAAGTCCTCCATCTCCCTGATCGCACGTAGGTCATTGGGAGCGCCATGGACTAATTTGACCTTAAACCCCCTCTCCCTTAAGTAACCAACTGCGCTGGCTGACGTTGGAAACGAATATCTCGTGGGGAAAGTCCAAATAACAGCAGGTATACCTACGGACTCCACAAATAACGCCTGAAGGTGACCGGTAAATCCATGGAGTGATACAACTATTAAGGCATCTAAATTTAACTTGCTAACCTCATGGGCTCTGCGAATCAATGATACCTCATCATTTAGAGGTGATCCAACGATTAAATCAAAATCCAATCTCCTTATATAGCTTAATAGGGAATTATAGTCCTGGGCGACGTCGGTTTGATCCATAGAACCTACGGGCATTACGTAAACGCTTGGCCTTGAATTAAGCATGGCGATCACCACTTAATAATAAGCGTACAGCAACAATAAATTTGTTATCTATTAAACAGGCCTGAATCAACGATACGTAAATAAGTTAAGTTAGTGATTTATCTAGGGAAGAAAGTTATGAGTATAGCTATAGTTGGAGACGGTGTTAGGTGCTTTAAATGCGGTAGGCAAGCGGCTGTAAGGGTTAGGTATGCTAGGATGAACTTATGTCGCGACCACTTCGCAGAGTATGTCGAAATGCGTGTAGCTAGAGTCGCTGAAAGACATAATATGTTTGATGGTATAAGAAAGCTTATTATAGCATTATCAGGTGGTAAGGACAGCACGTCCTTGGCCCATATAATTATGAGGCATAGAGATGCCTTCAGAATTAAGGAGATATACGGGCTTCACTTGGATCTCGGTATTGACGGCTTCTCAGAAGAATCCAGCCATGTCGTGAGGAAGGTATGTAGGGAATTAAATTTGAAATGCTTTGTACTACCGCTTAGGGATCTCATCGGCTACTCCTTACCAGAACTTATTAGGATCTCTAGGAGGCCTCCATGTAGTTTATGTGGCATGCTTAAGAGATACTTAATTAATGTAGTTTCGGTCGAACTTGACGCTGATGCAGTCGCCCTTGGGCATCACATGGACGACTTGCTTGTATTCGCGCTTAAGGACTTCCTAGTTCAGGGGAACTTCAGAATGATTAAGTTATCGCCGGTGACATTAGGCATCAAGGGAGTCATGGCTGCGAAGTTAAGGATACTCCATGAAACGTGTGAGGATGATATCATATTATACGCTAATATTAGGGGTATAGAATATGTTAGAAGTCCATGTCCATACAAGTACGTTGATAACTTCAAGGCAGTAATTAGGGAAATGCTAGATAAGCTTGAAGCCTCATCACCCGGCTTTAAAATATCTTTAATGAGGAGGCTTATTAAAGTAGCTGATGTAAAAGCTGAGGGAGAAGTCATCCGCTGTAAATACTGTGGGATGCCATCATCAAGCGGTACTTGCTCGTTCTGTAAATTCACTGAGAGGTCCCTGGGTAAGCCGTTAGGGTACGATGTACGATCCAGGGTTAGAGACTTAATTAGGAGTTTAAGTTGACCACATAAATGCCCCCTGTGCTTTGAAAACAAGATCCCATCGTGATGTGATATCCTAGCCCCCTATCTTTACGTTAATATGCGGCGATTCCTTAACCACCCTGAAGGCGATGTTAGTAACAGTCTTCTTAATGTATGGTAGCTTAAGTAATTTCTTAATAAACGCATCTAACTTGCTCACATCTTCAAATGTAGAAATTATCATAACGTCGTATTCGCCGGTTATATCATATACCGACCTTACGTTAGGTTCTAATGCGAGGACCCTCTCAACCTCCTCTATATGGGCGCCATCTACCTGTAGCAATGTAATCGCATTTATTTGATAACCCAACTTGCTATAGTCTATCAGCACAGTATATCCCTTTATTATCCCTAATTTCTCTAACCTCCTCATCCTATTAATTATCGTTGATGGGGACTTCCTCAACATCCTTGAAATTTCCCTAATACCTAGTTTTGCATTCTCCTTCAATGCATTGATTATCGCTAAATCTACCTCATCTAATAAGTTCATTCTAAGCATTCACCAATAGAACAATTAACTAACTCAACTATATATGGTTTAATGGGCCCCTATATGGGTGTATCATATCTATTGTAGTTAATTTTATTTAGAGTTCTATACCAATGAATTATACGTTGAAAGTATGTCAAAAGATGTAATTTCGGAGATTGAACGAAATAACATTAAGTGGCTGGATCTACAATTCACGGACTTAATAGGTGTATTAAGGCATGTTATGATATCATCTAAGCTAGTGACACCTGAATTATTTACTGATGGTATTGGGAAGCTTGACGGAAGTAGCATTAAGGGGTTTACAGGGATCGAGGAGAGCGACCTAACCTTAAAGCCTATACCAGATACGTTTGCTATGATACCGTGGGCCCCTGGAACCGCGAGAGTTATAAGCAGCATTTACAGGGACAAGGAAAGGATGTCTAAGGACCCGAGGTTTGTTGCAGAGAGCGTAGATTCAGCTCTCCTTGAAAACGGGTTAAGGCCCTACGTATCAACGGAGCTGGAGTTCTTCATATTTGACAGAGTTAACGTATCCGTAGATGTTTGGAAGCAGCAGCTAGAGATAGTGAGTAGTGAGGCGTTCTGGAGTGCTACTGTACCATTTAATAGAAGTAAGGATGGGTACTACGTCACGCATCCTAAAGATAAGTTCGAAGAGCTGAAGGTTGAGTGCGCTGAGATCCTTGAGAGGCACTTCAACCTATCTGTTGAAGTCCTACATCATGAAGTTGCTTCAGCACAACATGAAATTAACTTTAAGGGAGGGATTACTACGTTTACTGCGGACGCTGTTCAGACGGTTAAGTACGTTATTAAGTCTCTAGCGTATAGGAGGGGGTATGTAGCTACATTCATGCCTAAGCCCATCTACGGGGATAACGGAAGTGGTATGCACGTACATGTGAGCATATGGGGGGATGGTGTAAACCTATTTTACGACCCTAATGACAACTACGCTGGCCTAAGTCAGTATGCTAGGTACTTCATTGGTGGGCTAATAGAGCATGGAAGGGCATTATCTGCCATTGTAAGTCCTACGGTAAATAGTTATAAGAGGTTAGTACCCGGCTATGAAGCGCCCGTATACCTTGTATGGAGTAAAGGGAATAGAAGTGCTGCCATAAGGATCCCGGCATATAATGGGAGTAGTAAGTCTAAGAGGGTTGAGTTCAGACCACCAGACCCTAGTGCAAATCCCTACCTTGCGTTATCCGCCGTCGTTCTAGCTGGTATGGATGGAGTTAATAGGAAGTTAGATCCCGGGGATCCACTTGATGAAAACGTATACAGGATGACGCCTAGGAGAAGAAAGGAGCTAGGCATTAAGGAGTTACCGAGGTCCTTAGATGAGGCGTTAGATGAGCTAGAATGCGATAATGAGTGGCTGAAGCCGATATTCGCTCAAGAACTCATAGATAGCTATATAGAGATTAAACGCGAGGAGGTTAGGAAGATAGCAACGTATCCAACAGCTATAGAAGTATTTCAATATATAGATATATAGATATATGGCAAGCTAAACCTGCTCAACAACTTCTAAAAGGCAGATGCCTCAGTGTTACACCTATCAAAGTATGTGTTTGAGAAGTTGTCTAGCTCTACAAATTTAATTACGGCTGCAATTACCGTCTCAAGACCGACCCCCTCCGCCCTGAAGGGTGAGGCCCTCACTTGTAACTATTAATGACTGCTTAACGCATCTATGATTGCGTTGCAGAACTCCGATAAATCATCTGGAGTTCTAGATGTCATCGTATTTTCATCTCTAACTACGGCTGCATCCTCATACATTGCTCCAGCATTTATTATGTCGTCTTTAATCGCTATGACTCCAGCTATTCTCTTACCTTTAACTAACCCTGCCGATATTAGAACCCACGGGCCATGGCATATAGCTGCGATTAGCTTACCCTTATTATATGCTTCTCTAACGAAGTTCGAGACGTCTGGCAGCCTCCTCAGGTAATCTGGCGAGAAGCCTCCAGGGATGACTATAGCATCTATATCATCAACCCTAAGCTCACTTAGCTCTTTAATCACATGCCTCTCTCCTTCCCTAAGTGCTAGCAAAGGTACCGTCGTACCGAACCTCCCAGTCACAGGCCTACGTGGGTCCGCCGGTCTTGGATGAAGACCAAACTTTGTTGGTACTATAATTACATCAGCGACTTCTCCACCTAAGCGTATGGATGAATAAAGTAACTCAACATCTTCGAACTCATTGGCTACCATGAAAACCGCTTTCCTACCTTTAAGACTGGATATCGGCCCAATTCTCTTAGCAAGTAAATGTTGTAATTATATCCGCGTTCGCGGCGATCATGTCATGAGCGTTTCTTTCCTTCTCCTAATTGATGATAATGCCCTCTGAACTCTAAGTAGTTTATCTAGCGTCAGCATTTTAGATGTGAGTAGTAGAAGCATTATTGAGAAAAGTAATGATGCCGCCAACCACATGGGGGTTAGCGCGTCCGGCCTAGATATAACTGACTCCTTAGCTATCATCATTGGTTGTGTAAAGGGTAGAGCGTAAAGTAGGTACCGTAGAGGTGCCCCTATCTTCAATGTATCAACGAACATTATGTAGTAGCTGGGTAGAATAACAAGCATTACTATAGGCCCAGATATCGTTGAGGCTATTCTTACGTCGTTGCTTAATACCCCTATAGTTACTCCTAATGAGGCCATAGCTAGCGATGCCAGGACTACGCTTACAGTCAAGTACATGATCGAAGTCGGATCTATTAAGTATATGTTTGGGGCGAAATCTAATGTACTGGCTGGAACTGAGGTGGTGAGGGTTGCTGAGAATATGTAGAAATATATGACGAATCCAAATACATTGAACGATGAGCCAACTAAAGCTACAGTGAACGAGCCCAGAAGCTTGGACATTAATATATCGAACCTACTCATGGGTAGTGTTAGGAGTACCTCTAAAGTCCTCTCCTCATTCTCGACAGCGGTTGATGTAGCGGCCATCTGAAGTACTGAAATGGTTATTATCATTAGAACTAATGGCATAATGAATGAGGTCATGCCCAGCTGGGTAAGAAGTGATGAGGATCCAGCAACTAATTGATTACGTGGGACTAGGTAAGTCATTATTATTGCATTGGTAGGCCATTTGATTATGGATGATGATATGTTAAGGCCGTAATACCTTAACATAATATCACCTACGACGTCGTTAAGTAATGAGGTAACTATGGATGACTTAAGTGCTGACATCATTCCAACCGTTTTAACGACATCGATTAACGTTATGTTGGCCTTTAGACCGCTTAATAAGCTCTTAGTGAATCCCTCGTTAATGATGAGGATCACATCAAAGCCTCCCTCTAATGCGATGGCCTTTAAGTGAGCTAGGTCTTTTACATGTGCTATGGTTAGGTTATTAATCAGCTTCAACTTACTTAAGTTATCTAGTACGTATTTGGTTAGGAATCCATTGTCCAGGTCGCTGACGAGTAAGTTAATCGGTGCTGATACCTCAGCAACGCCCTCCTTAATACCTGTAGATACTACTAACCCAACTAGTGGGAGTATTAAGGCTGAGATGATGAAGGGAATCCAAATCCTCGGATCTCTGATTAAATCCTTAACCTCCTTAAGTATCAGTTCCCTAAGCATTTAAGTCACCTAACCAACTTTATGAATAGTTCCTCAAGATTCCTGACGCCATGTTCCTTAATTAACTCACTGACATAGCCCTCGACCAGTATCTGACCTGATGATATTAGTGCAACCCTATTGCAAAGGCCCTCTACTTCATGCATATTATGGCTTGATAGCAATACAGTTATCCCGTACTGCTTTACGAAGTCTTTAATTAACTCCCTAATGCTGTATGAGTAGCTGACGTCGAGGCCTGCCGTGGGCTCATCAAGTATGGCTACTCTAGGCCTAACCATTAATGTTCTAGCAACTTGAATCCTCCTCTTCATACCCCTACTATACGACTTCATCTTATCATACAGCCTTTCATTAAGACCTGAGAGCTTAATACCTAGCTCAAGCGCTTCCTCTGCATCTTTGCTGGACTTAAAGTAGGTTTTAGCTATCAACTTGAGGAATTCATATCCGGTGATATTTCTGTAGACCCCTGCCTCCTCAGGTAGATATGAAATACACTTCCTAACCTTATTAGCCTCCCTAACAACATCGTAGCCACATACCTTCACCGAGCCAGATGTGGGCATTAGTAAAGTAGCAATCACCCTAAACGTGGTTGTCTTGCCTGCGCCATTAGGCCCGACTAAGCCGTAGATCTCACCATCAAATACATTAAATGAGATCCCTTTCACAGCTAGAAAGCTGCCATAGGACTTAACTAAGTCCTTAACTTCAACAGACGCCTGCATCAAATCATAACCACTATGTAATTAAATTTCCTGAATTTTAAATATTCGACCTCCTTCCCATCCTAAAGGGCAGGGGTTCCCCAAGGCAGGAAGGAGGTCAGTTAACAATGAATTTCTTGATGGCATCTCTATTTGGTTCAAAGCATGTTCCCGGCTCCTTACATATTTCAAGGTACCCTCTATTAAACACCTCAATCGGTTTCCTTGGCAGCTCCCTAGCTAACGCATTATCGCCCTTATACATATATTCATAGGTTAAGAATACCTCTCTAGGTAGTGCTGCCGATGCTTGAAGTGAGGCTGCCCTACATCCTGGGCCTGAGAGGCCCACGTGCGGGGCAATTAACAATCCCTCAGCCTCAGCGATGGCTGCAACCTTCATGAACTCGGTTATACCACCAACTCTAGCTATATCCGGTTGAAGCACGTCTAATGCCCTCTTCCTCACGTACTCCATAAACTGATACTTAGTGAATAGTGATTCACCACCTGCTATCATGACATCCAACTTCCTCCTCAATTCAGCATAGCCCTCTATATTATTCGGCGGCAGTGGCTCCTCAAACCACAGCACTTCATATCTTTCTAAGACCCTCCCAACCCTAATAGCCTCGTTTACGCTATACGCTGAATTAGCGTCAACCATTATAGTAACGCCGTAGCCTACTAGATCCCTAACGGCCTTCAATACATCTTGAACGCTAGGGCCGCCTACGCCCATCTTCTCCATACCTATCTTGATCTTAACTTGATCGAAGCCCTGCTCAGACAGCCTAAGTACTTCCTTAGCTACTGAGTCAGGAGACAATTTATCCATATAATGCCAGTAAATCGATGAGGCATACGCTTTAATTCTATCAAATGTAGGTCCCCTCAGCATCCTATGTACTGGAATCCCTAATATCTTGCCGGCCAGATCCCATAGAGCTATATCAACACCTGACAGCGCTTCAATGAAGTACCCGCCGAAATGCCCCCTAGTCTTCAAAGCAGCGAACATCCTCTGCCATAATTCCTCGATTGCAAGCGGATCCTGGCCTAATATTATAGGGGCCAGCAACCTCTCAACTATCTCTACATGAGCTGTAGGGGCCTCCCTAACTAGTCCCTCGCCCCAACCAACATAACCATCATCACTCCCAACCTCAACTAATAACATATAGTACTTGCCCCTAACGCCGGCTAAGGCTAGCTCCCTCCAATACGGGAGGTAGTGATCCGGCCTATCGAGGGAGACTCCAGCCCTCTCAGCAGCTAATGGGTAAGCTCTTACATAAGCTATCTTACCCATTAAACCACCATTAAGTAGTATGTTGGGTTAAGCTAATAAACAGCAAATCCCGGGTGGAACGACCTTTATGACAGATGGCCTTGCCTTTCAGGGCTGGGAGGAGGTTAGATCATGACGCGATCTCTGTAACTTAGCTCTCTATGGTTGTTTTCTCAAAGGTCATTAATACACAATATGTAAGAGCTACTGCCATTGATGCAAGTATTACTAGGTCGGCCATCGGGTTCATAGGCAGCGGTCCTATATCAGCGTTAGTTAACCAGTACCTAACTGAGTGCACAGCATAGCTTAGAGGGTTAATCAACGTTATATCCTTCATCCAGTCAGGCATAGTGGTTACTGGGAAGAATATGCCGCTTAAGAACATTAACGGCATGTTAATCATGTTAACTATTGCCTGAAAGCCCTCAATGCTTGCTAACTTAAGAGCTATTAATATGCCTAGTGATGTGAATGCGATTGAAGTTATGAATAGATATGGGGTAATTGTGATTAAGCCGATGAGGTTTAGCGAGCATGAGATCAGGAATCCCATGCAAGCCACCGCTAGGCCGTTGAACGTATTTATAATTGAGTCACCTATATTCCCCTAAAATTAATTACGCCCCTATGTGCTGGAGCTATAGGGACTCCTTAAGGAAGCCGAATTGCTTATCCCATATAACGCTTATCCCGGCTATGAAACTACCCATGAATACCGACATTACGGCCATATCACTAACCATGAATGTTGCGTAGTCCAACCCGCCGAACCTACTGTTAATTAGTTGCTGGACATATCTAGCCATGGCATCTACGGCTTTATCCATGTTTGATATCGAGCCTGAATTAGGTATGCTTAGGTCGCTGGGCGTGAACATAAATACCGTGCTCATCCCTAAACCCATGAACACCATCCACAGTAGTGGGTTTAGGAATGCCGATACTACCCTGGATTTAGCGTCCCACCACCTCTTAATCTGCCTGTAGATCATTGCAGTTAGTGAAGATAAATTTAATGACATCGCGTTCACCATCTCCTAATCCTATGTAGGATGGGATTTGACTCTAGGGCGTCTCGTAACTCCCTACCAGTTAGATGTAAGAATACCTTATTTAACGTCGGCCTACGGTAGCTGACTTCCCTAACCCTAATACCTAATCTATCAACTGCTGAGAATATCTCTGGGAGGGCTTTTGATGCTTTATCAACTACCAACTTCACCTCATAGTGGGTCACATGCTTACATCCCTTAACAAAGTCCAGCGCCTCACATATGTCTGCGTTATTTGAGTTATCTAGCGGTATGTAAACCACATCCATCCCTAGCATGGATTTAAGTTCATCGGCAGCGCCCTCAGCTATCATCTTGCCGCGATCCATTATAGCTATCCTATGTGCTAATTCCTCAGCCTCATCCATATAGTGGGTGGTCATTAGCATCGTCATGTCCTTCTCCCTCTTTAAAGCCCTAATGTAATCCCAAACCCTAGCTCTTGACTGAGGATCTAATCCAATGGTAGGTTCATCTAATATGAGCGATTAGGGTTCATGCAGAGGACTTCTAGCTATCTCAAGCCTCCTCCTCATGCCGTCGCTAAAATACCTTACGCGCTTAAATGTGAATTCCTTTAGGTCTACGAATTCGAGGAGATCCATTATCTTCTCCCTAAGGCTCCGTCCACCCAACCCGTAGAGCCTCCCATGCACGCACATATTGTCGTATGCTGTTAAGTCTAGGTCAAGGCTATGATCCCGGAATACTATCCCTATATGCTTTCTAACTTTACTAGCTTCCTTAATTACATCATGGCCTGCAACGAAGACATTACCACTCGTGGGTCTAAGAATCGTAGCTATTATGCGGATCGTAGCTGTTTTGCCAGCACCATTAGGACCTAGGAGCGCATAGATATCCTATCGCTTGATTTTAAAGTTAATGCCATTTACGGCTACGACATCCTTAAACCTCTTAACCAAGTCTTCGACGATGACCATATCTGAATTCGTATCCCTCACCCACCTACAATATCTTTAACCCTTCTCGCGAAGTCCTTAACGGCCTCCTTAAGGTAATGGAGATCCTCATCAGATAGGCTATCTATGGATGCGAAGACGTCCTGTAGAACCATGTAGAGCTTATGGAGTCCTACCTCCTTAGCTCTCTTAAACCTCCTAACACATGCTTCAGTAAGCTCTAGGAGATCGCCCCTACTTTTAAGGAACTCCCTGCCCTTATCTGAGATCCTATAGATCTTCATTCTCCTACCACTCGAGGAAACCGCTTCAACCTCTATAAGCCCCTCCCTCTCTAATCTTCTAAGAAGTAAGTACATATGACCTGGGCTAGGCGTAAATCCTGTAATTTCCTTAAGCTTCCTCATTATCCCGTAGCCATGCATAGGCCCTTCTGTGAGTATCCTCAAGACGAAAGCTCTCATGATACCTCTATTAATAGGTCTCAAATTATATCGCCAGATATAACTGGAGATATATTGGATTAATAATAAGTTTAACTACTTAACGCTAAATTTGAGGGATCTCTGAAAAGCGAAATGCTTATTATATAACTATAAGTACTTTAGAGGATCCTAAAACGCATTAACTGCGTGGGAATATGTCTAAGTCAGGCACGGGCACACCTACTCAATGGCCTAAGTATGTATGGCTTAATGGATCTATAGTTAGGTGGGAGGATGCTAAGGTTCACGTATTTGTTCACGGACTCCACTACGGTACGGGGGTCTTCGAAGGCATAAGAGGCTACTACGATGATAAGTATATTAAGGTATTCAGGCTTGAGGACCACATGAGGAGGATGTATAGGTCAGCGAAGATCATATATATGGATATACCCTACCCCATGGAGAAGTTAATAGAGGCTACGGTGGAACTCATTAAGGCCAACAAATTCAATACAGACGTATATATAAGGCCAATAGCATTTAGGGGTTTAGGAGGCTTCGGCTTAAGGGCGATGAACCCTGTTGAAGTAGCTGTGGTGATTATTGAGTTTGGTAAGTACCTTAAGCCTACTGGCGTTAAGTGCGGCATATCCTCATGGAGGAAGCCATCCCCTGATTCAATACCTGTTTACGCCAAGACCACTGGAATATACTTACTTAGTCACCTAGCAGCCATCGAGGCGCATTTAAATGGATATGATGAGGCAATACTACTTGATAGCGAGGGCTACGTTGCTGAGGGGGCTGGAGAGAATATATTCATAGTTAAGAATAGTGAGCTAATAACGCCTCCAGTATATGATGGGATTCTTGAAGGGATAACGAGGGATACGGTAATAACTTTAGCTAGGGAGGTCCTAGGGTTAAAGGTTATCGAACGTAGGATCAGGAGGGAGGAGCTATACACATGTGATGAAGCATTCTTTACTGGTACTGCTGCGGAGGTTACACCAATAGTTGAGATAGATGGTAGGACTGTAGGTAGCGGAAGTGTTGGGGAAGTGACTAAGAGCATCATGAATACGTACAGGGATGCAACGCTAGGTAGGATAGCAAAATATAGGCACTGGGTAAGGGAAGTCGAAGTCGAAGCATAATTAAGTTTGGCTACGATGTATTTTTAATAGCAAAATTTATAATTTGATTATCCTCCTAATTATGTTAAAGTGATTACGCTTTAGGATATATACTCATCGCTTCAGGCATGTTTATAACAACCTAACTACATGTATTGGGCTGCAACAATGTTCATGATTACTGGGCTTGCTTCTTTTGCTTGGCGACCCCAAATATGCTTATAAACTCGCCGGCGACCCCGGGCTTCCGGGAGCCGCTCTAGAAGGGCGGTGAGGGGCTGGGGAGGCCGCGAGGAGCTCGGGATCAGGGCCATCGAAGTCGACGAGGCAAATACCTCGAAAAATCTGTTCCCTGTGCGGGGAAGCCCATGAAGGTGAGCACATTCGCCGTGGATTGCTTAAGTGTCCCTGCACAGGGAAAGTTATAAACGCGGATCTGAATGGGACGATAAATATCCCACATATCCCTGAGTCCCTAAGAACCGTGGGTAGAGGGCTCCCCGCGGTGAGGGATAGGGGTGATGGGCTAAAGGCCCGGCCCGCGGTCTACCGCTGGACGAACGGAGCAGGGTGGGTAATCCCCGCCAGCAATGAAGGTGAAGGCTGTAAGCCGCAAACAAATGGCCGCCCTAGGGGAGCCCTCGCCCTAAAGGGCGGGGAGGAGGTCAGTATTGGTGGAAGGAGATAACCATCATATGGATCCACTCCGAGTAAAGCGATTGTAAGGGCT
>ERZ1669248.233-NODE-233-length-31137-cov-8.930764_pt1 | contig 31137 bp, 26 predicted proteins | sample MGYA00579296_ERZ1669248 | MGnify/ENA primary metagenome ERZ1669248 (study PRJEB41166, sample SAMN08046057) | hot springs metagenome | biome: hot spring; feature: neutral hot spring; material: thermophilic sediment; isolation source: thermophilic sediment from...
TAGTGAAGATTTCTTCGAAGATTCATAGAGGGCATCAAGATAGGCTTGCAAAGATTTGAGACGACATCGCTTGTTAAAACTGTCTGGGAGCTTAAGTTAAAGAATCCGCATCCTATATTAAACTTTTTGAGGCTTCGATAACTATTATGAAGCCTATGAATTTTTCAATTAGCTTAACTTGGCGGAAGTATTTCTCATAAACTTTGAGTAGCCGCCGTGTAGTCGGATAAAATTCCAGAGTCTTTCTAATTTTTATACTTATCAATCCTTTAAAACCTAGTCTGATAAAAGCGTAAATTGGTGCAATAACAGTCCAGTAGAAGTTTGTCAAAAATCTTTTCAGATAATTATCAGGTTTCCCCAAATCTATAACTACGAGTTTTCCAGAATCCACCAGTACTCTGTTGACTTCATTTAAAGCTTTTTCTAGATTTAATGCATCACGTAGTGAGAAAGATGCTAAAACATGGTCGAAAACAGAATGTCTAAATGGGAGATATTCGAAGACGGCTTGAACTCTCTCTACATTCGGAATCTTACTTGCTTTCCTCAACATTTCAGGAAGAACATCTAACATAAGTACTAAGTCGATGTGGGGAAATCTATCCACTACAACTTCCGTAAGGCATCCATCTCCTGAACCGAGATCCATTACTACTTTTGGAGCCTCTAAGAATTTTTCTACTGCTTCTCTTCGAATCTTCATGTCCACCCCAAATGATATTGTATTGTTTAGTTCTCTATAGTAGCTTGACAGCTTCGAGAGAGTAGTGATTATGTTAGACCATTCTTCTCCAAGCCCAGTCATGTCTACTGCTCAGATTTCTCTAAATCTAGAATCTAAGAGATATAAGCCATAGATTTTTTGAACTCAGTTAGTATTCTCTCGTATTCACGTTTCTGCTCGGGTGTTATGCTTGGCTTAATCTTTTCAAGAGCCATCAAGAAGTGTCTCATACTGACTTTCTCTATGTTGATGTTTTCACGCATAGCTATTATTGCTGCCTCCCTGCATACTGCTTCAATATCCGCTCCTGTGTATCCTTCAGTCATAGATGCTAGCTTACTGAGATCGACATCGTCTGAGAGAGGCATCTCACGTGTATGGATTTGGAATATCTGGTATCTCCCATCAACGTCTGGGGGTGGAACATAAATGACTCTATCAAATCTTCCAGGTCTAAGCAGGGCGGGGTCGAGTATGTCAGGTCTATTTGAGGCTCCTATCACTACCACGCCTTTAAGCGTCTGTATCCCATCCATCTCTGTCAGAAGCTGGTTGACAATTCTATCTGTAACTCCTGCATCTGCATGTAAACCTCTTCTAGGAGCTATGGCATCAAGTTCGTCAAAGAATATTATGCATGGTGCAGTCTCTCTCGCTTTCCTAAATATCTCTCTTATAGCTTTCTCAGACTCTCCAACCCATTTACTCAATACTTCTGGCCCTTTAACACTGATAAAGTTTGCTTCAGATTCTGTCGCAACAGCTTTAGCCAAGAGAGTTTTTCCCGTTCCAGGTGGACCATAGAGTAAGATGCCTCTGGGAGGTCTTATACCGAGTCTCTTGAAGACGTCGGGATACTTTAATGGCCATTCAACCGCTTCTTTAAGTTCTTGTTTAACCGTCTGGAGGTCTCCCACATCCTCCCACTTAACGTTGGGTATTTCAAGTATTACTTCTCTTAGAGCTGACGGCTGGATCATTCTTAGAGCATTTGCAAAATCATCTCTTGTAACTTTAAGCTGTTCTAATACTTCAGCTGGTATAACTTCTTTCTCGAGGTCTATCTTTGGAAGGAATCTTCTAAGAGCATTCATTGCTGCTTCACGGCATAATGCTGCAAGGTCTGCTCCAGTGAATCCATGAGTAATATCGGCTATTTCATCGAGGTCAACGTCTTCTGCGAGAGGCATTCTACGAGTATGAATCTGCAAGATTTCTTTTCTACCATTCCTGTCAGGCACACCTATCCTAATCTCTCTATCAAATCTTCCAGGTCTCCTTAACGCTGGATCTATTGCTTCTATCCTATTTGTAGCTCCGATAACGATTACTTGACCTCTTCCTTTCAATCCATCCATTAGAGCAAGCAGCTGTGAGACGACTCTCCTCTCTACTTCTCCTGTCACCTCACTCCTCTTAGGAGCTATAGCGTCAAGTTCATCGATGAATACTATGCTTGGAGCATTCTGCTCAGCTTCTTGAAAGACTTCTCTAAGCCTAGCCTCACTCTCTCCATAAAACTTACTCATAATCTCTGGACCGTTTATCGAGATAAAGTGGGCTCCAGTCTCGTTAGCTATAGCTTTAGCTATCAATGTTTTACCTGTACCTGGAGGCCCGTAGAGTATTACACCTTTAGGCGGGTCGATGCCTAAGTGGCGGAAGAGTTCTGGATGCTTTAATGGTAGCTCTATCATCTCTCTTATTCTCTGGAGCTCCTCGTGCAGTCCACCAATATCTTCATATGTTACCCCAGTGGTCTCTTCCATCCTCTTTACTGGAGAGGTGCTGACTTCGACGACTGTATTCTCGGATACGATTACCGCATGAGTGGGGGCTGTTGAGGTTACTTTAAGCTCTATACCCATGCCGAGTATTGGTACGACGACTGTATCCCCCTTCATTACTGGAAGATTTAATAGTTGACTCTTAACTATCCGTGCAAAGTCTCCTACAAATGGTAGAGTCTCGTATGGTGCAAGAACAATCTTTGTAGCTGGTTTAGCATTTGCTTTAGATATTCTTACATACTCTCCGACGGATATTCCAGCATTCCTCCTAACTTCACCATCAATCCTAATCAAGCCCATACCATCATCTTCCTTATACGGAGGCCAAACAATAGCAATAGTAGTCCTCTTACCAGTGATCTCAATTAGGTCCCCTGGGCTGAGATTTAATTCTCTGAGAGCTCTACTATCAACTCTTGCAATCTTTCTCCCAATATCTCTCTGTCTAGCCTCAGCAACTCGAAGCTGTATCTCCTTCTTCCCTCCACTGTTACTCCACATACCTCAAACTCCGAATCATTACTAGTGAAAGAACCATATAATGATTTTCCCTTAACACTTAACAGATTTCCAATATGCATTAATATAGCTGAGAAATTGGGTACGCGTGCGTTAAGATATCATTACTGTCTTAATGTATTCGAAGATGTTTAATATGGGTGTGATATTCTCTATTTTGGAGATGGATGTAGACTTCTCAGATGAATGGGTTAGGCATCAGTTGAGGGAGATTAATAGGGATATGCCGAGGGTTAGGATCCCACTTAACCTTCTCCTAGAAATGGATAACCCCTCTATTGAAACAATTGGAGGAGACAGGCACTACTTCGATAAAAGAGAATTGAGAGAACTAGCAGATATTATTCCTAGAGAGTTATGGGGTAAGTTTAAGCTGCCTCTCGTGTTCAGAAGAAGCCTGGAAACAGATGAAAGTCTATACTTTTTAGATGGCGGGGAAGTTGAAGTGCAGGTCATAAAGAAACTTACAGGATTAGAATTCATACCTTCCAAAGACAATCAATATTATACCTATAAACCGGTTATCTCAAAGTTAATTCAAAAATTTCCATCAATAATCGTTATAGGTTTCATCTAGCTGAAAGCTTCTTAACAGCTTTATACAATGGGATTGCAACAGCGGTACCAGCTACTACTTGACCAAAATTGACTGGTACTTCAGCGATAGCGTAGTATCCTAGGATGAATTGCTCGTAGACAAAGTATCCTGAAACCATTATTAATCCAGAGAGCAGTAGAACAAGTAATAGTAATCCTTCAGACTTTCTAGACTTCACAGTCAAGTATAATGGTGTTGCAACTGCTAAGACAGCTAAAGGATACCAGATCAATGGATGGATAAATCCCGTTGTAGACAGTAGGATTGTAAATGATGCCTCAAACTCTCCAGAAAGGATGTATAATCCAATCATAATAACTGCAAAGAGATAGCATGCTGAAACAATCAAAGATAGAATAAATAATCTCAGTGTTCTCTCTTTACCTATTAGCTTGGCGGCTAGATAGCCTGCGGCCCATCCTTCGGCAGCTTTTATCAATAATGTTGCAGGAGCATAGATGGTATATCCTAAGATAAGATCTGCTAGTGCTGATCCAACTCCTCCCGCGAAAGCTCCTATAAATGGGCCGAAATAGAGAGCGGTGAAATAAACCATTGTTTCTCCTAAATTAAAGTAGCCTTTAGTAGCAGGAATGTATATTGTGAAGACTATCGTCGCAGCCGTTACTAGAGCCGTTGATAATCCTAGCTTCGCTATTTTTAAAGCAAGGTTTGGAGGAGAACTCATTTTCATGAAGTTGTTTTGAATAATAATATATAAGCTGAATCCTATATATAGGAGAATGAACATCCAGCTTCTCTGCCCTAGATGCGGTAAGAAGGAAGAATACTCTACACATAGATTCGCCAAATGTGATTGTGGAACACCATACCTGCTCGACTATTCTATAAAAGGCTATGCTTCAGAACTGACTAAATTGTTCTCTTCTCGACCTAAAAGTCTCTGGAGATATCTGGAACTTCTGCCACCGATTAAGATCAATCCAGTATCATTAGGTGAAGGTGGAACATTCACATATCCTTCTGAAGGCTTAAGTAGATTCATTGGTTTGAGAAGACTCTACATAAAGAATGAAGCGACTAACCCTACGGGAGCATTTACAGACAGAGGTGCTTCAGTGGAACTTACGAAAAGCCTCGAAACAGGTGCTCACAGAATCATATGTGTAGCCTCCGGGAATCTCGCAGTTTCAATAGCAGCATACTCTGCTAAAGCTGGCATACCGTGCTCAGTTTACTTAAAACATGGAGTTGAACAAGTAAAGATCCTCCAAGCTCTAGCTTACGATGCAGAAGTATTCTTTACAAATGATCCCACGGTAACCATAAAACTAATCAGTCAAGAAACAGTTGATAACTACTTAGTTACAACTTCAAGTCCACTGTTAATAGAAGGATACAAAACATCTATGGTGGAGATACTGGAACAATTTGATTGGAATCCTCCTGACTGGGTATCAATACCTATAGGGAGCGGAGCTCATGTAACAGCAGTCTGGAAAGCATTAAAAGAGCTCAGAAGATTAGAGTTACTGAAAAGTGATCCGCCGAAATTGCTGGGAAGCCAGATCTCTTCATGCGCTCCTATAGCTGAAGCATATATGAAGAATAGAGAAGATGTTGAACCAATACACATGAGTAAGACATTTTTCCCAGATATTGCTGAGCCTAACCCCTCATGGGCTTATCCTGCCTTAAAGGCTATAAGAGAATTGGGCGGAACTATTCTCACTGTAGATGAAGAAGAATTAATGAGGGCAGTTAAGATTCTGGCAAAGACTGAAGGAATACTAGCAGAACCAGCGGCCGCTGTAGCTCTCGCAGCTATAATAAAAGCAGTTGATTCAGGAATTATAAAAAGAGATGAATCAGTCGTTTACATTGTTACAGGTTCTGGAATGAAGGATCCTTCAACTATTCAAGCCTTAACAGAGAGTAAGAATAGTGGAAAAATAGAGAAAGAGAAGAGGATTGGTTCAACTAAGAAGAAGATTCTAGAATTGTTAAGCGAGAAGCCTATGCATGGATACTTGCTCCAGAAAGAGTTAGCTGTAAGATATGGTCTAAAAATAAGTCTCCCCACAATCTATGAACATCTTAGAGATCTAGAATCTATGGGCTTAATACAGAAATCATTATTCGATAAAAATAAGTTGAAAAAAGCTACTAAGAAATATCATATTACTGGACATGGAAGAGAAATCTACGATAGACTCTCCTAGTATATTATCGAAAAGTCTTTAAACTCTCCTACGTATTCTTCCCATTCAACCTCGATATTCTTTACTTTTGCACCAGGTGGACCAACCCAACACCATGAAAGCAGCTTCTTAATATCCTCCTTCTCTCCCTCAAATACTGCTTCAACCTTTCCATCTGGTAGATTCCTCACCCAGCCTTTTACACCAAGCTTATCAGCCATCTTCTTAGTATTCGACCTATAGAACACTCCTTGAACTCTACCCTCAATAATAACATGAGCACGTGCTTTCAATAGAACCACCACTTTTTACTGATAAGATAATTCGAAAACGATATTTTTAGTTTTTAACTTTAAAGGAGATTCACTAATAAGATGGGGGAAACGTAATTATATAGAAAGAAGACATAATCTAACAGCTTGAAGGCTGATGTAGTAGTCGTGGGGGGAGGAGCCGTAGGCTTAATTGCTGCTAAGACTCTAGCTGAGAATGGTCTAGAAACTATACTGGTAGAAGAACATGAAGAGATTGGAAAACCAGAACATTGTGCAGGATTGTTTAGCATCATTAATTTTAGGAGGCTAGGTATACCTTTCTCGGAAAGATATATAGAGAACAAGGTAAGAGGAGCGGTTTTCTATTCGCCTAGAGGAAGGAGGATTGAGTTAGATGCAGGGAGAACTGTTGCAATTGTCACATCTAGGAGTTCTCTAGACTGTTTTCTCGCAGAAGAATTTGAACGAAGAGGAGGATCAATAATCTTAAACGATAAAGTGATTGAGATATGTTTTTCAGGGAATCATACAGAAGTTAAAACTAGGAAAGGAATAGTAGTAAAAGCTAAGAAGGTTGTAAACGCAGAAGGCGTAGCCTCTTTTCTCCTTCGGAAGACGTTGAAGAAGACTACTGAAAGAAGAATGTGGATCCCTATAATTCAGTTGTGGGTGAGAGACCATTCACTAGATCCCGAGTATGTTTATCTATATTTTGAGGAATATTTACCAGAATTCTTCGCATACTTTATACCAGTGAACGATGAAGTAGGTAAGCTAGGGGTTGCATCTAGAACTAAGCTAAAAACCAAATTAGATAAATTCATTAAAGAAAGGTTTCCAGATGTTCAAGTTATGAGGAGTGTTTCTCACGCAGTTTATACTGGGAGACCTCTGAAACCAGACTTAGATTCAACGTTTATCCCCATAGGAGATGTAGCGGGGCATGTCAAAGCTAGTACAGGTGGTGGAGTTATAATGGGTGGATTAATTGCAAAAAATATCTGTGAGATGATTGCTTTAGAGATAATGGGGGAATCTGAATCGACAGGTTATAGGAGACGTAATGTAGAGTCTCTCCTGAGAGAGTTGGATAGAATTGCTATTGCAATGAAATTTTTGAGAAGTTTACCTACTAAGACTATTGATAAATTATTTAAGATCATCGATGAAAGCAGTTTGGTTAGTGAATTTTCTCAGAAGGCAGACATGGATTTCCAGTTTACATCTTTCATAAAAATCTTGACAAAACCTCAAAATATATCTAAGCTACTATTAGCCTCTATTACTGGAAGTCTCGAGACTTCTCTACTGAAGGTTGCTCCTTAATCACTCAAGTAAGGAGACAGACTTCAATTTATTGATTAGATTAATAATGGGTTCTCTTACTTCATCAGCTGGTATATTGCTAGCTTCTGAGAATTCATCAACAACTTCTTCAATCGTCTTTCCATCACATATACTCCAAATATATGCTACGACTTCATCTACTCCAAAAGCTTTGTTCTCTTCATTTACAAGTATTATGGATCCGCTCTCTCTTACTAATGCTCCTTTACGTTTTAATCTAGCTTCCTGCATGACTTGAATTGATTCGAGTTCTATATAAGTTTTCTTGAAAACATTACTGCTTTGTAATCAGAATCAATTCAGGTAGTTCATTGATATTATTTATGATAGCGTTTGCTCCCATCTCTTCAAATTCTCTAGACAGTTCTTTACTAGTTGATATAGCTACAAATCCTGTGGATAATCCTTCTCTATTAGCTGCTTGGGACATTAAAAGATCTTCCATAGAGTTTCCAACGTAGACTATTTTTCCAGCTCCAAGTATTCTCGCTGACTCTACTAGAGATTTGGGATTAGGTTTTTCATATTCTATCCCCTTATCAGCTGTAAAGATTGATGCATCCATGTTGAAATATTTCAAAATCGGTTGGAGAGTCTTTTCCGTCTCCCATCTCCCTCTACCCGTTACTAGAGCTACACCCTTCGGAAACAGGTCAATAAGCTTCTTCAGAGAATCCTCATGAATTAGTATTTTCTCATTTTTAAGAGTTCCCTCGTAAACAACGTAGCGGGGCTCCATTGAATACTTTGTTTTTATCCCTTCAGTTCCAAGGAATACTTCATCGAATAATGTTGCAAGTAAGCTGTCTCCAAAAGCTCCTGGGTAGTTTAGGATCCTTCTAAGTTCTAGTAATCTAGTGATTCTCCCAAGACTTGATGCCTTGATATCGAGTAGTCGTTCGATTTTTCTTAGATCGAAATATTCTCTTCTTGTTCTTATCTCGTGTTCCAACCATTCAAGTGCTTCATGTATGAATTCAGGGTAAGAACTATCTTCTTCTACTTGATGAATGTATTTATCAATATGCTCTAGTCTTTCCCATTTATCCGACTTTATGTCAATGGTGTCTGGAATGAATATGGAGAAAGCCTGTATTAATGATGAAGTAGCATCGGAATCATTATTGAACCCGCCTGTCATCCTCAATCTTGTTAATGTTTTCTCAAAATCTTTTCCAAACTTGACTTTAACCCCGAATAGTTTATCGATAATGATTGCGGTTACAACTCTCACGGCTAAGTCATAGGATTCAGATGCATCTATTATTGTGCCATCACAATCTAATACTACAGCTTCTGCATCTCTGATCGTATCAACGTCGCGGATTATCCTCATCCTCGAATCATTCCCCAACTATTGTCTTAGTTAAAAGTTTATCTATAAATAAACCTATAATAGAATCCATGGTTAGAGAAGTAGTATATACCGAGAAAGCTCCGAAACCTGTAGGACCCTATTCTCAAGCAATAAGATGTGGTAAATTCTTATTTATCTCTGGCCAGCTGGGGATTGATGTTTCCACTGGTAGACTATTGGAGGGATTTGAAGAACAAGCAAAGAAGGCTTTCCAGAATATTTTTGCAATACTTGAATCGGCTGGTTTCCATGTCGAAGATCTCGTTAAGATTACAATTTACTTAAAGGATTCAGAGTACTTTAAGAGGATGAATAGAGTTTATGAAGAAATCTTCAAGAATCATAGACCGACTAGGACGACTGTGATAGCTTCTCCACCTGTTGAGGAAGCTTTGATAGAAGTGGATGCAGTAGCATATAAAGAAGATTAAGCTTCAACTTTAATCATTCTAATCTCATCAACTTGCTTTCTCAGCTCTCTCAATATATTTTGATAATCTAGTTTCCCAGATTCAATATTGTCCATCATCATCTCAAGCTGTCTAGTTACTTCTTCAGAAACATAGTCGCCAAAATATCTTTTAAGATACGAGTATACGGCTAGACCCTTACTTGTCGGTATAAGCTTTCCTCTTTTCTCGAAGACGTATCCTCGGTCGAATAAGACTTGAACGATTCTACTATAAGTGCTAGGTCTACCGATGCCCTTTTCTTTCATTAATGCTATTATATCCCCCTCACTGTAAAGCCATACGGCTGGAACCTTTCTAATGTCAATACTCTTGACATCGTATTCTCCCTCTGTAATCTTTCTACCTATCCTGGTAACTGGGAAGATCTTGTTAAACCCGGGGTCGATTATTTCCGTATTCTTTTCAACGTTAACTTCCAGCCCATTTACTTCCACTCTATACTTCTGTACTAAGACCTTAGCTGGTGAAAGCTGGCTAGCTATGAATCTTCTGAAAATTAAGTCATAGAGTCTTAGATGATTATTGGTTAATTTCACTGAAGGCTTGATCAATCCTATCCTAGTATATGTGGAGAGCTTGCTTACATCGATTGGTTTGACTGGTCTAATACATTCATGTGCTCCTTCTCTCCAATATGTTCTAGGAGTGAATACTCCTATATTCATCGTCTCTATGTATTCTCTAGCTACATTCAATCCTGCTGCAGAGACGGTTGTAGAGTCTGTTCTATGATATGTTATAAGACCGCTTTCGAAAAGATCTTGAGCAAGCTTCATAGCTTCAACTACAGGTAAACCCAGCTGAGTAAAAGCATCATTCAAGAGAGAATCAGTAGTATAAGGTGGAAGAGGATTAACTTCTACAACTTCTTCTCTCAAATCTTTTACTAATGCTTTGAGTATCTTTTTCTCGTATTTTTCTTGAATCTCCTCTATGTTAGAAGGGTTCTCAAAAATTATTTCAACACCATTTTCCAAAACCACGTAGAGTAGGGTCCTCTTATTCTTATGTTCTTTATATCTTTCAATAACCCATCCCAGCACAGGCGTCTGGACTCTACCTGCTGACAATGTTTTCACTTTAAACCGTTCCCAAAGCTTTCTACTTAACTCAAATCCGAGCCATCTATCCTCTATTCTTCTCACAAGCTGGGATTCAACCAGAGGGATTGATATATCTGATTTATTATTCAATGCATGAATTAAAGCTCTACGAGTAACTTCGTGGAATTCAAGCCTATAGATGTTTGGATTATATGGTGAAATTAATGAATAGATATCGTATGCTATTTTCTCTCCTTCAGCATCAGGGTCTGTGGCGAGGTAGACTTCATTAACTTCTAGAGCAATCTTTCTTAAAGCATTTATTATCTCCTTCTTCGAGCTTATATCATCTGAACCACATGATGGACATCGCTCACTATCAACAAACTGATATCCACACTTATTACATCTCTTAATAGGAGTGAATACGGGAATGTATCTCCCATCTTCTTCTAATACTCCATGGAAACCTGGTGTAATAGATAATTCTGTAACATGACCCATCGTTGCAGCGATCTGCAAGATAAGATTTGATGTACTAGTTTCATAGACAGGTATGCCTTCAACTTCTCTCTTATATGGTTTACCGAAGAAGCTTGCAAAAGTCTTTGCTTTTGTAGGTGACTCAACAATCATTAATGCCATCTTCATTATGTCTCTAGTTGGAAGTTTTAGTTTCCCGGCAAGTATATCTCTGATAAGCTGACGATCCCTATCTACTTCTTTAAAGACTCTCTCAGCTTCTTCTTCATTATATTCCACCCATTCGAATTCATCTAAGATTACTCTAAGCCTCCTCGATAAACCATTGAAGGTTTTTGGATCATCAACTAAAACTATGCTTACTCCCTTAGAGACTCCGCCTGCATAAAGTCTCGAAGTCCTACCTGAAGCTTGAATATATCCTGAAGTATCTGGAATTATTAATGAGAATCCGTCATCGAGTACCTCGATTAGAATATCAGTCTCCTTAGATATCTTATCTAGGAGCTCAGGTGTCAGAATATTCTTCAATAATCTTCTAGATTGCTCAATTATTTGCTGTACGTATCCTGCGTATCCTTCAAGTCTAACACCTTTCTCAAATGATTCGGTTATCTTTACAATTATGTCTCTAGGCACGGGAACTATGCTTTTTAGTTTCTGAATTATTTTTAGTGCTTCTATCTTAGCTGGCTCACTTAAGGCTTCAAGAATGTTAGTCAGTAATGAATAGATCTTGTTAGGGTTTTCTTCATCTTTCTTTATCTTAATCTCTCGTCTCGGCACGCCTACAAAGACTGCATATCTTATCCTCTGAGGTAAATCTATTCCTCTAGCTAAAGGGCTTCGGCTGGTTGATATACCTACAAGTACATCGTATTCTCCATTTGAGAATTTTTCAAGAATGTTTTCTTCCATAGCTTCATAAAAGTATGGCTTGACTCCTGCTTGCTTAAGCTTCTCAGTTAATTTTCTAGCATAATTTCTCCCTAGAGCTGATGGAACAAAGACTAGACCGCCGCCTCCATACTTTTTTACAAGCTCTACAGCTTTGTCATCAAGATTATCTACTGAGGGTATGTAAAAATCAACTATGTTTCGAATGAATTCAGGTTTAGTTCCAAGCTCGAAGCCTAGTAATTCAGAGAAAACATGGATCCGCTTAGTCTTCTTAGGCCGAATAGTTGCACCAGTTACAATGAGTATACCATGTTTTCTTCGTCTTTCCTCCATTATTTCTTTCTTCAATTCTTCATACTCTTTCACTAAGTCGCTGTGACTTTGATAGATGAGTCTCCTCTTTATCTCTACTATTCTTATTACTGTGTCAATTATCTTAGGGTTGAACCCTAGTAATGAAACAACCTTGTCAATGTTTTTAGGCGACTTTAAGAAAGAATCTACATCGTCAACGAATATGTAATCAAAAGAAGAACTTTTGAGGACATCAATTCTATCAACTAGAAATCTATCCGTTGTAATCAGTAACTTGTAGTCACCCAACGATATCTTCTTCAAGTTTTCTTCTCTCTGACTTCTCGGCATTCCAGCATGATAGTAGATGATGGAGCTTCCCGGTATACCGGTCTTTTCTGCCATCTCTAGAGCCTTCTCCGATACTTGCTCAACAAGCATTGAACTAGGCAGCATGAGATAGCATCTACTACCCCTATTTTTCACTAAGAACAATGCCATCACTATGCAGAAGACTGTTTTACCTACACCTGTTGGAGCTACAATAGTGAAATTCTCTTTAAGGAATACTCTCCTCGCCCAAACTTCCTGTAGAGCCCACGGCTTAAAACCAGTAGCCCTAGTGAAAAACTCATTAAACTTTTTTGATAAATCTTCGATTTCAGCAATAATTTTGAAGTCTTTTAGTTTTCCTGTCTTTCTAAGAGCTTCGGCCACATCGGATACTGAGAATCTTGATACTGGAGCAGGTAAGCATTCTTCACACACTCCAGTAACCTTGAGCCGATTATCGTCAACTCTCCCATTACAGTTAGGACAAAGTTCTTCGAAGACCATCCTCGTTTCCATGTCCTATATTCCTTAAATATCAGGTCTAGAATTATGTTAAAAACTTTCCCAAACGATGTTTCAGATAACACTTATCGTGAGTATTTTCAATAATAGAAGCATTTATTTATCTCCTTGAAGATATACATTACATGCCTTCAGCGTTCGTATTAATAAACACAGAGATTGGAGCAGAGGAAGAAATACTTCAAGAATTGAAGAAGATCCCGAATGTGAAAGAAGCCTACGTTGTTTACGGTGTTTACGATATAGTAGCAAAGGTCGAAGCAGAGAATATGGATAAACTGAAAGAGATAATCTCATGGAAGATAAGGAGACTTGATAAAGTCCGAAGCACATTAACGATGTTAGTAGTTACTGGTGAGAGCTAACGGTTTTGATAGATGTCTCCTAGCGGAAGCGGGGACTTCATAGACCCCTGGAGATATCTTCCTCTCAATCTTGACAATCTCGGGCTCACTTAAAGAAACCTTACACTTCCTACACATATACCCTGTCTTACCAATTTTTTCCATTCTTCTCCCGCAAACACTACATTTTGGAGCTTTAACCAGATATAGTTCTGTTAGAGATTTGATATGGATCTTCTCTAAATTCAATGTAAGTCCCTGAGGTTTCTTCTTCACTGCACCATACACAGTGACTCTATCTCCAGGCTCCAATTCTACGATTATATGTCTAAACTTCTTTGTGGGTTCATAAGCAGCACAGGTTATCTCTCCTGTACCGTCTTCTAACCTGAAAAACACATGACCTCCAATAGTGAAACTAGGCTTAGATTTGACAACTCCATCAATAATCACGGATACAGAATCTTTAACATCCTTTATCTTGGCCAATTGTAGATGAGCATCTGTTGCTTGATTTGTCTCGAAAATAACATAGAATTCTACGGGTTCAAGTATTTTCAGAATCTTATATGCTTCTTCTACTATGTTTGGTGTAACCCCTCTAATTCCTAGGAGTACTGGGCATGGAGTATGGGGCGTAATCCTTATTTCACCTGTCTCTTTATCAATGTTATCGAAAGTTAAAGGGTATGTCGCTTTATCCATCTCCCAAACGCTTTCGGGGTCGACCAGCCTAATAGTTCCCCAGTATTCTTTCTTCCTATAAGCAATCAACTCGTACGTTTTACCTAATGTTAAATCTGCACCGATGGCTGCGATTGCTCCTATGATCCCTCTTCCTGCTTTCCATCTAAGAAGACTAACATTATTCTCTTTAGCAATCTTCTCAGCTTCTTCTATCGTAGATAAGTCTCGAACAACATGCCAATAATATTCTCTAAGGCTTTGACTAGGTTCTCCAACGACAAGTACAGCTCCAGGATCCGTTCCTTCAGCTTGAAGATCAGAGTTATTCTCAATTATTCTAATAACGATGTCTTCAATAGGCTCAATCTTGTCTGTCTCTACAGCTATTGCTATCGCAGCGTTCCCCCTAGTCTTGTATGGGCAGTTAGGGTTAAGCCTAACCAGTCTAGGGTAACCGATAACATTGTAGCCAGCGGCTTTCAGAGACTGAAGCAGCAGTGCTCCAACATAAGTTGTACATCCATATCTTTTTGAATCTGTATCGTCTAAGCCTATCCACAACTTCTTAATCATTCAACTTTTCCATACATTTCTATTCTGAGGAAATTAATTAACATAAATCTAATCAAGTAAAGCCTCCTCATACTCAGAGAAGTTATCTTCATAAACATTAATATCATCGTCCAAACTTTTTATTGGTGGACGAGTAAGTCAGATGAAGATGTATGGAGGTTAAACTAGTTTTCCTACCTCATAGAGTTGAATTCTTGAATCTTCTCAAAGAAGAGATTAACGGTTATAATACACTGGTCTTGGAGGAGCCGTATAATATTTTCTTAGACAGATACTTGAGAGGAGTCATAAGCCTCGAAGAATATGTAAGTCTATCTGATACAAATTTTCCTCTCTACACATTCTATCAGGCAAAGCTTCTAAAGAACCTGCACGCTCAAGGTTTAAAGATTCTCCAGATTGAACCATACCTTGAAATTATAGAAAAGATACATACATCAATAAAGACTGGCAAGTTTGGAGAATACACTAGCAATCCTGAAGTTAGAAATGTTCTCAATGTTGAGCGAGAGGTTGTAGGAAAACTAATTGAATATCAAGAAGCATTAATGAAAGGCGATTTCGACGATATAGTCAATAAAGTTATTGAATTCACTAAAAGGGATTCTGAAAGGTTTAGACTAAGAGATTACATGAGAGCTATAGAAATCTCTAAGCTGGAAGAGGACGGAAAATTCGTAGTAGAAGCTGGGTACATGCATGTCCTCCTTCCAATATTCCTCAGAGATCTTAATGTCAAATTGGAAACTGTTAACTTGTTGGAGAAAGCTTGTAGAATGCTGAACGTCGAGTACTTGGAGAATCCAGGCGACCTCTTAGCCAAAGCATACATGCTTAGACAAGACTTAGACGATAGTGATAGACTACTTGCTGCCCAATCCTTAATCTATGTCTCAATGATAAGCAAAGAGGAAAAGCTTCCCTCACCTGACACCCCCTACCCACATCTAATAGAAGAAACAGCTGTATCGAAGAAAGTTAGAGCCATGAGCTATGAAGAATGTAAAAGAGAATTCACGAGAATATTAAAGAAAATTAACCTAAGACTGTAGAAAAAGATGTAACCTATATTAAGACCCACTCAATAAGATTAATAATGGAGGAAAAGCGGGGTAGGGTAGCCAGGGCGAACCCGCCGGGCTCATAACCCGGAGAACGCTGGTTCAAATCCAGCCCCCGCTATTAAGATAGTTCTGTTGACTCTTGGGTGTTGCAAATATAGTAGTAGATTAGTCTAGAGTATGTAGAAAGTCTCCGTTATCAATTAATTGAATTAAACTGAAGATTTGTGGAATTAGCAGAAAATGAAAAAGAGTTCTTATTCGGTAACATATAAATATAATAGAAAGATTTTTATATTCCAAAAACTTTTAGTTATTAGCTATGTATGCGGTGCTAGCTATAGTTATTGGTATAATTCTCTATGGACTAACATACAGGTTCTATGTGAAGTGGGTTGATAAGAATGTTATGATGGTGGATCCAAGTAGAGCTACTCCAGCCCACGTGTATATGGATGGTATAGAGTTCTTTCCGTCAAATAAGTATGTTTTATTCGGATTCCAGTGGAAGAGTATTGCTGCTCTTGGACCAGTTCTAGGACCTATCTTAGCGGTCCAATGGGGTTGGCTTCCAGCATTTCTCTGGATACTTTTTGGAACGATATTCATTGGCTGGATACATGATTATGGCAGTATGATGGTTTCAGTAAGGTCTGAAGGTGCATCCTTCGGGCCGATAACATATGAGCTAATCTCGCCTAGAGCGAGAACAATACTCCTCTGGTATATATTGTGGTATATAGTCTTGGTATTGTCAGCCTTCACGAATGTTGTTTCAGGGCTATTGAATACCATTCCGCAATCTCCAATACCGGTTTTGATAACTACGTTGATTGGAGTAATTGCAGGTTTCTTAACCTATAAGTTTAAGGTTAACATAGTTATCACAACAATTGTCGCTATCATAGTGATGTATATAGGAGTTTACCTAGGGTTATTGCTACCATTTAAGATCGACCTAGGGGTCTGGACTATTGATTTCTGGATGTGGATGGTTTTATTATTCTGCTTTTTAGGAGCAGTCTTACCGATATGGGTCTTTATCCAGCCTATTAACTACCTATCATTCTATCTAGTTTACTTCGGCGTTATCGGTATAATTATAGGCACATTCTCTGGGATCGCATACTCAGCTCCACCCGTAACAAAATTCTTTGACCCAACAGTAACGTTATCAGGACCACTCTGGCCTATGCTTTTCGTAACGGTTGCATGTGGAGCGATCTCTGGATGGCATAGCTTGATAGGCTCATCAATAACGTCCAAGCAGCTAGATAATGAAGCAGATGGAAGCATGGTTGCAGGTGGAGCGATGATTGCTGAAGGTATAATGGCTTTAGTAGCTCTAACAACGGCTGCAATACTAGCACCTGACATAGCTATTGGCAACATCAAAGCTGGAAAGACTGCGGCAAACTTTGTTACAGGCGGCTCAACCCTACTAAACATTATCGGGGTTCCAATAGACTTAGCGAAAACATACACAACCATCATGTTAATCATACTAGCAATCACGATAATGCATATTGGGCTTAGAATTACACGTCTAATCTTATCAGAGTTAGCTGGACCTAGACTCAGAGGTGTACTGAAAAATAAATATGTTGCAGCCATCATAGTAATGGTGATAGTGTGGATTGTTACGAGTCCGAAGACTGGCGCAGCCTTTGCATACCTTTGGGGTACATTTGGTGGAGCAAACCAGCTCATGGCCGGTTTGGCACTGATGATCATAACTCTATGGCTTCTAAGAGAGAAGAGGCGTACAGTATTTACAAGCATCCCAATGTTCTTTATGATAATCACAACGATCTCAGCGTTGATCTACCTCTCGTATTCTGGAATAACTGGATACATGGCTGATCCGACAAGGATCGGGTTAGGCATAGCTGCAGCTATAAACATAATCCTCATAATACTAGCAATTGTAATGGTAGTAGAAGGCTATAAGGCCTATAGGAGGATAAAGCTAGTAGCCAAGTAACTTTATATATCCTCCCTTTTAATATTTTTTCATGCATGAAATCATCGCACTCCTTAGTGTAATAGTTCTCTTCGCTATACTTTTTGCTGTCGGTTTAAAGACTAACAGTAATCTAATTGTGAAGTATGCAGAGCAGATAAGGAATGTATCATCCCCCTTCTCAAACTTTGTTGGCTTTAGAAGATATGGCAGAGGTTTTCAAGCATTATGCTTGTTAAAAGAACAAAAAATCTTCACGAGAATAGATACAACACTGTCTCTAACGTGGAGAGAGAACCCTATGTACTACATATTATCCCCAATAACCAAGGATAAAGACAGTATATTCATATGGGGAACATTAAAGAAAAAGCCAGAATTCAATCTCCACATATACAACCGTAAGTATTCGAAGAATGTCAAGTATGATAAAACCTTAAAAAAACTTGACCTAAAAAACATAGGAACTACAATAGTTACAGATAGTGAATATAAGACGTGCAGTCTCCTAGACAAGGTGAGCCCTCTATTATCTTCTTTGAAAAACTGTATTGAATTCATATCTGTTAATAAAGAGGAAGGGTACGTTAAGATAAGAGGATACATAGTGAACGAAGAATCAATAAGACACATTTTTAACTTATTACTACAATTTGGTAAAATTGTGGATGAGATACGATAACAGAAACCTACAACTATCGAGGAGAATTAAATTAGAAAAATCTTGAAGTTCATAAGGTCTACTAGCTTAATAGATTTAATAGAGTTGAATGCTTTCGCAACTCTTCTGTTTTATGTCCGACTATTGTTAATTCGTCGAGTATTTCAGTTAGGATGAAATATAATGCTTCATCATCTCGAATCTAGAAGGATTTCGACTAGCCAAGTATGCAACTCATCTCCAAAATTATTTAAGTCTCCTTGTCACGCTTTCTTACATGGAGTTCAGGGAGCTCTCTGATGAAGGATGGAAAGTCATAGAGCTCTTGCCTCTTCCCAGGTCCAAGGTAGGTGGGCTTAGGGCCGACGATATAACAGTCTTGAACGGCGTCCAATACGTGCTCATGACCGGTTGTAAGTGGATGGACATGCCTGCTAAATATGGCTCTTATAAAACAGCCTGGAAGAAGCTTAAGCGCTGCAGGAGGAAGGTGTGTGGGATAGAATATTCAAGGCATTGGCGTCTATGAGGAGTCATGAAGCAATTGCTTTGGACAGCATGACTGTTGAGCTGAAGGGGTTCTCGGATCGCTCAGAAGTCTTGGGAAAATAGTGATAAGATATAAGAGAATAGCCGAGATGTACAGGGCATTAGTAACGCTAGCATGCATAATAATCTACCTACGAAGGAGAATTTGGAGATGAGTTGATTTTATAAGCTTTAAAACGTGGAGTGTCGATTGGCATAGACGAAATTTCCAATCTCCTTACAGAATGGTATTACCAACAATCAGTGCTATTGAGACTATCAGGATGAAGTGAAAACATAGGTAACTTAACTTGCTAATAGTAGTAGAGTAAAGGCTTAATACCTAAAAAGTATCAATACTTGAGGTTGAGAGATTGTATTCTCCAATCGATAAAAGGTTTAAGTGGTATCTGGGAAGGTTTAAGAAGATTGTTAGAGATTTTGTTTATGGTGCTACCACTTACCAGTATGTGCTAGAGCTTAAACGTAAGATTTTCCATCACGACTGTATGTTGCAGATAGCTGTTCTAGGTGATAGGTATGGTTTACCTACTTCATGTTACTATAAGCTTAAGCTTCTCCCATACTGGGTAAGGGAGATAAGGGAGATGGATAAAGAGATCTTAAGAGAGAAAGACATTCTCGAAAAAGAAGCTCATCACTAACTCTCTCATATATGTGGTAGTAAGCTGAAAGAGTGACACATCTTAATGAACATCATTATGCTCGGCAACCTCGCTATTAAAAACTTATATAAAGTAGGGATATAAGGTATATCATGGCTATGAGGAAAGGTGAGAAGGAAGATAAGAAAGGAAAAAAGGAGAGTGAAGTTACTAAGGCTGTTAAGAGTGTTATCTATGGCATGGCTGCACATGGTATGGTCTCCTACGCTTTAAAAACGAGGATGCATCTTGAAAACTTATTCATGTTGATAACAATGGGGGATATGCTTGGACTACCGATACTTCCACCATACTATACTCTTAGGCTGCTACCTTATGCTGTCCCACATATCAAGACATGGAAGAGAACTTTGTTAAGAGAGAGGGATGTAACAGACTTAATAGTGGGGTGAAAAGCTTACGGATATCAGAGAGTATTTTGAGGCTCATCCAAACTTAAAGTATATTATCTTTGGAGGCAAAGGAGGTCTGGGTAAAACTACTCTTTCAGCGGCAACAGCATACTGGCTTGCAAGGAGAGGTAAGAAGGTAATCGTTTTCTCAACAGATCCACAGGCAAGTCTTACAGATATATTTGAGAGAGATATCTTCGGTAAAGGTGAAGTTGAGATAGCTCCAAACCTTTATGCTCTTGAGATTGATGCTGATAAACGTATTGCAGAGTATCAGGAAAGCATTAGAAGGAAGGTTATCGAGATGTATGGTGAAGTCCCAGTAGAGATAGAGGAATACCTTATGTCTGCATCGGCTGAGCCCGCTATGGCTGAGTCTGCCACATTTGATGCAATGGTTGAATTGATGTCCAGTGGTAAATATGATATATACATATTTGATATGATGCCTCACGGACACGCGATTAGGTTCCTCAGCATGAGCCAAGTGCTTGATGCATGGATAGATAAGGTAATCGAGACTAGGAAGAAGGCTGCCGAGTATGGAGATATTGCCGCTGTGATGAGTGGGAAAGGAGGGCTGGCACGAGAAGACGAGATACTGAATGAGTTAAACTATATCAGGTCTAGACTTGATTTCGTAAGCAATATAATGAGAGATCAGGAACACACGGCATTCTTCTATGTATTGATACCGGAAGAGATTGCTATTCTTGATACCCAGAAGGCAATAAAAATTTTTAGAGAATTCGGGATCCCCATTAGCGGGGTAATAGTTAATCAAGTTTATCCTACCGAGCTTCTAAACGTCCCATCTACACCTGAATATATCAAGAATAGAATCTCGATGCAGCTGAAACATATGGAGAAGATAAAAGAACTTTTCGGAGACATGATCCTAGGAATAGTGCCGATGCTTGATAGAGAGCCTAAGGGACGTGACATAATTAGGATTACAGAATTATTATATGGGGGTGCTTAAATACGAATTTTAAAGAGTTCGTTGATTCCAACCCAGAACTTAGATATCTCTTCTTTGGAGGTAAAGGTGGTGTTGGAAAAACCGTAGTCGCTGCTGGAACCGCACGATACTTTGCAAAGCAAGGTAAGAAAACAATAATATCTTCAACAAACCCTGTTCACAGTCTTTCAAGTTTATTCAAAAAAGACTTGTGGGGTAAAGGGGTCCAGAAAATAACAGATAACCTATACGCTATAGAGTTTGACATCTCAAAAACAGTAGAAAAATATAAAGAAGATATGAAGGAAAAATTGCTCTCATTCGTCAAGACAGCTGATATACCTGTAGACCCGGAACCATTCCTAGATATCGCTACAACTAACCCTGCATTTGAAGAAGCAGCAATGTTCGATGAGATGATAAGCCTAATACTTAGAGAAGAGTTTGATGTATATGTCTTCGATACAGCTCCGGTAGCCCACACCTACAGACTCTTAGGATTATCTAAAATATATGATCTGTGGCTTAAGAGACTTGTCAAGAGTAGAGAAGAAGCCCTCTCATTAAGAGTTAAGCTCTCCTTTAGGAAAGAGAAGGTCCTTGAAGAGATAAAGAAAGACCCAGTCTTACAAAGTGCTCTTGAAACTAGGAAGAAGACTGAGGAAGCTAAAAAGGTATTGACTGATAGTAAGAAGACTGCCTTCTTCTTTGTAACTCTGCCACTAGCACTCCCTATAGCGGTAATTGAGAGATTCATTACATGGGTCAAAGCTTTCGACATACCTATCGGAGGAGTGATTGTAAACGGTATCCTACCTAAATCATTAGGGAAAGTAGAGAACCCCTCACCATATGTAGTAAATAAGCTGAGAGAACAAGAAGGATATCTAGAAGTGATTCATAAAAAATTCCCAGGGCTTGTCAGAGCATACGTACCACTATTTGAAACAGAGGTGATAGGAATAGAGATGGTAGACAAGGTTGCTGAAGCACTTGCTGAAGGGGGAACCAACATAATCTAATAAAAATTGCTTAATTATCACATATAGCATTGTTTTCTCCATCTCGAGTTCTATTCTTCTACAAATTTTCAATCTATTCTTCAGTTTAAACTAAGCTAAATTTGGAATGATACCCTTGTAGATAAATTATTTTAATTACGATATGCTCATATTAGTTTAGGTTAGCGTGAGGTGTTTTATAAGTGATTGAGGAGAGATCTGCTGGCGCCGTAGTTTTCTATATTGCGGATGTGTCTTCTATATCTCCTGAATATCTCTTACTGCATTATGAAGCTGGACACTGGGATTTCCCTAAAGGTGCTATTGAACAGGGTGAGAGTGAGCTTGATACTGTGAGGAGAGAAGTCTGGGAAGAGACAGGTATAAGCCATATTGAGATAATCCGGGATTTTAGAAAAGAGATTCAATACTTTTATAGAAAGGAGGGCGAATTGGTTAGGAAGACCGTGATCTTCTATCTTGCTAGATCGAATACTAAGGAGGTTAGACTCTCATATGAGCATAAGGGGTACTTGTGGTTAGATTTTCCTAGAGCTATGAGGAAGCTTACTTTCAGAACTGCTAGAAATGTTTTAGAGGCAGCACATCTACATTTAATGCAATACTACAAAACATTGTAGAAGATGAACCGTGTAGATAATGGTGGAAAGTAATGATGGTAAGTAGAGAAATGAAGAAAAGCTCTAAAATTATAGTGATAGTTACGATGACTCTCTTACTGATGGGTAGCTTGATCTCCCCCGCTCAAGCACAGCTTGAAACATCCCAGCTTATCATAAGAGTTGTAGATCCCTCCGGTAACCCATTAGAGAAACTTGAAGTTACTATATCAAAAGGCGCTGAAAGCTATAGATTTCTTACAAATTCTACAGGTTGCGCAGTATTCACTGGATTAAGCGAGGGGGTATACGATATTCAAGCAAAACTAGATAAAGTAATTGTGGCTAAAGATATTGTAAATTTTCCATCAGAAGTTGTGAAAACGATAATTGCGAATGTTTCAGAGTTAGCGATAAAGTTAATTGACTTGGATGGAAAGCCTGTTCCATCTGCTCAGATAAGATTGGTAAGCGCCACGAAGCTTGCAGAATATAGTGGAGTAACAAACCAGGATGGCAAAGTTATTCTTAATAGAATTCCCTACACTTCTCTAACTGATGTTAAAGGATATAGGCTGACCGTATCCTCTGAAGGCTACACCGTCCTCAATATTGACAATGTAGATATTGTTCATCCAAAACAGGAACTCAACTTCACTTTGCCTCTTCTAAGCTTGAATATTACTACTTTAAACATGGAGGGTGAACAAGTTAGTAGAGCGAATGTAAAGCTACAAGCAGCAAATTATACCAAGACCGCGAGGACGGATAGAGGGATTGTTAGATTTACTCTTCTACCTTCTTCAAGTCTAGAATGGGTAAAAGAATACACTATAAACGTAACATATACTGTGGGGCAAGTTGAATACACTGTCTATTCAAGTAAGAGAAAGCTAACAAACTCTCAGTCGCTAGACTTAATCTTGGAGCTTGCAACCCTTAGAGTAAAAGTAGTAGACGAGGAGGGCAACCCATTAAAGAATGTTAGAATTTCTCTAAGCAATCAGAAGTCTAAGAACTTTACACAGCAACAGACTGATGAAGATGGGGAATCTATCTTTAGAAACATTCCACTCTCAGTAGGTGTAGCTCAAGCAGGAGAATACGTTGTCCAAGCATTTAAGTTAGACAAGAAAGTAAGTGAAAGCAAGACCTCCATCTCTTCAAGTGAAGCAACTGTTACGTTGACGATTGTTAAACCAGATATTAACTTAATTTTAAGAGATTATAACAAAACCCCGCTGGTAGGATACAATGTAACCCTAAGTGATCTAGATACTGGAGACCATTATACGGGTACAACTAGTCTCGATGGGAGAATATCTTTAAAGATGTTTCCAGGCAGATATAGTATTGAAATCTATAGAGACGGTACAGTGTTCTATCGTGACCAGATAACCATACATGATACATCAATCACGTTAGATATCCAGAAAATCAACTTTCCATTCATGTTGAAGATACTTGATGCATTCAGTAATCCGATGCAAAAAGGCGAAGTAACTATCAGAATGGGGGATCAGAGAATTTATCAGGGCCCTCTTGAATCTCTTAACATATTAACGATCCCTTTTGCAGGCTTTCTACTCATTGATTATAGAGTTTCGGATACTCTTATCTGGAGAGAGACAGTGTTGGTTGATGGTCCCGGAGAGTATATTATAAGGATCGATAGCTATGTTAATGTTTTCGGAAACATAATTCCAATGGAAACACTGGGTATACTGGTCTCGATAAGTTTATCAATAATAATGTTATCTGCCGGTGCCTTCGCGATCTTCAAGAGTACTAGAAGAAGATTAATAACCAAGTAAGTAGGATAGATCTAGTTGGTACGGGACAATCGATAGGTGAAGCGAGTTTGGAATGGGTTCTAAGTAGAGAGCCCACGGAAATATGTAACCCTCTTTGTAGATTCTTCAGATGTGGGAAAAAAGTCTTAGACTTCAAGAGAAACCCTCCATGGTGTGGCTGGGTTAACAGTCAATGCATAGGCTACAAGTGCCCCTACTCCCAATGTATACAAGTTAAACTACTCCCAGATGGAAGATGTGGATTATACGTTAAAAGGAAGACCATCGAGAAAGAATCTCCAGAATTTACAAAACCATTAAAAGCAGACACAATAAACCGTGTGAAAAAGAAACTAGATAAACTAGGAATATAAACATACTTCTCTAGTTTTCCTCAGGAGACTATTATTGGTAATCGTCGGCTTACTCGGTGTTACAGCTTCTCTTCTAGTAACTTTTGAAGAATTGTTAGGAATCATATCTTCAATCCTTATAGCTGCTGGATTTGCCTCGATAGTCATCGGGTTGATGGCATAGTCAATGCTCTCAAACCTGATATCGGGGTTTATGATTATTATAACTCAGCTGATAAGAGTTGGAGATGTGGTAATGTTTAGAATTGAATTCTGCTTTGTTGAAGACATAAAGCTATCTCATACGACACTTAGAACTTGGGATAACAGGAGATTGATGATCCTGAACTCCCTCTTTCAATCAGAAGTTGTAGTAAATTATTCTTCGCAAGACCCATCAATGATAATATCTGTGATCGTAGACATAAGGTACGAGTCAGATATAGATAAAGAAGGAGTTTGAGAAGAATGGAATAGAAATCCCATACCCGAGAAGATACATCGTAATTGGGAATGACCTGATCTTTCACATTTTTCTAAATGAGATATTATCTAGTTATACGGAAAGAATTAATTTAGGTTTTAACTCTGTAAAGGAAAGAAGCAGTGGCGAAGAATATGGAGTTTAAACCAAAAATTGTAGAAACAAGATGGCAGCCTTCATGGGAGCCTAAAATATTTGAGAAATGGATGGAGGATGGTATCTATAAACTTCGATTAAAGCCTAGGAAGAAGATATTCGTTATTGATACTCCTCCACCTTATCCGAGTGGTAGACCATGGCATATTGGAGCAGCTGCACAGTATTCTCAGATAGATATGATTGCTAGAACAGCTAGAATGAGTGGTAAACAAGTATATTTCCCGATAGGTATAGATAGGAATGGGCTACCCGTCGAATTATACGTTGAAAGAACATACAAAGTTTCAATGAGGAATACGCCTCGAGAAAAATTCATTGAATTATGTAGTCATGCATTAGATGATCTTGAAATGGAGATGATATGGATTATGAAGAGGATGGGGCTGAGCGGAGACTTCGAAAATTATTATAGAACAGATTCAGAAGAGTACCGCACACTTACACAGGCTACTTTCATTGAGTTGTGGAAACGTGGATTAATTTACACAGCAACTAGACCTAACAATTATTGTTGGGAATGTGGAACAACGTTAGCAGACGCTGAAGTAGAATATGAAGAGATGCCTACGAAACTTGTGTATATTAAATTTAGAGTAAAAGAAGATGATACTAATCTAGTTATAGCCACTACTAGACCTGAGCTACTAGTCTCATGCAGAGCTGTAATAGTCAACCCTAACGATGAAAGATACTCTCATCTTTACGGGAAGCATGCTATAGTTCCAATTTATGGACAGGAAGTTGAGATAATACCTCACCCTGCAGCTAGACCTGAGTTTGGGACTGGAGCAGTAATGGTTTGCAGTTATGGAGACTATACGGATGTTCTCCTATTCAGAGAACTTGGACTGGAAGAAGTTATCGCAATAAATGAAGAAGGAAAAATGACTGAAGTTGCTGGAAAATATTCTGGAATGAAAGTAATCGATGCCAGAGAAGCTATTATTAGAGATCTTGAAGAAGCTGGTCTAATCATTAAGGTTGAAGAAATAATGCATAGGACACCAATATGTGAAAGGAGCAAGACGCCTATCGAGATTATACCAATGAGGGAGTTCTATCTAAAGCAGTTAGACTTTGTAAACGATTTGACAAAGATAATAGATAAGATGAAGTTCCATCCTTCACATCATAAACGTTTATTGATAGATTGGATAAACTCTCTTAGGATAGATTGGCCAATAAGTAGGAGAAGATACTATGCTACGGAGATACCTGTATGGTACTGTGTAAGATGCGGTGAACCATACGTTCCTGAACCAGGAAAATACTATAGACCATGGAGAGATAAGCCCCCGATCGAGGCATGCACTAAGTGTGGAAACAGTGAATTCATAGGAGAAGATAGAACTTTTGATACATGGATGGATTCAAGTATCTCTCCCCTATACATCTCCAGGTATAGAAGAGATAAAGAATTCTTCAAGCTTGCATACCCGAATGGAATAAGACCTCAAGGCAAAGACATAGTTAGAACATGGCTATACTACACAGTGCTAAGATGCTACCAATTAACAGGTAAGAACCCATTCTACCATGTCTGGATAGGAGGCATGGGTCTAGATGAGCATGGACAGAAGATGAGCAAGAGCAGGGGCAACGTCATCGATCCCATACCAATTCTTGAGAAATATGGTGCAGATGTTTTCAGATTTTGGAGTGCTCAGGAAGCAAGCCTTGGAGAAGACTTTAGGATATCTGAGCAGAGGATACAGAATGCTGGAAAATTCATAACGAAAATCTGGAATATAGCTAGATATGTATCATGCTTCCCTATACCTAGAAGAGCTAAATTGACTCCGAGTGATAAATGGGTTCTAGCTGAACTCTCAAAATTGATTAAGAGATGTATGGCTGGATATAATGAGTTCAACTTCTTCATACCGGCCACATCAATTAGATACTTCACGTGGAGTATATTCGCAGACCATTACATTGAGTTAAGTAAAGCTAGAGCATATGGATTGAGAGATTTCACTCCTCAAGAACAGAGAGCAGCATGGTATACACTTCACACAGTATTGAAGACAGTCTTGGTTTTACTCGCACCCATAACCCCCTTCATCACAGACGAGATATGGAGAAGACTATACTCTAAGAAGAGTATACATTTGGAGAGATTCCCACGAGCTTCATGGTCTACAAGATACTGCACATATACTGAAAGATTAATTGAATTTAACTCAAGAGTCTGGGCATTAAAGAAGGAGAGAAACCTTTCTCTTAAAGATCCGATAAGCATTGAGATACCTAGGAATCTAACAATTTTCAGGAAAGACCTCATAGCAATGCATAATATTCAGAAAAACTAAAAAACTAGTTGTAACAACGTATTATTGCTACGGATGAAGAACGTTGGAACATCTGATAAGTTAAGATAGATGATGATAAGGGAGTCACTGATGTTTTCCTGAGACAATTTCTGCCTTCTCTAATCTTAGCAATTTCTCCTTAAGCCAATCCATTTCTCCATACTTTCCTAGCGAGCCGTCGCTTCTAATAACCCGGTGACAAGGGATAAACAGTACGACTGGGTTACGTGAAATAGCTGTACCAACTGGTCTAGCTGCTTTCGGGTTCCCGACTCTCTCAGCAACCCACTTATAGCTTCTAACCTGACCATACGGTATCTCTCTAACAGCTTTCCAAACTCTAACTTGAAAATCAGTCCCAGAGATATCTAATGGATAATCTAGTGAGACTGGTTCACCTCTAAAATAACTGTCAAGAATCTCCTCTACTTCCTTTAATGGCTTATTCTCCAATTTAAGAGAAGTAGCCTTTACATACTTTTCAAATGTTCTCTCATCTCTATAGAAGCTCATCTCCATTAACCCTCTATCAGTCCATATGTAACCTAGGATCACGTTGAAAGGCGTCTTAAAACTACTGTAATTCATGAGTAAGGTTTAAGCATAGTAATTCATAATCTTTATTCCATGATAGGTGAACCAGTTCACATACTGGCAAAACCTGGAGAGATAGCTGAAAAAGCTATTGTAGCAGGTGATCCGGGAAGAGTTGACTATTTAGCTGGTATGCTTGAGGAAGCTAAGCTAGTTTCATCGAATAGAGGCTTCAACACATATACTGGAAGATATAAAGGTGAAAAGATCACTGTGGCCTGCCACGGGATAGGGGGGCCATCTTCAGCAATAGTCTTCGAAGAATTAAGAATGCTTGGAGCTAAAGTAATCGTCAGGCTCGGAACTGCGGGAGGTTTATTGAAAGAGCTAAGCGAGGGTGACATAGTTATACCGAACGTCGCATGCTACTATGCTGGCTCCAGCACGATATCTGCTTACATGCCTAGATTAGCTCCACCGGCAGCTCCCTCCTATGATGTTCTCGAATCATTAGTCCAGGAAGCGAGAAGAAGATCTAATAGGTTCTGGATAGGTCCAGTAGTTTCTAGTGATGCATTCTATGCAGAAGATGAAGAATTCATAGCTCAGTGGACAAAAGCTGGTGCAATAGCTGTAGAAATGGAGTGTGCAACAATATTTGCTCTAGGCTATTTACGCAAAATAAAGACTGGCGCCATATTGATTGTAACAGATAACCTAGCGAGTAAAGTTAGGGTTAGGAACAAAGAAAAGATAAATCAATGGGTTAAAGAAGCAGCGATAACAGTATTAGAAGCATTAACAAAAATAAAAGTATGAAGATTCAGAGGATAAATTTGTTCTTGGAGAGAAGTCGATATGGAAAATAAAGTAGAGTAATGGCTAATATATAGAGTATATAGTAGATGCGTTTTCATTCTTAAATATCTGTTTACACAGAACATGATTGGAGGAAGATTGAGTCTTAGCAAATTCTTTTACCCCAACTCTGTCGCCGTAGTCGGAGCATCTAGAAATCCTGAAAGCGTGGGTCATGCTATTCTCAGAAACTTAATTGATGGACACTTCACAGGCGTAATATATCCCGTCAACCCGAGAGCTAGAGCATTACTTGGAATAAAAGCGTATCCGAATGTATCCTCTATACCTGATGAAATAGATCTAGCAATAATAGTCGTACCGAATACTGTTGTGCCACAAGTCTTAGAAGAATGTGTTGAGGTAGGTATACGGTCTGCTGTAGTGATCTCAGCTGGGTTCAAGGAGATTGGACCAGAGGGTGCTAAGCTTGAGGAGGAAGCTGTATCGATAGCTAAGAGAGGAGGTTTAAGAATGATTGGACCAAACTGTCTAGGAATAATTAACACAGACTCTAACGTTAGGTTAAATGCTACGTTTGCAAGGGAGATGCCTTTGAGCGGTCAGACAGCATTGATCTCCCAGAGTGGAGCGCTCTGCGTAGCAGCGTTAGAGTATGCTAGGCAATACAGGCTAGGTTTCTCAAAAGTCGTAAGTCTTGGGAACAAAGCCGATGTTAATGAGATAGATGTGCTTGAGTATCTGAAAGATGATCCTGAAACCAAGGTTATACTAATGTATGTTGAAGACTTATCCCATGGTAGAAGATTCATAGAGACAGTAAGATACATTACTGGAGAGGTGGGGAAACCCGTTATAGCTATAAAAGCTGGGAGGACGCCTGAAGGAGCAGGTGCAGCTTCAAGCCATACGGGAGCATTAGCAAGCTCGGATGAAGTCTATGATGCTATATTCAACCAATCAGGAGTGATTAGAGTTGAATCTGTTGAGGAACTTTTCAATTATGCTAAAGCTTTCTCTACGCAACCTATACCCAGGGGGAACAGGGTAGCTATCATTAGTAACGCAGGTGGACCAGCAATACTTGCTACAGATGCATTGATTAGAAATGGATTAAGACTCGCACCCCTAAGTGAAGAAACGAAGAAGAATCTGAGAGCTGGCCTCTCACCCGCTGCAAGTGTTAAGAATCCTGTGGACTTAGTGGGAGACGCTAATCATCTAAGATATCAACATGCTTTAAACCATGTATTAGCTGATGAAAATGTGGATGCAGTAATAATTATACTTACACCTCAAGCGATGACAACTGTTGACGATATCGCAAGAGTTGTAACAGATATGGCGTCAAAATACAAGAAGACTGTACTTACATGCTTTATGGGTGTAAGCGACATCTCATCTGCAATAGACATACTTGAAAGATCGAATATACCTAACTATAATTTCCCAGAAGATGCTGTAAGGTCCTTAGCCGCATTATACAAGTACGGAGAATGGGTTAATAGACCTAGAACAGGTGTAAGAACATTCGCAGTGAATAGGGAGAGAGCTGAAGAAATAATTCATAAAGCCTTGAGCGAAGGCAGAAATTATATGCCCGATATTGAAGCTTTCGAAGTATTGAAATGCTATGGATTCAGGACTGCTGAATCAATAGTTACAAAGAGTGTAGATGAAGCTGTTGAAGCTGCGGAGAAAATAGGCTATCCAGTAGTCTTGAAGATAGCTTCCCCAGACATAGTACACAAATTCGATGTAGGCGGTGTAGAGATAAGGTTAGAGAATGCTGAAGAAGTGAGAGCTGCATATAATAGGATAATCAGTAATGTTAAGAAGAGAGCTCCCAATGCTAGAGTATGGGGGGTCACAGTTCAAGAAATGGTCAAGAACGGTGTTGAAGTAATCTTTGGAGTAAAGAGAGACCCGCTATTCGGTCCAGTAATCATGTTTGGTCTGGGCGGGATATATGTTGAAGCTTATAAAGATGTAAGCTTCAGGCTTGCGCCAATCCGTGAACTGAGCGCATACCATATGATAGAAGATATACGTGCAAGCCAAATACTCAAAGGCTATAGAAGGGGCAAGGAAGCAGACATAGATGCATTAGCTGAAGGTTTAATGAGGCTTTCCCAACTCTCCCTTGAACAACCCTACATAAGCGAACTCGACATAAATCCTGTAATAGTCTTCGAGAAAGGAAAAGGATTCAAAGCAGTAGATGCAAGAATAGTAATAAGAGAACCTAAAGAAGACAATAGCAAATAGGCTACAGTTTAGTCGAAGCAAACGTTTAAAAATAATATCTATAGGTATAGATACTGGGATGATGAACAACGTCCAAGTTGAATCATGATACACGACGGGCAGACTGACCATAAAC
>ERZ1669248.235-NODE-235-length-31067-cov-15.614149_pt1 | contig 31067 bp, 26 predicted proteins | sample MGYA00579296_ERZ1669248 | MGnify/ENA primary metagenome ERZ1669248 (study PRJEB41166, sample SAMN08046057) | hot springs metagenome | biome: hot spring; feature: neutral hot spring; material: thermophilic sediment; isolation source: thermophilic sediment from...
CAAACAAGCACGAATGACTGTAAACCAAAGCGCAAAGCACAAGTTGGCGCTTTTGAACAGCATTTGACGAGCGAATGAAAGCGTCGTTATAAGTTGGCTTTTTGTCTCAAGGGGCTTTCAAGCAGAAGGGTGAAACACTCTCCACTTTCCAAGAAGGTTTTATCGGCGAGGAGCGCTGAGAGCGACCTTTCCCAAATCCTTCTCGGTCGCTTTACCCATGGGAAGTCGTCCCGCCTCAATACGACGAACCCTTGTTCATATCCGAAGGACTGCAGCCACACCAAGAAATTTTGAACCTCACCCTGCTGCATGTAGTTGGGGTGTATTTCCATCACGAGTGACGGGCGGTCTCGCCTTAAAGTGCCTTCAGCCCCTTTAAGCGCCTTAATTTCCCAACCCTCAATGTCCATTCGGATGAGATTAACGGGGCGCTCAAGTTGGGCAACAATTGCGTCAATGGTCACTGTTTGCACCAAAATTGTTTCCTGACCTGTATGTTCAGTGGGGTGCAAAGAGTGCCAGTTTGACCCGCTGGAAACGAACATTTGAGCCAACCCAGTTTCATCGCTAACGGCAACTGGCATAACCTTGACATTTGTCACTCTGTTGAGTTTCAGGTTCAGTTCAAGCAAGTGAGCATTTTGGGGATGCGGCTCAACGGCAACGACTAACCCGCTCTCGCCGACTAACTGAGAAAACAGCAAAGCGTAATATCCAATGTTCGCACCAATGTCCAAGACCGTGTCGCCTTGTCGGACGAAACCGGGCAAAAGTTTCGTCACCGTCGGTTCGTGGACTCGGTAGAAAGCCAACTCGCGACCAATGCCCTCATCGGTTCCGCTGACGAGCATAGTGAAGCCGTTGACATTTGACACCATGACATAATCGCAACCTTCAATCTGAACCCATTCCCACTCCTCCCGCCATTTGGGCAAGGGTTGACGGAGTTTTAGCCAGCAGGTTTGAAGGAACCTGCGGAAACCGCCGTTGCGGAGGATTTTAATAGCCGTTCTCGCTTTGCGCTGAAGAAAGGGCAAGAAAGCACCGACGCCGGGAATTGACCAGTTGGTCAACATTCTTTTCCACCGTCCTTTTGTATCCTGTTTGCCCAATCTTTAGACGCACTTTGGAACATGTCGTGAGTTGAACTTTGGTGACGAGGGCGAATGTGGCAGTGTCATGGCGGTTGCCCACTCGCTACAATTTCTTTTGCCCAGCAGGACAGAACCCAAAATTGTGACAAGTCCTGATCTCCCGAACTGAGTTTGCACGGGTAGGGCTTGTCAGAAAGCAACGGGGGCGAGAATTATGGGGAAGTTGTTGGAGACTCTTAACCTTCCGCAGGATTTGAAGCGGTTGACAATTGATGAGTGCAAACAACTGGCACAAGAAATTCGCGAGACAATTGTCCAGACCGTCAGCAAAAACGGTGGACATTTGGCTTCCGGATTGGGTTCGGTTGAGATTTTCATTGCCGTCCATTCCGTTTTTGATAGCCCAAGGGACAAAATCGTTTTGGACACAGGTCATCAGGGCTACCCGCACAAGTTGTTGACAGGTCGTTACCCTGTCTTTCACACTTTGCGTCAATTGGGAGGCATCTCCGGTTTCCCGAAGAGAGACGAAAGCGAACACGATTGTTGGGGTGTAGGTCATGGTGGGACAGGCTTGTCGGCGGCGATGGGATTTGCGATGGCTCGCAAGCATTTGTTGGAAGCGGGAATTCCACAAGACGACCCTCGCGTTAACTACCGAGTTGTCTGCGTAATTGGGGACGCCGCTTTGGAAGAAGGGATGGCATGGGAAGCCCTCCACAACATCGGTCACCACAAACCCGACTTGGTCATCGTTTTGAACGATAACGGGATGTCAATAGCGCCTTCCGTAGGCGCAATTGAAAATTACCTGCGCAAACACCGACGACTGCCCGCAGACTGGTTTAGAAAACTTCGCTCTGAGCCCCATTACCTGCAACTTAAGCGGATGGTTGAGGAAGCGCTGTCAAGGATGGGGACAACGGGTGAGGTGACCCTTGAAATCATTCGGCACATCAAAAACAACATCAAGGAATGGCTCATCCCGCCGGGAATGCTTTTTGAGGAACTCGGATTCACCTACCTCGGTCCCGTGGACGGGCACAACATCAAGGAGTTAATAGAGTGCCTCCAAGAGGCATTGCGGATTGGCGGTCCGGTCATCATCCACGCCGTCACGAAGAAAGGCAAAGGAGTCCCATATGCCGAAAGTGACCCATGGAGGTATCACACCCCTTCCTTCCCCTTTGACCCCAGCACGGGGGAGATTTTGGCGGAGAAAGGGAAAGCACCCACTTACACCGAGGTCTTCTCGCAAACGCTCATAAAACTCGCAGAGCAGGACAATCGCATTGTTGCGATTACGGCGGCAATGCCCGATGGGACAGGACTTGACAAATTTGCTAAGAAGTTTCCGAGCAGGTTTTACGATGTCGGGATGGCAGAGCAACATGCTGTCGGCTTCGCTGCGGCTTTGGCTTTCTCGGGCTTGCGCCCTGTTTGCGCTATTTACTCCACTTTCCTTCAAAGGGCTTTTGACCAAGTTATCCACGATGTTTGCCTTCAAAACGCACCTGTCGTTTTCGCCATTGACCGCGCCAGTTTGGTCGGTCAAGACGGGCACACCCATCACGGCATCTTTGACATCTCATACTTGCGGCTAATGCCAAACATCGTCTTGATGATGCCGAAAGACGAAAACGAACTGCAACACATGCTCTACACGGCGTTGAGATACGAAAGAGGTCCAATCGCAGTCCGTTACCCGAGGGATGAGGGCGTCGGTGTGCCGATGGACGACGAGTTGAAGGAGTTGCCTATAGGCAAGGGCGAGTGGCTGCGCGACGGAACCGATGCAGTCATCATCGGCATAGGTCCGATTGTCTACGCGGCATTGGAAGCGGCTCAGAGGTTAGAGCGAGATGGCTTTTCCGTAGGGGTCATAAATGCGAGGTTCGTCAAACCCATTGACAAAGAGTTGCTTGCCGATACTGTGAGGCATTCAGGCAGGTTAATCACCGTTGAAGAACACACCCTCTGCGGCGGGTTTGGCAGTGCTGTTTTGGAAGCGTTGAACGATTTGGGCTTAAAATCAGTGCCCGTCCTGCGAATTGGAATTAGAGACCACTTCGTTGAGCATGGCAAGATAGGAGAACTGAGAGCCCTCCTGAAACTTGACGCCGATGGCATTTACGAGCAGGTCAAAACATGGTTGCAAAAAGGCGAGGAAGTTTGGGAACTTGAAATCGGTGAGGGAACGAGCCGTCAAACTGTGCATCAATGAGCGGGAAAATGAGCCTTAACAACCACGCTGCTGATTTGAGCCAAGATGTTCTTGTTGGAGGCGTTGGTGAAATGCGCTCCTTGAGGGTCGCGCTTGCGCAAATCAATGCTACAGTCGGTGACATTGATGGCAACACACGAAAAATCGCTGAAGGAATTGAGCGGGCAAAAGAGGTTCAGGCAGACATCGTTGCTTTCCCTGAATTGGCGGTAACGGGTTACCCGCCTGAGGATTTGCTCTTCAAACCCCAATTTGTTGAGCGAAATAAGGAGGCGGTTTGGGAACTGGCAAAACTCGTCCCAAAATCCCTCGTTGCTGTCGTCGGCTTTGTTGACGAAGACGGTGACATTTTCAATGCTGCTGCCGTTTTGCACGACGGAAAAGTGGTTGCCATCTACCGAAAGCATTACTTGCCCAATTACGGCGTGTTTGATGAGTTCCGCTACTTTCAACGAGGCGATGAGGCTTTGGTGTTGGCTTTAAACGATGCCCGTATTGGCATCACCATTTGCGAGGACATTTGGTATCCCGGCGGTCCTGCACGAGCCGAAGCGTTATTGGGAGATGCCCATTTGCTGCTCAACATTTCGTCCTCTCCCTACCACATGGGCAAGTTGGCTTGGCGGGAACGAATGCTTGCCGTGCGAGCAAACGATAACTTGGCTGCAGTTGCATATGTCAACTTGGTTGGTGGGCAGGACGAACTTGTTTTTGACGGGGCGAGTTTGGTCGTGAATGAACAAGGTGAAGTCATTGCACGAGCCAAGCAGTTTGAAGAGGACTTTCTCGTTGCCGATATTGACTTAGTGAGCATGATGAGGTCTCGCCTTCACGACCCAAGACGGCGTCAGGACAAGTTAGAGATGGTTGAAAGGGGCATCAAATTGCGCGTCGTTGAATTGCCTTTTGAGCCCCCACAACCAAAACCTTCAATTGAGCCGCGCGTTGAAACGCCTCTGCCAAAAGTCGCCGAAGTCTATTGGGCGCTCGTTTTGGCAACCCGAGATTACTTGCACAAAAATGGGATGAGCGACGCCGTCGTCGGGTTGAGTGGCGGCATTGACAGTTCCCTAACTTGCTGCATCGCCGTTGACGCGCTGGGGAAGGAACATGTAACGGGCGTTGCAATGCCTGGACCTTATTCGTCTCAACACAGCCTTGAAGATGCTGAAGCGTTGGCGCGAAATTTAGGCATTCGTTTTTTGGTCATTCCCATCACAGGCGTCTTTGAAGCCTTCTTGAAAGCGTTGAGCGAGGTGTTTCAAGGGCTTCCACCTGATGTTACGGAGGAGAACTTGCAGGCTCGCATTCGTGGGACAATTTTGATGGCGTTGTCCAACAAGTTTGGTTGGCTCGTTCTGACGACTGGCAACAAAAGCGAGGGCAGCACAGGCTATTGCACCCTTTACGGCGACACGGCAGGCGGCTTTGCGGTTCTCAAAGATGTCTACAAGACGCTTGTTTACGAACTGGCTTCGTATGTGAACGAGAAAGCAGGGCGTGAAATTATCCCTCGCCGTGTCTTTGAAAAACCTCCAAGCGCTGAGTTGAGACCGGGACAAGTTGACCAAGAGAAGTTGCCACCTTACCCGTTGCTGGACGCCATTTTGCAAGCGTATGTGGAAGAAGACCGAAGTGTCGCTGACATCGTGGCAATGGGTTACGATGAAAAGGTAGTGCGAAAAGTTGCTTGGATGGTTGATAGCAGCGAATACAAGCGGCGGCAGTTTGCACCGGGACCGAAAATCACCCACAGAGCCTTCGGCAAAGACCGAAGGTTGCCGATAACTAACCGATTTCGGGAAGTTTGAAACCGAGCACCTTGCCACAAACTCAACTATGAAAAGCGTTTGAGCCTATGAGCCCAACCGAAAAAATCGCTTGTCCTAAGGGATGACTACCTGAGGTGAGTTTTGATGGTGTTTCCGAAAGAGGAGTTCATCTTGCGCAGGAAGAAGGTTTTGGAGGCAATAGAACCGAATTCGGTGGTGATCCTGCCAGGTAAGATTCAGACAGAAGCCTTTGTCCCTTTTCGGCAAGCGAAGGACTTTTACTACCTCTGCGGTTTGGAAGTCCCTAATTCGTTTCTCCTGCTTGATGGCAGGAATAAGCGGTCAATACTTTACCTGCCTCGCAGAGAGCATTTGGAAAGTTCGGAGGGTTCAACCCTAAGCGCCGATGACCCCGAAGCGGTAATCGGGCTTACAGGGGTGGACGATGTGAAAAGTTCTGAGGAATTTCTGGACGATATACCGAAAAGTGTCGGAGTCATTTACATGCCGCTCAAACCTGAGTTTCGGATTCCGCCAGGTCCGCTCAGTGGGTGGATGAGCATGACCGAGCAGCTAATGGAAAGGGTGAAAGGAAGGGCGCCAGAAGCGGAGATAAGAGACATCTCGCCTATACTCGCATCCTTGAGGCTCATAAAGAGCGACGTTGAGTTGAAAGTGATGAGGTTCGCCGGAAGGCTTTCTGCCCTTGCAGTCACAGAAGCGATGAAATGTGCAAAGCCCGGTGTGATGGAATATCAACTGGCGGCAGTGGCGGAATTCATTTTTCGCATAAATGGCGCCAGAGGCAGTGGCTACCCGCCCATCGTGGCAAGCGGTCCGAACATTTGGTATGGTCACTACTCTCGCAACGACAGGATGCTTCAAGACGGTGATTTGGTTCTGATGGACTGTGCCCCCGATTATAAGGGATACACAAGTGACATAGGAAGGATGTTTCCCGCAAACGGCAGATACAACCAGTGGCAAAAGGAACTTTACGGGTTCGTGGTTGAATACCACAAGGCACTGCTCAGAAGGATAGAGCCAGGGGTTTATGCCGAGGAGGTGCTTGCGGGAGCAGCAAGGGAAATGCAGAAGGTCCTGGAAAAAGTGAAGTTCTCAAAGCCGATTTATGAGAAGGCTGCCAGAGAGATGCTGACTTTTAAAGGACACCTATCGCATAGCGTCGGATTGAGCGTTCATGACCCGGGCAATTACTGGAACGAACCTTTGCACCCTGGGCTTGTTTTCTCCGTAGACCCGCAAATGTGGGTTCCTGAGGAAAGGCTTTACATCAGGGTTGAGGATACTGTTCTGGTGACCGAAAACGGCGTTGAGGTCCTAACTGGCTCGGCGCCGTATGAGCCTGACGAAGTGGAGAAGGTGATGCAGGAAGAAGGGCTTCTGGACAAGATTGGGCACTACCTACATCTGTGCGACTCTTGATCAGCAGCCGGAAAGGGCGAACGAAAAAACCTGCCCACCAGCCCCTCAGACGAAAAGTGAATTCTCAAATGCAAGTCTTTCGCTTGTCCGCTGCGATACAATGCTGACTGCAACTTCCAAGCGGGGTGAGTTGCGCAAGATGGAGACAATGCTTGAAAAGGCACTGGCGCTCGGAATGAGTGAAGACGAGTTTAAGCAAGTTTGCGAAATTTTGGGGCGAGAGCCAACGGATACAGAACTTGCCATGTTCAGCGTTGAGTGGAGCGAACACTGCGGCTATGGGAGGTCAAAACAATGGCTTAAGTTGCTCCCACGAGAGATCGGCAAGTATCGCGCCGCTGTTGGTGGCGATGCTGGCGGGATTGAAGTTAAGCCCGGTTTGTGGGTCCTGTTCAAGATGGAGAGCCACAACCATCCGTCGCAAATTGAGCCCAAAAGTGGCGCAGCGACAGGAATTGGCGGAATTGTGCGGGACATACTGGCGATGGGCGCAAGACCTATCGCACTCGTTGACACCCTTAGATTCGCAGAACCTTCCGACCCGAAGGCTCGCTACATCTTCACAGGCGTCGTTGACGGGATAAGTTGGTATGGCAATTGCATAGGCATTCCGACCGTTGCAGGTGAAGTGGGTTTCAACGATTGCTACCGCACTAACTGTCTTGTCGGCGTCATGTGTATCGGCGTCGCAAGGGAAAACGAACTGATGACAAGTGCGGCAAAAGGAGTTGGCAACTCCGTCGTCTATGTTGGCAATGCGACGGGTCGGGATGGAATTGGTGGCTGTTCAATTCTTGCCAGCAAAGAGATGCGGGAAGAGTTGGAAATGCGACCTACAGTTCAGTTGGGTGACCCGTTCGCAGAGAAGTGCTTGATTGAAGCCTGTCTTGAAGCCTACAAAACGGGCGCTGTCGTAGCCGTCAAGGACATGGGTGCAGCGGGGTTAACTTGCACGACCGTTGAAATGGCTGCTGCAGGCAAAGTCGGCATGGTCGTTGACATTTCGCTCGTCCCAAAACGCGAACCTGATATGCAACCTTGGGAAGTGATGATGAGCGAGAGTCAAGAGCGAATGCTGCTCATCGTTGAAAAAGGGCGAGAGGAAGAGGTTAAGCGCATCTTTGACAAGTGGGGTCTGCATTGCGTTGTCATTGGAAGAGTTACCGACGACCGCATCGTCCGCATTTACGATGGCAACCAATTAGTGGCGGAAATTCCCGCCGAAGCCATCGCTGAAGCGCCAGTAAAACACCTGCCAATGCGGAAGCCTGAATACATTGAACAGGTGCGAGCCTTTGACTTTTCCCAACTTCCCGAACCCGACGACTACACCGATGCGCTTTTGCATTTGCTTTCCTCGCCCAACATCGCCAGCAAGGCTTGGGTTTACGAGCAATACGACCACATGGTTCAGGTCAACACGGTCGTTTTGCCCGGCGCTGCTGATGCGGCGGTTTTGAGGTTGAAAGATTGGGACGAAAGTTTGGGCATTGCCGTGACTGCTGATTGCAACTCGCTTTATTGCTACCTTGACCCGTATCGTGGCGCCCAATTGGCGGTCGCAGAAGCGGCACGCAACTTAAGTTGCGTCGGCGCTGAACCAGCAGGCGTTACTGATTGCTTGTGCTTTGGTAACCCTGACAAACCAGACCGATACTGGCAATTTGTTGAAAGTGTCAAGGGAATTGCCGACGCGTGTCGGGAACTCAATGTGCCTGTCGTCAGCGGAAATGTCAGTTTTTACAACGAAAGCGAAGTCAGCGTCATTCACCCGTCGCCTCTCATTGGCATGGTCGGTGTTTTGGAAGATGTGAGACGCCATGCAACGATGGCATTCAGGGACGAAGGTGATATCATTGTTCTGCTGGGAGTTTGCCGAAACGAACTCGGCGGCAGTGAATATTTGCGGTGGAGGTTTGGGCTTGAAGTCGGGGAACCGCCCAAGTTGGATTGGCGTTTAGAAAAAGCGGTGCAGACAGTTTGCAGGGAAGGCATAAGGCAGGGCTTGATAAAATCCGCCCACGATTGCAGTGAAGGTGGATTGGCGGTTTGTTTGGCGGAGTGTTGCATAGCGGGGGAAATCGGCGCAACGGTTGAGTTGCCGACCGAGGCATTGGTGGACGAGGTGGGAGAACGCTTCTCGGCATTGCTGTTCGGAGAAACCGCTTCGCGAATTATCGTTACCGTCGCTTCATCTGCCCTTGAAGACTTGCGAGCAATTGCAATGGAGCACGGTTGCCCAATGTTCGTGATAGGCAAAGTCGGCGGAAGCAAATTGAGAATTGCTTTCGCAGGCAAAGAGTTGGTCAACGAGGAGGTGAGTAACCTAAAGGCGGTTTGGTCAACGGCATTGGCACAACAAGTAGGTCTCTGACTTGGCTCTGCCTTTCGGCTTTACGCAAACCTTTTCGCTGAGGAGGTGTTTACCATGCGGTTTTTTAACTGGCGAGGAAGCAGCGATTGGTTGGGAGAAACAAATCAGGAGTCAGAGCAGGATGTTGAAAAGGTCACTCGGCAGCAGTGGAACATCCCGATGGACGAATTTGTCCCGAAACCGCCTCACCGCGTTTGGCGAGTAGGCGCTTTCATTGATGTCCAAAACATCTACATGTGTGTCAAGTCGGTTTTTGGGCACACGAAAATCAACTATCGGGTTTTGCGTGATTTTCTGACCCGCGATGGTGCGCTGGTCAAGATGGTCGCTTTCACTTGTTACGACCCGGAAAACCGTTCGCAGGTTGATTTCATGCACGCTTTGGCACTCATGGGTTACCGGGTCGTGGCTAAGCCGCTCAAGAGGATGCCCGACGGAAACATAAAAGCGAGCATGGACATGGAAATGGCGCTGGAGATTTTGGTCTCCGCACCCTACCTTGACGAAATCGTTTTGGTCACAGGAGATGGGGACTTCGCCCCCATAGTTGACCATGTTGCGAGGATGGGGAAAATCGTCAAGGTCATAGGTCCAGACAGGTTGACATCGCCCGACCTCATCCGCTGTTGCGACCAATTCATCAACTTAGCCCAAATTGACGGTATCTTCTCCGTTGACTAAAACAGGCAAACTTGTCAACTCTCCTCAAAGAGGGGCTTGGAGTTCCTGACAGCGTTCAGGATGGCTTCAGCGGCGGCTCGTTGAACCGCAACGCAAAGGGAGTGGAAATCGCACTTCTTGTTTCCGACCGAAGCGACGACAGCGAAGTCACCATCATACATCGTGTGCGCCGGTCGGACAACAAGTGCCAGACCGTTTTGCGCCCACTGAGCCGCTTTCGTCGCTTGGAGTTTTGTCAACCCTACATCGGTCACGACACAAACGAGAGTCGTGTTTTCGCCAACGAGCATTGGTGCGAAACCTTCGCCCACTTCTCCGCTCAACAAATGGCTTTCCGCATCAATCCATTTTCCCGTTTCAGGGTCGCGAGCGCCTGCAACGATTTCGCCCGTTTTCCAGTCCACAACATCGCCCCAAGCGTTGACGACCGCTAAGGCAGCAACATGGGTGCGGTCGCCTATTGACACGAAGGAAATTCCGACCCCTCCCGTCATCGCAAATTTTATCCCCTTAACTTTCCCGACCGTTGCACCTGTCCCAGCGCCGATGTTGCCTTGACTTATTTCGGAAGGGGAGGCTGCTTGGCAGGCTTTGTATCCCCATTCCTTATTTGGTCTCACATTTGCTGAGCCGACCCTAAGGTCAAACACGACGCCTCCAACGACAATAGGAACTTTTGCGACTTGGGTGTCAAAACCAACGCCCTTCTCTTCCAGCCATTGCATCACACCGAAAACGCTTTCCAACCCGAAGGCGCTACCGCCAGTGAAAACGACTGCGTGAATTTGTGGGACGAGGTGAAGAGGTGAAGCAGTGTCAGTTCCGAAAGTTCCGGAAGCACCGCCCCTCACTTCCACTCCAGCGATTGCGCCACGCTCAAACAGAACGACCGTCACGCCAGTTTTGTTTTCCAAGTCCGTGACATGTCCAACTTTCACGCCATCAAAAACCGACCAATCCACTCTCATCACCCCTAACCTGAGACGGCTTTTAGGTCAAATTTAGCGTCGCATCAATTGCTGCAGCAGTTGGAGGGCGTGAGGGTGCGATGGATTGCGCTCCAGTTCGGTGCGCAATTCGGCAATTGCCTCTTCCCTCAGTCCCTTTTTTGCCAAAGCGACTGCCAAGTTATAGTGCACATCGGGCATGTTGGGAAACAGGCTCACCAGTTTTCTCAAAATTGTCAAGGCTTCGTCCAATTGACCGAGTGCATCCAAAGTGGCGGCGAGGTTAATAAGGGCGGTCGCATTTTGAGGGTCTAAAGCGACGGCAAATTGAAAATGCCTAAGAGCCTCATCGTAACGCCTCAGCAAGTAAAGAGCGACGCCAGCGTTTATGCGCCCCTCCATGTTGGAAGGTTCAAGTTCCAAGGACTGTTGAAGCAGGGGGAGGGCTTTTTGGGGTTTCCCCTGCTTGAGGAATTTCAACGCCTGCTTTCTCAGGTTCTCGGCTGAAGGTGGCTTGCGCTCAAAAACTTTCCTAAGGCGCTGCCACATCCCTGTCACCACCTTGTCAAAATTCGCCACAATAATGATGCCATGAAGTTCTCGCAGAAAGCAAAGCCCGTGTCCAGTCCCTTTGAGGCAGTGACACAATGTTGCAGGACGAAAGAACGAAAGGAGGCGGATGCCGATGGAGCGTTGGAATTACGAACCGTCCGATCAGTGGGATGAGGTTGAGGAACTTGAGGATTTGGAAGAATTGATGCCCCTCTTAGGGCACAGGAACTGGATTCAAATTGCCGACATGGCTTTCCCCTCCCTCAACTCGCCAGGCGTGCAAACGATTTTGACGGATGAAGAAATTTTGCCCGTCTTGGATTTCGTGCTGGAACTGCTGGAGGAGCAGCCTCACATCAGAGCGAATGTTTGGCTTGATGAGGAACTGGATTTCGTTCGCGAGGATTGGGCGCAAGGCATAACTCAGTTCCGACAAGAGTTGTATGAGCGATTGCAAGGTTTGCCCGTGAACAAACTGCCCCACGAGCAACTGATTGCCAAGTTGAGTGAGGCAAGCAAGCAGTTCCAAGTTGTGGTGATCAAAACGCGCACTTGTTTGCCCTACACCTCCGTTTTCTTGGAACTTGATTGCGCCTATTGGGATGAGCGGAGGGAGCGGATGTTGAGAAACGCAATGGGGCAGTAAGCGGATTTAGCCAACTCCGATATGCTACCCTGCAAGCAAGTCAATTTGCGCTGGGCATTCAGGTGTGAAGGAGGAGGATGAAGCGATGGGAAGGTTGACAGAAATTCGGTGCGCTGTCATCGGCTATGGCGGCATGGGGAAGCATCATGTGGAGATGATGGGGCGGACGGGCGTGATGAGAGTCGTCGCTGTCTGCGATGTTAATGCCAATCGCTTAGAAGCGGCAAAAGCGGAAATCCCCAACATCAACACTTACACAGATGTTGACGATTTGCTGGCGAAAGAGGATTTTGACCTCGCCGTGATCGTTACGCCCCACAACACTCACGCCCCGCTGGCGCTTAAATGCCTGAAAGCGAAAAAGCATGTCATCGTTGAAAAGCCGATGTGCATAACTGTCAAAGAAGCGACGGCAATGATTGAAGCGGCGAGGCAAAACGGAGTGATGTTGACCGTTTATCACAACCGCCATTGGGATGGGGATTTCATGGCAATCCGCGAGGTAGTGGAGTCCGGGTTCATCGGCGAGGTTTTCCATGTTGAAATGTTCGGCGGAGGTTACCACCGACCCGGACCTTGGTGGCGTTCCGATAAATTCGCCTCCGGTGGGTTGTTTTACGACTGGGGAGCGCATTATCTTTGGTGGTTGCTTCAATTGATTTCCCATCCAGTCCAAAGCGTTGTCGGCGCTTTCCACAAACTCAAATGGCACGATGTGACGAACGAAGACCATGTCCAAGCCTTCATCCGATTCACCAACGGCGCTATCGCCGATGTTCAATTCTCCACCCTTGCGGCTTCAAGCAAACCCCGCTGGTTCATCTTGGGGACTGAAGGCGCTATCGTGGACAGATGGGAAGGTAAGTTTTCGCTCACCTATTTCGTCAACGGTGTCCGAGCAGAAACGCAAATGCCATACAAGCAGAGCCAATGGTTTGAGTTTTACCGAAATGTGGTGAACCATCTCCTACACGGGGAGGAGTTGGTCATAAAGCCTGAGCAAGCCCGCAGGGTCATTGCCATAATGGAATACGCCGAGCGCTCCGCCAAACAAGGCGGGAAAGCGCTGGCGCTGCCATATGAAGGAAGTTGAAAGCACCCATTCAGTAAGTCACGAACGGCAACAACCCCATAATGCGGGCTCGCTTTATCGCCACCGCTAATTGTCGCTGGTGGCGGGCGCAATTGCCCGTCTGCCTTCTCGGCAAAATCTTACCCTTGCTGTCCATGAACTTTTGCAACCTACTGACGCTTTTGTAGTCAATGAACTCAATCCCTTCCATGCACCATTGGCACCGCTTTTTCTTTTTACGGCGCGCCGCCATTGACTGTCTCACCTCGTTACCTCCTTATTTCGGTGTTTGGGTTTCGTTCAACGCCAATTCACAGTTAGCCACGAAGCGTTACCGTAATGGCATCCTAAAAGTCCAACTCGTCTTTCGCCCTGCGTCCCTTGTCCCATTTCAGAACGGGAATTCTTTCCCTGCCTCTTCCTCTTCGTCAAAGGGCGGAAGTTCTTCCAAGACCGAGTCGTCAATGGGCATATCTTGCTCAGGAATTATGTCGCTTTCCAAAGGCGTTGGGTAGCCGCTCACGACTGGCGGCACTGTAGGCGCTATCCCTTCAGGTTTTTTGTCCATGAACTGGACATTGAAAGCGATGACATCAACCGAAGTCCTTCGCTGTCCCATTCTGTCGGTGTAATTGTTCACCTGCAATCTTCCTTCAACCAGAACCAGACGCCCTTTTGTCAAGTAACTTTGGGCGAATTCCGCCAGTCGCCGAAAAGTGACGATGCGGATGAAATCCGTCTGCTTTTCCATTCCCCTTCTGGTCGGTCTGTCAACGGCGAGTCGGAAGGAAGCGACGGGAATTCCGTCAGGAGTGTAACGGACTTCTGGGTCAGCGACCAACCGCCCAACCAAAATCACGCGGTTGAACATCAGTTGCCACCTCCGTGCAGGCGTGCCCTTCCATGCGGCAAAAGTGCAATAGCGGGACGGTTTTCTCTTCCCGCTCCCACTTATTGCACGCTTGCACGCAGGTGCTTACGCCCGCGTTTTAATGACCATATGCCTCAAGATTCGTTCTTCCAGCCTGAGCATCCGTTCCAGTTCCGTCAAAAAGTTAGGCTTCAGCCAGAAGTTGAACACCACATAAATGCCATGAGTTCGTTTCTTGATTTCGTAAGCCAACCGACGGACATCGGAAGTTCGGATATTGTCAACGACGCCCTCACGCTGCTCCAAGAAGTTCTGAACCTTCTCAATGAGCGAGTTGAGTTCGTCTTTCGGAAGCCCAGCGTCCACAAGGAAAATCAGTTCATAACTGCGTGCACCTTTAGGTGGTTCTTTTCTCCGTTCAGGGGCAACGGTTGTAACAGTCGTCGCCGTCACATCTGCCGCTTCAGCAACTTGCTCCTCAACCGCTGTCGTAGTTTGAGTTTCCTCGGTCTGAGCAAACTCAGTTTCAGGCAACTTTTGTTCCGTCTCGCTCATTTCCTTCCCTCCTGACGGTCTGGTTTGAAGTTATAGGCTTTTTCGGGCGTGTTTTGTTTTCCGTGACGCCCGACAATTATAGCACATTCGGGACACTCATTGCTTTGCACCTTGTTCAGCCACCATTGCAATCCCGTCCAATAACTTTTTTGCCATCTGTTCCACAATTTTTCGCACCAATTGTTGAACCAGAGCGCCACCTATTGGCACGCGATACTCGTAATTGACGATCAAGCGCATCCTCGTCCCCTCAGGGTGCGGCTCAAAACGCCAATCGCCCTCATACTTGTCCAAATCGCCCTCTTGAAGTGCGAAGCGGCAAACTTTTTGCTCCTCATCCCACTCATCCCGCTCAACCCACTTCGCCTTCAGACCAAACATTGGCACGGATGCTTCCCACTCGCTTATGACAACTTTGCCGTCTTCACTTCGTTCCAGCACTCTTATGGCAGTCACATAATCAAGCCACTCAGGGAACCGCTCCACTTGACGGGCGATGGCGAACACTTGCTCCACAGGGGCTTGGACAACCCTCTCAACCTCTAAGGTTTCAGCCACACTCCTCACCTCTCATCGGTTCATTTCAGCGAGAGCAAGTAAGCCACCAGAGCGTCCAAGTCTTCCTCACTACCCTCAAACGATGGCATAACTGTGTTCGGGTTCAAGATTTTGGGGTTGAGCAAAATCTCCTTCAATTTCTTGGCATCGTGCTTTTTGCCGATGCCGTCCAGACTTGGTCCTATCTTGCCACCGATGTTGCCGATAGCGTGACACACCGCACAGCCAGCCTCATTGTATACTGCCTTCCCTCGCTCAAGTTTTGGGTCTGGGGCTTGCTGGCTGGCTCGCTGCTGAGCGTTTGAGCCAGAAGTTTGAGAAGTTTGTTGCTTGCCGCAGGCGAAAAGCAACGCTATCGTCAATGCCGACGCCAGTATTTGAAGCGTCCGCATAATGTTCCCTCCTTTGCTTGACAGTTTTTCACTCATTACTTTCATCCTGCCTTGACTTCACCATCTTGGGGTGCTATGCTTGCCGTCGGACTATGCAGGTCGCAATCGCACCGTGATGGGACTGAAGGAAGTGGGGTTGAAAGAACTTCAAATTCTTCCACGACGGGGTTAGCCAGCAACTGTCGGCACATTTCTTCAACTTGCCGTTTGGCATCTTCAGCGCTTACTCCATCGTCAAGCCAGACCTCAATGAGTTTTCCGACCCTGACCTTTTGGACTTTATCGTATCCCAAGTTCTTCAGCGCCCTTTCAACAACTCGCCCTTGGGCATCGTCCAGACTTGGCTTCAACCTGACTAACACGGTCACTTTCGGCAAGCGAGATCCCTCCAACTCAAAATTTCCGTGCGCTCTTTACAACAAACATTGTTGGTGTGCATGCAATTGTAGGGGCAGGTGAAACCTGCCCGGAAACTTGCGCAAGGATTTCATCCGCAATGTAGGGACAGGCAAAGCCTGTCCGAAAAATTCTGCGGGCGGATTTCATCCGCCCCTACGGTTTAGGGTTAACAGCCACCAACAATCCTCTGAGTAAAGAGCGTTTCCGTGACTTGCCCCTACTATTTTGTCACCGTTGCTGCGACACAATTTTGCTGACGGTGAGCGAAATGGCGACATGGATTTACCTCATTAGACACGGACAAACCATCTGGAACGAAGAAGGCAAATTGTGCGGCAGTTCGGATGTGCCTTTGAGCGATGAGGGTTTGATTCAGGCTCAAAAAGTCGCATCGCGAATGGAAAGCGTCAAAATTTCCGCCGTCTACTCCAGCCCTTTGCTTCGGGCTCGTCAGACGGCAGAATTGATTGCTTCCTTTCACAACCTCACCGTGCAAATAGAACCAGATTTGAGCGAAATTGACTACGGCGATTGGGAAGGGTTGAAAGTTTCCGAGGCGATGGAAAAGTTCCCGGAGATGGAACGGTTGCGCCGTGAAGACCCGATGAACTTCGTCGCACCGAACGGCGAGCCCATGAGAAACTTTTCAGAACGGGTAATCGCTGCCATCCAAAGAATTGCAGCGAAACATTCCGACGAAACTGTTTGCGTTGTCGCTCACCAAACTGTCAATCGCTTCATTCTCTGCTGGGTTATGCAGATGGATTTTCGGCTTTGGAGACAATTGCGCCAAGACCCCACCTGTGTCAATCTTTTGCAAGTGAGGGAGGATGGTTTGTGGCGGGTTTGTGTCGTGAACGACACCTGTCATCTGCAAAATGGTTGAAAACTCGCCCAAACAAAACGAGGTGAAAGGTTATGCCATCGCTGCGACGGACTCGCAAAAAATTGCAAAAGCAAGTTGTCCGCTGGACAATCTGGCTAACCATTACCATCATCTTCGTGCTCGGAATGTTCAGCGGGTTCAGTTGGGTTGAGCGACAAGTTAGAGGCTTGAACTTGCCGAGAGCCATCGCTTCAGTCAACAGAGCAGAAATTTCGCGCCAACAATATGAACAAGCCTTGTCCCGCCTCGCTCAATTCGGTTCGCGTCGGTTGAGTGCTCAGGATTGGGCATTTTACAAGGAGCAAATCTTCCAAGAACTCGTTGACGCCGAACTGCTGAGGCAGGAAGCCTACCGACGAGGAATTCGCGTCACCCGCGCTGACATAAACAAGCGAATTGACGAAATTTTGCAGTTTCAACTTGTCAGTGCACGACAGCAGTATGAGCGAGACAAGGAATTCCGCGACTTCGTCCGAAAGCAATATGGCTCTTTGGAAGGGTTGATAAGTGATTTGCGCCGAAGGATCAAACAGCAGGGGGGAGACTTTGAGCAGGAACTTTTGATGGAGAAACTTCGCCAGTCTGTCATGGAAGAAGTCAAAGTGACGGAAAAAGACTTGCGAGACAACCATACCCAATTTCGCCTCCGACACATCTTCGTGAGCGCCGACCGCTTTCTTCCAAAGGACAAATCACCAACTGACCAAGACCGACGCCAAGCGAAAGAGAAGGCATTGCAGAGGGCGAAGGAGTTGAGGGAGCGACTTCTCAAAGGTGAAGATTTCGCCAAGTTGGCGGAAAAGGAATCTGATGACCCAGTGACAAAAAACAAAGGCGGAGATTTGGGAGAACTCAGTTTGGACGCTGCAAGGTGGCGAATTGGCGATGAGGTTGTGTCGGTGTTGCCGAAGTTGAAAATCGGCGAGATTTCCGAGCCAATTGAAGGCTTCAACGGTTACCACATCGTCAAGTTGGAGGGCAAGCAGGTCAAATTGCCTGAGGATTACAACAAAGTGCGATATCGGTGCGAGGAGAAAAAGTGCAACAACATTTGGCTCGGCGAGAGGGATGAAAAGAAATGCCCCAAATGCGGGAGCACGAAAATCAAGAAAATCAGTGAGCGCAAAAAGGAGTTGCTTGACGAATTGAGGCAGCAAAGGTTGCAGGAAAGATGGAGCAAGTTGCTCAGGGATTTGAGGGAGACTGCGAGAATTGAAATCTACGACCCAGAACTGAAAGCCATCGCCGCTGAACGGGAAGGCAAAACCGAAGAAGCCATCAAATACTTGCAGGAAGCGCTTAAAATCGCCAACGAAAATCCCGACGCCCGCTACCGACACTACCTTTTCCCTGACCTTTTGCATTATCGGCTCTCAAGCCTCTACATGAGGCAAGGGAAGTTGAAAGAGGCAGAACGGGAAATCCGCAAAGCGCTGGAGTATTCCGACGACAACGATTTGCACATTCAACTGGGAAGCATCCTGATGCTTCAAGGCAAGAAAGACGCAGCGCTTAAGGAGTTTTTGAAAGTGGCAGATTCCAACCCCACACCCGGTCAGAGGTTCGTCCTCGCCAACTACTTTGAACAACTCGGTCGCAAGGATTTAGCCGAGAAACAACGAAAGTTGGCGGAGAAGGAAAGCAGTCCAAGCGGTCTTTCAATCCCATTGACAGTTCGTTAATTCACACTACGGCGAAATCTGGCTCTTCGCCCCTCAAAACCTTTAAAACTTGCTCAACGACGACTAACGCCATTCGCTCAAGGGTTTCTGGCGTGTGGGAGGCAACATGGGGCGTCCCAATGAAGTTAGGGTGACGAAAAATTGGGTGGCTGACATCCGGCGGCTCTTTGGGGAAAACATCCAAAGCGACACCCGCCAATTGACCCGATTGAAGCGCCTCGTAAAGCGCATCCAAGTCGCAAACTTCGCCGCGAGATGTGTTGATGAGGAAAGCCCCTCGCTTCACCATCGTTAACCGCTCTCGGTTGATCAAACCCCGTGTTTGTTCCGTCAAGGGGACATGGAGCGTGATGAAATCGCTTTGGCTTAGGAGTTCCTCCAGCGAGACGCTTTCGCCGCCAAAAGAACTCACGATTTCTGGCGGAACGAACGGATCATGAACGAGCAATCGCATCTTGAATGCTTTAGCCCTTTGGGCAACAGCGCGCCCGACATAGCCGAACCCAATAACACCGAGCACTTTGCCTTGAACTTCAAAACTCTTTTCCGTCCAACGCAACCGATACTCTCCGTTCAGCAATGCATCTTGCCAAAAGCGCAATCGCTTCGCCAACGCCAGCAAGAGCGCAAATGTGTGTTCGGCTACTGCGTCGGCGTTAACTCCCGGCGTGTAGACGACCCTAATTCCCTGCTTCCTTGCAGCCTCCAAATCAACATTGTCAACCCCGACACCGAACCTGCCAATGACTTTCAACTTCCCCGCATGGCTCAAAATTTCATCGTCAACATAGGGCATGTTCCGCAAAATTAAAGCATCAGCGTCGGCAACCGCTTGACAAAGTTCATCTCGGTCAATGGGGATTCGCCTTATCTCTGCCTCCTCCAGCAGTTTCCTTTCAGCAACTTCGGGGAATGTGCCGCAGAGGATTACCACCGGTTTCATCGCCACTACCCCACACTGAAGTTCGTTGACACTTTGACAAGGGAACAGGAAAGCGGGCAGGGGGATATGCCCCCGCCCCTTCTTCCGCTTTTACGACTTCTACGACCCAGCAACCTCTTTCAAAGCCGCCATTGCTGCATCGTAGTCGGGTTCATTTGTAACTTCGGGGACAATTTGCTTGTAGCGGATTATCCCATCCTTGTCCACAATCCAGACCGAGCGGGCGAGGAGTTTGAGTTCCTTGATGAGCACCCCGTATTTGAGACCGAAATCCCGTTCCTGGTAATCGCTGAGGACTTTAATGCGGTCAATGTTGTTTGCGCCGCACCATCGCTTTTGAGCAAAGGGCAAGTCAACGCTGATGTTAAGCACAACGACTTCATCGGACAGACCTGCCGCCAGTTCGTTGAATTTGCGACCTTGCATATCACAAACAGGTGTGTCAAGGGATGGGGTGACGGAGATGAGAACGACCTTGCCAGCAAAGTCTTGAAGCGTCACTGGATTTAGGTCAGTATCAACGACCCGAAAGTCGGGTGCTTTCTCGCCAACCTGCAAATCTGGACCTAAAAGCGTCAGTGGGTTGCCGCGAAAAGTGATGATGCCGTGTCGCTCCTGAGCCATAGTTCTCTCCCCCTTTGGACAGATTTGGGCTTTGAAAAACGCCGACACAATTATAGCGGAGCGAGAACTCGTTATCTACGAGGGGGCTTGAAGCCTGTGCAATTGCAAGAAACTGGCTTAAAGAGCCATCAAAGGTGGGGTCTGGTGGTTGGAGTGGTTGCCTTCACCCTTTTGCTCCTGCTACCCCTCAACTTGCCTGCAGCCCAACATCGCCTCCTTGCACTCTTAGCCTTGACATTTACTTACTGGGTCACTGAGGCATTGCCTTTGCCCGTGACGGCGCTGTTGGCGATGCTGCTTTGCTCGGTTTTGGGGATTTTGCCAGCAAAACAAGCCTTCGCACCTTTGGGCAACCCTGTCATCTTCTTGTTCCTCGGTGCATTTTTGCTTGCGGAAGCAGTGCGAACTCACGAATTAGACCGACGATGGGTTGAGTGGCTTTTGTCAAGGAAGTGGATTGCAAAAACTCCGTTTCGGGTTTTGGCAGGTTTTGGGCTCTCCGCTTGGGCAATTTCCGGATGGATGAGCAACACAGCGACGACAGCCACCCTCTATCCCTTAGCGTGGCAGACGTTTCAGGAATTGAGGACAAGGTTGGTGCGACCTGAAAATTTCGGTTTGGCTTTAATGCTCACATGCGCCTACTCTTCGTCCATTGGGGGAATTGTCACTCCTGTCGGGACGCCACCTAACCTTATCGGTTTGGGTTTCCTCACAGAGCAAGCGAATGTGCGTATCGGTTTCCTGCAATGGGTTATGGCGGTAGCACCTGTCGGCGTTGCGATGCTGGTTTGCTTGATGCTCATAGCAAGGTTCATGGTGAAGGAAAATTCGTTGTCAAACGAAACCACGCTCTCCTTGACCACGCGACGGTTGGGCAATCCATTAACGAAAGGCGAGAGAAACACACTTATCGCTTTCGGGACGGCTGTCGGGTTGTGGGTGCTGTCAGGGTTAGCAGCGCTGTTGCTGGAACAGCAAAGCCTAATCGCTGCCCTTGAACGAATTGCGCCAACGGTTAAGCAGGTTTTGACTTTCTTGAAGGAACTTCCTGAAGCGATCCCCGCTTTGATTGGCGCTGTGATTTTGTTCGTTTTGCCTGCGGAAGAAGGGAAACCGACTTTGAGTTGGAAGGATGCGCAGCGGATTGACTGGGGGACGATTTTGCTTTTCGCTGGAGGGTTGGCACTGGGAGATGCCATCTTCCAGACAGGCTTAGCGAAACGCATCGGCGAACTCATCACCGAACTCCCTTTCGCCAAAACTCAACTTGGATTGACAATTTGGGGGACGACAATCGCTGTTTGGTTCACTGAAGTCGTCAGCAATACCGCTGCAGCGAACATTTTAGTGCCCATCGTCTTAGCAACAGCAAAGGAGGCACAATTGTCTCCCGTTTTACCCGTTGTCGGGACAGTCATTGGTTGTTCCTTCGCATTCATGCTCCCGATTGCTACGCCGCCTAACGCAATTGTTTACGCTTCAGGCTTAGTTCCCATCAGGCAAATGATGCTCAAAGGCTTGATTTTGGACATCATAAGCCCGCTGGTCATCGTTTCTTTGCTTTGGTTGACATCCCCGCTTTTGGGACTGTGACCGTTTCACTTCGTTTGCACTAACTTTGCGAGGCTTTCCTCAAAAGGCGGGAAGGCAACTCCCTTTTCAGTGATGATTGCTGTCACCAGTTCGGAGGGCGTGACATCAAAGGAAGGGTTGAAGGCGTGAGCGTTTTCAGGGGCGACGCGGACGCCGTGCCAACCCAGAACCTCACTTTCATCCCGCTCCTCAATGGGGATTTGTTCCCCGCTCGGCAAAGAAATGTCAAGGGTTGAAGTCGGTGCAGCGACATAGAAGGGGATGCCGTGATTTTTCGCCAAAACGGCGAGCATGTATGTCCCGATTTTGTTGGCGACATCGCCGTTGCGGGTTATTCGGTCAGCACCCACAATTACCGCATCCACTAAGCCTTTCCTCATGACCCAAGCGGCAGCGCCGTCAACGATGATTTTGAAGGGGATGCCTTCCTTCAAAAGTTCCCAAGCGGTCAACCGAGAGCCTTGCAGAAAAGGTCTCGTCTCATCAACCCAGACGAACTTGACTTTGCCCTGCCTGTAAGCGGTTTTGATGACCCCCAAAGCCGTGCCTAAATCCGAGACCGCCAAAGCGCCTGTGTTGCAGTGTGTCAAAACTTGACAATCGCTGGGCAAAAGCGCAGCGCCGTTTTCCCCAATGCTTCGGTTCGCCTCGTAGTCTTCGCGGTAAATGGCAATGGCTTCTTCCTCCAAGCGAGCAACAAAATCGTCAAGGGGAAGGTTGATGAGTTCCTTTGCGACGCTCATCATCCGATTGACAGCCCAACTCAGGTTGACGGCGGTGGGTCGTGCAGCCAAAAGAACTTGTGATGCTCGTTCCAAATCGGCTTGGGTCAACGAACCCTTCCGCCTCGCCTGCTTGGCAGCGAGCACCATTCCGAAGGCTGCCGTTATGCCGATGAGGGGAGCGCCGCGAGTCACCATAGAGCGAATTGCTTCGGCGACTTCTTCCGCCGTTTCGCAAGTCACCCAAACTTCCTCCTTTGGCAACTTCCTTTGGTCAAGCAAAAGCAGTCTCTCTCCAGTCCACTTGAAAGCCGTTGCCGAAATCTCAGCCATCGCCCATCTCGCCCCTTTTGACCATCTCGTCATAGGTTCGCCATCGTATTTCAATTCGGTTGAAGCCAAGCGCTTTCAGGAAAGTTCGCAAATTTTCTTCGGCTTTCTGTCGGGCGAAAGTGAGAAGTTCGCTTTTCACAGCCGCTTGCCTCGCCTCGTTTATCGCTTGCAGCCTCGCTTCCCGCTCCAAGTCTTTGTCAGTGTTGAAGACGAGCCAGCCCCGTTCCCTTGCAAACACCTGAGTTCTCGTCTCGTCAATCCTCACCGACAAAATTTTCGGCGGTGGCAAATTCAGCACAACTTCATCCCCCTTGACTTCAATGTCGCCAACAGTGACCTGCTTCATGTCCACCCCTGCAATAACTTCCACTTGCGCAACGAGCAACAATCTCTCCCCTGCAAGGAAAGAAGGCAACCATTGCGATTCCGATTTCGCTTCAACGAGATGTTGGCTCACAAATCGGGCAGTTTCCAATTGGTTCAGTGCCTGCAACCTTTGAACCACGACGGTCGGCGACGGCGTCACCGAGACTATCCTTGCTCCCAATCGGTTGGAAATTTCCTTCAACCCATGTTCCACAAGCCAACGCTTCCCAGCGCTCCAGAGCCAAAAAGAAGCGAGAAGCAGAACCAGCAAGCCGAGAACTCGCAATCCGAATTTGCCTTGCAAGCCAATCACATTCGCTCACCTTCAGCAAAGTCTAATGCCCTTGTGGGCTGGACGCTAACCAACTCCAACGAGCGAAACCCACTGATGTTTCAACTGCGACCGTAACATGCACACCTTTTTACTGCCCTCGCAACACACATCGCCATTGTTCGCCAAAGGGGGCGTTGCGCCAGTGAAGGCGAACGGTAACGGTGACAGGTTTGTCGGTTTTCGGCAACGGCACGGCAATTTTGTCCAGCACGACATCGGTGAACGGTTCAACTCGGCGAGGGATGGGAACTTCAACGGTTTCGCCTCCTTCAACGCTGATGCGAAGGACAATGCCTCGTTCCTTGACTTGACACTCGCTTGGTGGCAGCCAAGCCGCTTCGCCCGTGTTGCCCAACTCAACCCGCAAGAAGAGGCGGTCGGCTTTGGGCAGATAGGCAGTGGGCAGTTGGGCAGATAGGATGGCAGGGACGATTTCTTGCCAATTCTGACCGTCAATGGAAACCCAAACGGCATTGATTTCGCCATTAAGGAACTTCGGTGGTTTGCCCGGCGACCAAGGCGTGTTGCCGACAGCAACTTCGGGACAATCGTCCGAAGTTTTGCCCGTCCCATCGGTGACCAAAACAACTCGCTTGCCTTCTCGCACCAACTTCGCAACTTCGTCACCGTGCTTGAGCCAAAGAACCATTGCCCCGCGAGCGTTTTCGTCACGGTCAATGCGAAGCGGGACGAGGGGCGCGGGACGAGGGACGGGTTCTAATGGCAAATTGGTCAAGGTTTTGCTCCAGCGCTTGGCAACTTCGGCGGCGGGACGCAATGTCCCGTCGGGGTTGACAATCCCGAAGTCGCTCCGTTCGTCCACGCGATAACCGCCCGGAAACCACCAACCCATCGCTCCGTCGGCATCGCTGATGTGAATCAGCCGATACATGGCATCGTAATGTTGAGCCTGCGCTCGCAAGCGTTCGGCGTCGTCATACCAATCCAGCGAGAAAGCGCCATGCCGCAGCGTTAATCCAAACTCAGCCCAGAAAACGGGTTTGCCTTTGCCTGCCCAGCGAGCATAGGCAGTAATGAATGCAGCGCGTGCTATACTTTCCAATGCGGCTGGGGCAAGCATTGGGCTTGTCTCAATCGCACCATGGTGGGATTGAAACAAGTTCCATCCCTCAGGCGAAACGAAGTTCAAATGCTTTGCCCCAGCCGTGTGGTCAAAGGGGAAAGCGCTTTCAGCGCCGAAGGGACCGCCACCAAAGCCCGTTCGTGCGCCGATGAGATGGTTAGGGTCAAGTTGGCGGATGAACCTGCAAACTTGCCGATACTTGCGGCTGATGAAATCGTCAAGGAAGCGCCGATATGCCGCCGCCATCACCCGCCATTCGCCGTCGTTGAGCAAATGCTCGTCTTTGGGAACGGTCGGATTACCGTTTTCGTCGCGGGGCAACTGGAAGTTCCAATCCCGCTCGGCATTCTCAACGCTGCCATACTGCTCTTCCAACCATGCCCTCCATTCCCCATCGTGCCTTCGCCGCTCGTTGTAATTGCCCCATCGTGGTTCCCAAGCGATGTCGTAAGCGAACATCGCAGGTTGGTTCGCCAAGTCTGCAGCCTCAATCAGTTGCCGAACCAAATCGGGCTGAAAATGAAGCGGGTGAGCACCAGCGATGAACAAGTTGACTTTGATGCCGTGTTCGTGACATCGGCGCAAAAAGTCCCGCAATGGCAACGCTTGACGCAAGTTGGTGTATTGGATGCTGACGCAATTCATGCCCATTTTGCGCAGGATTTGCAAGTCTTGCTCAACAAGTTCTGGGTCGTAATTGGTCGGGTCAAGCCAGTGACGGTAGTAGTCGGTTGGCTCTTTGCCTGCCACATATCTCGGCCAGAAGTTGACCCCGAAAGCGAACCAACGGCGTTCTTCGGGGACGAGGGACGAGGGACGCGGGACGCGGGTGACGAAATGCCCGTCCTTGACAGTGATTTTGTCCGCTTCCGTCACTTTAGGGCGCTCAGCGACGACGAATTCGTGCCTCAGTTCGTCAATCACTTGACCATCCAGAAGAAGTTGAGCGACGATGGTGAACTTGCCTGCGGGCAGTTGAGGCAATTCACTCGCAACATTCACCGAACTTAGTTCGCCCACCTTCACCTTTTCCGACCACTCGTGAACAACTTTCCCGTCTCGGACGACCGCAAAGCGGACGCTCCCTTCCTTCGCTTCAGCGTCATTGACGATGACTGCGCCAAGTTTCGTTTGCTCGCCGACATAAGCCGTGAACCTGTCCGTTCCCGCCTCAAGCATCCAAACGCCGTTGCGCCATTGAGCGATGGTTCGCTGCAAGGCGTTTTGAACCAGTTGCCAGTTTTGCAGCCAGAAAGTTTCATCGGCAGAGCCGAAGACGAGCCAAGATGCGTGAGGGTAGTGAAGAAGTGAGGAGCGAACGAGCCAAACGAGTGCCCCTCGCTCAACACCTTCGTCATCGGCAATAACTGTCAAGGGCATCCATCGCATCGTTCGTTCCCCGTTCGTGAACCCCAAGCCTCGCCATCGCGGGATGGGAGCAACGGCATCTTTTGGAGGGCGAATATCCTGACGAACCACCGCCGAACTTTTCGGCTCGGCAGGAGCCTCGCCCTCCCTTTTAACCTCGTCCCGCGCCCTGCGTCCCTCGTCCCGTTCCGTTTCGCCCCTCGTCCCTCGTCCCGCGTCCCGTTTCAACGGGTAAAGTTTGTAGGCAGGCGACAACGCTTCCAAAACAGGCGGCGCAAAATCAATGGCGACATCGCCGAACGGGTCGGGAGCGGTTCCGATGCCAGCGACCCAAATCGTGTGTTTGCCCTGCGGCATCGGCGCTTCCATGCCCAAAACGAGCATCCTTGCATCCTGCGGGTTGAACCTGTCGCCCGCAAAACCTCGCTTGCCACGCGTTGGGCTATCTTGGCGGAAAGTGAAATCTCGCGGCGACAAAACGATGAGCCGCCACTCAGTTGTCAACGGCACATGGACAAACCAACGACTGCCATCCGCTTCGCGCCACTCAACGAGCAACGATTTCGTTTGCGGCGCGCCTTTTGCCCAAAAGCAAGTGAGCGTGTGACCTTGCGGGAAGGGCGATTGGTCAAAAGTTCGGGTGAAGATTGACCAGCCTTTGAGGTCAAAGTCCATGCGCAAAGCGTGTTTCGCAACACCCAAATCGTGAATGGGCTCAAGGCTCAGTCGGTCTGGAACATCGGGATGGCTGGCATGATTTTGCCACCGCTTCAATTCGTTTTCGTCCAACCGCTCAAACAAAAACCGTTGCGGTTTCGTCTGCTTCCTCGCTTCCTCCATATCTTGCACCGAAGCCCACTCTCGTCCCGCACCCCGCGTCCCTCGTCCCGCCTTGAACATCGGTTCATCAAACATCGGTGCACCGAAGGCGATAAGTTTTCCTCCTTGGCGCAGAAAGTCCAAAAGCGGCTCTTTCGCTTCGGCTGGCAAGCGCTTGGCATTGGGCAAGACGACGATACCAGATTTTGTCCGCTGCCACCAGTTTGGGTCAGCGAATTCGTTGAAGGTTACCAATTCCGCTTGAACACCTTGCTTGCGCAATTCAACTGCCAACCGGGTTGCCAACTTAGTGTTGCCCATCGCCCTATCCCGAACCACAACGGCTTGCTTCAGTGTCCGCATCGCAACCGCCTCGCTTTCGTTGGTGATTTGTTTTGCGCCCACAAAACTTGCCTTCATGCCCTGCACATTCAAAGCCAACCAACCCGCACGGACGATGGGAACATTGTCAAGGGCATAGGCACGCCGCCAAAGCAAGCGCCCATCGTCGCTCAAAACCTCACCGCTGATTTGGGTGGGTGAGAGGGCGATTCGCAACCGATAAGAAGTTTTCCACTGCCACGAAAATTGCGGGTTAAATTCGGAGACGATTTTGAGCCTCAACTCGCTTTGAGCCTGCCAAACGCCGCTGCTCATTGCAACCAGTTCGGCATAACGGGTTTTCCCATCGGGCGCTTCAACCAGAGCGAGCCTCCAAAAGTTTCCGCCGTCTTGAAAGACGCAAAGCCCAGCAGCCGTCCAACTGGCACTCAACCGTTCAAGCAGGCTCATTTCCGTTTCAATCGTTTGAGCCTTTGAGTAGCGGCTAAAGGTCGCTATGGCGAACCCATGTCCATCGCTGCTCGCTCCAATCAGTCCTTTGCCGACTTCCCGCCACTCGCCACCTATAAAGCGCCATTGGGCGCAACCCATGCTTGTTGATAAAAACAGAACAAGCAAGAGGCAAAATCCCCTCATAGCCCAAACACCTTGCAAGTCTGTCTCCAACCGATTTTTCCCTCAAATTTCTCAGGGTGGTCTTGGACTTCAATGCTGCCCAAATCGCTCCCAGTGGAGGACTTCTTTGAGCGGTCGTTTTTCCTTCGTTGGCTGCTCTGCAGGGTAGCCCATGGGAATTAGGCTGACGAGTTTGTAGCCTTCAGGAACTCCCAGCAATTGGCGGATGGGTTCGGCGTAATGCTTTTTGTCACCAGCGACCCAGCAAGTTCCGAGCCCGTGCGCCCAAGCGGCGAGCAAAATCGCCATCGTTGCGGCGCTGCCATCCTCAAGGTAATACTTGGTGTCCTTGCAAAAGACAGCGATGCAAACTGGCGCGCTTGCGATGAACTTCCCGTAGTCTGTCAAGTCGGCGATTTTCTTGCGGGTCTCCGAGTCAGTGACAACGACGAACTCCCAGGGTTGGATGTTAACCGCTGAGGGCGACATTCGGGCGCAGTCAATGATGTCCTCAATGACCTCTTTTGGGACAGGTTTGTCTTGATAAGCCCTGATGCTTCGCCGGGTCTTCAAACACTCCCGCACATCCATGTTTCCCTCACCCCTCAAGCCTCAGGTTTTTCATCCGCCAGAGTTGGCGGTTGAGTTTCCCGCAACCGTTGCAAGTTGTTCCATTGCCCTTCAAGCCACTTGACAAATTGCTTTTGCCATTTTGCGAAAAGTTTGAGTTGCCACCAACCGTAAAGGCGCATTGCGACGGCTACCAGTTCGCGAGTATGGAAAAGTTGGCGCACAAACTCGGTGATTTTGCCCTTAAGCATCGGAAGCAAAGTCTTAGTCAAGTCCCTCACCCAATCGCGGACAGCAACACTGTAGTGGGCGATTGCTGCCAGGCTGTAGAAAGTGCGCATCGCCTTGATTGCTGCTAACTGAAGCACGACGGGCGACATCCTTGCAGGTCGGAATACAACATGGTGACCGTCATAGTATCGCCAATCTTTCGTCAAGATGCGACCTTCACTTTCAAGTCGCCTGAAAAGTTGAGTGCCGGGCACAGGCGTGAGGACAAGGAATTGGGCAGTGTCAATGCGGTTGCGGAGGGCAAATTTCACCGTCTCTTTGAAGGTTGCCAAGTCGTCCGTGTCGGCACCGAAAACGAACATGCCGTGAACCATTATCCCGTGCCGATGAAGCAACTGAATTGCCTCGCGAATTTCTTCAACGGTTTGCCGCTTGCGGTATTCCTTCAGCGTCGCCGGGTTGACGGACTCAAAGCCCAAGTAAAGGGCAAAGCAACCGCTTCGGCGCATCAGCGGCAACAAATCGCGATGTTTCAAAATGAGGTGAGTGTGGCATTGGGCGCTCCAGTCGGGAGTTATGCCCTCGCACAGCATTGACTCAAGCAAATTCGCCATCCTTTCGGCATCGGCGTTGAAAATGTCGTCGTAGAAGAAAACGCTCTTTGGCTTGAGCGACCGAAGTTCCTCCATCACATTTTCAACGCTTCGTCTTCGGAACTTGTGCCCGAACATTTCCGTGACCGAGCAAAAGGTGCAATTGTATGGGCAACCTCTGGAGGTCAAAATCGGCGTCACCGAGATGTTCTCCTTGCCTCGGATAAGCGAAAGGTCTGGGAATGGCAACGCATCCAAATCCTGAACCAACGGTCGGGGCAGGTTGTGGACAATCTGTTCGCCATCTCGGAAGGAAACCCCTTTCACCCCGTATGGCTTTTCACCGTTGTTCAGTGCTTCAAGGAACTCAACAACGGTCTCCTCACCCTCACCCCTGACCACATAATCGCAGTGCTGCAGTGAATCTTCAGGCAAGAAAGTCGGGTGTGCCCCGCCCATGACAACGGGTATGCCTCGCTCTTTGCAAATTCGGGCAATCTCATATGCGCGGGGGGCAGTGCAAGTGATGGTTGACACGAAGGCGATGTCAGCGCGAAAAACCTCATCCCAGTCAATAGGGGCGAGGTCTTCGCAGAAGATTGTGACTTCGTAGCCTTGTCGCTTCAAAATTGCGCCCAAAATTGGAAGACCCAACCTGGGCAATCTGACGAAGTTGAAAACATGGAAGCGAGGTGAGCGAGGTTCTATCATCACCACCCGCTTGATGGGACGCTTCTCCATGACCGTCACGCTCCTTTCACGCCCGCAACTCAGGGGCTTTTCGGTTTCGCCTCCAACACCAAGTCCACGCCAAGCCTTCTAACCCGAACCCAAGTCAGCCGAAGGGCATCGCTTAACTTGTCAACCCCTTCACCTCCAATCGCTGGCACTGCATTGCGACCGCCGATGAGCAAAGGCGCAATGAAAAGGATAACACGGTCAACAAGGCGTTGCCTCACAAGTGAACCTGCCAACTCGCTGCCACCTTCAACCAAGACGCTGACGATATCCCTTTCCGCCAACCGTTTCAATAACTCGCTCAAGTCAACCCGCCCATAAGAATCAGCGGGCAACTGCCAAACTTCAGCACCAGCCCTTTTCAATGTTTCCACCCGCTCGTCGGGTGCTTTCTCCGTCACTGCGATGATGCACGGCGTTTTCGCAGAGCGAATGACTTTTGCCGTTGGAGGCGTTCTTGCTTGGCTGTCAACGACGATGCGGACAGGCTGCTTGACTCTCCCTTTGACGAGCCTGACATTGAGTTGAGGGTCATCGGCGAGAACGGTTCCGACACCGACCATAACGGCATCGTGTTCGTGACGCAACCTGTGAGCATAAAGACGAGCCTTCTCGCCTGTGAGCCACTTAGATTCGCGGGTGCGAGTTGCAATTTTACCGTCGGCGCTCATCGCCAACTTCAAGGTCACAAAAGGGATTTGCTGGGTGATGAATTTTGCGAACGGGGCGATGAGTTCCCTTGCCTCGTTCTCAAGCACCCCAACGGTCACCTCAATTCCAGCGCTTTTCAACCGCTCAACTCCCCGCCCACTGACAATCGGGTTCGGGTCAATTGTTCCCACGACGACCCTTTGAATCCCTGCGGCTATGATTGCTTGAGTGCAAGGGGGTGTGCGCCCGTAGTGGTCACAAGGTTCCAAAGTCACATAGAGCGTTGCACCTTTCGCCCTTTCTCCCGCCCGCGCAATTGCGACGGCTTCAGCGTGCGGTTTCCCTGCACCTTCGTGGCAACCTTCAGCGATGAGCAAACCGCCTTTCACAATAACTGCTCCCACAGGCGGGTTGGGGGAAGTCCAACCGACAAACTTTTTTGCAAGCCTTATCGCCCTTCTCATCCAGAAGACATCACTGCTACTCACGACCGTCCCCCTCGGTTGAAGAGGGCTTCTCTTGAGCCAACTTCTTCAACTCCTCTCCGAGTTGATGGTAAAGGTCAACCTTTCGCCTGAACTGTTCGCTCATAAGCCAGCGCCAATCTTGATAAGCCATTACGACCAAAAAAGCGACTGCCAAGAAGGCAAGAGCGATGAAAAGAGACCAATAGATGGCAGCGGTGCGGGGCTCGGAAAAGCGGATGAGATATGCACCCAAAAACATGCCGAAGAAAATGGCGATGATCAGAACCCAACCGACAATCCGCCAAGCAAACCTTTTGGGCGAGAGTATGGTTCTCCTTCTTACGAACGCAAAAACCTCCCACATCAAACCTGTGATTCCGCCTGCAATCATTACAAGCAAAAGCAAAGCGCCTGCCAAAGATGGTTTCGCCTCAAGCATTTTTATCGCCTCCCAAAAGCGTTGATGCCGCTTTTCATCTTGACGCATTCGTTGTTGTAAAGGCAAGCGAGTGTGTTCGGA
>ERZ1669248.237-NODE-237-length-30679-cov-16.690439_pt1 | contig 30679 bp, 31 predicted proteins | sample MGYA00579296_ERZ1669248 | MGnify/ENA primary metagenome ERZ1669248 (study PRJEB41166, sample SAMN08046057) | hot springs metagenome | biome: hot spring; feature: neutral hot spring; material: thermophilic sediment; isolation source: thermophilic sediment from...
CACGGACTCACGCTCGTGACCCAAAGACGGGCAAACTTGTCAGGCTCTTCAACCCGCGAAAAGACCGATGGGATAAGCACTTTCGTTGGAGCGAGGATTTGACAAAAATTGAGGGCTTGACGGCAATAGGGAGGGCGACTGTTGAGGCGTTGAAGTTAAACAGAGACGAGTTAGTCCGCTTGAGAAAAATCTTGCTTGACATCGGCGAACATCCAGCGCAAGCGGGCAGCGAGTGATTTTTGAGTTTCATTTCCCTTTCGCTTCCTCCATCCGCTTTTGCGCTTCCGCCAGTATCTCGCGGATTGAGAAGCCGAGAGGCTTGCCTTGCTCAACTTTTGACCTCGCCGACCGCAATGCCTCAACCGCACCTTGAGGGACGAATTTGTGCCACTCAGCCTTTTCCTGAGTGCCCCACCAATCTAACCGCTCACTGTAGCACCAAACATATTCGTCCGTTGTGGACAGAGCGTAGTAGGCATTGTGTTCAAACCAGCGCGCCCTTTCTTCTGCTCTCAAGAAGTGACCAATTCGTCCCCAAGCATGCTCAAACGGAACCAAGCCGAAATAAAGGTCCATGTAAAGCGCAAAGCCTGCTTGAACTTGTGCGGAATACTTGCGCCGATTTTCGGGAGCGATTAGTGAAAGAGCCCGATGCCTCATCAAGTGGTAGGCGCGAAAGTATTGCTCGGGTTCACGGTAGTAGTAAGCGGGTTCGTTTCCGTCAATGATGATTACCTGCTCGTTGGCTGCGTCAAGCATGCCGTTTAAAAACGCCATCAACAAGCCGTAATGGTGCTTTGACAATCTCTCCATCCGTTCGTTAGGGTCGGGAATGTCAACGATGTCCCCGAACAAACTCCCCCAGAAGAAAGTCAAGAGCCTAATGTCGGGGAACTCACTTTGAATTGCATTCATGAAACGAGCGCCACATTCACGAACCCGAGCCCAATAGGCAGCGAAGGATTTGGTTTTCGCATTGGGAAGGCTTGGGTAGTGCCAAGGGTTTTCACCATAAGGTTCGGGGTCAAAACAAATGCCGACACAACCTCCAACTTTTGCGACATAAGATAGCAAGCGGGCGTTGTATTCAGCGCTTTGCCAATCGCTTTCGTTGAACCAATCCCAACCTTTCTCGCAAGTGCCCCACATCAAGATGAAGTTTTCGGTGAAACGGCGAAATTCCGTCGCACGCAAGTTGGCTATGTCCTCGGCAAACTCGTTGGGGTCAAAAGGCGACTTGCGGAAAACATGAGCGGGGTAGGATTTCCAACCGCCTTGCGTTCGGATGACAATCCCGTCAAAGAAAGGGCACCGACTTTCCATAGCGGCGATGTTGGCACGGACGAAAGCGGGAGAGGGAACGCCCCAGCCATACTGGATGAGTTTCTTGCGCGGACGGTCAAATTGAGCGAAAAAACTTGAAGCCATCGCTCCCAACACCACCAACAAAGTTATCAAATTTTCGCCCTTCACCTCAGTCCACTCCTTGAACTCACAAAGCGAAACTGGATGCCATGTGGCAATTTTGTTGCAAAACTTATTGGGCTGCAATGCTTAGGCGTTAAGGGAAAGCAAACTCGGAGGCGATGGGAAGGTGCTTGAGTGGCAGTTGGAACTCTTGGCTTGTCCTTTTGAACACGCTCCGTTGAAATTGGCAGGAGAGCAATTGACCTGTCAAGCCTGCGGTCGGGAATTCCCGATCATTGAAAGCATCCCGAGTTTCGTTGCCCCCGATTTGGCTGAAGTTCACGATGAGAGGGAGTGGCAGTGGAAGCAGTCGGAAATGAAGGCGCGCAACGAACAAGCAGTTTTTTACGACCGATTGTTGGGTCTGATTTTCCTGACACCTTTTGAAGTCTCAATGACCGTCAAGGCTCTCCTCGGCGACCGAAAAAAGTTCGGCAAGTTGATTGAAGTCGGATGCGGAACTGGAAGGATGTTGCAACACTTCGCCAAATATGCCGATTTCATTGTCGGGGCTGATCTGTCGCTTGAGTCTCTCAAGCGGTGCCGGGAAAGGTTTGCCCATCTTGGGCTTTTGGAGCGAACTTTACTTGTCCACGCCGACGCTTCATTTCTTCCCTTCCGTGACGAAAGTTTTGATGCGGTAGCCAGTTGCCAAATGATTGAGCATGTTCCCAGCGACCGAATGAGGCGGCGAGTTGTTGCCGAGATTGCTCGCATATTGAAGCCCGAAGGGCGCTTCGCTATCTCCGGTTACCACTACTCGCTGCTCACGAGATGGTTTGGGAAGGAAGGCGTTCACAGAGGCGGGATTTACTTTTTCAGGTTCACTCGTGACGAATTCACGCAACTTGTCGGTGCTCACTTGAAAATCCAAAGGTTGCAGACGATTTTTGGCTACGCTTGGTTGGCGAGCGGTGAGAAAAGCAGAGAACTGCTTTTGAAGGACAAGGGAGCAATTGAGCGCCATAATGGGTAATGCATCCCTGCAGGCATGTTTTGGAAAACTCAAACAACGAATGAAAGGAGGTTGGTTGTTGTGGCAGAGCAGGGGCAGAAGCCGCCCTTTCCGTGGGAAGAGAGACCGAAAGGGTGCAGCGATGTCGTTTGGCGCTATAGCAAAAACCCAATCATCCCTCGCAACGCCATCCCCCGCTCCAACAGCATTTTCAACAGCGCTGTCGTTCCCTTCAAGGACGGTTATGCAGGAGTTTTCCGAGTGGACGACAAAAGGCGCATCATGAACTTGCACGCAGGTTTCAGTCAAGACGGCATAAATTGGCAAATCAACCCAGACCCGATTGATTGGGTTTGCGATGACCCTGAGATTGCGAGGTTTGAGTATCGCTACGACCCCCGCGTGGTTTGGATTGAAGACCGATACTACATCACTTGGTGCAACGGTTATCATGGACCCACAATTGGCATGGGCTACACTTTTGACTTCCAGACCTTTTACCAGATGGAAAACGCTTTCCTGCCTTACAACCGCAACGGTGTTTTGTTCCCCCGAAAGATTCGCGGCAAGTATGCGATGCTGAGCCGACCAAGTGACCGAGGGCATACACCTTTCGGTGACATCTTCTACAGCGAAAGTCCAGACCTAATTCACTGGGGTTGCCATCGGTTCGTCATGGGACCAAGAAGCGGTTGGGAAAGCACGAAAATTGGGGCAGGTCCAGCGCCCATTGAAACTCCTGAAGGTTGGTTGCTGCTCTATCACGGTGTCATCACCCATTGCAACGGCTTTATCTACAGCATGGGTGCAGCCATCTTGGACTTGGACTACCCCTGGAAAGTCATCTACCGATGCCGTCCATACTTGATGACCCCGACAGAGTGGTATGAGCAAGTTGGCGACACCCCCAATGTCGTCTTCCCATGTGCGGCAATCCTTGACCCAGAAGGCAAAAGGTTGGCAATTTACTACGGTGCAGCGGATACAGTCGTTGCTCTCGCCTTCGCTTACTTGGATGAGTTAATCCAGTTCGTCAAGGATAACTCGGAACTATAGTTCCACGCTCAAATTCGCTTTCGTCAACCCAACTTTGTTGACGACTCTTTCAAGCCAGCCAATCCGTTCAACCTGCGGGTGGTCAAACTGAGGCACATAAGGCTTGATGTCAAGCAAAGGGGTGCCATCAAGGATGTCAACATCCTCAATGTGCAAGATGTTGCCCTCACATTTGACAAGCCTGACGACGGAAAGACCAATCGGGTTTGGTCTGTTCGGTGCTCTCGTGGCAAAGACGCCTCTTGGTTCATCGTCCATGAACGGCTTTACAACCAGGCGAGGTTCTTGCGCTCTGTGAAAATAATACAACAGGATGATGTGTGAGAAGCCATCCAAATCTTTCAACCCAGGAACGAACTCTTGAAAAACTTCAACCCATCCGCGAATTCCCCTTGCCCCTGGTGGCTGAATTGGCATGCCTTCAAGAGTCTTGAACGGGCTGTGAATAATGCCAATTGGGCGATAGCAAATTTTTGCCGCACTTAAACTTTCGCCCATAACTGGACACCCCTTTGCGATTTGCTCGCGAAGACGAATCGGCTACATGAGATGAACAGTTCGGCATCCCAGAGAGACTCAGAACAGCCTCATGGCTTTATCCTATCAAACAGCGCTGAAAGTTTTTGCCTGTATGCATTGCGGATCTGTTGCTCTTCGTCAATGAGGGGTTTGGCAGGAATCAAGTCAATCACTTCATGGTGCGGAAGCCCAGATTCAAAAAGCGTCTTGACTGCACCGACAAGCATCTTCTTCAGACCATCAGCGCTCTCTTCTGCTGTCAACCCGAAGGACTTGCCAAGTTCAACCAATTCAAGCCACTGAAACCAAAAGTAAGTTGGTCCCATGCCTGTCAGTATGGCATAAGCCTCAAGTTTTTCCTCAGCGACCTCGGGGCACTCACCGAGCGAACTCAGCCAATCCAAAATTTCGCGCCGTTCATCTTGGGCGATTGTGGGTGAAAAGCAAATTGGGTTGTAACCTGAGTTGACGATTGAGCAGGCGTTGGGAATCATCCGAGCGATCCTGTCAAACCCACCAAGCATTTCCTTAAGCCTTGACATCGTTACCTTCGGGGCAAGGGAGATGAGGATTGCGGTTTCTTGCAGGGCAAACCTGATTTCATCTGCAGCCGACGGAATTGCGGGTGGGTGAAGCGCAAGGAAAACGATGTCGCATGAAGCAGCCTCTTTGTTGCCGTTGACGATTGTCGTGATTTCGGGAACCAACGCTTTCAACTTCTTTAACGGCTCAGCGTTGATGTCGCTGACGACGATTTTTGCAGGCAATTTGTTGCACCGCTTAAGACCGCCAAGCAAAATTCGGGCAATACGCCCACCCCCGATAAAGCCTACGCTCTTCCCCATCTTTCATCACCACCTTAAAGCACTCGGAAAATGTAAACAAGCGAATAGTAAAAGCCAACGGCGATGAAAATTGCACCTGTGACTTTTCGGAGAATTACTTCTACCTGCCCAATTCGGTCAAGGAGACCGAAAAGCACTTGAGCGCTAAATGCCAACCCAAAGGCTGCAACAACCACAGGCAAAGCAGTGCCTATCCCGAAGAGTGCAGGGAGCAGAAAGTGTGAACCTGAATGCAGCGACAAAGGAATCAACGCACCGAAATAAAGTGCTGCTGAAACCGGGCAAAACGCCAACGCAAATATCATGCCGAGAAGTAAGGACGATAAAGCCCACCCTCTATCAGCGAGGCGTTCCGCAACCCCACTGACGCCAGTTAACGGAAGCGAGATTTTGAAAATGTCAAGCAAGAACGCACCGACGAGGATGAGCAAAGGACCAAGAATTTGCGGGAGTTTATGCTGGAGAAATTTGGAAACCACAGGAGCCGAACTAATTCCGTAGCAAACTAACGCACCTAATACGGTGTAAGTGAGCGTTCGCCCCAAAGTGTAAAGCGAGCCTGAAGCCAAAACCAACTTTTGGGAAGTAACCCGAGAAGCGATGAAACTGACAGCAGCGATGTTCGTCGCTAAAGGGCAAGGGCTGATGGATGTCAAAATTCCCAACCACAACGCTGCAAGTGACGGGATGGTTTTCAAAAACTCGCTCACCCCGCTTCACTCCTTCAGAAACTTGCTCACAACTTCACGAACAACATTTGCCCTGTCCTCGGTGGACGGGAACATCCATATTTCGTCAACCTTGCGGTAGTCAACTTGCCTGCCATTGACAAATTTCGCAACGACTAAGGTCTGGGCGGTGATTTGGTAGTCGTGAATGAAGTGCTCGTTCTCCGGTTCCTCAACATTGATTGACACAAACCTGAGCCTACCTTTCGCGATTTCGTCTTTGAAGTATCGCTGGACGGTTTCACGGGCAACCCGTTCGGCTTCCAAGCACGAGTAGCAGCGCCTGTAGCCGTGAAAGTAGTAAACGATGACGAGGTTCTTTGCATCGTGCGGGATTTCGCTTTCCTTCAAACCTGCGTTGGACAGCGTCCGTTCTGGATTGCGTTTGATAGGTTCTTTGGGGCGATTTTTCACTATGACCGCAAAAAGGCTAAAGACGACATAAGCGAGAAGGAAAAAACCCAAAACTTTCTTAGGTTTCATTTGCTTCACCCCCTCACGGTGCGTTTTTCAGCAAGACATCGCCACGAACGCCGCGATGCAGGTATTCATCTGGCTCCCATTTAAAGTCGGGCAACCGTTCCACAGTGAAAAGTTGCTCCGGCGGGGTGTTTAATACCTTGCGAGCGAAATCCCATTGCATTCTCTGGCAACGGTCAATGTCGGCTGGGGTGTAGTTGCCGGAGCGAATTTGGCGTTCAAGTTGAGCCAATTCGGCTGGAAAGACGCCGGGCTTTAATGCGATATGGACGGCTTCGTTCGTTGAGAAACGATAAAGGATAAACTCGTTGCCCATTTTGGGGTCAATCTTTTGAGTCCCAAACCGAATCCGACCGCCAGTCAGGTAAGCCATGACATCACCAAAACATGGTGAGTTATTCGTTATGCCGCCGGTGTCAGTTCTGTCAATCACGCCGTCTGGATACAAAACCTTGAATCCAAGACCAAGAGCCACAGCAGCCGTAACCAGTCCATCACAAAGATGACCGTGAAACTTCACCAAGTCCTTGAGAGTGATGACTTTCGTCCACTTGGCGTAACGCCCCAAACTGCTCTCAGTGTCAAGGACATGGAAGACGGGTGCATAAGGTGCCTTTGCCGCCCAGTCAAAGAAATACCATGTGGGCTTCAAATCCGCTTCTCTATCGCGCTCAATTTGCCTGAAGTTCGGTTGCTTTTGGATTGCAGCGAGGTTCAGGAAAGCAACGGAGAAAAGCGCCAACAGGATTAACCCAGCAATTTTTCGTTCCCTCACACTGTTCACCACCTTCAGTGAAGCATCGTGGCAATTTTGTAAAGCGTCATCACGATGACGAGAATCGCAAAAATTTGCTTAAGCCTCGGACCAGCAATATAGAGGCTCGTTAGCCTCGCACCCAAGAACGAACCGAAAGCACCAGCAACGAGAAGACCAATTGTCAAGTTCAGATTGAACTTGGCAGTTGGAAGGTGTGGAAGGAGCGCAGAAAAAGAGGGTGGCGTGACGGCGAAAGCATTCACAGCAGCAGCCTGTTTCGGCTCCATACCGACCAAAATCAGCGAGGGCATAAGCAAAAAGCCCGGACCGACGCCCAGTAACCCACTGAGCACCGAGATGGGAACAGCAAGGACAACGGCAAGCCAGAACCTTTCCCCACCTTCCAAAGACTGACCTGCTTCAACCTTTTTCGCCGGGGCAAGCAAGCGATAAGCGAGGTAAAAAACTGCAACAAGGTAAATGCCCCAGATGTAAACTGGCTTGATGACACTTGCCGATGCAAGCCACGCTCCTAAAGGCGCACATGTGGTCGTCACTACCGAGAGCACAATTGCTTTCTTCCAATCAACTAAGCCGCTTTGTGCGAACCCGAAAACTGAAAACAGCGCCGTGATGCCGTTGAGCAAAAGGCTGAGGGGTTGAACTTGGTGCACCAAGTCAGACATGAAAAGTGAAAGGAACGGGATGGCAGCAAAAGCGACGCCGAGCCCAAGCATCCCTGAAACCACAGCGAGAACAAAAAGCCCTATTGTCATCACAATTTCGGTCACCATTTTACTCCCTCTTAACTTGCTGCTTCCGATTGAGTCGCTAGATAGGTCGTCAGCATTTGAACGACCTCTGGGACGCTTGGCACTTTGCCCTGCGAAAGGACTTTACCGTTCACGACAAGAACAGGGGTTGTTATCGCCCGGTATTGACGAAGCCTCTTGAGCGTCTCCTGCATGTTGGTTACATGCTCAATTTCGGCGTCAACGCCCAACTGCTGAACAGCCTGCTTGACATTCCTCTCAAGGGCAAAGCACCGAGCACAACCTGGACCGAGAACCTCAATTTTCAACGGCATCGCAATCCCCTCCTTGCACAAGTTTTTTCGTGCGTCTATCGTTACCGCCAAATTGTGTTCCCAGCGATCCAACCGACAAGTGTCCCCAAAAGGACGATTGTGATGACATAGACTGCAGCCTTTCGGACCCCAAATACGCGGGCGACAGCAATCCAATTGGGCAAACTCAAACCGGGACCTGTTAAGAGGAGCGCCAATGCTGGACCTTTTCCCATCCCAAGTTGCATCAACTTGTGAACGAATGGCGCTTCCGTCATCGTAGCGAAGTAACTGATGGCGCCGATCAATGTCGCAATGAACGATGCCCGAAGGCTGTTTCCACCAAGCCACTTTTGGACAACTTCTTTCGGCAACAATTCACCGATCACGCCGACGATGAAGACACCGACCAGAAGAAGCGGAAGTATGATTTGCACGAACCTCCAAGTCTCTTGAAGCCATTGGTTAATCTCTTCCCTCGTTTTCGTCTTCCAAGCGAACAAGGCAACTACAACCATCCCGACCGCCCAAACCAAAACTTTTTGCCAATACGGACCTGTGCGGATGAGGTAGTTTGGTGCGAGCAAATCAACCACGATGAGAAAAAGCAAAACGATGTCGGTCGCTTTCACCTTCTGTAGATGTTCCGCTTCAACTCCATTGGTTGCAAATTCACCCGTTTCGGAAAGGCGCTGCATTTCCTCACGGTAGAAAGCGGCTGTCATTGTAAAGCCAACCACCATCGCCATCAACAAAGCGCCGACGATGCGAACGAGCGCCATGTCCCAACCGATAATTGCGCCCGTGTAAGTGAGAGCCAAAACATTCGTCGCCGGTGCAACCCACAAAATGATGAACGCAGCGCCAACGCTCGCCCCAGCAAAGTAAACGCCCGCCGAAACAGGGATGACAGTGCACGAACAAGCAGCGACAAAGAAACTGGCGAAGGCTGCAATGATGAACGAGCGTATTCTGCTCGCTGTGATGCCGAGATAATGCAAAACCGTCTCCTTCGGGATGAACGCTACCATTCCGCCAGCGAGCAAAAACGCCGGGACAAGGCATGTCAGGATATGGTATGCGACATAATCTTCAAGAGCAAGCAACCCACCTTTGAGCAGAGACCAAAGCAACGACATAGTCACTACCTCCTCAAAAAGAGCCAGTTTGACCAATGCGCATCAGTCAAAACATTATGGCACAATGATTAGCGGTGAGACGAGTAGGTTTGTCGGGGAAATCCTGATTGTTTGCAAGGTGATGCTGGGATGGCAAACCTCAGTGAATTTGCCAGAAGATTGGCGTTCGCGCGCTGGAAGAAAGAGCCGAGAGTTCGCAAGCGATGCCCAACTTGCGGCAGGGACTTTGAAGGTCCGCCACAGCGAAAGTATTGCTGCAACCGCTGCAAATCGCTCGGTTGGTATCGTGAAAAGAGACAGCGCAAAAAATCTTGACAGTTTTTTTGTTTCGTTCAATGTAGCGCTTGGCTTTCTGCCGATTGTCAAAAGTTGGGCTGGATGCGACCTGCCTTGCCCTTTGCGGAAGGTGAGAACGCTAATTGCGCCGATGAGCCAGTTGACAAAGGTTGTGCCCTCGTTCTGACGCAAAGTAGTCAACGACCACAGGTTAAAGCGCGCAGCACAGTTTTAGGAGCGCTTGCCAACTGATTTTCACTTACCCTCAGTTTCCGACAAGTTCTTTTTCAACTCGCCTGCGAGTTGGCGGGCTTGTTGGAGCAGTTTACCGAAGCGGGCAAAATCGCCTTGTTTAAGGCTTTCCTCTGCCTGAACGAGCGTCTGCTCCAATTGTTCAGCCATTTGCCTCAACTTAGGCGTCACAATAGGGACTTGCGCTATTGGTTGTCGGTGTGGCGCTGCAATTTCCACAGCGGGCAATGTTTCGCCTTGACGCTTCATCAACTTTTCAAGAGCCAAAGGCAAAGTTTTGTCCATTACGACATCCCGTTGGTTGGCAGCAATGACCCGTTTGAGTTCGGGCAACCTCGTCTCTGTCGCTACCAAAAACAACGGCTCAACATAGAGCAGCGAACCGTCCATCGGGATGACGAGCAAGTTGCCACGAAGGACATCAGAACCATGCTGCTTCCACAAGGTCAAGTTCTGGGAGATTTCAGCGTCATTGTCAATGCGAGACTCAACTTGGGCGGGACCGAAAATTTGCCGTCCAGGCGGCATCTTCAAGACAACCAGTTCACCCAAGTGTGGCAAATCGCACCTTGCCACAAGCAGCGCAACGAGGTTGTGCCTTTCGGTGACGGGAGATCTCGCACCACCTGCAAAAGCACCCGTAGGCGCAAGGGTGAAATACGGGGTAAAGGGCAGAATCAAAGCAAACTCCAAAGGCAAACTCGGATCGTGGGTTTTGCCGGTCGGCATCCGCATCATGACATAGTAAGGCTCAACCTCTTGCTTTTGCGTCTCGTAAACTTCCTGAGCAATTCGCCACAAATCCTCTCGCTGGTAAAACTGCTCTGGGTCAGTGATGTGGTAAAGGCAAAGTTTTTCCGCCTGAATGCGGTAGTAAGTCACGGGATAGCGCAAGTGCTTTTGAAGTGATTTCGGCATTTCAGAAAGCGGTCGGAACAACCTCGGGAAGATGCGAGCGTAAGTTTTGATGACGGGGTCGGTTTCATCGGCGATGTAGAAGTGGGTTGTGCCGTGATAGGCGTCAATGACGACCTTGACGGAGTTGCGGATGTAGTTGAAGGAAAACCTCTCGCGAAATTGCTTGTTGCCGATGCTGACTGTTTGCTCAAGGTCGTAAGGCTCGGAGTAGGGGAAATTGCTTGAGTAGGTGTAGGCGTCGCAAATCCAGAAAAGACGACCGTCGGCGATGACGATGTAGGGGTCAGGGTCGTAAATCAGGAACGGAGCGATTGTGCGCATTCGTTCGTGGATGTTGCGTCGCCACAGGATTTTGCTCTCACGGGTGATGGGGTTGGGCAAAAGCAAGTTGGGGTCATTGAGCCTAAGAGCAAAAGCGAGCCTGTTCAGGTAATTGCCGATGGGCGAACCACCTTTGCCTTTGTATGTCGTCCTTGCCATCCCGCTGCCCTCTTCAGTTCCTTCCCCTGCCCCTTCTCGCGGGTAGTCAAACTCCTGCACCTTTGTCCTCACAATCACATAGTCGTCGGTCAACTCGCCGAAGTAAATTCGCGGCTCTTTGATTTCAAATTCGCGTAACTTGGTTTGCGGCGGGATGTCTTTGACCCAAAGGACAGGCATCCCTTCTTCCTCAATTTCGTTGACGGGCGTTACGACCACACCGAACCCGTGAGTCCAAAGGAAGTGGCGGGTATACCATGTTGGTCTCAGCGCTTCAATGTTCAACTCGCGGGCTGCAATCATGACCTGTCGGTAAACCCCGCCGACGACATACCTGTCAACATCAACATCGGCGAACTGGTAATAGGCTCGGATTGATTGAAGTTGTTGGAGCGTGTCACGAAGTGGTCGGTAATCCCACAGCCTAACGCTCGCCAGCAAGTCTTTGTTGCGCTCAAGGACTTCAGGTGTCAAGTCGCCCTTGAAGGGATACCTGATGTCCTTCAGGCGATGCAACCCGTAGGCGAGCCTTGTCATGATGATGTTGTGGCGAAGGTATGGCTTTTCCATCGTCAACTCGTTGGGCTTGACTACATACCGCTGAACCAAACTGGGAAGCAGGTTGCCCGCAAGCCAAGCGACAACGAAAACAGAAGCCAATACGATGCCAGCCCTCAAAGGCGGTCGCCACCAAACATTGGCAAGCACCAACAAGCCACCTATGATGAAAACGATTGTCAAGACCCAAAGTGCTGGCAACCTGATTTTCAAATCGGTGAAGCCAGCGCCCCAGACGGCTTCGTCTCCAACTTTGCCGTAAAGCAACTCAAACATGCTCAAGCGAAAGTGAAATGCACCAACAAAAAGCAAGATTGCCACTAAAACAAGCAAGTGGGCTCGGATGAGGGGGGTTGCGTAACTCATCAACGCCCTTATCTGTGAGCGCAAAGTTGAGGGGTAGCGACCAGACAAAGCCAAATCGGCAACGGCATGGAAGGCGTAATAGGCGGCTGTCAAGCCTAAGGTCAAAATTCCTGCCCATAGGATGTAGCCGTAGATGAAACGCCAGAAGGGGAGTTTGAACAGGAAGAAACTCAAGTCCTTGCGGAATATCGGGTCAGTTTCGCCCATAGGTGCAGCGAACCAGAAAAGCAAGACCAAATCCCACTTTTTCGCCGCAGCAGTTCCTGCTATGACGCCGAAGGCAAGGGCGACAGCAATCACGAACCAGCGAAAACCTGTTTCAATCCAAGCCAGCAGTTGCCATCCCCAAGTTGAAGGTAGATGACGCCAACGGCGCCAAGTCATGAACCTTTGTGCGAGCACCAAATTCACGCTGATTAGCGAGGCAAACAAAATCCCCATCACGATGCCGACCACGACTTTTGCCAAAAAGCGAATCCAGAAAACGCCGGTGTAGCCCACCTCGCGAAACCAGAGCCAATCGGTGTAAACCTGTGCAATCTGTTTTGCGAACAGGAAAAGGACAGCGAGAACGATGAGAGCAAACCAAAGCGTGCGGCGCATGACCTTCACCTCACAAAGAAACTTTGCCACATTTGACGGCAAATTGACGAGCATCACTCTTTACAACAAACGACTGTTGGTATGCATACAACTGTAGGGGCAGGTGAAACCTGCCCGAAAACTTGCGGAAGGATTTCATCCACAATGTAGGGACAGGCAAAGCCTGTCCGAAAAATTCTACGGGCGGATTTCATCCGCCCCTACTGAAGCCTAAGGCAAGGTTAACAGCCACCAACAATCCCTTGAGCAAAGAGCGGACGAGCATTTTTGTAACTCGCAACTTTCAACGCTTGGCGAATTCACTTGCTCATAGCCCTTTTGTGCTTTGCTGGTTATAATTGAAGCGGCGACGGCGCTCCCACCCTCTCATCACGAGTGGTGGAGGGTCAACGCGCCCGATGAAGCCCGGCAACCTGCCCTTTCAAGGGCAAGGTGCCAAAAGGCGTTGAGTCCTGCGATTAAAGCAGGACAAAAGATGAGAGGAGTGGGGCAGCGGTTGGTGAAAGCCCGCAAGGTCCCGCTCCTCTCGTTGCAGCGGGGAGCGCCCCGCCAAAGAGGGAAGCGACGGAGCGGCGACCTTGTGGGGGCAGTGCTATCAAAATGCCCCTCTGTTCATCCCCGCCCGCTCGCTTTCCCTGAAAAGCACAAACTTTGCTGGAGGTGGCTCTTCATGGCTCGCGTTCAGGTTGTTGAAGGGAAGAACTTGTTGGTTGAAGAAATGCCTGTGGAAATCGTTGAGCGGAAAGGGAAGGGACATCCCGATTCCCTTTGTGACGGCGCTGCAGAAGAACTTTCCGTTCTGCTATGCAAGTTTTATCGCGAGCAAGTTGGGCACATCCTACACCACAATGTTGACAAGGCTGTCTTGGTAGGCGGCAACTCTGAGCCGAAGTTTGGTGGCGGGCAGGTGATTTCTCCAATCCAAATTGACATCGTTGGGCGGGCGACCCTCGGTTGGGACGGGAAGAATTTTGATCCCAACGAACTTTTCCGCAACGAACTAACCCAGTGGCTTTGCAGCCAAGTCCGCCACCTCAAACCTGAGCATGTGCAAGTGAATTTCAGGGTTCGCACCGGCAGTGCCGACTTGAGGGAAATCTTCAGAGATGAGGACAAGCCCCCACTCGCCAACGATACTTCCTTCGCAGTTGGATTCGCCCCTTTGAGCGAACTGGAGAAGTTGGTTTTGAACACAGAAAAGTTCCTCAACAGCGATGAAGGCAAAAATCGCTTCCCGCAACTGGGAGAGGACATAAAGGTCATGGGAGTGAGAGACGGCGATACCATCAGGCTGACAGTCGCTGCCGCTTTCGTTTCCTCCCTGACACCTGATCGGGAAACATACGAAACTGTCAAGCAACAAATCGCCGAGTTCATCAAGGGCGAACTGGCGCCACAGTTCACAAAGCGGAAAGTTGAGGTTTTCGTCAACACAGCCGACACCCCTAAGAGTGCTTACTTGACAGTCACAGGGACAAGCGCTGAATCTGGTGACGATGGGCAAGTTGGGCGCGGAAACCGAGCCAGCGGTCTAATCACTCCCTACCGCCCAATGACTTTGGAAGCCGTTGCAGGCAAAAACCCTGTAAGCCATGTCGGAAAGGTCTACAGCATCATGACGCAATTGATTGCAACCCGCATTGCAGAGCAAATCCCGGAAGCCAAGCAGGTTTACTGCTACATGGTCAGCCAAATCGGCAAACCTATAACTGACCCTCAAGTCGTCAGCGTGGAGATTTGGGGAATAGCGCCCGCAAAAGTCCAAGACAAAGTTAAGGCAATTGTGGACGAAGTGTTGGGCAACTGGAAGCAAATTCGCGACGGTTTCGTCAAGCGGCAGTGGCAAATTTATTAACGAGCGACGAAATTGTTCCGCTTGAGGAGGGGATGGAAGATGATGAGACTTTGGACTGGAGTGGGTTTATTGGTGTCGGCGTTGTTGCTCGCAGCGCCCGCCCCACGAAAGAGCAAACCGATAACCCTTCTGATGGTGCCGAAAATCAAAGGCATTGACTACTTCAACGCCTGTGAGAGGGGCGCAAAAGAGGCAGCCAAAGAACTGGGCTCTGTGAAACTCATTTACGAAGGTCCAACTGAAGCGTCGGTTGAAAGGCAGTCGGAACTGATTGAGGCTTGGATTGCCCGCAAGCCCGATGTCATCGCCGTCGCTTGCAACGACCCATCAGCAATCGCTCCCACCCTCAAAAAAGCACTGGCTCGCGGAATTCATGTCATCACTTGGGATGCGGACGCAAAGCGAGATGCCCGTGAGTTCTTTGTTAACCAAGCGACCTACGATGACATCGCAAAGGCATTGGTGGACGAAATGGCGAAACAAGCGGGCGAAGACGCCCCCGTCGCTGTCGTCACCAGTTCCTTCACCGCCCCAAACCAGAGCGAATGGCTCAAGCGAATGAAGGCTTACATGGCTAAGCGATACCCAAAGATGAAACTGCTAACTGTCAAGCCCAGCGAGGAGAGTTTGGAACTGGCTTTCAAAGTCACGATGGACATTCTGAAAGCCTACCCTCAAGTGCGAGGTGTTTTTGGGATTTCATCAGTTGCCTTTCCCGGCGCAGCCGAAGCGGTGAGACAGGCGGGCAAGAAAGGCAAAGTTGCTGTCGTGGGTTTGTCAACGCCAAAGAGCATGAGGGACTATGTTCACGACGGAACTGTCAAAACCGTCATCCTTTGGAACCCCGTTGACTTGGGCTATTTGACAGTTTACACCGCAAGGGCGCTTTGCGACGGGACCCTCAAACGCGGTAGCAAGTTCATTGTCGCTGGAAGGTTGGGCAGGCGGGAAGTTCGCGGTGACGAGGTTCTGCTCGGTCCGCCCATGAAATTCACAAAGGCGAACATTGACAAATTTGACTTCTGAGCCGGAAGGGAACGCTCAATTGGTGACCCCTGCCGATGGAGTGAGACTAACGAGAAAGGAATTGTTGCTGGCAGGTGAGAGCGGTTGAGGATAACGGATGTTGAGGTTGTGCAGGCAGGAATTTACCTGTTTGTCAAGGTGACCACAGACGAGGGCATTGTCGGCTGGGGTGAAGGTTTGACCGACAACTTTCGGTCGGTTGCCGCTTTCGTCAACGAATGCAAAAGGTTCTTGGTCGGTCAAGACCCGCTCCAAATTGAACACCTTTGGCAAACCATGTTTCGCGGGTTCTTTTGGAAGGGTGGCTTCGTTCACTGCTCCGCCATCAGCGCAATTGAAATGGCGCTTTGGGACATCAAGGGCAAAGCGTTTGGTGTTCCCGTCTACGAGTTCCTCGGCGGGAAGGTCCGAAGCCGCATCAGGCTTTACGCTCACATCGGTGGCGAAACCGTAGACGAATTGAAGCGAAGCGCCGAACAGCGCCTCAAACAAGGCTTCACCGCAGTCAAATTTTGCCCCGTTGACCCTGCAAGACCTTTGGAAGGTGCTCAACTCATCAGGAAGGCTGTTGAGCGAGTTAAGGCTGTCCGAGAGGTTGTCGGTTGGGAGAACGATGTTTTGCTGGATTTGCATGGTCGCACGACACCTGCGGTTGCAATTTTGTTTGCCCAAGAAGTTGCGCCGTATAAGCCCTTCTGGATTGAAGAGCCTTGTCAACCCCTCAATGTTGACGCTTTGGCAGAAATTGCCCTTCGGTCTCCCGTTCCCGTCGCTACAGGGGAGCGGTTGTTCACTCGCTGGCAATTCCGCGAAGTTTTGGAAAAGCGGGCTGCGTCGGTTTTACAACCCGACCCTTGTGTTTGCGGTGGGATTTTTGAGTTGCGCAAAATTGCCGCGATGGCTGAAACCTACTATGTCGGCATCGCTCCCCATAATCCCTACGGTCCGATAAACACCGCCGCAGCGTTGCAATTGGCTGCTTGCATCCCGAATTTCGTTATTCAGGAACATGTGACGCTTGGCGAGGGTTACTTGAAGCAGCCTTTTGAACAAGTCAACGGGTATGTGACTGTGCCTGAAGGTGCGGGTTTGTGTGCCGAACCCGATGAGGAGAAAATTTCGCAAATGCCTAAGCGTTACCGCGAAACGCCTTTGGTTCACTACGAAGATGGAGCGATAGGTGATTGGTGATGCCCGAAGTTTACATTGCTGTCGGGGAGAAGGGATGTCAACTTGCGAATGAGATGCGGGCAATCGCTATCGTCGTTGACGCTTTGAGGGCGAGCGCCACTTTGGCTTCACTTTTTGAAAAGGGCGTCACTGAAGTTTGGGTTGTCGCTGAAATTGAGCAGGCATGGCAACTCAAATGCGAGATGCCCGACGCTTTGCTTGTCGGCGAACGAAACAGCGTCAAAGTTGAAGGCTTTGACTTCAGCAACAGCCCGACGGAAATACAGCAAGCGCAAGGGCTTGAAGGGAAACGAGCAATTTTCACCTCAACGACGGGAGCAAGGCGGATTTTAGGGTGTAGGGGGGCATCCGAAATTTTGGTTGGCTCAACCGTCAATGCAACCTATGTGGCAAAAATTGCGAGGAAGTTAGCCGAAGGACATGACCGCCCTGTGGTTATTGTTGCCTCAAGCGTTCATGGGCATAGCGATGAGTGGGCGCTTGAAGACATTGCAGCGGCGTGGGCAATCGCCGACAAAATCGGTTTCGCCGTCGCCCAAGCCCCTGTCAGACCTGAAGGGCAACTTGACGAAATTTTCGCTTCAAGTTTGCACGGGAAAGAGTTACTGGAGTTGGGTTTGGACGAAGATGTCCGATGGTGTGCGAAAGTTGATGTGGTAACCGCTGTCCCAAAAGTTGTTACCTTCAGCCAATTCGCTGCCCTCTTGGGCACTTATTCCGCCTCGCCGTAATAGCGGCTGTAGTAGCGGTAGTAGTAGCGGTAATAGCCGCCGTGAGCGGGTGTGACTTTGTTGAACACAGCGCCAATTAAGTGCCCCTGTGCAAGTGCAACTTGCTCCTTCAATTGCCTAAGCATCGGACGCAAAGTTTCTCCTGGCACAATGACTGCGATAACCGCATCGGAGTAAGGGACGAGCAAAGATGTGTCTGAGACAGTGAGGATAGGAGGCGTGTCCATGACGATTATGTCCGCCTGTTTTCTCAACTCGTTCAAGATTTGTGCGATTTGTTCGCTGTCCAACAATTCCGCTGGGTTTGGCGGTAGCGGACCGGAAGTTAGGGCTTGCAAATTTTTCAGGGGCGTCCTTTGAACAACTTCGTCAAGGGTTGCTGTCCCGACCAAAAGGTTGCTCAGCCCTTTTTCATTGCTCAACCCGAGGCATTCGTGAACTTGAGGGCGTCGTAGGTCAAAGTCAATCAAGAGGGTTTTGTGCCCCGATTGCGCCCAAGAGATTGCGAGGGCTGTTGACAGAAAAGTTTTGCCCTCGCCTGGGGCTGTGCTCGTGACCAAAAAAACTTTAATCGGCTTTTCCCTGCCCAAAAACTTCAAGTTGGCTCTCAACGACCTCACCGCCTCGGCGGCTGAACGCCGAGATGCCATTAAGTCAAGGATGTATTCGTGAGTGAGTTCACGACGGGTCTTTGGGACGCTCGCTAAAACGGGGATGCCGAGTCTTTCTTGAACTTCGTCTGCGGTGGTGATTGTCTCGTTAAGCCCTTCCAAAACCAGCGCCGCTACGACTCCCATCATAATCCCCAAAACCAACGCGAGGGCTATGCTGACCAGTGATCTGGGAGAAACAGGTTCGTGGGGGATAGCGGCGAGATCAGCGATGACCAAGTTCCCTGTTTTGGTCACCTCGCGAATTCGTGCCTCTTCCAACCGCATCAACAAGTTGGTGTAAACTTGCTCTGTAGCCTGAGCCTTCCTTAAGAGTGACCCAAGACGGCGTTGGTTTTCGGGCAAAGACTCTAATCGCTTCCTCAACTCAGGCAAAAATCTGTCAAGGGCTTGCAGTCTCGCTTCAGAGGCGAAAAGGTTTGCTTCCGCCGCCATGAGTTGTTGGTAGAGGAGTTGATATGCTGGATTGGGGGCAGTTTCCCGCTCCCTGACAAGTTGTCGCGCCTGCTTGGAAAGGGCGTTGCGCAAGGCGTTGATTCGTTCTTCAACCTGTTGGACTTCGGGATGTTCAGGTGTGAATAGGGCAAGAAGCCTCGCCCGTTCAAGTTCCAAACTCACAAGTTGGTCTCGCATTTGTTTAAGCAACGGGTCTTCCTTCAGGACATCAACTGAAATGATGGGTTGCTCCTTTTCAACCTGATGCCGAAGCCTTTCAACCTCTGCCGCAGCGGCATCCCTTTGAGCCTGAGCGTTGTGCCTCTCCAATTCGTAAGTTCTCAATGCGGTCACAAGCGCCTCCGTTTCTTTGGGGATATCAACGATTCCGAGCCGCCTCTTTTCCTGAGCGATTTGCGCTTCCAAGTTCCTCAACTGCTGTTCTAAAGTCTTCAGGCTTCGTTCAATGTAGCGTCTTTCCTGAGTTGCATCCCGCTGTGCTTCCCTTGTGAACCTTAAAACCATCGCCTCCGCGATGCTGTTGGCAATCAACATTGCAACCTCTGGGTCGGAATGCCTAACCCGAATTTCCACCAAATCTGGCTCAATCGCTCTTGTTTTGATGGCTTTCATAATGACCTCCGCAGCGAGTTCGTCCAACTTGTTCTGGTCGCTGACTTTATCGCCGGCTATTCTTAGCGCCTCTTGGAGCGTTGAATTCGTTCTTACCAGCCGCTCTATCGCTTTAAGGTTTCTCCCCTTCAGAATTCGCACTGCTTCCTGGGCGGTCATTCGTGTTGAAATAAGCCTTTCAACCGTCTTGAGGTCAATCGGGGGTTGCTGGCGTGAAGGTGATAGCAATATGTTCGGCAAGACAGGAAGTTGCGTTTCTTGCTGGATTCTTACAATGCTGGTCGCTTCGTAAATGCGTGGGGCTGTCCGCAAATATCCCAAAGTGGCGATTAGTGTCAGAAGCGTCATCCCTAAGATGACTTTCCATCTCCGCTGCAAGGTTTGCAGGATTTGTTTCAGGTTGAAGGCTTCTTCCAACCCTTCTTGCTGCTGCGTCGTTACCATTTCCGCCACTTACCTTCACCTTCCCTTTCGCCAAAAGGTCAGAAATTGCCACCATCGCCGTTTTTGAGGAGGGCGTTCAACCCCCGAGATGAACGCTTGAATTTCCAACCTGAGAGGGCTCCGCTGCCAAGCGGGCTGGACATTCTGCGCTGAAACAATTTTGCTTGGCACAGTCCAGACCAGCCTTTCTATCTCCCCCTCGTTCAGCGTGCTTTTCAATTTTTGCACTGCAAGCGCCAAAGGGTAAGGCGAATTTGGTCTGTGCCAGTCGGACGCCAAAAAATCCGCCAAGCCCTTTTGAACCAACCAAAAAGCAAACCTACCAGCAGAGGTTTCTGGGCGAAGCAAGGAATCAGCGCTCACCTGCAATAAAGCGCCGTTGGCTAAGAGCCGAAACAGATTCCGCTCATCCTCTTGAACCCAGAAGTATCGTTCGGGATGGGCGATTATCGGGGTAACCCCACGAACTTTGAGTTGAAACAAGAACCATTCGGCGTAAAGGGGCATTTCAGCGACATCAAATTCCACAAGCAAGTATTTGCCGGCACCTGCGTAAGTCAATGACAGCACTTTGTCCCACCTTTCGGGCACATCAGGGTTAGCCCAAACTTCAGCGGCACTGACGACTTTGATCCCATATCTCGCAGCAACGCTTATCAATTCGGACAACCCCTCGCGCCTGCTGCCAATATCTTGCCAATTTTGTTCCCACACATGTGGCGTGGTAGCCACGACCTTGACTTCGTTTTCAGCCAAAATTTTCAACATCTGCTCGGTCGTCTCCCAATCAGGCGGACCGTCATCCACGGCTGGCAGAAGGTGAATGTGCAAATCCATCAACGGCACCTTGTCATCTCTCCCTAACGCCTTTTCCCTGCGATTGCTCGTCTCAAGTCACATTTTGAAGTTTGCCATCTTGCTTTTTACCTCGTTCGTGCGGCAAAAATTTTACGGTGCGAAAACCTGCAGAGAGGGGAGGAAGTGATGGAGTTACAAAACTGGCAAATGCCGCTCGTTCTCGGTTGCGCTGCTTTGCTCCTTTTCTTGACAATTTGGGTTTTAGCGCTCTCACTCAGGTTGAACCGCTTGATGCGCCTGCTGAGGCGGTTGGTGCCAGAAAACTCGGAACGCTCCTTAGACCAACTCTTGGAGCAATTGCTCGTCAAGCAGGAAGAGAACCGAACACTCTTGGCTTCAGTGGAGACAAGGTTGGAGAAGTTGGACTCACTGCTGCAAGGCTGCTTGCAGCGGGTCGGCTTGGTTCGCTTTGATGCCTTTGAGGATGTCGCAGGACAGCAAAGTTTCTCCGTCGCACTGCTGGACAATCAAGGAAACGGGGTAGTCATCACTTCGTTGTTCGGGCGAACTGAATCTCGTTGTTACGCCAAACCAGTAATCCGAGGCAATTCGCCTCATCGCCTATCTGAGGAAGAAATGGCTGCTATCCGACAAGCGATGGAGCAACCTATTGGTCATCGGGGGGGATGATGAGATGCGTTCAGGAGACGAGGTTGAGCGGCTTTTAACTCAGGCAAATGTGGAGCGGGTCAAGGGTAACTTTCTGGCAGCCAGAAGGTTGCTTGAACAAGCCCTACAGAAAGCCCCAGAGAGAGCCGACATCCACGAATTGCTGGGCGATGTTTACAGGGCAGTGGGGGATTTGTCGGCTGCCCTTGAGTGCTACAAAAAGGCTCGCGAGTTAGACCCCATTCGCCGTTCCGCTGAGGAAAAGTTCGCATCTACCCTGTTGGAAATCAACCCTCCAACTGTCCCAGAGGATGTGCCTTTCTTGCCCAAAAATCCAAACCTCGCCGTCATCCTCTCAGCCCTTCTGCCGGGAGCAGGTCAAGTTTACAACGAACAGTGGTTGAAAGGCATCGTCATGTGCGTTGTGGCTTTGCTTTCGCTGGGGTATTTTCTGCAGTTCTACCATCAAATCCGAGCCACATCTGTAATGCCAACCCTTAGTCAAGTTCAACAGCAACTGGAGCAGGCAAGCATCGGCGAAATCTTTTTGCTCCTGTTTGCCGGTCTGCTCGCTTTCTGCGTGTGGACATGGAGCATCCTTGATGCTTACAACACTGCCCGAAAGTTTCAACAACAACAGAGGCAGCGCACCTCGCCCACTTCCTTGACGGGGTCTGAAGGAGGTCAAAGCGAGTGAAGGTTCAAGACCAAACCGTTCATGAAAACCGCAAGGCTTTGCACAGACCCGCTTCCTTCCCCTTTCTCATCGCCATTGTTGTCGTTATGGGGACGGGGATTATTTCCGCCTTTGCGAGGGTTGAAATTGCCTCTCCCTTCACATCCCGTCAAACGGCTGTGCAAGTGACTTTCTACGACGGCGAGACAGGAAAAGTTGTCAACCCAAACCCAGCGCAATTGCTACCGCTGGCGCTTCAAAGGAGGCTTGGATATCAAGCAGAGATTTACCGCCCACGACCTGAGTTTTTGAAGGCGACTTTGCAAAGCGTTTTGGCTTGGCTTTCGCTGTGGTTGGCTTTGGGATTGACAGTTTGGGCTTTTAATCGCTCGCTCACGACATCGCAGTTTTGGCAAATTGGCTCAATTTCAGGTTGGCTGCTGATTTGGAGGCTTTTGCAAGCACTTAGCGTCTCCTGTTGGCTGTGGTTGCCCAATTGGCGCTCGGATTTAGTCCTCGCTTTACTTGACTTGGTTCAAGGGCATCCTGTCCCCACGAACTTGTTGTGGGCAATTTTGTGGCGCGGGACACTGTGGCTCTTGATAGGCTTGGCATCGCTAATTCACATCTTCATCGCCTTGCGGAGAAGTTTTGGCTTCTCGCGCCTCAAAGCGCTCCTCGGCTTAGTTTCAGTTTACTTGCTCGCTCGGCTGATTTATGTTCTGGCAACAGGGGAACTGTGGCAGTGAGGTTGTCAAGTTTCTGGGAACAGTCTTCTGGCGATTGCGACATTCTGCTTCACTTCGGCTTCGCTCACCATCCCGATTGTCGCGGCGGGGATTCCCGATTCAAAGACGAAACGAATTGCCCTCTCAGGGTCTCGCCCTAATCCACCTTGACCAATGACTTTCATGGCATACACGCCTTTGCCGTTGTGAATTGCTGTCTCCAAAACTGGCAAGACCTCATTTGGTCTGCCGTCCATGTGCATGCCGTCGTAATTTAGGCGTGCGAGAATCACATCAACCCAAGGGTGGGTTGCTGCGGCTTTCAGCGCCGAAAGGCTGTGGCAGGAAACGCCGACAGCCTTCACATGCCCTCGCTCTTTCGCCTCACTCAGGGCATCCATCACGGGTCGCATCGTCACCGCCCAGTTAGCGTCCACAAGGCAATGCATCAGCACTATGTCAATGTAGTCGGTGTCAAGTTCCTTCAAGAAGCGTTGGATGTCTTGCCTTGCTTGCTCTTTGCTGCGAGCGGTCAACTTCGTCGTGATGACAACTTTCTCCCTGTCAAGGCTTTTCAAAAGTTCCCGGACATGGGGATGAGAGCCGTATTGGTCGGCGCTGTCAATCCAAGTGATGCCGTGCTCGTATGCTGTCATGAGCAAACGGACACACTCTCGGAAGCCGAGCCGAGTTTGTGCCGAAGAGCCTCCCCAACCGTAAGTCCCTGTGCCGATGGAAAGCCTCGGGACAACGAGATTCGTGTTGCCCAACTGCACCCACCAACTTTTTGTCTGAACTTCACTTCCTATCGTCATCGGTTGCCCCACGATTTTTCACCCCTTTCCGAATTTTTGCTCCCTGCAAAGTTTAGCCCGTCTTTTTCGGTCTTGAAAACGCAATTAGCGGAAACTTCCCCGAAACTGCTAAAATTGCTGAGGTGATTGCGATGGCAAGGATGGCAGAAATTGAAAGGCAAACGGCTGAAACGAAAGTGCAAGTGTCGTTGAACCTTGACGGCACCGGCAAGGTTCATGTTGACACGGGCATCGGTTTCTTTGACCACATGCTCAACACCTTCCTTAAGCACGCTTGGTTTGACGCAACGGTTTGGGCTCGCGGTGATACTTACATTGACGACCACCACACCGTTGAAGATACTGGCATCGTTCTCGGTCAAGCCATTGACAAAGCGCTGGGAGACCGCAAAGGGGTGCAGAGGTTTGGAAGCGCCATTGTGCCGATGGACGAGGCGCTTGTGCTCTGCTCCGTTGACTTGAGTGGGCGAAGCAATGCTTTCGTTGAACTCCCAACCGAAGGCAAGGTGGGTAACTTTGATGTTGAACTGGCGGCGGAGTTCTTTCGGGCTCTCGCTGTAAACGCCCACATCACTTTGCACTTGAAGATGCTTTCAGGTGAGAACAAGCACCACATCATTGAGGCTGCGTTCAAGGCTTGCGCTGTCGCTCTCAGACAAGCGGTTGCCATCGTCCCTCACATTGCCGAGCAAGTTCCGTCAACGAAAGGAACGCTAACTTGAGGGCGAACGAAATGACGCTCAACAAACTCGGTGATGGCACATGGTGGACAAGCAAGCGCTTTTGCGACAACTTCCTGCTGTTCACGAAGTTTTACAAACCGAGACTGCTCAAAAGTTGGTGCGAAAACTGCCGCGAACCGTTGTGACCGAAGCGGTCAGAAAGACTTTGGAAAAAATCAGGCAGCGAATTTTGAGCGGCGATGGCTTTGAAGTCCCTACAGCCGAGCAAGTAGCACAGCAATCCCAATCAGTTCTATGGCGCGAAGTCATCTCGCTGATGCCGCGAGTTATCAACGCGACAGGGATAATCGTCCACACTGGGCTCGGTCGGTCGCTCCTCTCACAAAGGGCAGTTCAGCGCCTCCTTGAGGTCGCCACCCATCCCTGCGCCCTTGAAGTTGACGAAGTTACGGGCGAACGAAGTTTCCGCGATTTGAGAGTTGAGAAACTCCTTTGCCTGCTGACGGGAGCGGAAGCAGCGACTGTCGTTAACAACAACGCAGCAGCAGTCTTGCTCATCTTGAACACCTTAGCCGAAGGTCGTGAGGTCATCGTTTCTCGGGGAGAGTTGGTTGAAATCGGGGGCAGTTTCCGCATCCCGGAAATTTTGCGCAAGAGCGGGGCAATTTTGGTTGAGGTCGGGACAACAAACAAAACTCGGCTGAGCGATTACGAACGAGCAATCAACGAACGAACCGCTTTGCTGCTCAAAGTCCACCAGAGCAATTTCCGCATCGTCGGCTTCACCGAGCAAGTTTCGCTGGAGGATTTGGTCGCTTTGGGGCGAAAATACAACTTGCCCGTCGTTGAAGACTTAGGGAGCGGTGCTCTTGCCGATGTCTCAAGGGCAGGAATTGAAAAAGAGCCACTCGTGCAGGAAAGTGTCAAGGCTGGTGCCGATTTGGTCAGTTTCAGCGGAGACAAATTGCTTGGTGGTCCACAAGCAGGCATTGTCGTGGGCAGGAAAGACCTGATTACCCAACTTCGCCGCAACCCACTTTATCGTGCCTTCCGATGCGACAAGTTGACCTTCGCAGCCCTTGAGGCGACGCTTCTTAGTTACTTTGACGAAGAACAAGCGTGGAACGAAATCCCGACGCTGAAGCAAATTGCTTTGAGCGAGCGAGAAATCAGAAGGCGGGCAAGAAAAGTTGCCAGAAAACTGTTGAATTTGGGTTTGCCAAAGGAAGTCGTGGGCGTCCAACCTTCAACATCTCAAGTTGGCGGTGGCGCTTTGCCAGACCAATTCTTGCCCACATGGTGCGTTGTGGTGAAACCGAAGGAGGGAGACAGCCCAGACGCTTTCGCCCAACGATTGAGGCTGAACAACCCGTCAGTTTTTTGCCGAATTCAAAAGGACGCACTTTGGTTTGACTTGAGAACCGTTTTGCCTGACGAATTGGACGAACTGGCTGAGCGAATTGCTAAGGCTTGGATGGAAAGCCAAGATTGAGGGTTCTCCCCATTCTTTTTCCTGTGCCGTCCCCTCACCTAGGCACAGGGACACTGTCAAGGAGAGCGTCTATGACTGTATCGGGCGTCAGACCTTCAAGTTCAGCCTCAGGTTTGAGGAGCAAGCGGTGACGCAAAATCGGTTTCGCCACCGCTTTCACATCGTCTGGGACGACGAAATCCCTGCCCTGCAATGCAGCCCATGCTTTTGCGACTCGGAGCCAGTAAACACCAGCGCGAGGCGACGCCCCTAACCTGACTGCGAAAAGTTGGCGGGATTGACGAACCAAACTGGCGATGTAGTTGACAACTTCGTCAACGACGGTGATAGCGTCAACATCCTTTTGAGCAGCGAGAACCGATTCGGCATCAGCCACAGGTTGGACTTCAGTTTCAACCCTCTTGTGGATGTCCACACCCTTGTGGGCGTGCCTCAAAATTTCTCGCTCGTTCGCTTCGTCAGGGTAGTCCACGATGACTTTGAGCAAGAACCTGTCAAGTTGAGCCTCAGGGAGAGGGTAAGTGCCTTCGTATTCAATGGGGTTGAGGGTAGCGAGCACGAAGAAAGGTTGAGGGAGCAGGTGAGGTGTCCCATCAACAGTCACTTGCCGCTCCTCCATCGCTTCAAGCAGGGCAGCCTGAGTTTTCGGCGGGGTTCTGTTGATCTCGTCTGCAAGGACGATGTTGGCGAAAATCGGTCCTCGCTTGAACCGAAAAGCGGTCGCCTGCATGTCAAAAACCATCGTCCCTGTCACATCGGACGGCATTAGGTCAGGTGTGAACTGAATGCGACTGAAACTCAAGCCGAGAGCCCTTGCCAACGCTTTTGCCATCAGCGTCTTCGCCACACCAGGCACACCCTCAATGAGCACATGCCCGTTTGCCAAAAGCCCAGCGACAATTTGCTGCAAGACCGCTTCCTGCCCGATCACTACCTTCCCGACTTCCATCAAAATCTTCTCCCAAAGTTCGTAGGGCTTCAACTCCCGTTCCCCCTTGGCGTCATTTGACAATCATCCCTGTCCGTGACGCCCACAAAGTTAAGTCAAGTTCGTCTGGGTCAATCCCGACTTGCTCGGCAAAATCAAGGTAGCGTTGCTCAATTGCCAGATACTTGTTGCGAGTTGAAGGTGGCTTTTCGCTATCTATGACGCTGAAAGCGCAAAGGGAGCGAAGGATGTGTTTGTCAAGGATGGCGTAACCTCTAAAACCGATGTTGCGCAGAAGATGCGACGCCTCTTTGTAGCCGATGCCCTTGAATTTCTGGACGCAAGCGTCCCTACGGGTGTTTTTTCCTCGCCAACTCTCAATCCAAGCCCTCAACCGTCCATTCATCTCGTTTTGAACGACTTGGCGGGCAGCGACGATATACTGGGCGCGGGCGAGGGGATAAAGGTGGAAGTGAATTCTTTGGGCAATCTCGTCAACCGTCGCTGTCCAAAGGACGGGTCGGAGCGCTTCTACGCCCCTCAGCCCCATCAATGCCGAGGCACCGGCAGTCAAAATGCAAAAGACCAATTCCTCAAAAACCGCTTCGTCGCCTTTCTCCCAAGTTTCACGAAACTCTTCAAGCCTTCGCAAGACGAAAGGGCGGATGCGGGCGTGATAGGTTCGCAAATCGTCAACACTTGACAATGTCGCTTTGTCAACTTTGAACACTTCCATCCAGCCAGTCACCACTGCCAAATTTTGCCGCTGCCTTGAAGAAACGAAAGGCTTCAAACCAGAATTTTCGCGTCGCTGAATTCCCTTGCGATGTTGAGCAATTCCTGCCAGTTTTCAATGGATTTGAGACCAAGTCTCAGGGCGATCCCTTTGCCTTTTTTGCTTCGTATTGCGAACCTTGTGAAGGCTTCAACCTCGCTCCAAAGAAGAGCCCTGCGAACCCATCGGTCGCTGTAAACGAGCCCGTGCTCGGTTACGACCAACATCGCCGTCTTGCTGACGAGCCAGAGATAAAGCGTGTATGCAGCCGTAAGCGCCATCGGCAGGGAAAGCAAGGCAGCAGTTGAGAAGTTCAACGCTTCCCATTGGGCGAAAACCCACATGAAAAAGCCCATCATCAGAAAAACTGCTGCACAAGCGAGCAAGTAAGGTGTTAAGGCGGTTTTTCGGTAAACGAAAACTTTCGTAAACTTTGCCAATGTGTCGGGCAACCTTTCAGCATCCATACTTCACTCCCCTCCCAAGATTGACGCCAGCAGCGCCTTTTGAGCGTGAAGGCGATTTTCCGCTTGTTCCCATGCGAGGCTGAACGGCGCGTCCAAAACCTCGTCGGTGATTTCCTCGCCGCGATGGGCAGGCAAGCAGTGCATCACCACGACACCGCTTGGGGCATTTCGGAGCAAATCGGCGTTCACCTGAAAACCGGCGAAGTCCCGTTTGCGCTTTTCCGCTTCCGCTTCCAATCCCATGCTCGCCCAAACATCAGTGTAAACCGCTTCCGCTTCCTTCACCGCCTCAACGGGGTCGTTGGTGACGACAATTTGAGCCCCACTTTTTCGGGCAAGTTCAAGGGCTTTTTGGACGATGTTTTCCTTAGGTTCGTAGCCTTTCGGCGTCGCGACGGTGCAGTGTGTTCCGAGGACGGCACAAAGGAGCATCAAGGAGTGAGCGACATTGAAACCGTCGCCAATAAAAGTCAACTTGTGACCGCGAACATCGCCCCAAAGTTCCCAAAGGGTGAACAAATCCGCAAGGACTTGACAAGGGTGCTCCAAATCGGAAAGTGCGTTGATGACGGGCGCTTTTGCCCATTCCGCCATCTCCACCAAAGTCTCGTGAGCGAAAACGCGAGCAACAATAGCATCAACCCACCTGTCAAGGTTGCGGGCTACATCTTTCACTGCCTCCCGCTGCCCAAGCCCGACTTCCGCTTGAGTTAGGATGACTGGATATCCGCCCAGTTCGTGAATTGCAAGTTCAAAAGTCACTCTGGTTCGCAGGGAGGGTTTTTGGAAGAGCACGGCAACTGTTCTGCCCTTCAAAGGGGTTTCAAGTCTTTGCCGAGCCCGTCTCTGCTCCTTGTAACGCTTTGCCATTTCAAACAAAGCCAGCGCCTCTTCTGCCGAAATATCCGCTGCCGACAAAAAATCTCGCCCTCTCATTTCCATCGTCCTTCACCGCTTGCAATTATGCCATGCTTGAACACCTCTGACATTGCGGCTTTTTCATCGCTTTGTCCCTTGCAAACTTTGCCTCTCTGGATTTGGCATAATAGCCTTACGGCTGAGAGGAGTTTGTTGCGTTTGTTGGTGACAGACATGGCTTTTCGCGGGCTCAAGGTGAAGTGAGATGGCGATACTCTTGCCGACGGGCTTGACAGAAAAACCAAAAGGGTTGCCACCGACGCTGACAGTGTTGACGCTTTTGGTTTTGCTGACGGCAGCGGCGCAGTTTGTGTTTCTGGGCAGGAACGATTTTTCACCTACGGCAAAAGAGCAGTGGTTTGAAGTTCTCGGTTACGACCCGACTCGCCCATGTTGGTGGAAAGCCCTCACCTGTTTGTTAATCCACGCAAGTTTTTGGCACGGGATTGTCAACCTTGTGGGGCTGTGGCTGTTCGGCTGGTTCGTGGAAGCAGAGATGGGCTGGCAACGGTTCGCCCTCTTCACTTTAGCCGCTCACCTGCTCGCCTTGAAGGCACAGGAAAGTTTTTGGCTTTGGCAAGGTCAAGTTCAACCTTCGCATTTAGTCGGCTCATCTGCAATAGTGGCTTTCTCAATGGGGGCTTTTTGCGTTCGCTTCCAGCATGTCGGTTTGAAGTGGAAAATCCTTAGCGGTTGGCAGTGGAGAAACCGAGAGTTTTCCACCCCGCTTTGGTGGCTGCTTGTCGCTTGGCTAATCGGGCAAGTTTTGTCAATTGCTCTCCAAGATTTGGATAAACCTGCCGTCGCCCACTTGACGAGTTTCACCCTCGGTTTTATCGCTGCGTTGTCGCTTGGCTGGCACCGCGCCGCCTTTTGTGAACGATTGAGGAGGAAAGCGGAGTTGGCGGAGAGGGAGCAACGGTGGCTTGAAGCGGCGGAAATTTGGACTCAAATTGCCCTGCAAGCGCCATCAAATCCCTCCGCTTGGTTGGCGGCGTCTCACAACTTCTTGAAAGCGAGGGAATTTTCAAAAGCGCAGGAAGCGCTGGTGAAAGCGCTTGGGCATTTGCTTTGGGACGAGAGTGCTCTGCAAAGAGCCCGCCAAATAGCCTCTGAACCTTTGCTGCGGAACTTGCCTGCGGAAGCGATTTTTCCCCTTGCAGAGCAGATGGAACGGCATCGCTTTTACCGTGAGGCTTTGCAACTTTTCAAAGAGGTTGCGGAAGTGGCAGAGTTTAACAAGGCGCCTCAGTCGCTGCTGAAGGTAGTGGAATTGCACTGGCATTTCGGTGAGGAACTGAAAGCGCAGCAAGCGCTTCACCTTTTTTGGCTTCGCTACGGTCAAACTCATTGGAGGCAAAAAGCAGCCGATTTAGCCGCTCAAATTCGTTGGCGAGGTGAAAAGCGATGCGAAAGTTTTCCGTTTGGTTGATTGGTTTCGTTTTGTTCTCCTTTGCCTTTGCTCAGACACAGCCGTCCCCTGAAACCACAACGACGAAACCGACGCCGCCTCTCAAGCCCGCCATTTTTGTGCCCTCAGGGGCAACCCTATTGACTGAGTTGCAGTTAACGAAAGAGGACTTGCTGCCCGTTGTCGCTCAAGTGTTCAGTTACTTTAGCCTTCAACATTCAGGCGGTCAAATTGTTCAAGGCGAGCAGTTGAGGGATTTGCTCACCGGCATGGAAGCCCTTTGGTTGGTTGAGTATGACTTTCGCCAAAAAGGCGCAACCCCTGCCGATTTGGTGCAGATGAACCAAAATTTGCTTGAGGCTCAAGGCTTAAGGCGGGTTTTTTGGAACAGAAGCAGCGACGGCAACCGAGAGACAATGGTGATGGTTGAACCGCCAAGGAAAGGATTGTTCGTCTTCATCGCCCGTAAGGAAAAGAACGCCGAAAACATCCGAGTGATCGCCATCCGCACTCAAGGCGAAGTTGATGTGGGAACAACACTTTGGCTTTTGACCACTTTCCTGATGCGACCTGAAACCCCAGCCCCCACACCGGTAACCCCGCCTTCAACACCTGCCACAGGCGAAAAAACTCAGCCAGTCAAGCCCTCGCCTGAGAAGAGCCCTGAGAAATCCTCCCCGGAAAAAAGCAGTGAGCAAGGAAAAGAGTAAGGCAACGAAGAGCAAGCGAACCCAAAACTGTAGGGGCAGGTGAAACCTGCCCGAAACTTGCTAAAAGCAAGGAAGAGCAAAGTGAACCCAAGCGACAATAAGCGGGGGAGTGTGTTCTAAAAATCTGCCTTTAGGTTCGTTTCGGCTCACAGCAGAAT